>Ga0210003_1002314_pt1 | contig 16229 bp, 13 predicted proteins | sample LantaG_FD_182804 | JGI IMG/M metagenome (GOLD analysis project Ga0210003, IMG submission 182804) | Deep subsurface microbial communities from Baltic Sea to uncover new lineages of life (NeLLi) - Landsort_02402 metaG (SPAdes) (version 2) | ecosystem: Environmental > Aquatic > Marine > Oceanic >...
GCGCGGTGCAGATGTTGCTCGTCGCCTTCTCGCGGCGGATGTGCTGCTCGCGGGTCTGGAGCGCCAGGCGGTAGGCGGGGCGGCCCGCCGCGTCCACGCTCACTCCCACGAGCCGCCCGGGCAGCGACCGCTTGAACTCGTCGCGGCAGGCGAAAAAAGCGGCATGCGGCCCGCCGCAGCCCGGCGGCATCCCGAATCGCTGCGTGGTGCCAACGACGATGTCGGCCCCCCACTCGCCCGGTGGCACGAGGACCGTGAGGGCCAGTGGATCGGCCGTCACGCAGAGGATTGCCTGCCCGGCGTGAACGATCTCGGCGAGGCCCCGCCAGTCGGGCACTTCGCCGTCGGTCGCGGGATACGGCACGAGCACGCCGAAACAGTCGCCTTGGGCGAGCAGGTCGCGGACATCACCCACGACGAGGTCGATCCCGAGCGGCTCGGCGCGGGTGGCAAGCACCTCGATCACCTGCGGGTGGCAGCGACGATCGACGAGGAACCGGCCGCTTGTGCTCGTCGCCACGCGACGGGCGAGCGTCATCGCCTCGGCGGCCGCCGTCGCCTCGTCGAGCAGCGACGCGTTGGCGATCGGCATCGCCGTCAGGTCACAGATCATCGTCTGGAAGTTGACTAGCGCCTCCATCCGGCCCTGCGCGATCTCGGCCTGGTATGGCGTGTAGGCGGTGTACCAGGCAGGATTCTCCAGCACATTGCGGAGGATCACCGCAGGCGTCCGCGTGGCGTGGTAGCCCTGGCCGATGAAGCTCGTGAGGACGCGGTTTGTGGCAGCGATCCGCCGCAGCTCCTCGAGCGCTGCCGCCTCCGACACGGCCGGCGGCAGTTGCATCGTGTCATGGCGACGGATTCCCGCAGGCACGATCTCGTCGATCAGCGCGGCGAGCGACCCGGCCTCGACCACGGTGAGCATGGCTGCCTCGTCGGCCGGCGAGATGCCGATGTGACGGGTGGCGAAGTCGGCCGGTTCGGCCAGGCTGCCGGCAGGCGGGCCGGCCAGCACGCCAGCCCCAGCCTCGTGATCGAGTCGGCGGCGGACCGGACGGGAACTGGCCGGGGCGGAAGACATGACAGTGTCGGACATGCGTGGGCTCCTTCCTCTCATGGTGCCGGCTCGCGCCGTCACCCGGAACCCTGTTGTCCTGGAACCTGAGAGATTCGCCGCGGGCTCGAGCCCGGGGGTTGCCCCTTCGGTGGACGCGATGCCCGGCGGGCAGTCGCGTCACTCTCCAACAGAATGTGTCGTCAGTTCTTTTGCCTGAGCGTTCAGCCTTCGGCGGCCCCTCGGGAGGGCTCTCTCCTGACGCCCACAGTTTAGCCCCACCACCCGTAGCCGACAATTCAGGCCAAGCCCGGCCGTGGGAACCGCAGCGGCGGGTCAGGCCGCCCGACACGGCCTATTCGGCCTCGAGGCTGCGACGAGCCTCGGCGATTCGCTTCCGCTGGGGCTCGTCCACCGCAGGCCACTGGAGCCCCAGCCGCCGGATGGTGCCGGCGAGCACGGCCCCGACCACTGCCCGGCTCACCCACTTCCGATCAGCCGGCACCACATACCACGGCGCGTGCTCGGTGCTCGTCTCCCGGATCGCCTCTTCGTAGGCGGCCATGTAGGCGTCCCAGTGGCCCCGCTCCGATACGTCCGAGGCGGAAAACTTCCAGTGTTTCTCGGGCTCATCGATCCGGTCGAGGAACCGCTTCCGCTGCTCGTCTGGCGAGATGTTGAGGAAGAACTTCACGATCGCGGTGCCGTTTCTGGCCAGGTGCCGCTCGAAGGCGTTGATGTCGTCGAACCGCTCCTGCCAGGTCCGCTCGCTGGCCTCGACTCCCGGGATCCGCTGGGCAGCCAGCAGGTGGGGATGCACCCGGACGATCAGCACCTCCTCGTAGTAGGAGCGGTTGAAGATTCCGATCCGGCCCCGCTCGGGCAGGGCCAGCATGCATCGCCAGAGGTAGGTGTGGTCGAGTTCCTTGGCCGAGGGGTGCTTGAAGCTCGTGACCGTGACCCCCTGCGGATTGATCCCGCTCATCACGTGCTTGATCGCCCCGTCCTTCCCGGCGGCGTCCATCGCCTGAAAGATGACCAGCACGCTCCAGGTGTCGGCCGCGTAGAGCAGTTCTTGTGTGCTCGTCAGTTCCGCCCGGCTCTCCTCGAGGATTTCCTGGGCCCGCTGCTTCCGCTTCTTTTCGGCGATCTCCTCATCGCCGGCCCAGGCGGGGTCATGGTCGGCAAGCCGAAACCGTTTCCCGGGCTTGACGCGGAAGTGCCTCTCAACGGTGTCGAAATCGATCGGCATCCAATCAGTTCCTGAAATTGGTTATTCAAAACAGCATTCTACGATCCGGTCCCATTCACCAGACCGCGAATATCGAGCGAATCGAGGTTGAACTCGATCTTCGCACACCCTGCGGGCGGATCCACGGGCTCGCCGGTGGCACATGTGAAGACAGCCGAGATCGGCCGGCCGCCACCACGAGACATCGAACCGGGCTCGCCCGGCGAGTGTCTGGGCGAGGGCGAAGACGAGCAGGGCCACCGTCAATGCGCTCGTTAGCGCCACGAGCCACCACCGGGGGCCTTCCGTAATCCCGGCCCGCCGCGTGATCCAGGCGATCGCCGGCAGCCACTGGATCGCGTGGATCACCGCCCCGTGCGGAAACTTCGCCACGCCCGCCACCCCATACCCCTCGGGGTCGAGGCCCGCCGCGACCCGCAGGTCGCCATTGATACTCACCCAGATGCCCAGCCCGCATGAGACCGCGAGCAGCACCATCCCTGCCCGCGCGGCGAGAAGCAGATCGGGGGTCAGAGCGACACGAGAAAACACCAGCCTCACCGTGAGATCGACGATCACCGCCGTCACAAACAGGATGAGCACGCCCATCGCGTCGTAGAGGATTGAGTCGAGCGGTGTCGCGCGGTTGAAGTGACTGGCCACGCCCCGCCACCGCTGTAGGTCGATGAGCAGCACCTCGACAAAAAGTGCCCACGCAGTCGCCGTGGGCAGCCACCCATCACCCCGCCGGCGGGGCAGCGTCGACCAGATCCATCCCAGGGACAGGCTTGTGAGGCCGCCGGAGATTCCAAACAGGATCGGCTTCCGCCAGGTTATCGGCCCCTCCCACGGGCCGCCGATCAAAGCCCAGACAGCGCCGTGGGCCAGCCCGCTGGCCACGAGAACAAGACCGACCAACACGAGTTGCCTGGCCCGCGGGTCGCGGTGCCAGAACTCTGTATGGATATCGGAGGTAGTCACCCCCATATCGTAGCCAGGATGGCAATGGTGCTTGAGCCAGTGATACAAGCCCCCGGCGCGAGCCGGGGGACTGTGACGACGCGTACCGCCTCGCGCCGCCATGCAAACGCGGCCCCGACTTTAGGCGGCATGGCCAACGCAATGGCCTTTTCACCCGCAGTCCCCGGGCTTGCGCCAGGGGGCTTCTATACATCCCAGCCGCCAGGATGCTTGAGCGGGCAATGGCCTTTTGACCTGCAATCCCCGGGCCTGCGCCCGGGGCTTTTATGACGGGGGGGGCTTGGCCGCACCCGTTCGAAGAGAAGCCTCTTTTGCCCGCTTCCGTCGGGCTGCGTTAAAGTCCAAAGACCTCGGAACTTCGCCCCATGAACGTCCTTCTGCTCGTCCTCGGCTCGGCGGCCCTGCTCGTCGGTGCCTACTTCACCTACGGTCGTTGGCTGGCAGAGTCCGTGTTTCGGCTCTCAGCGACGGCCGTCGTGCCGAGCATCGAGTTACGAGACGACGTCGACTACGTCCCCACGCCCCCGGGAATCGTCTTCGGCCACCATTTCACGAGCATCGCCGGCACGGGGCCGATCGTGGGGCCGGCGCTGGCAATCATGTGGGGCTGGGGACCGGCGCTGGTGTGGGTGCTCATCGGGGCGATCTTCATCGGCGCCATGCACGACTTGGCGGCGCTTGTGGTGAGCCTCCGAAACCGCGGAATGACCGTGGGCGAGGTGGCCGGGCGGCTGCTGAATCGTCGCGTGCGGCTGTTGTTTCTCGTGCTGCTCTTGTTTGCCCTCTGGGTGGTGCTCGCGATCTTCGGCTGGGTGATCGCCAGCGTGTTCGTGCAGTTTCCCGAGTCGACACTGCCGGTCTTTCTCCAGATCCCGATCGCCGTCTGGATCGGACTCAAGGTGCACCGGGCCGGGAAGAACCTGCTCTGGCCGAGCCTCGTCGCGCTCGTGGCAATGATCGCCACGGTCTGGCTGGGGGCGGGCTGCCCGGGCCTGGCCTGGAACGGTGGGGCCATCGGCGGGGCAATCCAGTCGTTCAATGCCACCGTCGCGGCCTGGCCGGTATGGGCCTGGGTGGCCGTGCTCCTCGCCTACTGCTACGTCGCGAGCGTGCTGCCGGTGTGGATGCTGCTCCAGCCCCGCGACTATATCAATAGTCTGCAGCTCATCGCCAGCCTCGGCCTCGTGGTCGCGGGCCTGGTGGCAGCGGCGTTCTTCGGTGGCCCGGCGATGGCCGACGCCTCCCGGCAGCCGCTTGAGTTCGTGGCCCCCGTGCTCGATCTTCACCCAAAACACGCCCCGCCGATCATTCCCTTCCTGTTCGTGACAATCGCCTGCGGGGCGATCAGTGGCTTTCACTGCCTCGTCAGTTCCGGAACCTCGAGCAAGCAACTGCGGTGTGAGACCGACGCCCATGCCGTCGGCTACGGCTCCATGCTCCTCGAGGCGTTTCTCGCGGTGTTGGTGATCGTGGCGGTGGGGGCGGGCATCGGCCTCGGCTGGCCTCAGCAACACCCCGGCCTCACCGGCACGGCCCTCTGGCAGACGATCTACGCCGACTGGACGAAGGTGACCGGCGGCAGCGCGATCGCTGCCTTTGTCGTCGGCTCGGGCAACCTGCTCGGGGCCCTCGGGATCGACGCCACCTTCGCCCGGGCGCTCATGGGCGTGCTCGTGGCGAGCTTTGCCGGCACCACGCTCGACACGGCCACGCGGCTCCAGCGATACGTCGTCCAGGAACTCGCCGGCACCCTCCTGCCGCCGGGCGCGGCCTGGACTCAGCGACAGCGGCGACCCGTCGGCCTCGCGCCGCTCCAGTGGCCGCTCTGGCTCCTGACCACGCCGCACGGGGCCACCCTGTTTGCGGTCGGCTCGGCGTTTCTGCTGGCCCTGATGCCGGCTCCCGGCAAGCCCTGGACCCCCGAGACGCTCGGCACGGGCGGGCTCATCCTGTGGCCGCTCTTCGGTGCCACCAACCAGCTCCTCGCGGGCCTGTCGCTCGTGGTGGTGAGCTTCTATTTATTACGCCGTGGCCTGCCTGTGCAGGTGGCAGCGGTGCCGATGGTGTTCATGCTGGCGATGCCGGCCTGGGCGCTGGCGATCGACCTCCAGCGGTGGTGGGCCGGCGGCAGCTGGCCGCTGGTGGCAGTGGCCGCGATCATGCTCGCTCTCGAGGCCTGGATGGTGGTCGAGGCGGTGCTCCTCTGGTCGCGGGCGCGGGGCATCCTCGAAGAGCCGCTGCCACCACTGCGAGTAGGATGACGCCTCAAACGACGGTTTGCGGCTGGCTTCAGGATGGAAACCGTGGCGAAACGCGATGCCGGGGAAGACTGGCGACGGTTCGACGTCACCGCGATTCCCAGCAAGGATTCGACTCCTCAGCTCGACAGATTCCTGGCGGAAGTAACCGAGACAGCCGTGGGACACGCCCCGCAGAGGTTACTGGACATCGGCTGCGGCGATGGCCGATTGTCCAAACGGCTTTATGAACGGGGTTTCTCGGTCACTGGGGTCGATGTGAGTTCGGCAGCAGTTCGTGCCGCACGGGAGCTGGCCGTCACCGCCGATCCATCTGGTGAACTGCTGCGGTTTCACGAGGCCGACATGGCAGCCGATGCCCCACCCCAGATCGATGCCAATCCGTTTGACGTGGTTGTCTGTCAGCTCGTGCTTTCGATCATCGGTGATGCACGGCAACGCTGCAATCTCCTGCGTCACGCGCAGACGTGTCTCGCACCGCTCGGTCAGCTCTTCCTCTCGGCCTCGGGCGTCTCCGACGCGATTAATCCCGGCTATGCGGAGTTGTATGCCAAGGATTTCCCCGACACCCGTGAGTGGCACACATACTTCTCGCGCGACGCCGACGGCAGGGTTCTCTATGCGACCCATCATTTCACCAGCGACGAACTGGCGTCACTCCTCGAGCGGCAGGGATTCAGCTGCATCACGGTGACGAGAGAGCTCGAGGCGAGCAGCAGACGGCCCAACGAAGCGGCGTATTTCCTCTACGCGACCTGCCGCAACGGGGGGAGATCACCGGGCACAGACGCCTCGCAGGGAAGGGGGACAGTCCCCGCCCCGGGGACTGTCCTCTAAGAAAGATCCGGCACCAGCGGGATCACGTGATCGACTCCGGCTCGCGGTGGTCTCTTGCCATGTGGCGACCGTTATCAGCCGACGAATCCCGTGCCGCACGTTCGCCGATACCAGAGGCGTCTGTTCCGACTCCCCCGAGGGTTCCCGCGTCCCGGTACATTAGCTTTGCCATGATCCGCCAGCGGCTCCTTATCACCGGCATGGTTCAGGGAGTCGGGTTCCGCCCCTTTGCCTGGCGGCGAGCCACACGGCTGGGCCTGACGGGCTACGTGGAGAACACGTCCGCGGGAGTGGTGGTCGAGATCCAAGGGTCGGCCGCCGCCGTCGCGGCTTTTGCCGACGGCCTCGTGGCGGCGGCCCCGCCACTGGCCGTGATCGAGCAGGTCATGGCGAAGGATATCCCGCCGCTCACGGCCGACGGAGCCCCCGGGCTGTTTCGGATCCTCGCGAGTGCCGGTGGCGCCGCCCCGCACACGCTCGTGCCTCCCGACATCGCCACGTGCGCCGCCTGCCTGGCCGAGCTACGAGATCCCACCAATCGCCGCCATGGTCATGCCTTCATTACCTGCACCGACTGCGGCCCGCGATTCACGATCATCGAGAGCCTGCCCTACGACCGCCCCGCCACAACGATGCGGTCCTTCGCGATGTGCTCGGCATGCGGTCTTGAATACGCCGACCCCGCCGACCGCCGCTTCCACGCCCAGCCCATCGCCTGTCCGGCCTGCGGACCAATCGCCTGGTTCACAGCCGCAGGTCATACGAGGGCCGCCCCGCCAATACGCCATCCGCCTATCGCCCAGTCAACCGCCACGGCCATCGCGGCGGCCCGCCGGGTCCTCGCGGCTGGGGGCATCCTCGCCGTCAAGGGCCTCGGCGGCTTCCATCTGGCCTGCGACGCCACACACGCCGCAGCCGTGGCCCTCATCCGAACGCGGAAGCACCGTCCGACAAAGCCTCTGGCTGTGATGGCGGCCGACCTCGAAGCCGCCCGCCGGATGGCAGTCATCGACGAGCAGGAGGCGCGGCTGCTGACCGGACCCAAGCGGCCGATCGTGGTGGTTCGGAAGCGGCCTGGCGGGATGCTCACCGAAGCGGTCGCGCCGGGCAGCGACTTTCTCGGAGTCATGCTCCCTTCCGCCCCGCTCCAGCACCTCCTCGCCGAGGGCTTGCCCCCGCTCGTGATGACCTCCGGCAACCTCGCCGATGAGCCGATCGCGAGCGACAATGCCGAGGCCGTCGGCAGACTCGGCGGCCTGGCCGACGGCTTCCTCCTCCACGACCGCGACATCCATGCTCCCTGCGACGACTCAGTTGTGCGGTGCGTGGCTGGCGCATCGCTGCCGATCCGGCTCGCCCGGGGCCACGCGCCCCTGCCGATCCGGCTGGCCACGCCCGGCCCGTCGATCCTCGCTGTCGGCGGGGAACTCAAGGCCGCGCTCTGCCTGGCCGTTGGCGACCGGGCGATCATGAGCCAGCACGTCGGTGACATGGGCAGTCTCGAGACACTCGCCGCGATCGAGCGGGCGGCCGAGCACCTGCTGCGACTCTTCGCTGCCACGCCCGCGGCGGTCGTGGCCGATCTTCATCCCGGCTATCTCTCGGCGGAGTGGGCGAAGCGGTTTGCCGCCGCCCGTGGCATTCCGCTGGTGCGGGTGCAACACCACGAGGCCCACGTGGCCGCGCTCATCACCGAGCACTTCGGCCGAGCGACACCGCCGCCCGCTGCCGGGGCATGCCTTGTCGCCTGCTTTGACGGCACGGGCTACGCCCCCGGCGACCGCGACACCGGGGGCGGCATGATTCGCGGCGGTGAATTCTTCGTCGTCTCGGCCGCCGGGATGCGGCATGCCGCCCACCTCGAAACCTTTCCGCTGCCCGGCGGCGATGCCGCCATCCGGCAACCGTGGCGGACCGCGGTGGCGATGCTCCATGCCGCGGGCATTCCCTGGGACCACCGGCTGGCTCCGGTCGAGGCTGCCGAAGCCACCCTGCGGATCCAACTCGACCGCGGCCTGGGGTGTGTGCCCACGGCGAGCCCCACGACAAGCATGGGGCGGCTGTTTGACGGAGTGGCGGCTATCGTCGGCGGTCCGCCGACGGTCACGTTCGAAGCCGAGGCGGCGCTCGTGCTCGAGTCGTGGGCCATGCGGTCTGGAGCTGAAGACGACGGCCGCTATGCCTTCGCCGTCAGAAAACCGACCGCGGCGGCTCCCCTTGTGATCGACTGGCGGGGGCTGTTTGCACGGATCGTCCAGGACGTGCTGGCGGGTGAGGACCGGGGCCGGATCGCGGCAGGGTTCCATCACGCCGTCGTGCGGCTGATCGACGATGTGCGGCAGTCGCTCTCACCCGCGGCGGTCACCGTCGGCTTGACCGGCGGCGTGTTTCAAAACGCCCTGCTTGTCGAAGGTGTTCTCGCGCGGCTGCACGGGGCCGGCTGCCACGTCCTCCTCCACCATGCCGTGCCCCCCAACGACGGCGGCCTTGCGCTCGGTCAGGCCGCGCTAGCCCGCGGTTGTGACCTCGTCGCCACGACCTGAAAATAGATCTCGAAAGTTTTTTTGACGGCACGGGCTAAGCATGCGGCAGTCGCTCTCACCCGCGGCGGTCAGCCACCGGTGAGCGATCGACGCCGCTGCCCCAAGAGCTCCAGCCAGGCATCGAGGCCCGCCCCCGTCTTGGCGGATGTTTCGAGGACCGGCATCCCGGGCCGCACCGCCTCGATGGCGGCGAGGGCAGCGTCGCGATCGAATTCGCAGGCGCACGCGAGATCCGTCTTCGTGATCACGGCCACGTCGGCCGTGTTGAAGAGGCCGGGATACTTGAGCGGCTTGTCTTCCCCCTCGGTCACTGCCAGCAGGGCCACGCGAAGCGATTCGCCGAGGTCCCAACTCGTCGGGCAGACGAGGTTGCCCACGTTCTCGATGAAGAGGTATTGAAGCCCCGTGAGGTCCCAGCCCGTGAGGTGCTTGGCCACCATGTCGGCTTCGAGATGACAGAGGCCGTGGGTGTTGATCTGCCGTACCGGCACACCGCTCTCGGCGAGCCGACGGGCGTCGTTATCGGTCTCGAGATCGCCCACGACCGCGGCCACCGCCTCTCCCCGGGCCGCCAGCCGGGTGAGCGTTTCTTTGAGCAGGCTTGTCTTGCCGCTGCCCGGACTCGACACCACGTTGACCACGAGCACACCCGCCCGCTCAAACTCCCGCCGCATGCTGCGGGCGGTCTCGTCGTTGGCCTTGAGGATCCGCGTGCGGACCTCGAGGATTCGGGGCATGCTCATGCAGGAACCTCCGCAACCATGATTTCGAGCGACTCAAGATCGAGTTCATCTCCCCGGCGAATGTCGCCGCTGCGGGTGCCGCACGCGGGGCAGGCGAGCGGCACGAGACCGGGCAGGTCTACCTCCCGCTCGCAGCCCGGACACCAGATCGCGACCGGCACCTCGACGATCCGCAGGGTCGCCTCCTCGAGGAGCGTGCCGACCGCCGCCATTGCCAGGGCCGTCCGCAGGGCATGCGGCTCGACCGCGGCCAGTCGTCCGATCCGCAGTGTCACCGCGACGACCTGCCCGCCCCCCTCGGCGCGGCAGTGCACCTCGGCCAAATCGATCACCCGCATCGCTATCGAGAGTTCGTGCATCGCGTCACCACACGTATAGTAGAGGCGGAGAGGTGCCCGTCACCACACATGGAGCAATCCCCCCTTGCCCCATACAAGCCCCTGGGCGCGAGCCCGGGGACTGCTCGCATACAAGCCCCCGGGCGCGAGCCCGGGGACTGCGGGAATAAAACCCACCCCGCCCGCCATCCCCCAACACACCCCACCACACACGCACCCATGAAAATCACACCATCTATCTTGATAATCGGCTGCGGCAATCCGCTGCGGGGAGATGACGGCGCTGGGCCAGAGTGTGTGCGGCGGCTGATCGCCCGCGGCCTGCCCGCCGGCGTGGCCGCGGTCGATGTCGGCACCGGCGGAGTGGACGTGGTGCTGCGGATGCGCGAGGCCGAGCAGGTGATCCTCGTCGACGCCTGCCGCTCGGGCCGACTGCCCGGCTCGCTGGTCTCGCTATCCGCCGCCGACGTCGCCGGCCTGCCGCCGTCCGGCCACCTCGACCTCCACATCTTCCGCTGGAGCGATGCCGCGGCCCTGGCCAACGCTCTGGGCGGGAATGGCCCGGGCCCGCTGATCGCGGCGAGACTCGTCGAAGGGGCCGCCTTCGAGCCAGGAAGCGGGCTCTCGCCGGCGGTCGATGCAGGCGTGGAGCGGCTTATCGACGCTCTTCACCGTGAGCTCGAGAGCATGGTTGGCCTGGCGGCCACGCCGCCCCCTTCCGAAGCCGTTGTCGCCATGTCACGCGGAGCCTAACGATGTGCCTCGCCGTGCCCGGACAGGTTGAGTCGATCCGCGACGAGGCGGGCATCCGGATGGGCCGGGTCAGCTTCGGCGGCGTCGTCAAGGATGTTTGCCTCGCCTACCTGCCGGAGATCACGGTCGGCGACTACGCCATCGTGCATGTTGGCTTCGCGATTTCGAAAATCGACGAGCACTCGGCCCAGGAGACACTCCGTACCTTCGCCGAACTCGGGATCCTGGAGGAGAGCCTCGCTGAGCTGCGGGAGAGCGACCCGGCCACGGAGCCCGGGCCGTGAAGCATCTGGTCGAATACCGCGACGCCGACACCGCCCGGCGCCTGGCCGCCGAGATCAGCAGGATCGCGACCCGCCCGTGGGCGATCATGGAGGTCTGCGGGGGCCAGACCCATTCCATCATCCGCCACGGCATCGACCAGCTGCTTCCCGCGGAGGTGGAACTGATCCATGGCCCCGGCTGCCCGGTCTGCGTGACACCGCTCGAGATGATCGACAAGGCGCTCGCGATCGCCCGCCGCCCGGAGGCGATCCTCTGCTCATTCGGCGACATGCTCCGCGTGCCCGGCTCCCGAGAAGACCTGCTGGCCGTCAAGGCGGCCGGCGGCGATGTCCGGATCGTCTACTCCCCGCTCGACGCCGTGAAGCTCGCCCGGGCCACGCCCGGCCGCGAGGTCGTGTTTCTCGCCATCGGCTTCGAAACAACGGCCCCGGCCAACGCGATGGCAGTACAGATCGCGGCCCGTGAGCGGCTCGCCAACTTCTCACTGCTGGTTTCGCACGTGCTCGTGCCGCCGGCAATCCGGGCGATCATGTCGTCGCCGGGCAACCGCGTAAACGCCTTCCTGGCCGCGGGCCACGTCTCGAGCGTGATGGGCACCTGGCAGTATCCGCCGCTCGCTGAGGAGTTCCGCGTACCGATCGTGGTGACTGGCTTCGAGCCACTCGACCTGCTCGAGGGGATCCGCCGCACGGTGATCCAACTCGAGGCGGGTCGCCACGAGCTCGAGAACGCCTACCCGCGGGTCGTCACCGAACGGGGCAATGAGGCCGCTCAGGCGGTCATCGCCGAGGTGTTCACGGCCACCGATCGGGCCTGGCGGGGGATCGGCGTGATCCCGGAGAGCGGCTGGCGGCTGGCCGATGCCTATGCCGCCTTCGACGCCGAACAACGCTTCGACCTGGGGAGCGTCACCGCCGAGGAGTCGCCGCTGTGCAAAAGTGGCGAGGTGCTCAAGGGGGTGATCAAGCCAAACCAGTGTCCGGCATTCGGCCGCGAATGCACCCCGCGCATGCCCCTGGGCGCCACCATGGTGTCGAGCGAGGGCGCCTGCGCGGCCTATTACCACGCCGGACGGACAGCCCATGGAACCAGGCTCGCCTGAGATCGACGTCGCGAGCTTCAGCTGCCCCGCACCCCTGCGGGATCGGCCACTTGTGGTCATGGGGCATGGCGGAGGGGGCGGCCTGTCGCACGATCTTCTCGAGCACGTGTTCCTGCCGGCCTTCGGCAACCCCGTACTCGATAGGCTGGGCGACTCGGCCGTGCTCGACCTCGCCCGGCCGCTCGCCGGTGGCGGCCGGCTCGCCTTCTCGACCGACTCCTACGTGGTGCGGCCGCTGGTGTTTCCCGGTGGTTCGATCGGCGAGCTGGCGATCAACGGCACGGTCAACGACCTGGCGATGAGCGGCGCCGAGCCGCTGTTTCTCTCCGCCGGGTTCATCATCGAGGAAGGGTTGCCGATTGCTGAACTGGCCGGCATCGTGGCCCGGATGGCGGCCGCGGCCAAGCGGGCGGGCGTGGCGATCGTTGCCGGCGACACAAAGGTCGTGGAGCGGGGCCACGGCGACGGGCTCTATCTCAACACCGCCGGGATCGGCGTGGTGGCCCCAGGCATCGACCTCGGGCCGCACCGCATCCGGCCGGGCGACGCGGTGATCGTCAGTGGCACGCTCGGCGACCACGGCATGGCGATCATGAGTGTGCGGGAGGGGCTCGGCTTCGAGGCGGCGATCACAAGCGACACGGCGGCACTCTCCGGCCTCGTCGCCACGATGCTCGCCGCCTGCCCAGCACTCCGCCTGCTCCGCGACCCAACCCGGGGCGGCGCGGCCGCGAGCTTGAACGAGATTGCCTCGCTCGCGAAGCTGGGCATCGAGATCGATGAATCCGCGATTCCGATCGCACCAGCCGTAGCGAGTGCCTGCGAAATCCTGGGCCTCGACCCGCTCCTGGTCGCTAATGAGGGCAAGCTTCTGGCCGTCGTGCCGGCCACGGCTACCGACACCCTGCTGGCCGCGATGCGGTCTCACGAGCACGGGCGTGCCGCGGTCTGCCTCGGTCGCATGGTGGCGGAACACCCGGGCGTCGTCGCCCTGCGGACGGTCATCGGCGGCAGCCGGGTGCTTCCCCTGCCAATCGGCGAGCAGCTGCCGCGGATCTGTTGATCTGGCTTCACGGCCGTCCCCAACCCCGCGGAGCGAAACCGCCAGATATCACACTCACCCGTACCAGTTAGATTCGGGCCTTGGGCCCAGTCTGGGCCGCCTCCCCAGTCAGCCACCGCCCGCAGTTTTTGCCTGACCAGTGCAGCCGGCATGGCCCGCACCCCCGCTCAAGGCCGATCATCGGGCCCCCCAGGCTTGCCCTCGTGCGGGCCGCGCTATGATGGTAGGGTCGGCTCCTTCCCCGCTCCCCTCACGGCGAGCCTCACGTTCCTTTGCCGCCGCTCTCCGGGAGATTTGTCTTGGCCCAATCCGTCGGCATTCGCACGCTGCCCCGCTTCGGGATTCACTGGCAGTATGTGCTGCCGATCGGCGGAATCCATTTACTGGCCTGTCTGGCTTTCGTGCCTTGGTGTTTCAGCTGGTCGGGGCTCACGCTGGCCTTCGCTGGCACGATGGTGTTTGGCACGCTCGGCATCAATCTCTGCTACCACCGGCTTCTCGCCCACCGCAGCCTCAAGGTCTCTCCGACCCTCGAGCGGTCGCTGGCGACGATCGCGATCTGTTCGCTCGAGGACACGCCCGCCCGCTGGGTCGCCAATCACCGGCTCCACCACGTCCATTCTGACGACGAGCAGGATCCGCATTCGCCCCGCGACGGGGTTGTCTGGTCGCACGCCGGCTGGCTGTTTCGCACCGCACCCGACCGCCAGACCTACGCCTTCTTCGACAAGTACGCCCGTGACATTCTCTCCGACGACTACTACCGGTGGCTCGAGCGGCATCCGATGTCGGTTCTCGTGATCTACCTCACCCATGCGGCTTGCTTCGCAGTCGCCGGCTTCATTGTCGGCCGCCTCAGTGGCGGTGATGTGGCCAGCGGGCTCCAGCTCGCAGCCAGCTGGCTCGTGTGGGGTGTCTATGTCCGTACCGTGCTCGTCTGGCACATCACCTGGAGCGTCAATTCGCTCACCCACCTCTTCGGCTACCGCACCTACGCCACCGGCGAGGACAGCCGCAACAACTGGTTCGTGGGTCTGCTGGCGATGGGCGAAGGCTGGCATAACAACCATCACCACGATCCGGCGAGTGCCAGCGTGCAGCACCGCTGGTGGGAGATTGACGGCACCTACTATCTGATCCTGCTGCTCGAGCGGCTCGGACTGGCGAGTGAAGTCATCCGGCCCAGGCACCTTCGCCGCGCTGCCGCCGCCCTTCGTGTCGCGACCGAGCCGACGGATTGACGTCGCTGCTTCACAGTGAGATCATCTGAGCGTCGCGGCTGTCGCCCGTGATCTCCAGCCGCTCGATCTCAAGCAGGATCCACCGGCAGGGCTCGCGGGTACCGAACTCGTGAAGTGGAAGTATCAGCGATACATGCAGGACTACCTCGCCGGCCTCGCAAGCGAGCGAGAGGTGAGGCTCGCGATCCTGTTCGGCCCGCGTGCCGCAATAAAAGCCCCCAGCGCAAGCTGGGGGACTGTGACGTAGCACCCCACTTGGACACAGCCAGGCTCAAACGGTGTCGTGTATGTGGGGCGGCATGGATAGCGGGGTGGCCTTTATTCCCGCAGTCCCCGGGCTCGCGCCACGGGGCTTGTATGAGGGTTGCCCGTGCCAATCTCGCCGGCCTCGCAAGCGAGCGAGAGGTGAGGCTCGCGATCCTGTTCGGCCCGCGTGCCGTAATAAAAGCCCCCAGCGCAAGCTGGGGGACTGTGACGTAGCACAGCAATTGGACACAGCCAGGCTCAAACGGTGTCGTGTATGTGGGGCGGCATGGATAGCGGGTTGGCCTTTATTCCCGCAGTCCCCGGGCTCGCGCCACGGGGCTTTTATGGGGGAGAGGGTCAGGGGTCGGGGTTGCCCGTGCCCATCTCGCCGGCCTCGCAAGCGAGCGAGAGGCAGGATGCCGAAGCGAGCTTGCGTGGAGTGAGCGCAGGGCAGGATGCCCGGAGCGAACGTCCGGCGAGATGGGCACGGGCAACCCCGACCCACGCAAGAGGTTGCATCAAGTGCGATCTCGAGCCGGCCTTGCAAGCGAGCGAGAGGCAGGATGCCGAAGCGAGCTTGCGTGGAGTGAGCGCAGGGCAGGATGCCCGGAGCGAACGTCCGGCGAGATGGCACGGGCAACCCCGACCCACTCGAGGACGTTGCATCAAGTGCGATCTCGAGACGGCCTTGCAAGCGAGCCTCACAAACCAGCCCTTACTCTCGCTCGATCTCGAGCCTGAGGAAATGCGTGGCGCAGCTGATGCACGGGTCGTAGTTGCGGATCAGGTGTTCGCAGCGGTGGCGAACCTCTTCGTCGCCACGGTCGAGGATGCCGGGGAGCATGTCCCGCAGGTCGGCCTCCACCTGCCCCTGGTTCTGGGACGTCGGCGGCACGATCACCGCCCCCTTTACGAGGCCGTCGGCACCGATCTCGTAGCGGTGGTAGAGGATGCCCCGCGGGGCCTCGGTGGCATGGCAGCCGACGCCGTCGCGTGGCTCAAAGGCCACGCGGCAGGGTGCAAGCGGTGCAGCCGCAGCAGCCTGCACGAGCCGGATCGCCTCCTCGCAGGCGGCCACGATCTCGATGCCCCGGGCCACGATGCTCCGGAAGGAGTTCGTGATCGGCAGTTCGAGGCCGCTCGACTCGGCGGCCGCCCGGGCCCGCGGCGGTAGTTGCTCGAAGCAGAGGTTGAGCCGGGCCATTGGGCCGCAGAGGTAGGGCTTTTCCTCGGGGAGCATCACGCTCTGCAGGGCCGTGCTCCAGGAAACCTGCCGCTCCTCGAAGTGCTGTTCGTAGTCGGCCACGTCGATGTCGAGGCCGCCGGTCGAGACGACGCGGCCGTGGTTCATCGGGTATTCGCCTTCCGCCTTGAGGCAGACGCATTCGTACTCCCTCGTGAAGTCGGGAAACTCAAACCGGCTCGTCTCGCGGACCACCTCCTCGGCTGCGGCCAGGCCCCACTCGAGTTCGGGCAGCAGGCCGCGGAGCGCCGCGGAGTCGGGCGGCTTGTAAAAGCCCCCTACCGTCACGTTGATCGGGTGTACTGCCCGGC
>Ga0210003_1002315_pt1 | contig 16225 bp, 12 predicted proteins | sample LantaG_FD_182804 | JGI IMG/M metagenome (GOLD analysis project Ga0210003, IMG submission 182804) | Deep subsurface microbial communities from Baltic Sea to uncover new lineages of life (NeLLi) - Landsort_02402 metaG (SPAdes) (version 2) | ecosystem: Environmental > Aquatic > Marine > Oceanic >...
AGAGAGAGAGAGAGAGAGAGAGAGAGAGAGAGAGAGAGAGAGAGACGAAGAGAGAGAAAGTTGATTTTTTCTTCGAGTTTTTTTCTTCAACTTTTTTTCTCACATTTTTTCCCTCGACTTCTCTTTCTCCAACACCTTTCCCCCCTTTCCCCCTTCCAAACCACCCAATTCAATCAGGACCTGCACATGGAGCTCAAAGAGGGCTGGTACGAGCGCCTCCAGCGCTGGGACGAGGCGCTCGCTGCTTACGACGCCCGCTTGACCTCTGCTTCTTCTTCTTCCTCCTCTGCCACCGGCGAGAAGGCTTCCGCCTCTGCTGCCGCCGCGGCGAAGGCGGCCGCCAACGCCGCCGTCGCCGACGCCACGGCCGGGAGGCTGCGCTGCCTCGCCGCGCTGGCGCGGTGGGAGGAGCTGGCTTCCGGGTGCGCCGCTGCCTGGGCGGCCTCCGGGCCCCGGGCCCGGAGGGAGCTGGCGCCGCTGGCGAGTCTTGCTGCGTGGCACATGGGGGAGTGGGACGACATGGCCGTGTACGCGTCGGAGCTTGGCGGAGGAGGTGGAGTTGGAGGAGGAAGTTTCCAAACCCCGGGCGCGGCCGTCGCCGGCGTGAGCAACCTCAAAGGCGGAGGAGGAGCTCCTTCTTCTTCGACTTCTTCTTCCACCACCGCGACCGGCAACGCTCGCGCCGCCCTCTCCGCCTACTCCAACGGCGTCTACTCCAACGGGAACGGCGCTGGCGGCGGCTTCTACGGAGCTGACGACGCTTCTTCCTCTTCTGCCGCGGCCGCCGCGGCAGCAGCAGCGGCAGCGGCTCAAGCCGCCGCCGCCGCCGCCCAAGCCCACCTCCACCACTCCTCCTCCTCCGGCCCGGCCTCCTCCGCCGCCTCCTTCCTCCACGCCGTGCTCGCCGTCCGTGGCGGCGCCTACGGCGTCGCGAGGGCGCACGTCGCCGCGGCCCGCACGGCGCTGGGCGCCGAGCTAGCGGCCCTGGTCCGCGAGTCCTACGAGAGGGCGTACGCCGACGTCGTGAGGGCGCAGCAGCTGGCGGAGCTCGACGAGGTTATCGACTACTCGCTGGCGGGTTTGGCGGTGGGCGCGAGCAACGCCAACAACAGCGGCGCGAGCACTGGACTTTCCAATTCCAATTCCTCTTCTTTACGCTCGCGCTCGCCCAACCGCCGGCGCGCGCAGCAGCCCGCGCTCTCGTCCGTCGCCTCCGCCACCCACTCCCCGCTGCTCGCGATCAACGCCGACGTCGCCGCCGCCGCGGCCGCCGCGGCCGCCCTCGACCCCCTGCAGGCCGCGGCCACCCGCGAGCGTATCCGCGCCGCCTGGCGCCTCAGGCTCGACGGCGTGCAGCGCAACGTCGAGGTCTGGCAGGCGCTGCTGTCGGTCCGGTCGCTGGTTCTGCCGATGCACGACGACGCGCGCACGTGGGTCAAGTTCGCGTCGCTGTGCCGCAAGGGAGGGCGTGCCGACCAGGGGAGGAGGACGCTGGTGCAGCTGCTGCGGTACGACCCGGCGAGGGTGCAACAGGAGATTGCTGTTTCTTCTTCTTTGTCGCAAGTCGTCGGCGAGTTCGACGACGACGGAGAAGACAACAACCTTCTTCCCTCTTCCTCCTCTTCACCTCCTCCCCCGCCCCCTCTCGTCGTCACGGCCAACGGCTTCGGCGCCGGGTCCGGGTCCCCGCTCGTGATGTTTGCCTACGCCAAGCACGAGTGGGCCACGGCCCCGGACCCGCAGGCCAGGGCCAGGGCGCTGGCGCGCCTGTCGGACCTCTGCGCCGAGGTGAGCCCTGGAAGCATCGGCGGCGGCGCGGGAGGCGCGGGCGGAGGCGCCGGCGTCGTCGTCGTTCCTGCTCCTGGAGCTGTTGATAGCTCTTTTTCTTCTTCTTCTTCTTCTTCTTCTAATTCGCTGGAGGCTGCCGCCCGCGCCGGAGCAGAGAGGTACGGCTACCGCGCGCCCCTCGCCGCGAGGGTCAACCTCAGGATGGGCCTCTGGACTTGGTCGGCGACCTCTTCGGCCGCCTTGGCTGCCGCTGCCGCCGCCGCCGCCGCCGCTTCTTCTTCTTCGGCTTCAGCGACGACAAACCCTTCCGGCCTCCAAGGCTCCGGCGGGAGCGGCAGCGGCGCTGGCCTGCTCTCCCCGACAACTTCGGGCGGACCCCTGCTCAACAGCATCCCTTCGGGTGGCTACGCGGCCCTGAGCGCCGCTGCAGCAGCCGCGGAAGGTGGAGCCAGCGGCAGCAGCAATTCTGCCGCCGTCATCGACGACGCGCTGATCGGCCGCGTGCTCGCCCACTTGGAGCTGGCCACGGCCCGCGCCCCGGACTGGGCCCGGGCCTGGCACGCCTGGGCGCTGTTCAACGTGCAGGCGATGGAACACTACGCCCGCGTGGGGGACGTCGCCGCGGCGCAGAGGCACGCGGCTCCCGCCGTGCGCGGGTTCTTCGCGTCGGTGGCGGTGGGGGCCGGGGACACGGGCGCGCACCGGACGGCGCAAGGAGCAAACGGCGAAAACAACGGCGGCGGCGAAAACGGAACTGGCTCTTCTGCTTCCGCAGCAGCCTCCAGCCTCGCCGCCTCTTCTTTCTCCCCGCACGCCTTCTACCGCCCTTCTTCTTCCTCCTCCCGCAACCTCCAGGACATTCTGAGGCTCCTGACGCTCTGGTTCAACCACGGCGCGCAGCCCGACGTCCGCGACGCTCTCACGGAAGGGTTTGGCCACGTCAGCGTCGACACCTGGTTGGGCGTGCTTCCGCAGATCATCGCGAGGATCCACAGCAGGCAGGACGCGGTGAGGGGTTTGATCCATACGCTGCTGGTGGCCGTGGGGAGGTGCCACCCGCAGGCGCTGATGTACCCGTTGTTGGTCGCGTGCAAGTCGCAGTCCCCGCTGAGGAGGCAGGCCGCCGCCGCCGTCGTCGACGCCGTCAGGGCTCACTCTGCTACTTTAGTCGACCAGGCCCAGCTGGTTTCCCGGGAGCTGATCCGCATCGCCATCCTCTGGCACGAGATGTGGCACGAGGCTTTAGAAGAAGCGTCGAGGCAGTATTTCGGTGAGTCCAACGTCGAAGGGATGCTCGCGACGCTGCTGCCGCTGCACGAGATGATGGAGCGAGCAGGGCCGACGACCTTGAAGGAGGTGGCTTTCGTCCAAGCTTACGGCAGGGAGCTGGCCGAGGCGCACGAGTGGTGCCAGAAGTACAGGGTTTCGAGGAAGGAAGCGGAGCTCCACCAGGTGAGAGAGAGGGGAAGGAGGAGTTGTTGGAGAGAGGGAAGAGAGAAGAGAGGGAAGAGAGAAGAGAGAGAGAGAGTTGGTTGAGGTCGAGCGAAAGCGAAAGCGGTTTTTTTTCTTTCATGTTTTTTACTTCCTCTTCCAACTCACTTCTCTCTTCTCCTCTCTTTCTCCTCCCACCCCACTCCACCAAAACCCGCACTCCGCTCCAATCCAATACAGGCCTGGGACCTCTACTACCACGTCTTCAAGAGGATCAACAAGCAGCTCCCCTCCCTGACTTCGCTCGATCTCCAGTACGTCGCCCCGGCCCTCGTCCGCGCGCAAGGATTGGAATTGGCCGTGCCTGGAACCTACGCCGCGGGGGAGCCCGTCGTCACCATCGCGGCCTTCGCCCCGACGCTGACGGTGATCACCTCCAAGCAGAGGCCCCGCAAGCTGACGATCCACGGCTCCGACGGAGCCGAGTACGTTTTTCTGCTCAAGGGGCACGAGGACCTGAGGCAGGACGAGCGAGTGATGCAGCTCTTCGGTCTCGTTAATTCTTTGCTGGCCGGTGACGCCGCCTCGGCCGCCCGCGGCCTCTCTATTGCCCGCTACGCGGTGATCCCCCTGTCGCCAAACTCGGGCCTGATCGGCTGGGTCCCCAACTGCGACACGCTGCACGCTTTGATCCGGGAGTACCGCGATGCGCGCCGCACCCCGCTCAACGTCGAGCACCGGCTCATGCTCGGGATGGCCCCGGACTACGACGCGCTCTGCGTGATCCAGAAGGTCGAGGTCTTCGAGCACGCGCTGGACTCGACCAGCGGCGACGACGTCAAGCGCGTGATGTGGCTCAAGTCTCGCAACTCGGAGGTCTGGCTCGAGCGGCGCACGGCCTACACGCGCTCGTGCGCTGTGATGTCTATCGTCGGGTATTTGCTTGGTTTGGGCGATCGACACCCTTCCAACCTGATGCTGGATCGCTACTCGGGCAAGCTGCTCCACATCGACTTCGGGGACTGCTTCGAGGCGTCGATGCACCGGGAAAAGTTCCCGGAGCGCGTGCCGTTCAGGCTGACGAGGATGATGGTCCGAGCGATGGAGGCGGCCGGGATCGAAGGGAACTTCAGGTTTGCGGCGGAGACGACGGCGAGGGTGCTTCGTTCCCATAAAGATAGTGTTTTGGCTATGCTGGAGGCTTTCGTGCACGACCCGCTAATCAACTGGAGGCTGCTGAACACCGCGGAAGGAGGAGGAGGAGGAGGAGGAGGAGGTGGAGCAGGAGGTGGTGGAGGTGGAACGGGGGCGACGGGGCAGGCAAATGCCGCGGCCGCCGGAGGCGCGACGGCCGCCGCTGCTGACGTTGTTGGCAACGCCACGGCGGAGCAGCAGCAGCTGCTTTTACAGCAGCAGCAAGCTCAGCAATCCCAGGGCATCAACTTTGCCGCCGAGCAGCAGCAACAGCAGCAGCAACACGCTGCTGCTGCGGCTGCTGCGTCGGCGGGTCCTTCTTCTTCTGGAGGAGAACAAGAACAAGACGCCGCTGCTGCCGCTGCTGCTGCAGCCGCAGCCGCCGCCGCAGCAGCAGCAGCGGCCGGCGACGCCAACGAGGCCCTCAACGAGCGCGCCGTCGCCGTCATGAAGCGCACCAGCGACAAGCTCACGGGCCGCGACTGGGACGGCGGCGGCGGCAGCGGCTCCTCCGCCGGCGCGGCTGCCGCCGGCGTCGCGTCGAGCTCGTCATCGGCGAACCCGGCGTCGGCCGCGGCGCAGCAGCAGCAGCAGCAGCAGGGCGACCCGGACTCGGTCGCGGCCCAGGTCGACAGGCTGATCTCGCAGGCGACCTCGCACGAGAACCTGTGCCAGAGCTACATCGGGTGGTGTCCGTTTTGGTAGATAAGAGAGAAGAGAGAAGTGGGAGGTGGAGTCGGGGAGAGAGAGAGAGAGAAAGAGAGAGAGTTGGGAGAGAAAAGAGAGAGAGAGAGTTTTTTTCCCCCGTTTTTTGCTTCCTTCTGTTTTTTCCCACCTTTTTTGTATCTTTTCATTTTCATTCCAGTTCTTGCATTTTCTATTTTTTTTTCTAATTGTACACCCCGCGCGCCGCGCGGATGGCCTCCTTGATCGCCTCGTGCGCCTCGACCGCCGCGGCGAGGCGGCCGTGGCGGTTTTCGTTGTTGGTGTTGTTGTTGTCGGCAGCGGCGTTGCTTCCTCCTCCACCAACTCCACCACCTCCACCACTTCCCCCACCTCGCTCCACCCAGAGCATCGCCCCGGCAGCCACGGCAGCCCGCACCGCGGCCTCGAACTCGCGCGCGCTCGAGAAGTCCGAGTAGAGCGTCGCCCTCCTAACCACGCGCAGCCTCCTCCTCGACGCCTCCCAGAGCCTTATCTGATCGGCGACGTTCTCCGGGACCACGGGCACGCGGTGCGCCACGCGAGGGGACGCGTGCTCCCGCAGGTGCGAGACGATCTGCTCCGCCGTGATGCCCCTGTCCAGGGCGGCGAGGCACGAAGAGCGGGTGACGGCCGCGACGACCAAATTGGGCAAGACGCGCTCGATCGTCGCGAACAAAGACAGGATCGCTCGCCTCGAAGGGCTGGTGGTGTAGGCGTAGACCCTGAAGTTGGTCTCGACGACGACGTGGGCGTCGGAGGAGGTAGCCGAGGTGGCTGTCGGAGGTAAAGAGAGGAGGTAAGGGGCAGCATCAGCAGGAGCAGCAGCAGCAGAAGGTTTTGTTGTTGTTGCTGCTGCTGCCGCCGTCGCCGAATTCGAACTCAGCGCCTTGTTGATGCTGTCCCCGCTGCCTCGCAGGGCGTCGGCCAGCCTCGTGGGAGCAAACCAGAGCTGTGACAGATCCGGTTCCTCTCCTGCTGCTGCAGCTGCCCCTGTCTTGGCCTTTTTGGTCGCGCGGCCTTTCACTGCTGCCGCTCCTCCTCCACCTCCACTCTCTCCTTCGCTCACGAAAAACGGCATCAGCAGCCCCAGCGCCGAAGCGTCCAGCGCCGCCTCGAGGGCCGCCGGGGCCAGCGAGGCGGCGGCCAGCGGCGGGCCGCGGCCCCCACCGGCAGCGAGCTTCAGCAGCAGCGCGACGACGGCAGCGAGGGCGTCCTCTCTGCTCGAAGGAGAAGAAGAAGAGCTTTCGCCTCCTCCTCCGCCTCCTTCTCCTCTGTTGTTTCCACTCTCCGCCGCGGCGGACGAGGCAGCCGCCACGCACCGCAGGAGCTCCCAGAGCTGCGCCACGGTCGGGGAGAGCAGGAAAGAAAGCCCTTTAGGGGTGGGCTTGACCGGCGAGAGGTCTTCGTCGTCAGAGTCTTCTTCCTCGTCGCTTTCTTCTTCTTCTTCGGCGACGGCGACGCCGACGACTTCTTCCACCTCGTTGCTGCCGCCTCCTTGTTGCCCTTGCATCGTGCCCCGCCCCCTCCTCCTTCTCGGGGCCACAAAGCCCTCTGCGAGAAGCAGGGCGCCAAAGTCGATAGCAGCAGCAGAGGGAGAGTAAAAGGCAGCAGCACCTCCACCGCCGCCGCCACTGCCGCCCATCAACCTCCTCAGAGCCAGGGGCCTCGCCGGAGCCCTGGGCTCGTGCCCTCCGATGAACAGCAGCAGCCCGTCCCACGCGTCGTCGGCGAACGCGTCTCTCTGCTCGTGCGAAGGCGTCGCCGAGGCGACGGAAGACGGAGAGAAGGCGGCGGAAGAGACCGAGATCGAGATCGAGGAGGAAGAAGAAACGACCCCGGCCCCGCCGAGCGCGACCGCAGAGGCGACGTGCCTCCTGAAGGCCGGCGTCAGCGCCAGGCCGCCATCGCCTTCCTCGTCCTTCTTTTTCACCACGACGGCGAGCCTCTCGAGCTTGCTGATCGCGGCACTGTGCTTGGCCTGCGCCGCGGCGTCGCTCGGGAGGGGCCAGGACGCGACGACGTCGAGGGGCACAAAGGTCACAGGTGGGGTTGGTGTTGTTGACGACGACGTTCGATGGACACCGCCGGCGAATTTATCATCTTCGTCATGGCCTCCGCCGACCGCCAGGAGCCTCATCACGTAGGCGCGCGCCAGGGGAGGCAGGCCCCTGAGCACGGCCAGGCACGCCTCGGGGGCGTCGTACACGCGGTCGAGCGAGGGGCGCGGCAGGGCCTCGACAAAGGCGGCGAGGTCCATTCGATCGAGAGAGAGAGACTTTTTAGATCGAATGACGATTGCCCGAGCCCTCTCCTTCTCTCCCTCCGCTGCTGCTGCTGCAGCAGCTGCTCTTTTGCTTTTCGCAGCAGAGAGCAGCAGAGAGCAGCAGAGAGCAGCAGAGAGCAGCAGGCACGCGAGAGAGCAGGCGGTAACTCGCTCTCCGTCAAGGAGAGATCGAGAGAGAGAAGAAAAACGAAAAAAAAACGAAGAAATAAGGAAAAACGTTCAACCTCTTCTCTTCAACCTCTCTCTTCCCTTCTCTTTCTTTTTTATTAAAAAAACCGCATCGTTTTCTCGTCCATCGCTTCGTAATTACACAACCACACGCAAGCGCAAGCGCGCAATCACGAAAGAAAAAAACAGATTCAAAGAACGAAGGCGCGGTTTTTCTTTTTTAGAATTTGGGGTGGAAAAATTGTTTTGTTTTTGGTCTCTTCTCTCGGGCTCCTTCATTTCCGCTCCACCAGTTTTGTTTCCAGCCGCGAGATCGTAAGTCTCTCTCCAAATCACCATGTCTCTCACGTCAGCGCAAGAACGCGACAGCAGCAGCACTCCTCTCTTCGTAGATCGCTCAAGAGCAAAGAAGAAAAGAGAGAGAGAGTGTGCGCGCGCCTTTTTTTTTTCTTCAAAAATTCCGATTTTTGTTTTTTGGTTTTTTTGTTTCCTCAAAAACTTTCTCAGCGAGCAGAGCAGAGCAGATCCAAAAAAGAATCTACTCCCACTTCTGCGCGGTCAGCTCGGCGAGGTCGACCACGCGCTGCGAGTAGCCCCACTCGTTGTCGTACCACGCGACCACCTTGACCATGTCGTCGCCCATCACCATCGTCAGGCTCGAGTCGATAGACGTCGACTGGTCGGTGCACGCGAAGTCCTTGGAGACCAGCGGCTCGTCCGAGACGTGCAGCACGCCCTTCATGGGGCCCGCGGCGGCCTCGCGGAAGGCGGCGTTGACCTCCTCGGCGAAGGTCTTCTTCTCGACCTGGATGACGAGGTCGACGACCGAGACGTTGGGGGTGGGCACGCGCAGGGCGATGCCGTTGAGCTTGCCCTTGAGCCTCGGGAGGACGAGGGCGACGGCCTTGGCCGCGCCCGTGGTGGTGGGCACGATGTTGAGGGCCGCGGCGCGCGCGCGGCGCAGGTCGCGGTGCGACGCGTCCAGCAGGCGCTGGTCGCCCGTGTACGAGTGCGTGGTGGTCATCGTGCCCTTGACGATGCCGAACTTCTCGTCGAGGACCTTGACGAAGGGAGCGAGGCAGTTGGTGGTGCACGAGGCGTTGGAGATGATCTTGTCCGAGTGCTTGTAGTCCTGGGCGTTGACGCCGATGACGTAGGTGGGGATGTCGTCCTGAAATGGAGAAGGGGGAAGAGATGGGGAGAAAGAGAAAGAGAAAGAAGAAAAATGTTAGTTTTTTTCTTCAAAAATACCTCGACGAAAAAAAACCCGACTTCGAAAACAAAAACAAAAAACAAAAACACCCAAAATACTCACTCCCTTGGCCGGGGCCGTGATCAGGACCTTCTTGGCCCCGGCCTGCAGGTGCTTGCCGGCGCCCTCCGAGGAGATGAAGACACCGGTGCCCTCGATGACGAGGTCGATGTTCTCGGCGCCCCAGGGAAGCTGCGTCGGGTCGCGCGACGAGACGATCTTGATCGGCTTGCCGTTGACCGAGATGGTCGAGTCGTCGACGATGCGCACGTCGGCGTTGAAGGTGCCGAGCGTGGAGTCGTACTTGAGCAGGTGCGAGGCCTGCTTGACGCCTCCGGAGTCGTTGATGACGGTGACGTTGAGGAGCGAGTCGGCGCCGCGGCCCTCGACGCAGCGGAGGAAGTTGCGGCCGATGCGGCCGAAGCCGTTGATGGCGACGTTGATCTTCTTCTTGGCGACGACGTCGGTGCGGTTGCCCGAGGTGGCCTGAAGTAAGTTTGGTTGGAAGAGAAAAAGAAGAAGAAGGTGAGAGAAAGAAGAACAAAGAAAGAAAGAGAGGAGGGAAGAAAGAAAGGCGAAGGAAAAAAAAGAAGGAAAGAGATAAGAGAGAGAGAGAGAGAGAGCCTGAGAGCTTCTTCTTCGCGCGGCAGCGGCGGTGGTGGTGGTCGCTTGTCGCTGCTGCTTTCGCTCTCTCTCTCTCTCCTTCTTTCTTCTTCTTCTTCTCCTTGTCTTTTCCGCTCGTGATCCCTCGGCACTGCGATCCGGTTCACCGCGCGGACCTCCGCATTCGACCGTCTCGAGCACCCCCGCGGGGCAGAGCGGAACAATGCACGGTCGAATGCAGCGAACGAGAGGCGCAATATCTTTCTAGAAAAGCTCGTGGTCGAGGGCCGGCGGCGGCGATCAAAAAAACTTCTCTCTTCTCGCCGCGGAAAAAGAAGAGGAAAAAAACCGAATTCGCGACACCAAAAACCTCCCTTAATTCCCAACTTACCGGGCGGGCGACGGCGCGGTTGACGGCGGTCTTGAAGGAGGTCTCCACCTTGGTGGGGAGACGGGACTGTGGAGGTGGGGAAGCGTGTCGGAGAGAAGGGGGGGGGAGAGGAAGTGAGTTATAGGAATTCTTTCAACGCACGGCAGCGCCTTCAGCGTGCCGGCGGCGTCTCAAGCCAAAGAAAAAAAAGGAAAATCGAGCGCCACCAAAACGACTTGGTCGGCGCCGTTGCGGGCGTCGTTACGCCTCTCCCTTTCGCACAGGCATAGAACTCGACATGTTCTAGATGCTAGCCGGTGAGCGGTAAAGTTAGAACGGACGCGAGCGCTCGCGCGGGGGGCAGTTGTCGATGGGTCAAAGGAGAAAACTTTTTTTTGTTTGCTTGGTTTTCCCTCTTGCTCTTTCGAGCCAAAAAAAAGAGCCAAACACGCTCCCGCGTCGCAGCGCCCGAGCAGCGCCTCCGCGCGCTCTTCGTCCAGCGGAGGGACTTCCCGGGACCGGTATCATGAGGCTCGTACCTGGGCGAAGGAGGCCATGGTGGAGGTGGTGCGAGAAGCGGGGGGGACAAAGGCGGCTGAAAGGGGAAAAGAAAAAAGAGGAGAATTGTGAAGAAGAGGTGGAGGAGAGAGCGAAGAAAAAAAAATCATTTTCCTCGACCTCGACGTCATTTGCTTGCTCGCTCGCTCGCTCGCTGTTTCTTTCTTTCTTTCTTTCCTTCTCTGGGTCGAAAGTCGACTCGTTCTTGTTTCTCAGCGCTGTTCGAGACGCAGCAGATCAACCTCGCCGCGCCGTCCATTTCCCAAATTAAACATCGAAGAAGGGGGGATTCGTGTTGACAAAATGGAAAAAACGAAAGGAGAAAAACTCTTGCTTTTTTTTCTTTTCTCGGGTTTTTTGTTTCCCTCTCTCTGATTCTCTCACGCTCTCTCTCACGCTCTCTTCTACCCGCCTCACTCTCACGCAATCTCACCCTCTCTCTCAATGTGATAAAAAACCCGGAAGAAGAATAAATTCGGAGAAAAACACAAGGGGTCTTTTTCTTTTCTCCTAAAACACACACACACACACACACACACACACACTCTCAACGGACGACATAAAAAAATGCACGAGGGAGCAGCAAAAACCCCCTTCTTCTTCTTCTTCTCATCATCACCACCATCCAAATCTACTCTCTACGCAGCGACCTGCGCCTTGGCCCGGCAGATGGCAGCGAACGCGTCTCCTTTCAGGCTGGCCCCTCCGACCAGGAAGCCGTCGATGTCGGGCTTGGTCGCCAGCGTTGCCGCGTTGCCGTCGTTGACGCTTCCGCCGTAGAGGATCCTGCATTTCGCCGCCACGGCCGGGCTGACGTTCTCGTTGAGCCACTTGCGCAGGTAGGCGTGCGCCTCCTGGGCCTGCTCGGGAGTCGCGACAACGCCCGTGCCGATCGCCCAGACGGGCTCGTAAGCGACGACGATCCTGTCCCACAAGCCTTCGACCCCAGAGCTCCCACCGGCGCGCTCCTGCTTGGACTTCTTCAGCTCGTCGGCGATGCCGGCCATCTGCAGGTCTAAAACTTTAAACATCGAGCCGGACTCGCGCTCGGCCAGCGTCTCGCCCACGCACGCGATCACGCTCATTCCCGCAGCGATCGCGTGCTCGACCTTCTGGCCGACAAACTCGTTCGACTCGCCGAGGAGCGAGCGGCGCTCGGAGTGGCCCAGGATGCACCAGGTGACTCCCAGGTCGACCAAGGCCTCGGCGGCGATCTGTTGGATTGGGTTGGTTGGTGGTTGAAGGGAGGGAAGAGGGAAAGAAGGAAAGAATAAGGTTAGGTTGAAGACGTTTGTCAAAAAGGTCGAAGGTCGAGGAGGTCACGAGGTCGAGGAGGTCGCGAGGTCGAGGAGGTCGCGAGGTCGAGGAGGTCGCGAGGTCGAAGAAGAAGAAGAGCGCAAATTGTAAAAAGAAAAGAAAACGCATGCCCTAAGTCTTCCTTCCACCTCACGGCTCTCTCTTCCCTTGCTGCCAGCCACCAGCGCCGGCCACCACCGCGGGCTCAGGCGGAAAAGGAAGAGAGCAGAGAACGCGTTGACGCATCTGAATTGGAGCGCAAAGAGAAGAGAAGAGAGAAGAGAGAGCAGGAGCTCGCCCTCTCGCCTCCTCGTCTCTCTCGATCTGGAAGCGCCTCTCTCTCTCTTTCTCTTTCTCTTTCTCTTTCTCTTCCTCTCTCTTTCGCTCTTGCTCGCGCTCGCCGAATTCCGCTCGCCTCATCCCCCTTTCGCCCCGTGTCGCGAGATCTCGACAGGATGGCGAATCTGCGCCGGTCGCACGGGCGAATGCGCGGGCCGATTCCGGAGAAAAGGAAGGAAGCAAGGAAGAAAAGAATCGTAGGAGAAGACGACGGAGAATTCTTCGCGACCTTTTTTTTCTTTCTCTTTCCCTTCCAGCTCTCTCTCTCTCTCCCCCGTTACTCCATCTCCATCTCCTTACCTCGCCCGTGTAGGCGCCTCCGCTCGTGGTCCAGCAGTTCTGCGCCGACACGCCGTAGCGCGCGTCGATCGAGTCGAGGACCATGGACAGGTGGATGTGCTCGGGCCCGACGACGATCTCGACCTGGTCCGCCGGGGGCAGACCCCCCATCTGGCCCTTGGCGGCGTCGTTGAGCTCCTTGACCAGCTTCTTGACGGACGACTTGGTGCAGTTGGACTTCCAGTTGCCCCCGACGAAGAAGGTGCGGTCGGCCGTGGAGGCCGCGACGGCGACCGAGGAGGAGGAGGAGAATCGCCGGGATTTCGACGTCATCATCATCGACCTCCTCGTCGACGACGACGATGCTGCCGCGCCAGAGCTCCCGCGGGCGCACAGCAGCGACGAAGAGGGTTGCTGCTGCTGCAGCTGCATGGCAGAGGGGGCAGCGCGTGCTGCTGCGGCCATCAGGCAGGGCATGGCGTGGATTTGGTGAGGGAGAGAGCAGGGAAGGAGGGTGAAGAGAGAGAGAGAGAGAGGAAAAAAAGAAAAAAAAGAAGTGCGAGAGCGGAAAAAAAAACTCCGACCCTCTTTTTCGATTTTTTTTCTCTTGGCTCTCGGCTCTTTTGCTCAAAGATAGCAACAACGACCTCTCTCTCTCTCTCAAAAAAAAAACCTTGACCAACGCCACTCTCGCATTTCCGTCACCACCACCACCACCAACCACAAAGATGAACCGCGGAGCCTCAGCAGCCTCAAAGCCTCCTCCTCCAAAGAGGGAGACGGCAGCGGGAATGCTCAAGCAGCAGAAGGCAGCAGCGGCAGCAGCAGCAGCAGCAGCCGCTTCTGCTTCTTCGCCCGCCGTTTCCTCCTCGTCAAAGGCAGACGCCGCCGCTTCTTCTTCTTCTTCCCCTTCTTCTTCTTCCTCCTCCTCCTCTGACGCCCTCATCCCAGCGCAGCACAGCAGCAGCAGCGGCGATGCAGGCAAAGACTCCTCAACTTCTCTGTCTCTCGCCCATGCAGAGAGAGACGCCGCCCTCGCCGCGCGGGGGAAGGCCGAGGCAGAGCTCGTCCGAGTCTCCGCCGCCTGGAGGGCGACGCAGCAGGCTCTCGACGCCTCGAGAGCGGAGATCGAAGGGCCCATCGCTGATTCCAAAGCACGAGCAGAAGAACGGTTTCGGAGCCTGGAAGCCGCCTGGAGGCAAAAGCTCCGAGACTCCCTCGTTCGGAAGGCAGAGGCAGTCTCGAGAGAAAAAGGAAAGGCCTTGGCTGCCGTCGTCGAGGAGAGGCAGAAGGCAGAAGCCCGAGTTTCCGAAAGCGAAACCCGAAGACTCTCCGAGGCCGTGACCGCCGCGTCTCTGCTCGCAGCGGAGCGCCGAACCCACGCGGAAGAGCTCGCCAGGGCTGCGAGGGCCTCTTCGGAGCTGCGCGCCGAGCTGAAAGCCGCAGCGGCGGAGGCGGCTTTATCTGCCGACGCAGCCCTGGCGGCGGCTCTGGACCGCTCCGCCGGGGCCGCCGGAGCGGCGGAGGCCGCCGTGCGGTCCTCCATGGCCGAGGCGATCGCCGAGCTCGGCAGGAGGCACGCCTTGGAGCTGGTGGAGGCCGCCGAAGGAGCCAAGAGGGAGACGGAGGCGACGTTGCGGGTTGAAATCGATTTTTTGAAAGGCGAATTCGCTGCCGCGTCTGCCAGGGCGGCAGCCGAAGCGATGAACGTTGCCACAGCTTCCAAAGTCCGCGACTCGGCGATTGAGGATACCGTCAAAGCTCGAAACGACCTCGCCGAAGCCCAGAGGCAGCTCCGGGAGCAGAGGAAAGGAGCGAGCGCGCTCGAGTCCGCGAGGCAGCAGTCGAAGGTTGTCGCGCGTCGCGCCGAGGGGCTCGAGATCGAGAACGAGGCGCTGGCGTCTGCCGTCGAGGAGCTGCGGGGAGGGGCGGCGGAGGTGGTTGCCGCGGCGAGGAGGGCTGCGGAGGTTTAGGTAAAGGGAAGAGGAGGAGGAGAAAGAAGAGAGAGAGTTTCATTTTTTCTCTTTTTTTTCTTCTTTTTGTCAAACTGACGTCAAGCCCAAATTGATACCTCTTCCTAGTTTCTCGTTTCCCTGCGAATCAAGGTCCGTGATGCGGGTGCTCGCGAAGATCTCGTCGAGGAGAAGCTCGCAATAGCAGAGAGAGGGGGATGAGAGGTCCTGAAGTGGCGAAAGAACGGACGGCGAACGCGATGTTCCAATGCTCGAGATAGACTGACGAGGTTCGCATCATTCTCAACTCGCTGGTTTCTTCGTCTCTCAACCCCTCTCTCTTTCTCTCTCACCGGCTCTCTCTTCCGCAAAACCTTCAACACTTCCAAAACAAAACACGCAGATGAGGACCCACCGAATCGCCCTCCTGCTTCTCCTCGCGCTCCTGTCGCTCTCTCTTTCCTCCTCCTCGCTGCTCGTCGCCGCGCAGCAGGGGGGCTTCGATGCGGATGCCGCGGGCGACTTCGAGCCCGACATCGCCGGGGAGCCGCTCGCGCCCCTCGCCCCCGCCGTTGAGGACGAAGGGGACGCCGAGGAGGAGAAGAAGGCTGCTGCTCCCGCGCCTGCTCCTGTGAAGAAGGCGGCGGCAGCAGCCCCGGCACCGGCGCCCGCCTCTGCTCCCGCGAAGAAGAAGGAAGAGCCCAAGCCTGCAGTTGCAGCGCCGAAGAAGGAAGACTCGACTTCTCTTCCCTACGCCGACCTCCTCTACACGCTCCTGGCACGCAGGGCCACCTTCGACCCGCGCTCCAAAAAATTAACCCTGGAGGGCGTCTTCCCCATCGTCGCCGCCGTGAAGATCGGGAAGGGCGACGGCAGGAGCCCGACGAGTTTGAAGGCCGAAGGGAAGGACCACGAGTGCTCCGCGCTCGTGACCAAGACGGCGAGGAGGTCGTCGGCGGCGAGGTTCTTCGGGGACTCGTTCAGGCGCAACGGTGAGAGAGAGGGTGGATGAGAGAGAGAGAGGGAGAGAAAAGAGAGAAGAGAGAAACTTTGTTCGAAAGCGCGCCGGCCTCTTTTTTTTTCTTTTCCTTGTCCCATCCCCGCGTCACTCACCCTCTCTTTCTCCCTCCTTTCCCCTCTCTTTCTCCTTCTTTCTCGTCATATCACACCATTCAACCCCGCGACAGGCACCTGGCTCAACTCGCCCACAGCCTTGCTGATGGGCACCGACTCCACCCGCAACGGCGCAGAGGTCGCCCTCAAGCTGTCCGACGTCCAGTACCGCCCCTCGGCCTCGACTGTCGTCTTCCGCGCCGAGCAGATCGACCCTGCCAACGCCTCCAAGGAGAGCAAGAGCAAGGGAACGGAGAAGAAGACCGCCCTGCGCTCCTCGGGCGGAGTGGTCGAGTCCTGGGCCTCTCTGGTTTCCGGTTCGGGCGCCAAGTGGCTCGACGCCAGGGACAACAAGATCGTTCTCCAGGACGTGATCCTGGACATCGACTCTCCTTACACCAGACAGGAGCACCAGCTGAAGGGGTTTGAAGGGTGAATAGTGGAAGAATGAGAGGGAGAGAGGGAGAGAGGGAGAGAGAAAGAGAGAAGGAGGAGAGGAGGGAGGGAGGAAGGCGAAGAGAAGATAAGTATTCTCTTCTCTCTCTTTCCCTCCCTCTTCTCCTCTTCTCGTTGCTGTTGTTTTTCTTGTTTGTAAACAGAGAGAAAAAGAGAGAAAGAGATCGGAGAGAGTGTGCGTGGCGGTGGCGGTCGGAGGTCGAGGTTTTTGACATAGAAGCGAGAAAAAAAAGGGGGAAAGTTCAACCTCTTCGCCTTCCTTCATTTTCTTCTTCTTCTCTCTCTTTCTCTTCTTTGATTTGCGAATCTAAAAAAACTCGAAAAAAAAGAAGAAAAAAATGGACGGCGGTTCGTCGTCCGTGAGCACGCTGTGCAGCAGATGCCAGAACTTTTACGGTACGGCTGGGTCGTTGCGTGTCTCTCGCTGCTCCTCATGC
>Ga0210003_1002316_pt1 | contig 16221 bp, 14 predicted proteins | sample LantaG_FD_182804 | JGI IMG/M metagenome (GOLD analysis project Ga0210003, IMG submission 182804) | Deep subsurface microbial communities from Baltic Sea to uncover new lineages of life (NeLLi) - Landsort_02402 metaG (SPAdes) (version 2) | ecosystem: Environmental > Aquatic > Marine > Oceanic >...
GCATTGCACACTTTCTCGAGCACATGCTCTTCATGGGGACAAAAAAATACCCCAAAGAAGATGAGTTCCTCCCCTACATCAAAGAAATTGGAGGGAAAGTCAATGCCTACACGGCTTCCGACCGTACCGTATACATGTTTTCTGCAAATGATTCGGCTTTTGAAGGGGCCCTCGATCGTTTCTCCCACTTTTTTATCGATCCCTTATTCCATACAGCGAGCATCGAGCGGGAACTTCTTGCTGTTGATCAAGAGCATGCTAAAAACTTAGAAAATGATGGCTGGCGTCAGTACATGATTTTTAAAGAAACAGGCAATCCCGACCACCCTAATGCAAAGTTTTCAACAGGTAACGCTGATACCCTCAGAGGCATCCCAAGAGAGGCCATGATCAAGTGGTACGAAGAGCACTATAGCGCAAACAAAATGCACCTGGTCATTCTCTCTTCACTACCGATGGATGAACTGATAGAACTCACCATGCAAGACTTCTCAGCCATCCCCAACAGGCAAGTTAAAGAGGACAACTACGCTTATCATATGACGTCCGAAAAGCAACGGGGCCAAATGATCTACATCAAGCCCGTTAAAGACCTAAAAATCCTCTCACTTTCCTGGGAACTTCCGCAAGACATTGCTGCAGATGAAGAGGCCAAAGTGGGCGAGCTTATCTCCTACATTCTTAAAAGTGGCAGCAAAAACAGCCTTCTTGGACTGTTAAAAAGAGAACACCTAGCAGAAGAGATTAGCGCATCACAAGAACAGCTGGGTAGCAGCAATAAACTCTTTAGCATCGATGTGGCAGTAACAGAAAAAGGGCTGCAGCAAATTGATACCGTCATCACCTACTGTTTTGAAGCCCTAGCAAGACTAAAGCAAACCAATATCCCCAGATACATCTTCAACGAAGTAGAAAAAATCAGCGAGCTTCAATACCAATACCAGTCCCGCCAAGAGAGCTATGAATTCGTCATGCAAGCAGCTCATACACTGATTGATGAAGATATCGCTACCTACCCGCGTAAAACCCTAATTCCTACTGCATACAACCCTGAAATCTGTAGCCAGTACCTAGATTTTCTGCGCCCAGAAAACTGCACCTTCTACGTGATTGCTGATCCTGCCAAAACAGGAGTAGAAACAACACATAAAGAAAAATGGATGAATGCAGAGTATACGATCCTCCCGATAGACCAAAAGGAGATGACCCAGCTTACCAACGCCTCAATCAATCCCCAAATCGGCTTACCTCCGCCAAATCCCTTCATTCCAAAAAATCTTCAACTCGTAGAATCTGAAAAAAATGAAAGAAGCACAGCCCCAACCCTTCTGCAAGATGATGGTCAAGGCAAAGTCTATTTTTCCGAAGACCAAAAGTACCAAGTCCCCGAGATCGCTCATTTTTTCCGAGTCAAATCCCCTCTCATCGATGGATCTCCAAAGTCTCAAGCACTTGCAGACCTCTACCTTAAAGCAGTAAACGATGCTGTCTTCCCCATTACCTCTGCTGCAGAAGCTGCTGGGGCTAGAATCCTCATCAAATCCGATCGCCTATCGATAGCAGTAGCCATCAATGGATATAGCGATCAATCCGATAAAATTGCTGAAGAAATGCTCGGATCGCTTAAAAACGTAAAAGCCTCAAAAAAGCAGTTTGAGCTCTATAAGCAGTCCCTTGCAAGCTCGTATGAAAACAGCGAAAAAGAACTCCTCTTTTTGCAGGTTAAGCAATCTCTTGACAGCCTCTTATTCAATGATGTTGCAACGCCATCTGCTAAACGAAATGCCTTAAGCTCTCTCACCTACGAGGACTTTTCTAATTTTTCCAAAACCGTATTCAATAAAGCCTATTTGGAAGGACTTTTATACGGCAACATAACAAAAGAAAATGCCACCTCCCTCCTCTCTAGCATTAATAAAAAAATGAAAGCTGAAGCCTTTCCTGTAAAAGAGCACTACAAAAAAAGCGTCCTTCTCCTTCCAGAAAATCAAGGCCCCTATATGATCGCCCAGCCAACAGACATGCTAGGCAACGCAGCTATCTTGATGATCGAACAGGGCCCGTATTCCTTAGAGAAAAGAGCTAGCCAACAGATCCTTGGCAGCGTTTTAGAAAATCTCTTTTTCGTCACACTCCGAACCCAGCAACAAGTAGCTTATATCGCAAAAGCTTGGGACAAATCGGAAGAAAACCAACTCATGCAGTTTTTTGCCGTGCAGTCTGCCACCCACAACCCCAGTGATCTCGTCTCCCGTTTTGAGCTCTTCTTAGAGAACTTCGTCAAGCAGTACACCACAGAACTGCCCCCCGAGCGATTTGAGCATGTTCGAGAAATGGCAATCACCAATCTACAAATCCCCCCAGAAAACCTAGCGCTCAATGGAGTACGTCTCTTCCTACTAGGCTTCGACTATGAAGGAGACTTCAACCTCATCGATAAGCGGGTAGAAGCACTCAAGCAAGTCACCTACGAAAACACCCGTGATATGGCAAACTCCTTCCTTTCGCGCCAAAACTCCAAGCGCCTAGCAATCCTCCTAGAAGGGATCACACCTAAGGAGAAAGATTTCCGCTATGAGATGACCTCCGAAGAAGAACTTATCCAGGACGGAACCTACGTCACCAAACGCGAGATCCCACAAGAAGCGGCCTTGCAATAGGCTCTTTTCTTGTATAAACTTTCATCTCGGGTTATAAGAGAGGAATGAGTGAAAATCTCAAAAAGTTCCTCCCTTTTTTGCTGCTGATCATCTTGATTTTGGTTGTCTATCTAACCAATCTACATCAGATTTTTACGATCAAATGGCTTCAGGCAGAAGAGCAGCGTCTAGCAAGTTTTGCAAGTAAGCACGTCGTGTTAGCAGCATTGGTCTATGTCGGTATTTATATTCTCTCTGTCTGCTTAGTGCTTCCCGATTCAACTATTCTCACATTACTAGGCGCGATGATCTTTCCTTGGCACGTTGGGCTTATCCTCGCTGTATTCTCAGAAACAATGGGGGCTACTGGCTTTTTTGCCATTTTCCATGGCTTCTTTGGCACTTCATTTATGAAGCGTGAACGCCCTTTTTTGAGCAAATTGCGCAGGGGTTTTAAAAAACATAGCGTAAGCTACCTTCTTTTCTTACGTATTTCACATGTTGTCCCTTTCTGGCTTACGAATGCCGCTGCTGCCTATTTCAAGGTCCCGTTCTGGACCTTCATTTGGACGACTTTTATTGGAGTGATCCCCATTACATTTATCATCGCAAATGCTGGACACAGTCTAGGGAAGGCTTTTGCACAAAATCAGGTCATAACTCTTTCGGATATTTTTACTACGCAAGTAAATATTGCTCTTTTTGTCATAGGGATATTGACCCTTTCTCCCATCATCTATAAAAAATGGATTGCGAAGAAAAAGTGGAAGATATAATTGTCATCGGCGCAGGTGCCGGAGGGTTAGTTGTAGCCATTGGCGCCGCAAAAGCTGGAAAGAAGGTCCTCCTCATAGAGAAGGGGCTGTATGGAGGCGATTGCACAAATTATGGATGTATCCCCAGTAAGTCGCTCATTTCTTCAGCAGAAGCAGCACACAAACTACTTAGAGGCGATGAGTTTGGCATTGATTTTACATCCAAAGAATTTTCTGGGGACAAGTCTTTAGAGAGGGTCCGAAAAATCATTGAAGAGGTCCGCTCTCATGAGGATCCAAGTGCCCTTAACAAGTTAGGGGTCAAAACCTGCAGCGGGTCTGCGTCTTTTGCAGATCCTCACACTCTGATTGTGACAAAGGAAAATGGATCTAGCGAGCAAGTCCAAGGGAAAAAAATTGTGATTGCTGCTGGCTCCTCCCCTTTCATCCCTCCAATTGAGGGACTAAAAGAGGCTCCCTTTTTAACGAATGAAACGATCTTTTCTCTAGAAGAAATTCCAAAGAGCCTCGGCATACTGGGTGCTGGCCCCATTGGCTGTGAGCTAGCGCAGGCTTTTAGTAGACTCGGCGCTGATGTCACGATGATTGAGTCAGAGCGGGGTTTGATGCCGAATGAGGATCCAGAGGCAGCTGAGGTTCTCACTAAGGTATTCGAAAAAGAAAACATCCACCTGCACACTAAGTGCGAGACGAATTTGATTTCTTATGAGCAAGGGAAATTTAAAATCTGCATTACAGAAGAAGGGCAGAATCGCGATGTAGAGGTCGAGCATCTACTTGTTTCTACGGGGCGTAGAGCAAATGTAGATGCTCTTAATCTCGAGAAGGCGGGGGTGAAATTTTCTGAAAAGGGAATTACTGTAGATCCTTTCGGTAGAACCAATCAATCACATATTTTTGCTATTGGAGATGTTGTGGGCAGTCCATTTTTCACTCACATGGCCGAAAATCATGGGCGAGCTGTTTTGACAACGCTTCTTCTTCCATGGCCCCTAAAGAAAAAACTCGATCGAAAGCAGTCGATCCCAAAATGCACCTTCACAACCCCTGAAATCGCAAGCTTTGGAACTACCGAAAGCCAAGCGATTGAGAAATGGGGCAAAAATTCCATCGCAACCTACCAAGTTCCCATGAGTGAAGTAGACAGAGCTATCTGCGCCTCAACTACAGAAGGGTTTGTGAAAATTGTGACTAAAAAATGGAGCAGCAAAATTCTGGGCGCTACGATTGTGGCTCCAAGAGCTGGCGAGATGCTCCAAGAGCTAACACTTGCAAAGTTGTATAATATCCACCTACGCAAGCTCACAAGATTGATCCACCCCTACCCGGTCTATAACCAAGCCATTCGCAAATGCGCAGATCAGTGGCTGACTAAAACGCTTTTAGGAGCCTTCAAGCGATGAAAAAATATTTGAAGTATCTTCCCATTTTACTCATTGTGATTGTGATGGCGGTGGGCTATTTTTCTGGAGTCTATAAAGCCATTGATTTTGAGACGCTGAAATATCACCACAATGAGCTGACCGAGTTCGTAAATAACAACCGAATCAAAACCTCTTTCATGTTCATTGGGACCTACATTGCCGTAGCAGCCCTCTCGATTCCCGGTGGTTTAATCTTGAGCTTGCTTGGAGGGTTCCTATTTCCACAGCCGCTCTGCACACTCTATGTTGTCTTTGGGGCAACCATTGGAGCGACTCTTCTTTTTTTAGCGGCTAGAACAGCCTTAAAAGGTCATCTAGAAAAAAAAGCGCGCCCTTTTATCGAGAAAATGCGAGGTGGATTTAATAAAAATGCTGTTAGCTACCTCCTTTTCTTGCGCTTTATCCCTTTCTTCCCCTTTTGGGTGGTGAATTTAGCTCCTGCATTTTTTAATGTACGCATTTGGACATACGTTTGGACCACTTTTGTTGGAATTATCCCAGGTTCCGTGGTCTCTACACAAGCAGGAAGAGGGCTCAACGCGATTTTTGAATCAGGAGAAGAGTTTAGCTTAAGTTCGATTTTCAATACTGAGATGAAGATTGCCCTGATCTTGCTTGGGATTTTTTCTCTAACTCCTTTAATATATAAGAAATGGAAGAAAAAAAAAGATGCTGAAAAATAAAGACTTCCTCGTGAGGCCGTTTTTAAAAGTGCCTCTGATACGAAGAGCCGATCCAAAACTACTAACATTTTTGGGCCTTCTTTTTGGCATTATGATCCCTTTCTTCCTCCCCTTAAGGCTTCCTTTTCTAGCCCTCTTTTGTCTTGCTCTTTCGGGTTTATTTGACCTGCTCGACGGAGCAGTAGCCCGCCATAGCAACGCTTCATCTGAACTGGGCGCTGTCTTTGATATCACATCCGATCGTGTAGTAGAATTTTTGATTGTTTTAGGACTTTTTCTCGTAGTCCCAGAAGAGAGAGGCCTGATGTCTCTTTTGATGCTTGGAAGCATTCTATTTTGTATCACAACTTTTTTGGTGGTGGGAATTTTTTCTGTGAACACCACAGAAAAAAGCTTCTATTATAGCCCTGGACTCATTGAGAGGGGCGAAGCGTTTGCCTTCTTTGCTCTGATGATGGTATTTCCAAGTGTGTTTACCCTCTTAAGCTCGCTTTTCACAGGGCTAGTACTGCTAACTGGTTTGATTCGGATTTACCAGTTTTTTCTAAATACTTCGATGCCAAAGACTCGGAAAATAAAGTCTAATAAATAATAAGAATAGCTGGAGAAAAGGTAGAGGATTTTCGTTCCTCGACGCTTGTCTTCCAATGTGGGATCGCTGTCATAGGTATTTAAAACGCCATTACAACTAGTCGGGCCTTGGAAGAGTTTGTAAGAATACTTCCAATGCGATTCATACTTACTTTTTATTTTCTCTTCTCTCTCCGCATCCATCGGTCTAGTACCATGAACACCCAGCCACCGTCTGACTTGCTCAGAATCCCAAACATCGTCAGTAGGCAAGGGAAGATCTCCCAGATCCCATTCGAGCACTTGACACCTTGCGTTGGGGTGGATTAGCCCCCAGCCAATATGCTTTTCTCCAGATTTGTTGACCCAATCCCCTTTATTCCGATAGAGGAAAAAGGAAGGGGGGATTTCGCTATCTTCAAGGGAGTTGATTTCACGGGCAAGGTTCTCCACAATCCGCGCATCACTACCTACGGTATTGAAACCTATAAACTCATCAATCTGCGGCCAGAAATCATTTAAAAAGTAGCCCGCAAACCCGCCGCCTTGGCTATAGGAGAGGACTTTGACTTTTCCACCTTTGGCAAACTTCTGATCATTCATTAGGGCTTTTAATTTCTCAAAGGAAGCTTTATACCCTGATTTCCCAATGTGCTTTTCCATATTGTTTAGAATAGAGGGAATGAAATCGGTTTGTCCTGGGTTTTGCTTAGTACAACGAAAAGCAACAATAGGAGCGAGGGAAGAATCCTTGCAAAGGGGGACAAGCGCCACTGCAGAGAGACCATCTTCAGAAATGATATCATGGACTTTATAATACTCAACTTTCCCGTTTCGAATGCTTGGGGCGGGAATCACTAAGTCTATATCTTTACAGTCCTGCTTGGTTTCTAAGTGGGATACAATGCCCATTTCAAGACGGGAGTAATAAGGGTGCATCCTGGGAATATTCGGATCACTTGAAGTGAGGTTCTCTACTCCTCTGAAAAGATTTGCCCGCTGCTGATCGGTATTGAGTTGCACATGCGTAAGATTTTCATGGGCCTCTTTTGCGCCTCCATGCACCTCTGATGGGTCTTGCCAGTTGCCTATATAACGAGCTTCGCTTGCCTTTGCATAAAGCTGATGAATCCTTTTGGGGGATTGCTTTGAGAGGGACTGAGCCCACCAAGAACTGTCTTTCAAGGCTCTTTTTAAGTCTCGCGTTGTCGGATTGGCCGCTCCTGTTCCGAAATATTCTACGAACTTCCGCTTTAAGGGTTTGGTTGAGTAAACGAATTCTTTCCAGTCTATCCTGTATCGGCGGCAAATTTCTTCGCGTTTTTCTTCCGTGAATTCTCGATCCACAGCTTGGCGAAAGGCTCGCCAGGCACGCTTATTGAGCTTTTCTTCAGTTTGATTGGAGAATTTTTTTACCAATCTCCCATCTTTAAGTACTAAGGCATCATTGCGCCCTACTCTTTCTGACGCGATAATAAAATCTTGAAATGAGGGACGGGCCTCAAAAAAAGGGACAGGAGGGAGGTAATCTAAAAGGAGATCCATAATTTTTTTAGCAAGCGGGTATAAATATCATACTGCCGTCATATTGTGGTACACAGAATCGACGTCTTCGAGCTCTTCGAGCCAATCAATTAATTCCATGTTGGCCTTGGCAACATCGGGATCACAATCAACATTAACCTTCGGGATCATTTCCAAGTTGGCTTCATCGCACTGAATTCCAGCGGCTTCGATCTTCCCCTTGACCTCATAGAGCTGATCAGGAGCTGTCGTTACCATGTAGAGATCGTCTGCAGCTTCAAAATCCTCAGCCCCAGAGTCGGTGACGAGGAGAAATAGATCTTCTTCTGAGCCTTGGGTCTTTTTGATCTGAATGACCCCTTTTTGCTCGAAATTGAACGCAACAGAGCCCGGAGAGGCAACCGTGCCCCCTTTCTTATTAGTGGCAATGCGCATCTCCGATGAAATCCGGTTTTTGTTATCGGTCATCACCTCGCAGATGATCCCCACGCCTCCGTGACCGTAGAGCTCGTAGGTGAGCTCGACATAATCGGCTTGGTCGGAGCTGCTGGCCTTCTTGATGTTCCGCTGAACATTCTCATTTGGCATATTAGCCGCCCGCGCCTTATCCATTGCCAAACGGAGTCTAGGATTATTTTTAGGATCGGCGTCACCTTGCTTGACGGCGCTAATGATTTCTTTGGCAATCCGCGAGAAGAGCTTTCCCTTTGCGGCGTCAGCGCGACCCTTGCGGTGTTTGATGTTTGCCCATTTACTATGTCCAGCCATAAAGAGACATTTTACAGAGAGTCTTTGACTATGTCAAATATCACGCTCCATTAAAATTTTGCCTATGTAGCGATCGTCCTCTTTTATGAACATTTTTTGGACGCCATATTCTTTGAAACCCATCCTCTCGTAGAGGTGGATGGCGGGGTTGCCCTCATAGACTTCGAGATGGAGCATCTCCATTCCAAAAGGCTGCTTGGCAAGCTTGAAAAGTTCTTCAAGGAGCTTGGTCCCGATCCCCTTATTGCGATGGTCTTGATCAACTAAAATTGTGATCAAGCACTGATGTGCAAATTTTTTATATCCTTGCAGATTGAGAAAGGCCATACCACATGGCTTGCCTTCATCCAGAGCAGTGATACTTGCGCCTCTCTTGCAAAAAATCTCCCAGACGCGGACAGAATCTTCGACTTCCCTGACATCATACATAGGAAAGTACTGAAGCACATCTGGCTGCAGCAAAATCTTCTTGAAAAGCTCGCCGTCTTTGACTTGGCTAATCTCAATTTCCAAGAACACACTCCATCAGTATCCGGGGGTAGTATTTCCCCTCTTCTTTGACATATTTTTCTTGTCTGGCAAATTGTTTGAAATCCAACTTCTCTAAAAGAGGAATGATCGGTCCTACATCGAGCACTTCAGCATGAATCACTTCCAATTGAAAACCTTGTTTAGCAAAGTGCTTCAAATTTCGGATAAGAGAATAGCCAATCCCTTTTCTCTGAAAATCAGGATCGACAATCAGTTGGAACATCGCATAGTGGGCCACTTTTCTATAAGGCATCAAAAAGAGCACAGCCATCCCGACTGGTTTGCCTTCATAGACGGCAGTCAAGCAGCCATTGTAACGGGTAAATCCGATCCAAACCCGCACAAAATTCTCTAGCTCCTGATCATTACCAGGGGGAAACCAATGGAGCATTCCTTTAGTTTTTAGCCAGCTACGCAGAAAATCTATATCCTGCACAGTAGAATAACGAATATCGTAGTCTTTACTTTCGGTTATCACCCAAATTCCTTAAGAAAAGCGTTGATGAAGTCATCGAGATCTCCATCCATTACCGCATCAATATTCCCTACTTCATACTTTGTACGGGTATCTTTGACAAGCGTGTAAGGCTGGAAAACATAATTACGGATCTGACTGCCCCAAGCAATATCCATTTTTTCTCCGCTCATTTCTTTGAGCTTGCTCTCCCTATCGAGGCACTCTTTCTCATAAAGCTTGGCCTTAAGAAGCTTCATTGCCGTTTCCCGATTTTGGATTTGGCTTCTTTGGTTTTGGCACGAGACGACAATTCCTGTTTCGATGTGCGTAATACGAACAGCAGAGTCGGTCGTATTCACGTGCTGTCCGCCAGCACCTGATGCCCGGAATGTATCCACGCGGATTTGATCAGGCCGTACTTCGATTTGGATGTCATCATCAATATCTGGAATCACATCCACCGAAGCAAAGCTCGTATGCCTTCTAGCGTTGCTATCAAAAGGAGAAATCCTTACCAAACGATGGACCCCTTTTTCTGCCTTGCAGTATCCATAGGCAAACGGTCCGGTAATCTTGTAAGTGATGTTTTTGAGTCCAGCCACATCCCCATCCACCCGATCAATCGTCTCTATCTTCCATCCTCTTCTAGCGACCCACCTCTCATACATACGAGACATCATCTGCGCCCAATCACAGGCTTCCGTACCACCGGCCCCAGAGTTGATGCTCAAATAACAATTTTTGGGATCGAGTTCTCCAGAGAGCATTTTTCGGATTTCAAGCTCTTCTAAATTTTTTTCGATTTGGGTAAGTTCTTCTAAAAGCTCGTGATAGAATTCAGCTTCATCCGATTCATTGACTTCAGGAAGGAGCGATTTCACATTTTCAAAACGCTCTTTCAGTTGTTGATAGGGAACAGTCCAGGCTTTGAGTTGGTTCGACTGGTCGATAGTTTTTTGGGCCATCGCCGGATCTCCCCAAAAATCTTCCGCCTCCATCTCGAGTCTAAGTTGATCTACCTCTGCTTGCTTTTTGGGCAAGTCAAAGATACCTCCACATATGAAGAAGTCTGGAGTCAATCGCTTTGATTTTTTGTGTGTCTTGATCGTTCATACAGATCAGTATACCCTATAAGGTGAAAAGGATTCAACGGCCTTAGAAATTTTCACATTGACTTAACGACGCCTTTACATTAATCGGGACTTCGATATAATGTTTGTGATTTCGAAAAAGAAGGGAAATTTTGATACCCCTTTGAACTAAACCAAATCCCTATAGGAGGTAACAATGAGCGCTGCTACTACACTACCACAAGCTCCGGCCGCAGGAGCACCCAGCACGTTTGACGCAATGAAGCAAGGAGCGCTTCAAACAGTCAACTGGATGGGAAGACAAATCCAAGTTTTGGGAAGCACCATCAAAGAATACGCAATGAAGATCGTGGACTGGGCAAAGCCTTTCTTCCAAAACGTTGCAAAAATGCTTGGCGAAACATACGACAAAGCAATGGACTTTGCTAAGGCAAACAAAGAGATTTCTCTTGCAGTTGTAATCGGAGTACCTCTGGTTGCAGTCGCATCTATCTTTGCTTACTTTGCTTTAAACGGAGAAAGCTCACAAGCTCCTGGAAATGTATAATTGATTTCCTTTGGGAAAATTCAAGGCGAGTGGAGAAATTCACTCGCTTTTTTTTGTGATCGTAATATCCACATCGCGATTCAAAACTTAGTTTTTCACTTCGTCGGCTTTTCCTCAAACTCTTCATCTATTCCTCGCTTCGTGTCTATAGACACTGCAACTCGTCATGGCTAAAAATTTTGAGGGCCTCTTTGTGAAATTTCCAAGTCTTGAATCGCGATGTGTATACTTCCATCTTCCGAGACTGTATACTTCCACATCCAAGAAGACTTATCCAAAGCCTCGTTCTCGACCTTTAACGCCCCATCATCCATGGAAACGATCACTCTCACGCCATTTGGCACATGGATGCGTATATTGCCCCGCAACACCACATCTTCAGCGTAAAACTCTCCCGATTCCTCGATAATAATTTCACACTTTTGCTTATGGATAATTTCATCTTTCCAAAAAGAGCGAGAAGCTTCGCGGTGAATCCCCGAGTTTTGCACACGAACATTTTTTAGCACACACTTGGCCATCCGATTGCTGCATGTAGTCACACCATCTTCATTGAAGTGCCCCAAAACAGCTGGACTTGAAATCTCTAAATTCCCATCCACATCTAAATTTTCGGCATAGATCTCGGCGATCTCCAGATTAACCTCAGCCCCCATTGCTAAGCGCCCACCCACTAGCTTTTGCCCGATAATCTCATACTGCGGACCGAGGGCTGGATGATAGAGGAAAATAAAGGGAGGACCATTGAGAAAGAACGAGAGCGAATCGCGAAGAGAAGGAACATCAAAACCGCAGTAGTTTTCTAAAAGATCACGTGCATTTTCAAGCAGATCAAGATAGCACTGCTCGGGCGTTTGCAGCATAGAAGAGCCAAATGCAAACTCCTTCTTAATCGGAGAGATCGTTTTTCTTCGCTTATTAGTGGTGATAAATGTCTTCGAAAGCATCTGCTCTTCAACCAAAGCGTCTGCAATATTTTGCATCGTAGACTCCAAACGCAAGATCTCTTTCTCATGCATGACGCCAGCAGCATCTGGAACCTGCATCTTTTTTGCATTTACAAGCATACCTGGGATTGGGCACTTTTCAACCAGCTCCTCTAAAGCACAAAGATCTGCAAAAAGAAGATTCGTGTTGGCTAGAAGATCCTCTTCCTCAACCTGAAAATGTTTAAAGTCACAGTACTCGATATTCGTAAGAGAAAAACCCGCTTCTGTTTCAATGACTACATTGACCCCTTCACTTACCCCCTCCATTCTTGGGCAAGCGGCAAAACCAAAATCCTTCTCCCCTTCAGATCCTATCCCCAAAAACGCGAGCAGCCCATAGTCCACACCCGCCATCACATTATTGATCTGCCTCACTAAAGCCCTTACGCGCCCCTTTTCCCTTAGCCACTGCAGCGCCCCCACCTCTTTAGCCAGCTTCCAGATCACCCCATGGCCGCCAGGCTTAAGTAAAAGCTGACACGGCCCGGCAACTTGCCACACGCCATCCGGAGTCATCGTCGGCACTAAAGGCTGAGAAAACAGAAAAAAATCTTCTCTCTTCTTACCAAACCATCCCCTTTCTTCAAGCAACTCTTCCAAGTGCTTCGTCCCATTTTTTTCTGCAGAACTCATTAAGACAACAGGAACAGACACCCTTTTACCAAGCAGCTTCCAATGTAGAAATTCACGAGCTTTTAAATCTTCGACAAGCCTCTGTAAAAGAGACTTACTTGCAAATGAGAGCGTCGCCGCAATTTGAAAAGCCCCCGTTTCTTCATTACGAAGCGAAAGACGATCGGCAGCCCCACCCACTGGATAAATTTCTGCAATCTCAGGCAGATGGCGGATACCAGCTAAAACATTCTTTCGAACTTCCTTATTGCACTTGGCAATATCGATCGCTTTGGGAGCATGATACTTCCCCTTCTTCCGCACCACATCCTTTTGCTCAAGCAAATCCAAACAACATAGATGGTAGCCAATCACCCCGCCAAGAGCAGAATAAAACTCCTCAATTGGAAGGAGCTGTTTGGCTAAACACAAAACATCCCCGCCCAGGAAAATTCCCGCCTCTTGACCCGTTGCAACGAGTGATAAAAGAACAAATTGCTCCTTACTTCCTAGGGCCAAAATTAAGCTGCCAAGCTCGGCGTGGGTCCCAATAAAATTTTTCACCACCGAAAACTCTTTGAGAATAAGGAGACGAGCCTCAAAAGATTTTTCCTTAAATAAAGACACTTTTAGCTCGCGGAGAGCTTGATTTGTTATGAGTAGCATACCGACAAAATTGCCCCAAATGGATGATAAAAGCAAGGAGATCTACCCCTTTAGAAAAAAATTCCTGGCGTAAGAGGAATCCTTTTGACTATAATGCCCCTATACAGCTACAAACTGTCATTCGAGGCAAAAGAGAAAAAACTCGCGTGGCATCCGCTACACAAAGAAAGGAGAAGAAAATGGCAAAGAAAGCACAATCAAAATTCATGCAGCCAATGGAGCTTACAGACGAACTCGCTGCAGTTGTTGGTAAAGGCCCCATGCCACGTACAGAAGTGACCAAGAAAATTTGGGTTTACATCAAGAAGCACAAAAGACAAGACCCTGAAAATATGCGCTTCATCAATCCTGATGAAAAGCTTGCAAAAGTTCTTGGGAAAAAACCGATCAACATGTTTGACATGACTAAAAAAATCAGCAAGCATCTTTCCTAAAAGCACCCTTTAGCGGCAGGAACCACTTCCTGCCGCTCTCTTTATGAAATACAAGCTCACAATCTCTTACGACGGCACAAGCTACTCTGGTTGGCAAGTACAACCCAATGCCATCTCTATCCAAAGCCTCATCCAAGACGCCCTAACAACCGCCCTGCGAACGCCCACCCCTCTCTCGGGCTCTGGCCGTACCGACGCCGGCGTCCACGCCCTCAATCAAACCGCCCACTTCACCGCCGACGCCCCCCAGGATCCCCGCAAACTCACCCACTCACTCAACGGCCTACTTCCTCCAGACATCCGCATAAAAAAAATAGAACAAGTCCCCGATGATTTCCATGCCCGTTACAGTGCCAAAAGTAAAATCTATCGCTATCACCTACGCTTAGCGGTAAACCCCTTCACAAGACTCTACAGCTATCATCTGCCCTTTCCCCTAGACATTACCCTACTCAAAAAAGCTACCCACCACTTCATCGGCGAGCATGACTTCACCTCCTTCTCTAATGAGGCACACAAAGGTAGCGCTGCCATAAACCCCATTCGCAACCTCATGCGCCTCGACATCCTCGAAAAGCAAGATGAAATCATCCTCGAATTCGAAGCCAATGGCTTTCTCTATAAGATGGTGCGCAACATAACCGGAACGCTGCTAGATATCGCCCGCGGCAAGCTTCCCCTCGAAAACCTTCCCGAGATCTTTGCCGCTAAAGCACGACAAAAAGCCGCAGCGGCAGCCCCCGCACACGGCTTATTTCTTGTGAATGTGATTTATGAATACTAAACTCCTTATGAAGTTCTATGTTGAGGATGATCAGTAACCATTTTTATTGAATTCTTCCACTGCATGATTTCGGCTGGCAGATCCTCAATAGAATTGAAACTCATATGGAAGCTCTTCAACTTTGTTAATTGCATGATTTCTTCTGGGAAACTTGTTAATCGATTGTTAGTAATACAGAGCATCTCTAACTCCGCCAACTGTCCGATTTCTGTTGGCAGACTTATCAATTGATTGCCATAGACATCGAGATTCCTCAACCCTGTTAACAATCCGATTTCCGCTGGAAGTATTTCTAAACCCCTAGTAGGCAAGTCCAGACGTTCGATACCTTGCAATTGGTTTTGATTTATCGGATTATTTAACCAAACTTTAGCTTCGTCTGGAGAGTTGAACGCTTGTAGACCCAAAGTGTTTGCAATCACATTCGCAAATACAAGTACATCCCGATCATAGACTCTTTGGTATGTACTATAGATCATGCCTGGACCACGTATAGCAATAGCAGGATTACATAATCTTTCATTTCTCGGTTTTCCTCCGCGCCTCAAAAAAGCCCATACTCTATCCAAACCCCGAGGGAGATCACGATTCACTTTCTCAATTTCTTTTGCAAAGTGACTTGCAACCCATTGAACAATCTTTCTTCGGTCCTGGCCGATCGCATCAGCAGCGCCTGTCTGGTTAAGTAAAGCTTCGCTCATCTTAGACCAATATTCGTGCACACCGCCTCGATACCTTCTGCAAGTACCAGCAACACTTGTAAGATCCCTCATTGACAATAAGGGCAATATATTACTTTCCCAAGTGTCTTGACAAATATCAAAATTAAACATAAAAAAACCTCATTATTTATATCTGTTTTTTTTATTATTTAATAATAACACATTGTTAGTTTATTTATCAATAAAATTTTAAGCTACTGCAAATAAGCAGCTTTTGAAAATAAGAATGGATAGGGGCTCAAAAATCAGTTGAACTAAGCACCCCTTGAACATGACGAGAGCGCAAATCTTAGCTCCCTTCACCAGCCGCAGACAAATTCAGTGGAATCTGGTGCTTTCTACGGCGCGGTTGGTGTCCAGCTGGATTCTTAATTTCGCGAACCATGGAATTGATCTTTACAGCAAGAGCGCAAAGCTCCACCAAAAGCCGCAGCACCCACACGCGGCTTATTTCTTGTGAATGTGATTTATGAAATTTAAAGGATTCTGCGAGCCGCGAGCCAGGCCTTCCAGTAAAGACTTAGACCGCGAATACTACTAGCACTTAAATTTCGCATTTCTAAAGGCAAACTTGTAAATGGATTGCCCGTGACTCTGAGCTCCTGCAACGCCGTTAACTGCCCGATTTCCGCTGGCAGGCTCGTTAATTGATTACGCGAGGCATAAAGCTCCTGCAACGCCGCCAACTGCCCAATTTCCGCTGGCAGGCTCGTTAATTGATTCCCAGAAACACCGAGCTCCTGCAACGCCGTTAACTGCCAGATTTCTGCAGGGAGTGTGCTTAGCTGGTTGTTATTGAGATCGAGGAACAGAAGCTGCGCAAGCTGCCCAATTTCCGCTGGCAGGCTCGTTAATTGATTCCCATAAACACCGAGCTCCTGCAACGCCGTTAACTGCCTGATTTCTGCAGGGAGTGTGCTTAGCTGGTTGTTATTGAGATGGAGGAACTGAAGCTGCGCAAGCTGCCCGATTTCCGCTGGCAGGCTCGTTAATTGATTACGCGA
>Ga0210003_1002317_pt1 | contig 16218 bp, 14 predicted proteins | sample LantaG_FD_182804 | JGI IMG/M metagenome (GOLD analysis project Ga0210003, IMG submission 182804) | Deep subsurface microbial communities from Baltic Sea to uncover new lineages of life (NeLLi) - Landsort_02402 metaG (SPAdes) (version 2) | ecosystem: Environmental > Aquatic > Marine > Oceanic >...
ATCACAACCTAAATAAAATAAGGATAATTATGCTTATTCATACAAATAATAAGCTATAATAAAACAAGGGGTGGGTCTACCCGAAACCAGAAGAAATTTTTTCACCAAAGAAAACTACCCCCAAAGAGTTGACACAGACGACTCAAACAGCAGATTGACTCAGCATCATTTCTTTGATATAATTTATACATGTTTATATATTGATATTGAACTAATAAAATTTTTTTACACATACTTGTATAGTAAATAAATTAAAAATTTTAATCCATAAGTTAAAATTGTAGGTCTAAAATTTAAATTTTACTACCAAAAACTTGTATCTTTTTGTTTTTATTGCCAAAAATAACATAAACTAAAAACATATATAATACAAGGGGTCCATAGATTTTCCAAAAAATTAAAAAATATTCATCGCAAAAATCATAGCAAGAATAAGTGAAAAAGTGCTAAAAATAGATATTTTATAGCTCTTAAAAAGCTTGGTATATAAGGCTTTCAGAAAAAAACCGAATATAAGGCATTATTTTGTGTTTCTTAAGGTAAAAAAAGCCTATCTAATACTAAAAACGCTTAAAATGACCGTTATTTTAAAGAAAGCTTAAAAGGCTTATATCATAAGGGTCTTAGACAGCTAAATAATAAAATAATCAAGCGATCATTAGATTAATAATAGGAAAGAAAATTGTTTACCATTTCAAATATTAAATGAATATATTTTTAGTTTAACGGGAATTTATCATATGTTAAGATAGAAATGAGGGAAAATTTCCAGCAAGTTGGAACAGACGATAGTCTGTAAAGGTGAGTTCAATGTCTATAAAGGCATGCGCTGGAGTCTATTGATCTTAGTTTGATTGAATAATAGAGCGTTCTGTAAGCAGATAAACTGAATTTCATAAGTGAATTTAAAAAAAATCTATTTCTAAAGTATTTGGAGTTCTAATATTTACAGAATGTCTATTTATTGGTTGAATAGGCTATGGACTCGATGTAGTTTTTAGGTATCTCGTGAATATATAAGTGCATAATGAAGTTTTTTCGAATTTAGAGCATCTATCACTACTATTTTAATAGCTTTGCTCTGGGGTTATAAGCCAGTAAAAAGTAAATATAACAAATTATAGGAGGAAACATAATAAACATTGTCTCAATAATTCCTGCTTATGGCGGTTCTAAAGGGATTCCAAAAAAAATATATTTGGCTTTTGTAGAAAACCACTTATTTCCTGGACTATTGAGGAAGCATTGGGAAGTAGATTGAGAAACGACGTTTATGTTTCTTCAGATGCAGATGATATATTAGAAATTTCAAAAAATGTGGTATAAAAGTTATTAAAAGACCAAGGAGAACCATTGCAGGTGATAATTCTACATCCGAAGAAACTCTGAAACATGCAATAGCATTTATAAGAGAAAATGTAAAAGAAAAAAATAGATATAGTAGTTTTTTTCAAGGAGCTTCTACACTTAGAACAAGTGAAGGTATTGAAAATGCCATAAGACTTTTTATATCCAAAAAGGCAGATTCTCCTTTTTCAGCAGCAATTCTAGAAGGTTTTTATATATGGAACTAAAAAAATGAAAAATTGGCAAGTTTAACTTTTGATTACCAAAACAGGGGAAAAGACAGGAAAGACTGCTCTTGTATTTGGAAAATGGCTCTATATATAAACCGGGAGTATTGGTGAAATATGATAATTGTCTTGGTGGTAAAATTTCAATGTATATAATAGATTACCGGAAATCTTATAAAATTAATACAATAGAAGATATATAGATATGTAAGTACTTTATGAGAAATAAAATATTGGAGAAACAACCACAAATTAAAAAGAAAGACATTCAACTAATTATTTATGATTTTGACGGCGTTATGACAAATAATAAGGTTATAATTGATCAAAATGGCGAGGAAAGCGTTATTGTCAATAGATCCGATGGGTTAGCCATATCTTTATTACGCAAAATGGGAATAAAACAAATTATAATATCAACAGAGGAAAACAAAGTAGTTCAAAGAAGAGCTGAAAAACTTAAAATTCCCTGTATGAATGGAATAAAAAATAAATTATCCACATTAAAAAAATATTTTCAAAAAAATAATATCCCAAAAGAAAACATAATTTATGTTGGTAATGATATCAATGACTTCGAAATAATGAAATTTGTTGCTTTTCCTGTTGCTCCTAGTGATGCTCATAAAGATATAAAGAAAATTGCAAAACTAGTAACAAAATCCAAAGGAGGAGATGGTGTGATTAGAGAATTATTAGACATTTTTATGGAGGAAAAATTATGACTAACGCAATATTTATTACAGTTAGAACTACCTCAACCAGACTTCCAAACAAGGCGCTTTTAAATTTTCAAGGTCTCCCTACAATTGAGTATGTTATTCAAAGAATGAAATATTCGAAAAAAGCAAATAAAATAATATTATGTACAACGCAAAAAAAAGATGATGATATTCTAATTGAAATTGCTAAAAGAAATAATATTAATTATTTTCGAGGAAGCGAAAATGATAAACTTATTAGATGGAAAGATGCTGCCATTCAATATAGTATTGATTTTTTTGTTACAGAAGATGGTGATGACCTCTTTTGCGAACCCAAATTATTAGATATGGCTTTCGATCAATACAAAAGAAATAATTCAGATTTTATTCAATCTAAGAATATAATTTGTGGTGCATTTACATATGGGATAAAAGTAGATGCTTTAAAGAAAGTTTGTGAAATAAAAGATACTGATGAAACTGAAATGATGTGGGTATATTTTACAGATACTGGATTATTTAGAGTCGAAGAGCTTGAAAATGTCCCCGATAAATTTTATCGAGATGATATAAGAATGACATTAGATTATCAGGAAGATTATGATTTTTTTAATGCAATAGTAAAGAAAGCTGGTCACACTAATTCTTATTTAACGTTAGACAAAATTGTTACAATTTTAGAAAAATATCCCAAGTTAAAAGAAATTAATTATTTTAGACATAAAGAATGGGCAGATAATCAAGATAAAAAAACTAATTTGAAATTAAAAGGGGGGATTAAAAATGCCAAAAGAAATAAAAAATCCAAATAAGTATTTAGGAAATGAATTAAAGTATCTTGAAATGGTATTGCAAGCGGAAAGTTGGTCTGCTACTGGTGGTAGTTGGAATCAAGCATTAGAACAGGCATTTGCAAAAAAATTTGGTGTCCGTTATGCTGTTGCTTTAAATTCAGGGACATCTACATTGCACGCTGCTTTAGAAGCGGCGGGTGTGGGTCCAGGTGATGAAGTTATTTCGCCGGCTATTACTGTAATTATGGATACAACTGCCACGATTCATGCCAATGCTGTTCCGGTATATGCCGATATTGATCCCCAAACTTTTACAATCGACCCAAAGGATATTGAAAAAAAGATAACCTCTAGAACAAAAGTAATCATTCCTGTGTCAATCTATGGACTTCCTTCAGATATGGATCCAATAATGGGGATCGCTAAAAAATATAATTTGATAGTTATTGAAGATAACGCCGAGTGTTTTTTAAGTACCTACAAAGGCAAATTGGCCGGGACAATCGGGCATATGGCAAGTTATAGTTTTGAAAATACAAAACATATTTCTTGTGGCGAAGGCGGTATAATAATAACAAATAATGAAAAGTATGCTGAGATGGCAAGAAAGATAGGCGGGCATGGTTTTAAAAATTTAAAAGCTAGCGAAGGGAGAATTCGTTTAAATCAGGATGTGTTCCAAAATCCAAATTATAAAAGACATGATGAGATAGGATGGAATTATCGTCTTCCGGAATTCAATGCTGCTGTTGCATTGGCTCAATTGGAAAGAATTGATGAATTAGTCAAAATGCGTGTGAAATCAGCCCGATTGTTTATTGAAATTATGTCAGAATGTGATTATTTAATCCCGCAGAAAGTTCCACAGGGATATACAAATTCTTATTACACATTAGGAGTGATATATGAAGGTGAAAAAAGCATAGGTATAAAATGGGAGGATTTTAGAAAAGAATATATTAAAAATGGTGGAGATGGTATATATGGAGCGTGGAGTGTTCCATATTTAGAACCAGTTATGGTTGAAAGAAAATATGTGAAAAGATATCCTGAAATTTATTCTAATATTGATTATAAAAAAGGATTATGTCCAGTAGCAGAATGTGTACAACCTAAAATTATGCAGTTTAAAACTAATTATAGAGACATTAAATTAGCAGAAGAGAAAGCAAATATACTACATAAAGTAATCAAAAAATTAAAGAATAAATAGTTTTAAAAAAAGGAAGCAATATGTTTGATATTAATTTTTCTGAGATGATTTCAGATTTAAGCAAAAAAAAAGTTATAATAGCGGGATCTGAAGGATTAATAGGGAAAGCTTTAAATAAAGAATTAGTAAAAATTGGTGTAAAAGTTGTTGGACTAGACTTAAAATTAGGGCATGATTTCTCTGATGAGAAAACAGTAAAAGAGATAATGCAACTATATAAAAAATTTGATGTTTTAATTACACCTTTTGCATTAAACCCCCAACCTGATGAAAAATCATGGGATTTATTTAATTTACCATTATCATCGTTAGAGAAATATCTTAAAATTAATTTACTTGCTCTTTTTTCGGTTTGTAGAGAGTTTGCCAGAGTATGTAATGACAATGCTTCAATAATAAATTTCAGTTCAACATATGGAGTTAATTCTCCGAAACATTTTATTTATAAAGAAGGCTTTACAAAACATATTGGATATACAATTACAAAATCAGGAGTAATTGGTATGACTAAATATCTCGCTACTTATTTGGCTCCAAAAATAAGGGTGAATGCTATAGTTCCAGGCGGAATACAAAATAATCAAAGTAAAGATTTTAAGAAAAATTATTCAAAAATGACTCCTATGGCAAGAATGATGAATGCCGAAGAAATAATAGGAATAATTCTTTACCTATGTTCGGATATATCCAGTTATACTACCGGATCTATTTTAACTGTTGATGGAGGGTGGACAGCGTGGTGAAAAGTAAATAGAGTTTAATAAAAGAAGCGGATGATTTTGACAATATCAATAAAGAAAGATATAAAAACCTAAAATCTATCTCGATAAACAATGATTGTATTGAAACATATTATTATAAAAATCCATGGAGATATAATTTATCGCGTACATACGCTTTTGGCTGAATAATTGATGATTTTTATACCATAAAAGACGTAAGAGATGGGGGGCTAAATATCTTAGAAATTGGCTGCGGTAATGGTTGGTTTTCACTTAATGCAAACTTAAGTAATAAGAATTATTGGTAATAGTTTGATTTAAGTTTAAATGCTATTTCTGCAGCAAATTATTATAAAAAGAGTTTGGGTGTAACAAATAATATTTATAGTGTAAAAAACCTTGAAGAATTTCAAGAAAACAAAAAATATGACATAATTGTTGTGTAAATACTCTCCATCATTTGCTGGATTTGGAGTTGTTTTATACAAAAATTAAAGAACATTTAAAGCAAGATGGTAAAATATTTATTCGTGATGTATGTTCAGATTTATTTTCGGAGATAAATGGAGTTTTTGTTTTATTTTTAAGGACAATTTTACGTTATACTGATAATATTAAGTATTTCGAGAAATTTAAAAATGAGAATTTAAATAAGCGTTTAGATAATATTGTACTGGAATGGCAGAATGAAAAAGAAGACTCAAAGCAATCGAATAATGATCATTGTCATTCAACAGAAGAGATTATTGATTTTATTACAGGAAAATTTACGGAAATTTTACATAAACAATATTGTAGTATTCTTATGAGGTTATTGGGTGGTTTGAGGGGAGAAGTGTCCAATCTGTAAAAATTAAGCGGGCAAGTAATTGAAAATTGAAAATTTTTTATTACATAAAACAATTATTAAACCTTGTACTTATGCATTTATTGGTCAATTGAAACAATTTATTCATTACAAAGGACTTATATAAAGGAGGTAATGATGGATTTTTACAAACTTAAAGAACCTTATTTTATTGGTGAAATTGGAATTAATCATAATGGCGATTTGCAAATAGCAAAAAAACTTATTGATGCAATTTTTGCATGTAATTGGAACTGTGCAAAATTTCAGAAAAGAAATCCGGATGTAGCTGTTCCAGAGAAGCAAAAATTTGTAATGAGAGATACTCCCTGGGGAAGAATCTCCTATATCGAATATAAATACAAAGTTGAATTTGGACAACAGCAATATGAATATATTGATAAATATTGCAAAGAAAAACCAATAGATTGGACAGCATCTGTATGGGATATTGACAGTCTAAATTTTTTAACACAATTTGATATTCCATTTATAAAAATTCCATCTGCAAAAATTACAAACGATGAGTTAATAATTGAAGCAGCAAAAACTCAGATTCCGCTTTTTATTTCAACCGGCATGTCAACTGTTGAAGAAATCGACAAAGCTGTAAATTTGACGAAAAAATATGGTAAATCACCTGTGATTATGCATTGTAATTCTAGCTACCCCACACCTCACGAGGAAGCAAACTTAAGAGTTATTCGTTTTTTGAAAGATCGGTATTCTGATTGTACCATAGGATACTCAGGTCATGAAAAAGATCTTGAACCTAGTGTGATAGCAATTGCTCTTGGTGCAAAAGTTGTAGAAAGACATATTACTCTATCACATGATATGTGGGGGACAGATCAAGAGGCTAGTCTTGAAATTCTAGCAATGGATATGTTAAAAAAACGGTCAAAAGATGTTGAATTAATGCTTGGTTCAGACAAAAAAATTATTTCAAAAAGTGAAATCCCAATAAGATTGAAACTAAGAGGAAATTAGTTGAGAATTGTAGGATAATATTAATTTCATTTTTTAAACTATTTTGATTTTAAAAAAAGAATATCATTGTTAGATATCTAAAACGGATCAAAAAGAAAAATAGCTTTAGAATCATATTTATAGATAGCAGAAGATATAGAGTACCCCTTTGTGGTTATTGCGATTTTTGGGGAGTGCCGACGGGGATTTAATGATTGATAGATTGGAAAAGATGGAAAAAGTCAAATGGATAAATTAACGAATAATCGAGTCAACGAGGAAAAAGGGAGGAAGACGTGCTGGTAAATGGCAAAATGTGCTACCGAAAAGAATGCTATCTGTGTGGTGGTATATAATTCAATAAAAGACCTGACAGTGTGCGCGACCGACCGGAATTGGAAGTTTTAGAGACGGCTTTTATGAAAGTTCAGAGATGCACGGAAAAGATGCTTTGGATATTCAAGCTTGGATCAGAGAAACAGAATGGGATGATGAGCGGCGTTTCCAGTATCTAAAATCAGCGTTGCCAAACTAGAGATTATTAGACTTTGTAAAAATTAAAGCATGTTTAAATAGTGTAATAGTTTTATCATTTTTTACGATAGTATAAGAGATAAAATATAAAAAATTAATAAATATTTTATATATAAATATAGAAAGGCGTTACCCATTTCAAGCTTATTTAATCAAAAACTTTTTAAAAATTCTTTTATTTATGCGGGTTCTAATGCAATAAATCAAGCTATACCATTTTTTCTTTTACCTATTATGACTCGCTATTTAACACCAACTGATTATGGTATTGTAGCTACTTTTAGTGTCTTATTGGCAGTGATGACGGTATTTGTGGGCTTAAGTATGGATGGAGCTGTCGAAGTAAACTTTTTTAAATTAAATAGAGATGAGCTTAGAGAGTATATTGGTAATGCATTTTTCATTTTACTTTCTAATTTTTTATTAGCGCTTACAATAGTTTATATCTTGAAACCATACTTTTCTTTTTTTACAAAATTTCCAGAAGATTGGATACTACTTATAGTTATAATAGCTTTATTTCAGTCTACTTCTGCAATTGTTATAGTACTTTGGCGCGTAGAGCAAAAACCATTACCTTATGGATTATTTCAAATATCAAGAACTATTTTAAAGGTTAGTCTTTCATTGGTTTTTGTGGTGTTACTTGTGTGGGGATGGCAAGGAAGATTGTTGGGAGAAATCATTACTTCGATTGTCTTTGGACTATTAAGTATTTTTATAATTATTAAAAGAAAATATATAACTATTTCTTTTAATAAAAAATACATTAAGGATGCTTTGTTTTTTGGCGTGCCACTTATTCCTCATGCTTTAGGGGGGTGGATAATAACTGGTATAGATAGGATTTTCATTAATTCAATGGTAAATGTTGCTGCGACGGGTTTATATTCGGTGGGTTACCAGATAGGGGCGATTATAGGTTTATTAGCATATTCATTTAATCTGGCCTGGATTCCTTTTTTATATGGAAAATTAAAAGAAAACAATTATTCTACTAAAGAAAAGATAGTTAAATTTACATATTTATATATTGGAGTCATAATTTTTTTGGTACTAGCTTTAAGTTTTATTGCCCCATATTTTTTGAAAATCTTTGTCAGTAAAGATTTCTATTTTGCTTATAAATATGTGTTTTGGATTGCGCTGGGTCACGCTTTTCAAGGGATGTATTTTATGGTAGTCAATTATATTTTTTATGTTAAAAAGACTTATATATTAGCTTGGATTACTTTTTTTTCTGCAGGCACTAATATCGTTTTAAACTATTTTTTTATACAAGCAAATGGGGCAATTGGTGCAGCTCAAGCAACCACAGTTACCTTTTTTATACAATTTGTAATGGTTTGGATTTTAAGCTCAAAAGTCTACAAAATGCCATGGAAAATATGGAACTTGGATATGAAATAATTTTCGTCAATTTTAAAAGTTAAAGAAAACAGTTAAAGTGTTAAATATTATGGTAGAAAATAATAAAAAAATAATAAAAAAAAATCATAGAATAAAATTAATTAGTAATAGTTTATTATTTAAATATGTAAAAAAGATAGCAATAAAAGATGACATTGACTTTGTTGCTTTCGGGATTTCACATTGGCATGCAGTTGGAGTTGATTCTGCTGTTTATGATATCTCAAAACAAAAAAATAAAGAGCCTAAGGGTTTAATAATTATATGTGCTCATCCGAAGTATGGCTTCGTAATTAAAGAAAAGGACTTTATATGCAATAATTTTGCAAAAGTAGAGTTTTGTTTTTTGGATTCTAATCTAGATAGCTTACAAAATAAAAAATTTATTATCTTTAGGGCACATAAAACCTTTAAAAGATTAATAAATCTATTGAGAGCAATAATAAAAATTAGAAAAGTTGGTAAAAATGAAAAAAGTAATAATAAAAAAGAATTAGCTATTATTTCAGTAATGAATCCTGATATAAGTTTTTTAGAAGTATTTAATGATAAATATGTAATTAATAAATATATACCGATATATTTTATAATCGATGAAGGGTTTGGCACTTATACTTCAAAGAGAGCGTGGAAGATTACAAGGAAATTAGATAATCAAGATAAGAAATTAGATTGTTTTAGTTATTTGAAAGACATAGAAGATAATATTAAGAAAGAAATAATGAATAATTTTTTAAAAAAATTAGCAATCAAATATATCAATTTTGAAAATAGATTTCTTTTTAATAAGAAAAAAGAGAAATTGATACCAAACTTATCTATTGTTAATTCATATAAGAATATTTTTTTGAAGAGAAAAATAATATTGTCAAAATTTAATGATATTAAAAGTATATTTCCTACTGCTATAATTTTAACTGATCCTTTCTCAGAATATAAATTAGCAACATTAAAATATGAGTTAAAAATGTTAGAGGGGGTAGTTAGTATCCTAATACAAAAAGGTTATAGTGTTGTTATTAAGCCACATCCAAGGGAATCTGATAATAAATACACATCTATCTTTAAAAAATATAACCCTAGTCAGGTAAAAATTACTTCCAAAGATTTTCCTGTTGAAGATTTATTTTGTGCATTAAATCCTCTTTGTGCGATTGGGTATGGGAGCACTGCCCTAATATCAGCTAATATAATTTTTAATCTTTTAGCTATTTCAATTTCTCGTATTTTTTTAAAGGGAAATAGCTTAAAAATAAATAATATATTAGAAAAAAGGGGTATAAATGAATTTGAAAAATTAACCAAAGGATTAGTATGCAATATAAATAGTTTTAAGCAGCTAGAAAATAAATTAGAGAAAATAAAATATTAAGATAGGAAATATCTTACATAATATAAAATTAGATAAATATGCAAAATTTTAAAAGTTAGAAAATGAGCAAAGGAGCAAAGATATGAAAGGTATAATCTTAGCCGGAGGCTCAGGAAGCCGCCTAAATCCCCTAACCAAAGTGATCAGCAAGCAGTTAATACCGGTTTATGATAAACCGATGATCTATTATCCTTTATCTACTTTGATGCTGGCGGGAATTAGAGATATTTTAATCATTTCGACTCCTCAGGATTTACCTAAATTTATTGAGCTTTTTAGAGATGGCGGGAAGATTGGGTTAAATATTTCCTACCAAGAACAACCCAAGCCAGAGGGTATTGCCCAGGCTTTTATTATTGGAGAGGATTTTATCGGGAAAGATTCAGTATGTTTGATACTGGGGGATAATATATTTTATGGTCATAACCTGTCTATAACATTACAGAGAATAGCAAATCTTAAAAGAGGAGCCTATATCTTTGGTTATTGGGTTTCAGACCCTCAAAGATATGGAATTGTCGAATTTAATCAAAAGAATGAAGTTATAGGCATTGAAGAAAAACCTCAACATCCCAAATCAAATTATGCCGTACCTGGCTTGTATTTTTATGATAATGAGGTAGTAGATATTGCTAAAAATTTAAAACCCTCAGCCAGAGTCGAGTTGGAAATAACCGATGTTAATTTAGAATATCTCAAGCAAGGTGATTTAAAAGTGGAACTTTTAGGAAGAGGTTATGCCTGGTTAGATACTGGAACCCCGGATAGTCTGATGGATGCCTCTAATTATATTGCTACCATTGAAAGACGACAGGGATTAAAGATTGGTTGTATTGAAGAAGTGGCCTATCGGATGGGTTATATTGAACAGAGTCAATTAAAAAAAATAATCAATCAATCTCCGGAAAATAATTACAAAAAATATTTAAAAGTGATTTTGAATGAAGAGATAAAAATAAAATGAGGGTAATATGAATTTTAAAAAAGGTGATATTGAAGGAGTTCTTATCAAAAAATTAACCAAATATACGGATGAAAGAGGTTATTTGGTAGAAACATTTCGGGAAGATACCCTTCCTAATAGATTAAAACCAGCAATGAGCTATGTATCTTTTACCAAACCCGGAGCAGCCCGTGGACCTCATGAACATATCGAACAAACTGATATTTTTGTTTTTCAAGGACCAGGAAACTTTAAGATAAGACTTTGGGATAATCGAAAAAATTGTACAACTCATAGCAGTTTTATGGAAATCACAGGCGGTAGAGATAACCCTGTTTTAATCATAATTCCTCCCGGTATCGTTCATGGCTATAAGAATATTTCCGAAGACCTGGGAATGGTAATTAATTATCCGGATAAGTTATATAAAGGTTGGAATAAGGAAAAAGAAGTGGATGAGATTAGACATGAAGATGCAGGTGATGATTTTTATTTAGATTTTGTTAGTGAGGATAATTAAAAAAATGATCTGGCTTATCGGGAATAAAGGAATGTTGGGGCAAGAGGTGGAAAAGTTATTTACAAGAAAAGGATTATCTTATTTGGCCAGTGATAAAGAAGTAGATATAACGAATTATCCAATATTACAGGAGTTTACAAAAAATATAAAGCTAGTCTGGATAATCAATTGTTCGGGATATACTGATGTAGATAAAGCAGAAAAAGAAATTGAAAAAGCTTTTCAAATAAATCGGGATGGAGTGAGAAATATTTCAAAAATAGCTATCGAAAAACAAGCTAAATTAATTCATATCTCTACAGATTATGTCTTTAATGGGGAAAAAACTACTCATTTATTCTATACAGAAGATGAAAAAACTGAGCCAATTAACCTATATGGGAAAAGTAAATTAGCAGGAGAAAGAGAGATCAAAGAGAATTTTAAAAAATATTTTATTATTAGAACTGCCTGGCTTTATGGGAGTGGCGGAAAAAATTTTGTCTCTATTATGTTAAAACTATTTAAGGAAAAAGAAGAGATAAAGGTGGTCTCTGACCAGTGGGGGTCTCCAACTTATTCCGTTGATTTAGCTGAGGTTATTTTAAAGATGATTAATAATGATTCTGATAAATTTGGTATATATCATTTTACCAATGAAGGGGTTACCAATTGGTATGAATTTGCCAGAGAGATTTATAAAAAATCAAAAAAATTAGGAATAATTGATTCTAATAAGGAAGTAAAGATAAGAGCTATAGAAACAAAAGAATATCCTACTCCTGCTCAAAGACCGAAATATTCAAGGTTAAGTAAAGAAAAAATAAAGAGGGAATTAAATTTAGATATTAGAAATTGGGAAGATGCGCTAACAGATTTTTTAAGTTTTTTTTCATTGCGAACGAAGTGAAGCAATCTCTGAAAAAAATAAGTGAAAGAGATTCTTATATTCTAAGGGTGTACCCATGGTGCTTTTTCACTTTCGAGCTTGACTCAATAACCTTCGGATTAATAAGGAGGACGATTTACTATGAAAAGAAGATTAGAGAATATTTTAGTAACTGGCGGAGCTGGTTTTATTGGCTCAAATTTTATTCATTTTATTTTTAGTAAAACTAAATTTAACGGGAGAATAATCAATGTAGATAAATTGACCTATGCCGGAAACTTAGAGAACCTAAAAGAAATTGATAGTAAATTTGTAGAAAAAAGATATTTTTTTGAAAAAGCAGATATTTGTAATTTTGAAAAAATTAAAAATATCTTCATCAAATATAATATCGATACAATCGTCAATTTTGCGGCCGAATCTCATGTTGATCGTTCAATATTCGGACCAAAAGAGTTTGTGCAGACTAATATAATGGGGATTTTTACTTTATTGGAAGTTGCCAGAGAAGTGTGGAAAAAAGAAGATTATAGACAATTATTATTTCATCATATTAGCACTGATGAGGTCTATGGTTCGATTGAAGTGGGTAAATATTTTTATGAGGATAATCCTTATCGGCCTAACAGTCCCTATTCTGCCTCCAAGGCTTCTTCAGACCATTTAGCAAGAGCTTATTATAAAACCTATGGTTTACCTACTACTATCTCTAATTGTTCTAATAACTATGGTCCCTATCAATTCCCAGAAAAATTAATTCCTCTAATGATTTTAAATATTTTAGAAGAGAAGGCTTTGCCAATATATGGTGATGGCAAGAATATAAGAGATTGGCTATATGTTGAGGATCACTGTTTTGCAATATGGAAGATAATAAATTATGGTCAAATTGGTGAAACCTATAATATCGGCGGAGAAAATGAATGGGAAAATATTAAATTGGTTAATTATCTTTGCGAGAAGATAGGGCAGTTGAAAAAGAAAGAGAGAGATTATTATAAAATACTAATTACTTTTGTCAAAGATAGACCCGGACATGACCGAAAATATGCTATAAATTGTGACAAGATAAAAAATGAATTGGGATGGAAACAGCAGAATAATTTTGAAAAAGGATTAGATTCTACTATCAAATGGTATATGAATAATCAAGGTTGGGTAGGTAGAGTAAGAAGTGGAGAGTATAAAAAGTGGCTGGAAAAGAATTATAGATTGAGATAGGATTATTATGAAGACAAAAGAATCAATTGAAGTAAAAAGGGAGAAAATACAGGAATGGCCAAAAGTAGCTATAATTCTTCTTAATTGGAACGGGTGGAAAGATACGATAGAGTGTTTAGAAAGCGTTTTTAGAAATACTTATCCTAATTACCAAGTAATAGTTGTTGATAATGGTTCAACTGATGGTTCAATAGAAAAAATAAAAGCTTGGGCAGATGGAAAACAAGAAGTTTTAACTCCCGAACCAACTCACCCTCTTTATCATCTATCTCATCCTCCAACAAAAAAACCTATTCCTTATATTTATTATACTCGAGAGGAAGCAGAAAAAGGAGACGTTTCCAAATTAGAAGAAAAAATAACAAAAGAATGGCAAAAAAAAAGAGAATTGAATAGTAAAGAATTAAATATCACTTCAGCTTACCCTTTAATTTTCATTCAAACAGGTGATAATCTTGGTTTTGCGGGTGGAAGTAATGTAGGATTAAGGTATGTTAATAAAAAATATGAGTATGATTATGCTTGGTTATTAAATAATGATATAGTGATAGACGAAGATGCATTAATCGAGATGGTAAAATTAGGAGAAAATAATAAACAAATAGGGATGGTAGGTTCAAAGCAATTATATTATGATAGACCGAATATTATTCAAGTACTATGTGGAAGGAATCAAATAACATACAGGGGTTCGGGAAAGGACATTTGTTCTTCTGAAGAAGATCAAATTAGATTTAATAAAAATTTTGAAATAAAGGGTTACATTTGCGGAGCAAGTATACTAATAAAAAAAAGAGTTATAGAAACAACAGGCTTATTTGATGAAAATTATTTTCTGTATGCTGAAGAAGCTGATTGGTGTTTTAGGGCTTATAAGCTGGGGTGGAAATTATTTTGTAGTGGTAAAAGCAAAATATGGCATAAGGGTGGCACCTCAAGTGGGAAATCTACACAGAAGGTTTTTTTAGGTAGAAAAAGCATTCGGTTTTCATTAAGAAAATTTGTTATAGTTAATTATTATTCGACAAGAAATCATTTATATTTTACAAAAAAACACTTTAGTAAATATTTTGCTATTGCTAGTATATTTATTTTTTTAGATATTATTAGACAAAGTATTGGAGTTATTTTGTTTGACAACTACAAATTTTACCGTATAAAGATTTTATTAAAAGGATTTATTGACGGGATAAAAGGGAAAGTGGGTAAAGCAACAGAAATAGATTAATATTATTAAAGTAAGTATAAGAATAATAATATTTTTTTATTAGCTTAACTTTAAAATATTTTATTTATATTTATGACTTTTAGGTGATGATTTATATTCCTAAAATGTGTATCTGGAAATTTAAGGAACTAGTGATGCAAGTAGCTATTAAGTTTTTCTTAAATATTAGCTATTTAACCTCTATTGAGATTTTAAATGGCTAATTTAGTTTATCGGGAAGTTAGAACAAAATGTTAAAAAATTTAAAATATTCAATAGTGTTTATCTTAATAATAACGTTACTTTTTGTTGTAGTTATGTCTTTGGCAATTTCTAAACCAGTTCAAAATATAAATACAGCAGGAGTTAAAGCCCAAAATGAAAATGGATCAAAATATGGGAAGTGGCCTGGTTTGGGAATGGGACTTTTTTTCCCACAAGCAAGTTATGTAGATACACTACTGGCTAATGGATTTGAAGAATTAAGAATTGACATTCCAGATTACCAAAATACTGAGTGGTTATCTACCTCAAAAGCAGCACTTTCTGGAATTATTGCTAAAGGCGCAAAGGTAATTTGGGGAGTATCTTCAAATTCTTCCAATGATGCCGCTTATACAATCACTGCTGCAAACTGGGCAACTTTTAGAACAGCAATACTTAATGCAGCTCAATGGGCTCAAAATAACGGAGTCTATGAATTTCAGATAGGTAATGAAGAAGAATCACATAATGATGGTAAAACCCTAACAGACGCTCAACTAAGAACTAATCTTAAATCTCTTGCTACAGAAGTTCAAGCAATATTTACCAATGGAAATGTAAGTTATTCGTGCCGTGCCCTGGATATAGATGACTGGATAAGTCTGGGTAAAGGGGATATAGATATTTTAGCAAGCAATATTTACCGAGGTACTGGTGGATCTTACGATGATACTTGGAAAACCAGCATAACCAATCTGGTGAATGCCTTTGGGGCAAATGGCACATATATAACAGAATTTAATTTAAGTGCATCTTCTTTAGATGATTATTCTACAGATGAAGCAGTACAGGCAGAAGCATTAACAGAAATGATTGAATACATTAAGGATTCAGGAATTACCAGAGCACTTTATTTCGTTTGGCAAAGTGATAATCATGGAGTTGTAAAAAATGATGGCACTTATAGACTATTATGGAATCAGGCTCTACTCAATTCAGGGTCTATGAAATTTGCTACTGTTCCAACAAAAACTATCACAGTATCATTACCAGGCGCAATTGCACATATACCAAGAATAATCAACAGATAGCACCAAACCCGGCATCAGGCTCTAG
>Ga0210003_1002319_pt1 | contig 16216 bp, 16 predicted proteins | sample LantaG_FD_182804 | JGI IMG/M metagenome (GOLD analysis project Ga0210003, IMG submission 182804) | Deep subsurface microbial communities from Baltic Sea to uncover new lineages of life (NeLLi) - Landsort_02402 metaG (SPAdes) (version 2) | ecosystem: Environmental > Aquatic > Marine > Oceanic >...
TCCGTCATTCTGAACGAGGCAAAGCCGAGTGAAGAATCCCGCTTAAAAAGAGATTCTTCGCCCGCCTTCGGCGGGCTCAGAATGACGGATGAGAAGGGCTCAGAATGACGGATGAGAAGGACTCAGAATGACGGATGAGAAGGGCTCAGAATGACGGAGAAGTAGCCGTGCAGAGGTCTTTCCTATACGGATTTAAAGTAGCAGCCCCTTCGGGGCAAATTTTGCTAATGCAAAATTTGGGTTTATGTACACGTAATTGGCATAAAGGTGCCCCCATGTGTTTGGTCATAGATCCCGGTAGAGTTCAGAAAAAAATTCCCGGGCCCTTGTTTATTTAGACAAAAAATTTCAAAAAAACGCGAATGTCGGGTATACTTCCATAGGTTATGATCCTTGCGTAGGTAAGTGGAAAGTAGGCGTGTGTTAGACATAATGATTGGAATGTCCCATTATGCAAAAGAATCTGTGGAATAAATTCAGGGAATCTTCGTTAAAATTTGGAGATCGGGTAGCTATCCAGTCCAAAAAAAACGGCAGGTGGGAGGACGTTTCTTTCAGTCGGCTCCGCAGGAATGCCGAGTCGTTATCCGCTTTTTTGGCGGAGGAGAATATCAAAAAAAATGACACTGTTGCCATTTCGGTGGAGAATATGCCCGAGTGGACTATGATATTTTTTGCCGTGATCTCAAGAGGCGCGGTTATTGTTCCTATCAACCCTCGTTTCGGACCGGTAGAAGTCCAAAATATTCTGTTCGGATCCGGGTGCAAAATCGCCTTCGTCGGCAGTGATTCTTTTTTACTTAAAAAAGAATCGCTGGGCAAGTTTTCTTTCATCAAAAAGGTTATTTCCGTGGAGTCGGATGTATTTCGGCTCGCCTTGGAAAAAAGGCCGATAAGTATCCCCCTGAGTGAAATAGAAGAGGACCATACTGCATGCATCTTATTTACTTCAGGGACTACAGCAGAGCCCAAAGGTATTATGCTTTCGCACGGGAATCTTCTGGCTAATAGTAATGCTCTGTCCATGAGATTGGACCTTATGAGGCAGGAGGATGGTTTTACGGCCGCGCTTCCGCTGTATGACGCGTATCCGCTGACCTGTACAATGCTTTTGCCGCTTTTTTACGGCGGCAGGATAATATTTCCCGGCAGTATGTGTCCCGAAGAAATTATGGCGGCCATGCAGGAAAAAAACCCGGCGAATTTTATCGGAGTACCGCAGGTCTTTCGTATGTTTCACGCGCAGATCACGGAAAAAGTAAGCAATATGCCGTTCATTTTCAAGCCCTTTTTTTGGGCAATAGTCGAACTGCTTTACGGTATCAGAAAAATGACAGGGATCAATTTATCTCGGCATCTTTTTCGAAAAGCTCATCGAAAGCTTGGCAGATCAATGCGGTTCTTTATCTCGGGCGGCGTTAAGCTTGATGAAAATATAGGAAGGGATCTTGTCAAGTTCGGGTTTACGATACTGGAGGGATACGGCCTTACTGAGACGTCACCGGTCCTGACGTTAAATCCTCTTAAAAAACCAAAAATCGGGTCGGTGGGACTGCCTCTGCCGGATGTGGAAGTGAAGCTGTTGAACAAGAATAAAGAAGGCGTGGGTGAGATTATCGCGCGCGGCGCGAATATTATGAAAGGGTATTGTCTCGGGGCTGAACTGACGCGTTCAGTCATAAAGGACGGGTGGTTTCATACGGGCGATATCGGGTTTATCGATAAGGACGGATACCTTTACTTAAAGGGCAGATCAAAGGATGTGATCATTTTAGACTCAGGGTTGAATGTATACCCCGGAGAGATAGAGGATGAGTATTCCAGAGAAGCCCCCATCAGAGAAATGTGCGTTTTTGAGGCGCGTCCAGGGAGGAACATGGAAACACAATTTTTGAAAGCCGCTGTCGTTCCTGATCCGGAATTTTCTAAGGAACATAATGGTGACATGGAAACTATTAGGAAAGTGCTTAGGAAAAAGTTTGAAAAAGTTTCAAAAAGGTTGTCCGGCTATAAGAGAATCAATGATTTTTTTGTTACGTTTAACGATCTTCCCCGTACCTCTACGGGGAAAATAAAAAGGAACAAAGTTAAGGAAATATATGCCGGTCAATCAGCCCGTGAGATAATTTAATCCCGCTTGTTTATTCGTGTATCGTATGCCATGTAGCCCGCCAACCCGACGAGGCTTTCCCGTCTTGACAATTGAAGTGTGGTATGATACGCTTTCACTAACGTCTCTTTATAGTATTAGATAATATACGTAATAGGCAGTATGATATGATAAAATCAGGAGATAAAGGCGGAGAGGTAGCGGGATTGGATATTGGTACTTATTCAATCAAATTTGCCGTTTTGAAAAATATACTAGGAGTAAAAACGCTGACCGCGTTAAGCGAGAAAAAAATTTCTCCCGAATCGGATCTCAACGAAAAGACGAATACTATAAAGAAAATGTTTGAAGAATTGAATTTTCGTCCCCGCGAAGTAAATCTTTCCATATCCGGACCCGGTGTTGTTGTCAGATTTGTAAACTTTCCGAAAATGAGCCGGCAGGAGCTTGAAAATGCTTTGGTTTACGAAGCTGAAAAATATATTCCTTTCAACATAAGTGAAGTAGTTACCGATTTTGTTATTTCCGAAGGTGTTTCGGAAAAGGGACAAATGAGGGTAATTTTAGCCGCGGCAAAAAAAAATTCAATTGAGAATTTGATAAAAGTTTGCGGGGATTTGAGCCTTACGATCGGAATAATCGACGCGGATCCTTTCGCGGTATTTAACGCCTTTTGGGAAGTTAAACCGTCTTTGGAGGAAAAAACTTACGCTTTAATTAATTTTGGACATTCACGTTCTGAGCTGTTAGTTTCGACCGGAAAAGAGCCTTTATTTATACGGCAAATACAGTTTGCCGGAAAAAATATTGCTGAGGCGATCGGCAGGGATTTGTCTATAGCTCCGGATGAGGCTGAAAAATATAAGTTAGATCCGGTCAGCGAAGAATCGGAAAGGATTTTGCGGTCAACTTGTTCAGTTCTTGACGATTTGGTCAAAGAAATACAACTTTCATTCAGCTATTTTGAGAACAGGCAGGGGAAAAATATTGGTGAAGTTTATTGTTCAGGCGGCATGATCGAACAGGAAGGTGTTTTTGAATATCTGAATAAAAAGCTTAAAGTTCAGATGAAGAAATGGAATCCGATGGAAGCCCTGGCGATTGCGGAACACCTTTCACGTGAATATGTCAGTTCCGCGGCGTCTCGATTCGCTGTTTGTACGGGGTTGGCACTTAGGCAAGAGTGAAGAGTTCTATCTCTGAGTATGAGTATGCCCCGGGAGCATATTTGCCCGCGGGGACTTATTATTAAAAAGTTATCCCTATGATTGAATTAAATTTACTGCCCAAGGAATTTCGAAAGAAAAAAAAGCATTCCGCGAAAATACTGTCTCTTCCGTCTTTGCCGATTGCCGCGGGAGTGCTTGCTGTATTTATCGCGTTAAATTTCGTTTTAGGTTTTTTTGACGCGCATAGCAGAAATTCTCTGGCAATCTTGAAAGAAAAATGGGATTCAATGCGGCCGGAGAGGGAAAAAACGGAAAAGCTTACGAATGAAATTTTGTCTCTTGAAAAAAGAGCCGCCGCAATAAGGAAAATCGCCAAACCTGATTTGAACTGGACTAAATTGCTTGAAGGATTAAGTCAGGCTGTTACCGCGAATATTTGGGTGTCCGAGTTTGAATTAAAATCAGCTAAGCTGAATGGTTCTTCCAGTAAGGATAAGGGGTTTATTGAGATTGAAGGCTACGCTCTCGGAAAAAGTGAACAGGCGACGCGGTTAGTGTCAAAATTTATCAGTAATTTGGAGGGGATTAAGGAGTTTTCGGATTCTTTCGAAACTATCGAATTAAAAAATATCAATAAACGCGAATTTGCCGAAGAAGAAGTCATGCTGTTCAGGTTATACTGCAATTTTAAGGAAGCTAAGGGCGCCTGAGGACTCTCAATAACCAAGATTGAACAATGTTCGGAGTTTTATGGAAGAAAATAAACGCGATCTGAAAATGATAATAAAAGAGGCTGTCGAACGCGTTAATGCTTTAATACCCGGTCAAATAAAAGAACTAATGCGAATTAAAAAGTTTCAGGAGTATCTTGTGCTGGGTACCGCCGCGGCGTTAGTGCTTATATACCTCGTATTCGCGCTTATTCCGAAATGGTCTTTTTTCAACAGAACTTTAAGAGAAATAAAAGATCTAAAAGCGAAGATAATGATGGTGGACGGTCGAATAAGCAAGATTGACGTTTTAACAGATAAATTGGAAGAGCTGACTTCCGAAATCGAGAGTTATTCGGACGGACTTCCCGAACAAAAAGAACTTCCTGAGTTTCTTGAAGAACTTTCTTTAACAGCGGAAGCGTCCAGAGTGAAAATATTAAGCATAACTCCCTCGCCGGTTGAAAAAGGTGATGAAAGAGGAGAATATTACAAGGAAGCACCTATCGTGATAACCGCGGAAAGCGGATATCACGAACTTGGAGATTTCATAAGTAAGCTGGAAATGTCCGAACGCTTTATTACTATCGAAGATTTACTAGTGCGAAGTGATATCAAAATTCCGAGAAAACATAAAGTAACCATAAACCTAAAAACGTATGTTTATATCGCGCCGTAACAAAAACATTTTTATTATCGCTGTAGTACTTTGTTCTACGGTATTCGGCCCGGGTATCGCGAGAGAGCGCAGTGGGGTAAGTTTTGCCGGTGAATATGATTCATCCGGCCGGCGTGATCCTTTTGTTCCGCTTATTGGTGTTTCTAAAAAAGTCGGTATCAGAAACAGCGGTGAAACTATAATTTCGATTGATGATGTTGTTCTGCAGGGTATAGTTGTTAATCCTGATGGTACTCGAAGCGCCGTCATAAACGGTGAAGTTATATCGGAAGGTGATACCCTCGAGCAGGTTTTGATCACATCAATCGGTACGAACAGTGTTATTGTTGAATTGAACGCTCAGAAACACGAATTAAAACTTTATGAGGAAAATTAGTAAATTCGGATGACGGGTGTTATCTGATTTGAATATGCGTTTTAATCTGGAGAATAGGATAGGTATGAATAAAATTGAAAAAGTTTCAAAATTCGGCGGCATTTTTATTGTCACAATTTTTGCCGTTATGTTTTTAGCGCGGACTGACGCTAACGCTCAGATCGAGCCGCCTTCCGCCTCCGCGGAAGCGTTTAGTCCATCCGCGCCCGTTAAAGAAGATGTCTCCCAATCTTTGCCGAAAGCAGGGAACGTAACGGTAAATTTTAAGGACGTGGATATTCATACGGTTTTACAGTATCTTTCAGAAGTAAGCGGTGTCGATATCGTGCCTTCTCCCGGAGTGGAAGGGACGATTACTATGCGGCTCAGAGATAAACCATGGGAAGTCGCGCTTGATATTGTTACGCGCAATTATGATTTCGCGTATTCCAGGGATGACGAGAAAGGAATAATAAGGGTAATGCCGAAAAGCAGTTTGCAGAAGGAAGAGCCTGTAACCGCGGTTATTCCGTTGAATTACATTATTCAGGGCACAGATGATACGCAAGCCTTAAATACCGAGGATGATGAAGGAACAGACCGCAATATTTCACAGATCATGAAGGCGATAAATTCAATCCTTATCTTCGAGACAGGGGAACGGTCAACTTTTCTTCCGAGCGTTAACGCGATAGTGGTTACCGCGATTCCCGCGAGAGTGGGTATCATCAAAAATATGCTTGTCCAAATAGACAAAAAAACGCCGCAAATTATGCTTGACGCGAAAATTATTGAAGTGACGCTGGACAAAAACGACCAGTTTGGTATCGATTGGAACGCGGTTGTATCCGCCGCCGGAGCCCGCCGGCCGATAACGCTTCCTTTTAGAAACGACGGATCGTTGAATTTTCTGCCTACGAAACAAAGCAATTATTATCCGGCGTCTACCTCGAACGGTACGAGTCTTACCGGCGCCGGTAATTTTCCTATTGTGGATGTTTTTAGCGCCGTGGGGCAGAGGATCAATCCCTCTGCGTTTACGACAGCCACAAACGCCTTGAACTTATTTTCTTTTGGAACGCTTGATTTCACACAGTTTACCGCGACATTGAGACTGATCGATGAAAGAGACGATACTAAGATCATTTCAAGTCCGCATATAACCACGCTTAATAATCAACCGGCCGTGATTAAGGTGGTAAGTAACATTTACCTCCAAAAACAGCAGAAAACAACTGAAGACGCGTCGGTTGTTACCGTAGAATTTGAAGATGACCCCCGCGAAGTTGGAGTTATTCTTGAAGTTACCCCTCATGTTAACGAAAAAAACGAGATAATGGTTAATCTTCGCCCACGGGTATCAAGTTCTCTTTCATTCGAGGAATTATCTGTCAGCGGCAGTGCGAATACCGTGGCGATGACATTTGACTCAAGAGAGGCTGATACCCAGGTTATGGTCAAGGACGGTGAAACGATATTTATCGGAGGACTCATAAGTGAGACAAAAACCAAAGAAGATCACAAATTTCCCATTCTCGGTGATATTTTCGGAGATATCCCGATATTGGGAGGACTTGTTAAATACAAACAGGATAATGTGGATAAAACAGAAGTTGTATTTTTTGTTACCGTGCATATTATAAAAGACGGTGAAGAATCTATCGACGATTCAAATATGCGTGAAAAATATGAACAACACTATAAAAAAAAGAAAGCCGCCGATGAAGACGCGAGTAAAAAGAAAAAGGGAGGTGCCGAGAAGCGTAAACCATTGCTGGATTTTAGAAAGGGTGAGATAAAAGGGGAGAAGGGGAGAGTCGCGGAAAAAGGGTGAGAGAAGAAGTTTATAAGGTCTAAGTTTATTCAATAAAAAAGTTTTGTACTTACATTTACGATTTGGTTTTTACTTGTAATATTCTATGGTGAGGCAATCTATATACCCTTTCCCGAACTTTGTCATTCCCTCCTCCGCCGTGTGTTTCCATCAGCTATAGTATACACGAGTACAATGATAAAATACGACGTTACTTTTGAAAAAAAGGGGGAGATGATTTATATCTCTCATCTTGACCTTATGCTTATGTTTAGAAGGGCCATTCGTCGAGCCGGAGTGCCTTTTGTTTTGACAAAAGGTTTTTCTCCGAGAGTCAAGATAAGTATTCCCAAAGCTTTAAAATTAGGCGTCGAAAGTGACGCGGAAGAAATGTCTCTGTGGCTTACGCGTGAAGTGTCTCGAGATACGGTTATTGAGATGATTAATAGTGAACTTCCAAAGGGAGTCCGATTGATCGGTTAGCCGGTTAATCGGCTACTTGTTACGGGCAATGATTAAATACGAAAGGATGATATAACATGAGAGCGAATAAAGAAAAAAAAACTATTTCTCCGGCCGCGCAAAATGAAAAATTAATATTGGTGAATATCGGACCGGTAGAAAAACGTATCGCGATATTGAATAGAGGCGAATTTTCAGATTTTTTTATGGAACGGGAAAGTAAAGAACATTATGCCGGCAGTATCTATAAAGGGCGGATAAAATCCGTTCTTCCCGGTATCGAAGCTGTGTTTGTTGATATCGGTTTAAGCAAGAATGGTTTTCTTCACGTGAGTGATGTTGTTGATAAAGGCGCGGTTCTTAGGGAAATGTTGTCGGAAGATGATGACCCCTCGTTTAAATCTCAAAGAAAAAAACACAACGCGAAAATAAAAGATATTTTAAAGACAGGCGAAGAAGTCATGGCGCAGGTTGTTAAGGAGGCAATCGGAACTAAAGGTCCCAGACTTACCACGTATATCAGTCTTCCGGGACGGTATCTTGTCTTAACCCCATATGACAATAATATCGGGATATCACGGCGAATAACAGATAGAAATGAGAGAAAAAGAATACGAGAAATATTGAGCAAGATAAATTCTTCAAATAAAGTGGGTTGTATTGTGAGGACGGTAGCGGAAAATCGAACAGAGGAAGAACTTGAAAATGAACTGAAATATTTGATTGGTTTATGGGAAAGAATCAAGTCAATGTCCGAAAAACAAAAGCCGCCGGTAAAGGTATATGAAGAATACGGTATCGTACTTCGCATGATAAGGGATGTTTTTACCGAAGACGTGACCCAGCTTATTATCGATTCAAAAGAAGAGTATGTCCGGATCCTACAGTTTCTTAAGGCTTTTATGCCGTCTTTAAGAAAAAAAGTTAAATTATATAACGGGCATACGCCTTTATTTCAGAAATATAATTTGGATAAGAAAATCGATGAGATCTTTGAAAAAAAAGTCACGCTTAAAAGCGGAGGATCTCTTATCATCGAGCAGACGGAAGGCGTGGTCGTTATAGACGTGAATTCAGGCAGTTTTGTCGGCAGGGAAAGTCTTGAAGATACCGCTTTTAAAACAAACATGGAGGCCGCGAAAGAAATTCCGAGACAGTTAATGCTCAGAGACATCGGGGGCATTATTATTATCGATTTTATCGACATGGATTTGAAAGATCATAGGGATAAAGTTTTTCAGCTCTTACAGCAAGAACTGCATCCGGACAAAGCGCGGATAAATTTGCGTTCTATTTCTCAGTTTGGTGTGGTGGAAATGACAAGGCAAAGGCGGCGAAAAAGTTTGGAAGGAGCCTCTCGCGTGGAATGTCCTTATTGCGCCGGCAAAGGAAAAATAAAAAGCGTAGAGACTATCGCGATTGAAACCGCCCGAAAACTTGAACGGCGTCTTATTCAAAGTGGGCGTAAAACAAAAAATATAAAAATCAGTTCTCATCCTGACGTAAATACAGCATTAATTTCGGAGCAGGCGAGGATCTTAAGCGGAATTCAGCGTAAATATCGCTGTAAAATAGAGCTTGGAGAAGACCCGTCTCTACATGTCGAAGAAGTGATCATAGAAGAAAAATAAAAAAACGTTACAGGTACACGTTGCGTGTCACACGTTACAGGCTTTCCCGTCAAAGACGGACCCGCCTTTGACGTGTAGCGCGCGGCCTGTATGTAGCGCGCAACGGATAATTTGTAACCAAAAATTAGGTTTTTTGAATAGAGGGGGAATTGAGAATATGCGCGCGGTTTTTTATAATCAAAAAGGGATGACGCTGGTTGAAGCGATTGTAGCGGCCGCTTTGGTGCTAATCGCCGCCGTGTCAATGGGCGCTCTCGCGACTCAAAGTGCCGTATTTTCCCGAAGAATAGATACGGTTTATACCGCGTCATATCTTGCCCAAAGGCGTATTGATATTTTAAACCGTTTAGATTTCAGCCAGATATCCGCCGCGGAAGAATCTGATGTTCGTATCAATTCCGACGGTAACATTAGTGCTGACGGAAACTATTTGCGCACAACAGAAATTACTTCGGATTTTGATGCTAACGCGCATCTTCGAAAAGTTAAAGTCACGATAAAAAGATTTAAAATAAACATGGACGGCAGTATTTTAGATCCGGAAACGGGAGAAATGACTTTTTTGGGAGAAGCGATCGTAATGGAAACCTTGTTTTCTGATGTCACGTAGTAAAACGTCATTCATTCTGGGGGATCAGTTTATGTGGAAGTTGTTAAAACAGAAAAAGGGGTTTACCTTAGCGGAAGTAGTGTTTGTTGCCGTTATATCGATTATGGTTGTAGGTGCCATACTGTCAATATGGGTGTTTACTTATCAAACTTGGGCCGGGGAACGGGAACGAACCTATTTACGGATTGATATGGTAAAAGCGCTGGAGACAATAAAAAATGATTTGAGATTGTCCAGTCTTACTCATACATCTTTTTATCCGTCAGGAGGAGCGCCCTATAGCGCGATAAGTTTGCCGGTGGCAAAACTTGACTCGAATGGATTTTTCACGCTGAACGTCAACGGCAAGATTGATTGGGATAAAACGGTAATATATCATCTATATCCCGCCGGGGAAGGCAAATATACTTTAAGACGAACAGTTTTTGAACCACGGGATAATACAAAAACAGACATTCAAAGATATGCCCAAATGGCGGCTGTGGTTTCTTCCGGTTCGGGCGGAACGTCTACGGACATGAATTTTCTGGAAAATGTGGATGTTTTTGATATTTCTTCGTTGGCTCCGGTAATTGATTTTTACGACGAATCTCCTTCTCCGGTAAAAGAAAACCAGGTTGTGTTCGGATGGGCGCGTTTATCTCCGGGGAATCACACCATAAGGTTAGAAGTAACGGGTAAAAATACCGCGTCAAATGGGTACAGTCTGGGAGTGGATAATATCAGGATAGAACCTGCCGGAAGCATAAGGGAAATGGAATATTACAATTCTTCATTCGCTCCGTCGGGAAGTTTTACCGTAAGCGGAGGAACGGCGGGTAGAATATGCGATGCTCTTTGGAATAACGATAACTACATTGAGTTTGCCGCCGGCGGAGCAGGCAGTTATATAGAAAGTACGGACAATTATGATCTTTGGCGGGAATCCGCGTTTAATAGCGCCGCCTTAAACAATACTAAACGCGTAGAGGAAGAAGTTCGAGTCGGATTGGATGTGCCTGAAGGCGAGGAACAAGGAGAGATAACATGGTTCGCGGATGCCGCGACAGGAGACGCCGCGCAAGACGGTCACGACGGATATGTTAATCCGGCGAATCCTTCTCTGATGCCGCTTACGCCGGTAGTTATCCGTACAGTTATAAACCATTCTTATTTGGATATAGATCCCGATGAAGCGGGTGACCAGGTCGATATGATACGCGTTCTTTTTAAAACGGCAAGCGTGGGGAGGCTCAAGATAGAAAAAGCATACATAACGAGAAAAAACAATGACGCCGGCCGGCAAGATTATGACGGGCTTGAAAATGAAGATCCGTCAGATAAAACGATCCAAGAATATCATCGGCATCAACAGCTTTTTTTTAAAGACGCGGGTACCGGTGATATCGTTCCCGATGTTGTTATTTCTTCCGCCGCGCCGCAGAATGGAGCAGTATGGAGCGAATGGACAGCTTTTCCTCTGGTTGTAAAGGACGAGAACGATCTTGACACGGACTATTTTATTTCTTTTTATGTTTCGGATATGATTCAAGCGGATTGTTCTTATTGGCAGTCCGCTGCCGCGCAGACGTATTATCTCACGGGAGAGGAAAACGAAATTGAAAATGCCGCGGGAACACCTGTATGGGACGGAATATATGTGCCGCTTGTATCCAACGATGTTTTTGTCACGGCAAGTATTGATACCGGAAAAAAAACGGGTCAAATAGAATCGCAGGTTTTCGATACCGCTTTAACTGCGCCTTCTTATCACGAACTGTCCTGGTCTGAAAATCGGCCTGAGATGACAAATATTGAGGCTAAGGCCCGGTCATCTGATAGTGCTTATATGTCCGGCGCGTTTGACTGGGACGCGATCACGCCGAATGGGGCCAACCCTCAAGGATTATCGATCGGTAGCGGCAGATATGTTCAATTTTTAATGAGTTTATCCGCCGAGCCTTATTGGGAAAATTCCGGGAATATTTTAAGCTACGCGGATTATGTTACCGCGCAGATAGCACTTGAGGCGCATGAATTTCCGGAGTCGTACGTTACGAAAGTTTCTTCTCCTTGGGTAGATGACCTCACAATAGACTGGCCCGGGGACGATAGAATATGCACGATAACGGCTGATATCGCTAAGAAAAATAATTACGGCCAGGCAAAGATCACTATTGACGGAACGGATTTAGTAAAGGTGCTCAGTGTTCACATAGGTGTTTCAAAAGACTTAAGGGGAAGAGTGATCTCTGAAGAGAATTATGTTGAAATTGAACCGAGAAATACAGGAAAGTGATCATGAAGAAAGCTGATCTGAGCGCTAAAGGAAACTTGTCGAGTGAAAGAAACCGAAAAGGTATTGTTTTAGCTATGGTTTTGGGTTTTTTAACTCTTATGGTTATGAGTGTACTGCCCCTTGCCTCTATGATACAGCAGGACGCGAGGCTGATCTCGCGTGTAAGAGAGAAGGAACAGGCGCGGTTTATGGCCGAAGCCGGCGTAAATCACGCGCTTGCTAAGATACGAAACGATGGGTTTGCCTCGAGAGCTGACTTTTCAGGCGCTCTTGATATCGGGTCGTATAGGGTTGTTTTTTCGCAAGTCGGCTCTCGGCATCTTATCATTTCGACAGGCACAGTCGCGGGTGTTTCGGAGACTGTTTCAGCGGAAATAGCCGATAATACGCCGACCGCCTTAAACTATTTTTCAGGCGCGGGAAACGATATTCTAATAAACTCGTTAGTGACAAGCGCGAATATTACCGGAGATATCCATGCGAACAATAACGTTTGTCTTAAAGCAAGTCCGTGGTTTTCACTTCTTACTGTTACCGGAGACGTCTCGGCAACGGGTATGGTGAAAGAAGGAATAAGACATGATCAGGGAACGAATGACATGTGGGATAACAAAGTTTTTATAAACGGCGCGAATGATGATACCGCGATAGTTTATGAGGGAGAGAATCGAATAACATTTCCTTCCTTTGATTACTTAAAAGCTTCTTATAGACAGACCGCGATAGATTCCGGAGATTATTACAGTTCAAACCAAAACTTTAATTCCGCGAGTCTCGCGCCTGCCGGCGGTATCGTTTATGTGGAAGGAAATGCGGTTTTCACGGGTGAGTGTACGTTAAACGGCGGTATAATCGCCGATGATATTCTCATAACGGGTTTTCTAACTCAAATTAAAACAGGAGATAAAAACGTTATTTTGGCGGCAGAAGGCGATATAAAGATCAGAGGAGAGTTTTCTGTGGATGAAGCGTTAGTTTACGCGGCTCAGGATATAAAAAGTATCCAAGCGCTTGCGGAAATTAATATCAATGGGACGATGCTGGCAGGCAGAGATATCAGTATGTGGAATGTTTTGACGCTGATCCAATATAACTACATACCAATGGCGCCGGTGGATTTAATGGGACCTGACGGGGAAAGTAGTTTTAGCTTGAAAAGTTGGAATAAGTAACGAATAAAATTACGATCAAAGACAAAAAGTAAGGGCGAGGGCGGAACCCGACTCTATGCATTTTGGTAACATTTGGTAACATTTTGGTAACATTTGCGCTTGACAATGTTTTAGCTATCTGATAATATTACTGAACACCAACAGGTCGGAATTTGCCTTTATTGATGTAAACTTGTGTTTGGCAAGAAGTTATACCAATTACAGAAAATAATTATCCAAAAAGAGCAGAGAGCCCGGATATTTTGCTTTGCAGAATTTCGGGATAGCGGTATTGCTGAGGTTGTGTTTTTACGTTTTGAGGCACACCTTGCCATATCAGGTTGTTTTGCGCGGCCGGATGAGAAACTTTATCAGAAGAGGGGTAAAAATGTACGCAATAATTGATGTTTTAGGGTCACAATTTCGAGTGGAAAAAGATGATACAATTACGGTTAACAGAATAAATAATCCCGAATCGAAGACTATCAAAATTGACAAGGTTTTATTCGGGAAAAAATCCGCGGAATATCTAATCGGACAGCCGTATATTGAGGGCGCGTATGTAGAATGTGAAATTCTTCGGGATAAGCGTCTCAAAAAAGTAATGGTTTTTAAGTATCGAGACAGAAAGAGTTCTCAATCTAAAAAAGGCCATCGCCAAGATGTTACTGAACTCAAAGTTAAAAAGATACATTTTGGTTAGTTGACTGTATAAAGTGTAAGGAATTTCGCTAAAAGGAAGCTTTCAATAAGGAGCTTCTCACAATATGCTATGTGAGGCATACGTATACGAACAAACAAGTGAGGTAAAATTATGGCACATAAAAAAGGACAGGGATCATCACGTAACGGGAGGGACTCAAACGCGCAGAGATTAGGCGTAAAATGTTTTGGAGGTCAAACTGTAAGCGCGGGAAGCATTATAATAAGACAAAGAGGAACTCCTTATAAACCCGGAATGAATGTTGGTAAGGGGAAAGACGATACCTTGTTTGCGATGTCAAGCGGTGTGGTTTCTTTTTCCGGAAGGCGGGTTGTGAGTATTATTCCCGGATAAAATGCTGATAGATCAAGCGAAAATTTATGTTTCAGGCGGCAAAGGCGGAGATGGATGCCGGAGCCTTTTTAAAGATTTGTTCCACAGAAGGGGCATTCCTGACGGCGGTGACGGCGGCCGCGGGGGAGATGTAATCATAAGAAGTGATGAGAATCTTAATACACTTCTGAACTTTCGTTATAATCAGCATCATTCCGCCGCCAAAGGCGAACACGGCGGTTCCACTAGAAAATTCGGAAAAAACGGGAAAGATCTTGTTTTGAAAGTCCCGGTAGGCACGATTATTCGTAATGCCGAAGATAATCTTATAATGCGGGATATGGTTTTTGCCGGCGAAGAAGTGATTGTTTCCAAAGGAGGCGCGGGAGGACTTGGAAGCGCGAAAGTCGTTCCGGCAACCCAGGGAAAAGAACCGGAGACCAAAACTTTACTCTTAGAACTTAAACTTGCCAGTGACGCGGGTCTTATAGGTTTGCCGAATGCCGGAAAATCCACACTGATCTCAAAAATTTCAAAATCACATTCTAAAATTGCACCGTATCCTTTCACTACAAAAGAACCCAAACTCGGAGTCGTAAAATTTTTTGATAATACTTTTGTGGTCGCGGATATGCCGGGTCTGATCGAAGGAGCGCATGCCGGCCGCGGTTTAGGCGACAGATTTCTCCGGCACATAGAACGGACTCGAGTTTTGGTACATGTGGTTGATATCGTGCCTTTGGATGGTTCCGATCCTCTTGAAAATTATTTAAAATTAGAAAAAGAACTTAAACTCTACAATCAGGAAGTATACGCGAAACCGCGTGTTCTTGCCGCCAGTAAAATGGATATATCCGGCGCGGACGAGAATCTTGAAAAATTTAAAAAGTCTGTGGATATCAAAGTTTGGGCGATTTCGGCAGTTACGGGCAAAGGGATAAAAGAATTAATGGGTGCTATTTATGGAGAGATAAAAAATGTCAAAAAGAAAACTGAAGAGAATAACGATCAAAATTGGTACGCGGGTTCTGACGGACAAGAATAATAAGATTGATCAGCAGATTATCAAAAATCTGGCAGACGAAGCCGCGGAACTTATGAATAGGAAAATTGAAGTTATTTTTGTATCCTCCGGCGCGATAGGCGCGGGGCTAGGGCTTTTGGAAATACAAAAAAAAGGCCGAACACTTTCGGAATTACAGGCGATAGCGAGCATCGGACAGAACCATTTAATGGATGTGTATAATAAGTATCTCTCCGAGAAGGGTTATATTGCCGGACAGGTTCTTCTAACTCAGGAAGATTTTAATTCACGCCGAAGATTTTTAAACATAAAATATACGATTAACGCTCTTTTAAAATTCAATGCGATCCCTGTCATTAATGAAAATGATTCGGTTTCAACTGAAGAGATAAAGTGCGGCGATAATGACAGACTTTCCGGGCTTGTTGCCGATCTTACGGACTCGGAGATGTTAATTATTCTTACGGACGTGAGTGGTGTTTACGATAATAATTCGAATGTGATCAAAACGGTTCACGATATTACAAAAAATATCGGCAAGTTGAAAGCTTTCTGCCGAAGTAAATCGTGCGATGAAAGTACGGGAGGAATGATAACTAAACTTGACGCTGTAAAGAGTGCCGTTCATTCGGGTATTAAATGTGTTATCGCCGATGGCCGGATGAAAAACGTAATAAAAGATATCGTTTCCGGGGAGAAACAGATCGGCACGTATTTTTTCGCCGGAGAAAGAACCTTGACGGCGCGAAAACGCTGGATCGCTTTCAGCGTTAAACCTAAGGGCGAAGTTATTATTGATACAGGGGCGGAAAAAGCTTTGTTGAAAGAGAAAAAAAGTCTTTTGCCCGGCGGTATTCTGGAAGTGGTCGGCAGATTTTCCAAAGGGGATGTGATTGAGATCTCCTCCGGCGAGCGGAAAGTGGTGGCGAGAGGACTTTCGAATTACGCGTCCGAAGAGATAAAAAAGATCAAAGGTAAAAAATCTGTTGCTATACAAAAACAGCTTGGATACAAAAATTACGATGAGATTGTTCATAGGGACAATCTTGTTATTTTACATTAATACAAATATTACCGTAGGGGCACATTGCATGTGCCCGAATAAAATAAAGAAACACCAACCTCGTAGGTTGGTGGTAACGCTTATCGTAGGGGCACATTGCATGTGCCCGAATGAAATAAGAAACA
>Ga0210003_1002320_pt1 | contig 16214 bp, 15 predicted proteins | sample LantaG_FD_182804 | JGI IMG/M metagenome (GOLD analysis project Ga0210003, IMG submission 182804) | Deep subsurface microbial communities from Baltic Sea to uncover new lineages of life (NeLLi) - Landsort_02402 metaG (SPAdes) (version 2) | ecosystem: Environmental > Aquatic > Marine > Oceanic >...
AGAGAGAGAGAGAGAGAGAGAGAGAGAGAGAGAGAGAGGGGAGAGAGAGAGAGAGAGGAGCAAAGAGGTCGAGGTTGAGGAAGAGAGTGTCGTGAGCGAAATGCGCTTGCAAAGTTTCCCTCTCTCTCCCGCTCGACAAAGAGCTCGAATTGCATTTTCGAGCACACAGGGGCAAGCAGCGTTGCGTCATGCACGCAGAGAGAGCGGACTTGGACCAGAAGCAAGAGTCAAGGGAGGGAGAAGAGGGTGGCGAAAAGACGAAAACATGGAGAGCAAGATGCTGCGTCGGCGGCGGCGGCGGCGTCGGCGAGTCCATCGACCCTCTTCTTCATCGCAACGTCCATCTGCCTCACATTCGCTCTTGAGCTCGCTTTTTTCGCTTCAGGCGAGCGACGACACAATCACCTCGCCAAATCACGTACTGGTACTGGTTCATGGCGCGTCCTCAGAGGTCACGGAGAGAGCGAAAGAGAGCGAGGCTTTTCTCCCTCTTTTTTTCGAAACCGATGAATTCAATCGACTTGAATTCGTTTCGCCCTTTTCTTCGCCGCTCGCTTGAGCGCAAGACTCTCTCTCTCTCTCTCTCTCTCTCTCTCTCTCTCTCTCTCTCTGTGTGTGTGTGTGTGTGTGTTCTGATATCAGGAGGGATCTCCTCACGCAGAGCAGGAGAGCATGGCGCGATGTTCAGAAGTTTCTCGGAGCAGTGTCGGAAAAAGAGAGAGAGAAACAAAAAAAGAAGAAGAAAAATAAACAAGCACTCATTCCGGCGGCCTCTTCTTTTCTTCCTCTCTCTCTTCCAAAAGGGAAAAAAAATCTTCTGTACACTCCCCTCTCTTCCCCACGCCAAACGCACAGAGGAAAAACACTCTCTCGCTCTCCGCGTTCTCTCTCAATCGCAACACACTGCGTGCAAAAGAGGAAAACACACAAGTAAGATAAACGAGAAGGAAATAGGCTTCGCTTTCACTCGTAGAACGCCGAAACTTTGACGTCGACAACGAGGGTGAAAAGTGGAAAAAACTCTTCCTTCCGGGCAAAAACAAAGCCAACCCTCACCTCTCCACAAATGCAACAAGGCGTAGTTTACATATTTTTTCACTTGAACTTGAGCTCCCCCGCCGCCGGGGGCAGCTCCTGTCCCATCGCCCACCTGTCTCCTCGACCCCTCGCGGCCGCGACCAGCTCGCGCAGCAGCATCTCTCCTCCTCCTCCTTCTGCTTCCTCTTCATCTCCCTCGCTGCTGCTGCCGCCGATTCCCATCAGCCTCCGCGCGACCGCGGCGGGCAAGGAGCGGTAGGACGCCGCTAGGGCTGCCAGGGCAGCTGGGTACCCGCCTCGGACGGGGAGCGGAGGAGAAGGAGGCGGGGCAGGGGGAGGAGAAGCGGAAGAAGGAGCGGAAGCAGCAGCAGAGGCAGCGACTCTCCACAGGCTCCGCTCGAGCGCCGGCGCCATTAGGGCCCTCGTCCTCCACGAGCGGGCGGGATGGTCCCGGGACAGCCTCGCCAGCGCGAGCCCGTCCCCCGTGGCCATCGCGACGTGCACCGCGACGGAGAGCTCGATCGGCGGGGGGAGGGGACGAGGAGGAGGGGGAAGCAGCTTTTCGCTCTCGCCCCTGTCCCCCCCTCGCTCCCCTCCGTTGTCTCCCCCCTCGTGACCTTGCCCCCCCTGCCCGCTCCGCTGCCGCCTCATCGCCAGGGCCCGCAGCCTCGTCGCCACGTCGAGCGACTGTGGCTGCGGGGGCACGCACGAGAAGTAGAGCAGCAGCAGGGCGTCTGCCTCGTGAGTGGCATAAAGAGAAGACGAAGCGGAGGCGGGGGAGGTGGAGACGGAGGAGCAAGAAGTCGAGGAAGGGGGAGAAGAGGCCGCCGCCACCTCCTCCGCCGCCGCCTCCTCCGCCGCCGCCGCGACCGCGACCGCGCCGCCGTCGCTGGCCAGGTACGACACGGACTTGAGGAACTCGCCCCAGTCCCGCGCGCGCAGGGCGGCGTCCGCGCCCGAGGAAGCAGCCGCGAGACCCAGCGGCGTCGCGAGCCCGGCGCCGCACGAGACGAGCGTCTCGCGGAGCCACCGGAAGCGCGAGACGAGCCGCGACCACTCTGGCGACGGTGGCGATCGTGGTGGTGATGACGATGATAACGCTTCTTCTTCTTCCTTCTCCAGGAGCTCTTTGTAGGCCTGTTGAAGCTTCGAGAGTTCGAGCTCGCACTGCGGGACGCCTCCGAGGAGCAGGGAGGGGCGCGGTGGGGAGGCGCGGCGTGGGGCAGGGGGAGGAGGAGATCTGTTTTTTTTTGGTAGTCGAGGTTCGAATGAATGAGGTCGGGGTTGAGAAAACAAAAAAAAGAGTTCGTTCTCGCGATGCTTTTCTTTTCTCTTCCCCTCGATCGAGCTCGATGTTACCTCTGCTGTGGCCGATGATGTCGTCTCGGTGCTTCCTGAGGAGCGCGGCGCCAGGGGCCCGGCGCGTCCGCTCCGTTGGCGCTCATTCGAGAGATGAGCACAGTCGAACCGATCGAAAGGAGAGAGATCGAGAAGGAAAAAGAAAGTGCAAAGTCTTTGAGACCAGTGAAAAAATTACAGAGTTTTTCCCCTCCCCCCTCCTGAACGTCCACGCAGAGGGGCAGAGAGGCCGGTTTCCATCACCTGGGACCCGGCGGAGGCGGAGGCGGAGGCGGAGGCTCCCTCCTGGCGATCCTGATGGGCCCGGAAGCGGCCAGCGCCCTGAACGCCGCCATCCTCCCGTCCTCGGCGGCCCTCGCCGCGGCGACCCTGGCCGAGAGCTCCGCGCTCCTCGCCGCCTCGCGCGCCTGCCTGGCCCCCCTCGAGCGCGCCTCCCGCGCCCGCAGGGCGTGCAACTCCTCGTCGGTCGAGCCCAGCAGCGTGCCTGCGGAGGCGGGGAGGGCGTCCGGCGAGGCCTCGCGGGCGGCCGCCTGCTCCCTGCGGACCGCGCGCAGCTCCGCGGCGCGCTCGCGCGAGGGGCCGCCGCCGGCGGCGCCGCCCCGCTCGCCGAGGAGCTCGCCGGCCGAGGCGTCGAGGCGCTCCCGGGCCCAGCGCGCAGAGGCCCTGGCCTCGGCCCTGCGCCGCGCTCTCCGGGCGCCCTCCCCGTCCGGCCCGGCGAGGTCGGCGTCAGAGTCGGCGCCGGCGGGAGGCGCCTTCTGTGGCGCCGTCGGCCTCAGCTTCCAGTCGTGCGTCGTCAGCCTCGCCCCGGCTCCCCCTCCCCCTCCTCCGACTCCGGAAGCGGCGGCAGCAGCAGCCTCCTTCCCTTTCCCTCCTCCCGCCGCTGCATCGAACGCCCCTCCGCTGTAGTACCTCCGCGGCAGGGAGCCCCGGTTCCAGACCCGCGCGAACTCGTCAAACAGCCTCCTCGCCTCCTCCGAGGAAGGGACGTCGTTGAACCTCGTCGCCTTGGCCTCCTGGAGCCAGTGGTGGAACTCCCGGCTGCGGAGGTAATAGTCGTCCTGAGTCAAGGGAGCGGCCGAGGAAGCGTCCGGGTTGCTGCCCAGCGGCGTCCCGGCGCGAGGGAAGGCGATCCCTTTCGCCCTCTTCTTCTTCTTCTCTTCTTCTTCGCCTGCGCCTCCGCCTCCACCTCCTCCCTGCTTGAGCTGCTTCTTCAGGAAGGCCTTGGCCTCCTTGACGAGCCGCTCGCGGCGCTTGCGCTCGTCGCGGCTCTCTTTCTTCTTCGTCTCCTTCTCCTTCTTCTCCTTCGAGTGCTTCTTCTTCTTGTGCTTTTTGTCCTCCTTTTCGCGGTCGTCCTTTTTGCGGTCCTTGCTGCTCTTCCTCTTTTTGCGTCGCTCGTCGTCGCCGTCGCCGCCGTCACGAGGAGATCGGGAGCGAGAGCGGCTCCTCTTGCCGCTGCCGCGACGGAGCCTGCGGTCTTCGCTCTCGCTCTCGCTCGACGAAGAGCCAGAATACGTCCCGTTCGAAGAAGAAGAAGAAGAAGAGGAAGAGCCGGAAGCGCCAGAGGCCGAGCGAGAGGACGACGGCATCGCTTCGAAGTTCGGGGCTTTCTTTTGATCGATTTCTAACAGAGCCAAACGACGGAGCTCTTCACTAGGTTTTTTTCTTTTCCTTTTTTCTCCGAATGCCTCCTCGCCGCTCCGCAAGAGGGGCCGCGGCCCAGGACGGCGAGGGAGAAGGGGGCGACGCCGCTGCTGCGAAACCCCTCGTCGACGCTGCTGCTGCTGCTGGAGCGAGCGGGGCTGCTGCCGCTGCTTCTGCAGGGGGTGGATTGGACGGTGACGGAGGCGGCGGCAGAGGCGACATTGCCGATGGCTCGACCGCCGCTGCCTCGGCTCCTGCCGCTGGCGACGGCGACGACGGCCCCTCTGACGACGCCAGGGACCTCGCCATCAGCATGCTCAACGACGCCAAGATGGCGACGACGGCAGAGGCCAAGGTACAGAGAAAGGAAAGCGAGAGATAGACATTGACTTCATCGGCGATCAAACGACGACCTCCACCTTACCGCCTCTTTCCTTCCTAACCCGCTCTTTCTCTTTCTTTCCGCGCTCCGCCCCTTCACCCGCCACAACGAAACCCCGCACTAGGCCGACCTCCTCGCCCGGCTCGAAGAGACCGCGTGCCGCCGAGCGCCTCGCCTGCTTCCAGAGCTGATGCCCGCCGTCGCCGACTTTGCGGGAGAGCACGCCGCGGCGACGCGGGCGGCCGCTGCGGCCTTTATGGGGGCCGCGGCAGCGACCGCCGTCGCCGCTTGCTCTTCTTCTTCAGCGGCAGCAGCGGGAGCAGGAGCCGCAGCGCGTCCTGCCGGAGGGAGGAGCTCGGGGAGGCGGCCAAGAGCGGGGTCGGCAGAGACGGCAGCGGCGTCGGGCACCAACCAGCTCTCTGCCCCGGACGCCGCGGCGGTCGTCGCCGCTGCGTGCTCCTCGCTCGCAATCCTCTGCGGCGACAGCGCCGCGGCCGTCTCGAAAAAGGCGGCGACGGCGGCTTCGGGAGCCCTCGAAGCAGCGTTCGCGATCCTCTCCGCAAGGGAAGGGGGAAGCGGAGGAGGCGAAGGAGGGAGCAGCTCTCGGCTCCTGGAAGCGGCGGCGGCGTCGTTGCGCTCGGCCGCCGAGGCTCTGGCTCTCGACTCCTCCAAAGGCCCGGGCCCACGAGCGGCAGCTGAAAAGGCGCTTGAGGTCTCGAAGAGGCTGGAGAGGAGGAGCGGAAGCGGTGGTAGTCCTTCTTCTTCGGGGGCGGCGGCGGCGACAAAGCGAAAAGCAGAAGAGGAAGAGCCCGCTCCTGCTGCTGCCGCTGAGGACCCGCGACGCGGCACCAGGGCCCCCAAGAGGAGCCGGTGGGAAGATGCGGCAGGAGTGCAGCAGCAGCAGCAGCAGCAGCCGGCCGTCTCTCCTCCTCCGCCGCTTCCGAAGCAGCAGCTGCAGCAGCAGCAGCAGCAGCAGCCGGCCGTCTCTCCTCCGCCGCCGCTTCCGAAGCAGCAGCTGCAGCAGCCCTGCTTCGACCCCCGAAGGGGCCCGCCACCGCCGCTGCCGCCGCCCCCGCCGCCTCCCTTCGCCCCGCCGGCCCCTCCCGCGGCGGTCTCGGAGGTCCTCTCGGTCGTCTGCGCGCTGGCGGCGAGGCCCGGGGGCGCGCCGCAGGTCGAGGGCTACATCCGGAGCCTCCCCCCTCCGCTGCTGGCCGACGCCGCGCTCGCCTGCCTCGGCCGCGTAAGCAGCGCGCCCATGCTGCAGCAGCAGCAGCAGCAGCAGCGGGCCGCTCCGGCGGGGGCCTTCCGGCAGAATTTCGCGGCCCTGCTGGAGCTGGCCGCGGCGCTGCGGGTCCCGACGGTCCACTTCGCACCGCTGCTGCTCCGGGCCGGGGTCGGCCTCGGGGCCGGCGGCGCCGCCGCTGGGGTCGGCCTCGGGGCCGGCGCTCCTCCCGGAGCTGCTGCTGCTCCTCCGATGCCGATGCCGCCGCCGCCGTTCGACCCCAGGACGGCCGGGGCGGCGCCTCAGCCGTTCGACCCCAGGACGGCCGGAGCGGCGCCTCAGCCGTTCGACCCCAGGACGGCCGGGGCGGCGCCTCAGCCGTTCGACCCCAGGACGGCCGGGGCGGCGCCTCAGCCGTTAGACCCCAGGAGGGCAGCGCCTCCGCCGCCGCCGCCGCCGTTCGACCCAAGGGCGGCGCCTCCTCCTCCGCGCGGGGATCCGCGGTTCTCCGCCCCCGCCCCTCCCCCTCCTCCTCCTCCCTATGCTCCCCCGCCTCCTCCGGCGACGGAACCTCGCGGCTTCCCGACGGCCAAGGACGAGGAGGCAGCCAAGGCGGAGCCGGCGATAGCGGCAGCGACGGAAGCCCCTCCTCCCGTCGCCGTCGTCGTCGCTCGCCCCCCGCCAAAGCCCCAGTTCATGGACGCCTCCGCCCGCAGGAAGGCGCGCCGCCTCGCCTTCGAGAGGCTGCTGGCCTCCACGGGCATCAGCGGGATCGGGGTGAAGAGGAGTGCTGCTACCGGAAGGGCAAAGGCTGGTAGCCGCGCCGCCGCCGCCGCCGCCGCTGCTTCGACTTCGTCTTCCTCGAAGCTCCTCCACCGCTCTGTCGCCGCGGCAGAGTTCCGGGCCGCGGCTCTGGCGAGGCTCGCTGCCCGCGAGCGGCCCGGGGAGGCCCTCGGGGAGGCGCTGCTCGCGAGCCTGAAGGGCGGCGGCGACAGCGGCGAGAGCGACGACGAGAGCGACGACGAGGACGACCACGAGGCTGCAGCAGCAGCGGCAGCAGCAGCTGCTGCTGCGGCAGCGGCAGGGGGAGAACAGGTGCTCCCTCCTCCGCCGCCTCTCGCCACCAAGGCCGGCCTCGGCCTCGCCCTGCGCTGGCTGACCTCCCTGTTCGCCGCGGAAGCGAAAAGGGAATCAGGGCCGTCTTCGCCTTCCGCCCCCGCCTCCGCCTCTCCTCTCCCCGCAGCGCCGCGAGGGGGGCGGTACGAAACCGCGCTCCGAGCGACGCTCGAGGCCCTGGCCGACGCCGTGGTCATCGAGGCCAGCACCGTGGCACTCCTCGCGGGGGGCAGGAGCAGCAGGAAGCGGCGCAGGAGGAAGCGGAAGGAGGGAGGTGGCGGAGCGGACGACGGCGACGGCCAAGGCGACGCCCCCAAGGCCGCCGCGGTCGCCGCGGTCGACCCGAACGGATGCGTTACGAGGGCGCTGCTCGAGGCGCCTTCGCTGCAGCTGCTCTCCTCCTTGTCGTCGCCGTCGTCGTCAGCGCCTTCGCTGCCGGGCGAAGGCGAGGCAGCAGGAGGCAGCAGCGGCGGGTCCTCCTCGGCCGTCGCGGTGCTCCTCGCCCCGCTGCTCTCGCGCGGCGGCACGTGCGCCAACGTCGCGCTGGCCGCGGCGAGGGACGTCGCGCTCGCCCGCCCTCCCGCTCGGGCGGGAGCCCTCGGCCTGATCCTCGACGCGGCGACCCGGGAGGCGGTCTCGGTCCCCAGGAGCGGCGGAGGAGCAGGAGGAGCAGGAGGAGCAGGAGGCGGCGGCGGCGGCGGCAGCGGCGGCGGTGGCTCCGACCGCTTCCCCGTCGACGTCGAGACGAGGTCGAAGGCGGTGAGGCTCACCGCCAACCGCCTAATGCCCGAACGTGCGCTGGAGGCCGCGATTCTTGAGAGGGCGAGCGCGGAGCTCGGGGCCGGGATGAGCCTGGTCGCGCCTGCGGCGGCGGCGATCGACGCTCCTCCTGCTGCCGATGCCGACGCTGCAGACGCCGCCGCCGCAGGAGCCGCAGCCGCAGCTGCCGCCGACCGCCACATCGAGCTCTTCTGCGCCCTCACGACCAGGAGGCCCGCGACGCTGCTACCGGCGCTCCTTCAGGCATTTGCGGGCTCTCCGAAGGGGTCCCCGGGCAGGGCAGCGGCTCTCCGGAGGGCGCCTGACCTCGCTCGCACCCTGGGCGCGGCGGAGCCCGCGCTGCTGCGGGCAACAGCGGAGCGGAGGCGCGGGACGCTGCCGGCGGGCGCCGACGCCCTCCTGCTGAAGATGCTCTACGCCGCGACGGAGAGGCAGCCCCCGCCGAGGGAGCTCGCGGAGGCGCTGGTGGCCGTCGGGATCGGCAAGGGCGGAAAGAGCGAAGAAGAGGGGGGAGAGGGAGGCGAGGGAGGCGAGGGAGGAGAACGAGGCAACGGCGACGCCGACGCCCGCTACCTCCCCTGCGCTCTCGCCGGCCTCCCGAAGCCCGAGGCCCTGGCCCTGCTCCCCCGCCTCGTCTGGCTCGACCAGGCCCCGCTGCGCGCCGCCCTGAGCAGGCTGCTGGCGCCGTCGGCTGCGATGGCGGGGGGAGGAGGAGATGCGGCGGCGGCGATGACGAGGCTGGTCCCGGCCGCCGAGCTGCTCGAGGCGCTCGCGACCGTCGACGGCGCGGCGGCGGCCTTTGCCCCGACAGAAGAAGGAGGAGGAGGAGGGGGAAAAGGAGGGGAAGAAGCTGCTGCTGCTGCCCCTGCTCCTGTTGCTGCCCCTGCTCCTGTTGCTGCCCCTGCTGCCCCTGCTGCTCCTGCTGCTGCTGCTTCCAAGGCGGCTCTGGCGAGGGCGCGCAAGGCGGTCGACGCCGCGCTGTCCCTGCCCGGCAACGCCTTTGGCCCCACCGAGCTCGCCACGGCGCTCTCGAGGCTGATGGTGCGCTCCCCGCTGCCGCTGCTGTTCTTCAGGGTGCTGCTGCAGGCGCAGGCGGCCGCACCCTCGCTGAGGCCGTTCGTGGTCGACGTTCTGGGCCAGACGGCGAGGCGCGGGGGGCTCTGGCCCGCGACGGCAGAGAGCAGCGGGGAAGCGGCGTCCGCGTCCGCGGCGGCGGCGGCACCAGCGCCGCGGCAGGCGCCGTCGGCGGCCTGGAAGGGATGGCTGCTGGCGGCGAAGTCGGCCGCGCCGGACTCCTTCCCCGTGCTGCTGTCCCTGCCTCCCAGGGTCCTGGCCTCGGCGCTCGACCCCGCGGCCGGGTCCGCGGCGGCGAGCCTGCGGGCTCCGCTGACGGATTATGCGAGGTCGAGGTCGTGCCCCGTCGCCGTGGGCGCCGAGACGATGGGCGTGCTGGCCGAGGCCGAGGCCGCCGCCGCGAGGGCGCGCCTGGCCGCCGACATGCAAGAATAGGACTACTCTGATTGAGAAAGAAAGAAGAGAGAGAGAGAGAGAGAGAGAGAGAGAGAGAGAGAGAGAGAGAGAGAGAGAGAGAGAGAGAGAGAGAGAGAGAGAGAGAGAGAGAGAGAGAGAGAGAGAGAGACTTTCCGACCATGTAATGAAACGCAAGAAGAAAAAAGGATTTTAAAAAAAACTTCGTCTGTCCTCAGAGTTCAGCCTCTGTCGCCGATAAAGACACCGAGGCCGAAGGAACGGCGACGGTCGCCGGCGGCGGGCTCGTCGCCTTCATCACCATCCACAGCACCACGAACGCGACCGCCGCCCGGAGCAGAGATGCGGCCATGGCTTTCGAAAGGGACCTCCAGAACGTCGACCAGTCAAAGGGCTGCCTCCTGCTGCCGCTGCCGCCGTCGCCGGCGATTTCTCCACGCGCCGCCGCCGCCGCCGCCTCGGCCGCGTCGGCGTCAGCGCCCGCCGCGGCGAGGACGGCCTTGGCCCTCGCGAGAAGGCCAGCAGCGGCCGGTTCTGGTTTCCTTGCTCCACCTCCTGCTTTCGCTGTTGCTGTAGCTGTCTCGGCGGCAGCGCTCCCTCGCGCGCTTTCGGCGAGGGCCCTCTCGGCGGCGGCCGCGGCCTCCTTCGGGTCGTCCTCCGACGCCGCCGCGACCGCGGCGCGCACGTGGTCCTCGTGCAGCTTCCCCAGCCCCGCGACGCGGTCCGCGTCCTCCCCCTTCTTCGAGGCGCGGTCCCCCGACGCCACCACCAGCTCGTCGAACGGCACCGCGTGCCTCCCGTTGGCCGCGCAGACGGCCTGAAGCTTCCTCAGCCCCAGCAGCACGTCCATGGCCTTGGGGTCGTCCTGGAACCGCGCGACCGAGGAGGGGTCCCGTCTGACGGCCGCCACGGCCTCCCTGACGCGCCGCAGCTTCGCCGCCTCCTGGAAGTCCTCGTCGTCGTGCAGCGAGGCGACCACCTGCGCGATCGCCCTTGCGTGGCGCATCCCGCGGGCGAGCCTGGCCTGGTCGAACGCCGCCGGGGAGAGCGTCGACGTCGCCGCCTCGAGCGCGTCGTCGCCGTCGAGCTGGGACCATTTCCGGGCCGTCGCGAGCTGCTCTGCTCGAGGGAGGGCCTTGAACGCGGCTGCGGGGGACTCGAAGGAGAAGGAAAAGGAGTCGGGGTTGGAGTTGGAGAAGGCCTCGACGGAAGCGGAGGAGGTGGCGGAAGAAGACGGTGCGTCGCCGACGCCGCCTTTTTTCGCCGCGGAAGAGGAGGAGGAGGAGGAAGGGACTGGCGGAGAGGATCCCTCCAAGAGGCTCCGGAGCTTCTTGGCCTCCTCCGCAGTGGCCAGGGGAAGCGGAGGTGGGGCGGATGGTGTCAAGGAAGCAGAAGGAGAAGACGCGCTCGCGACAGCGGAAGCAGCAGCGGAAGCGGCAGCAGCTTTCGTGGCAGCAGCAAACGCAGCCTCAAAGGCCTCGGCCGGAGTCCTCCCAGCACCGTCGACGGAAGAAACTTTGGCTCCGGCGGCAATCAGAAGCTCGGCCACCTTCGCGCTTCCCCCGAGCGCCGCGGCGTGCAGCGGCGCCAGGGATCCAGTGGCCTCGGAGGAGCGCTCGTTGACAATCGAACAAGGTCTCTTTGCCTCCTCGAAGCGCAGAAGCAGCCACTCGACGCCCTCAGCGCTCCCGGCGGCGCCGAGGACGTGGAGCAGGGGCCAGCCTCGCGGGCTGTTCTCCGCCTGCCGGAGGAGGGCAGCAGAGCCGCCGCCTGCGGAGGAGGAGGCTTCGAAGAGGGCGTCGGCCATGGCGAAGACCTCTTCTTTGGAGATCGCCTGGGAGGAGGAAGAGGGCGACACGGGGCTCTTGTCGCCGTGGTCCTTGCCCGCCGCCGCCGCCGCCACCGCCGCTGCACTCGCAGTCGAGCAAGACCTCGAAACGGGCAACAACAGCGCCTCGCCCAGCGGCGTGAGCCCGCGCTTGTTCTTGTCCTTGAGCAGCTCGGAAGAAGAGCCGCCGACGGCCTTCAGAAACACTCTGGCGAGCTCGACGTCCCCGGACCTCGCAGCCAGGTGCAGCGGCGTGTCGTCGCCGGTCCCGTCGGGAGCCCCGGGCCACGCCTTCGCGGTCGCCACCAGGAACTCGACGGCCTCCTTGGCCCTGCCAGCCACCGCGTAGTGCAGCGGGGTCTTGCCCGTCGCGTCCTCGGCGTCGAGCTCGGCGCCGATCGACCACAGGTGCCTCAGGACGGGGACGCGGTTGTGCGCTGCGGCGTAGTGCGCCGGCGTCGCGCGGCGCTTGTCGGCGACGGCGCCGTCCGTCGGCAGCGGGGCGTCGTCGGAGGACAGGAGGGCCTTGACGTCGTCGAGGTAGCCCCTGGCGGAGGCTAGGAGCAGGAGAGACGCGGCCTTGCGGGCCTCCTTGGCCTGGTATTTTGGGTTTTTTTGTTTTTTATAGGAGAGGGGAGAGAGAAGGGAGGGAAGAGAGGAAGTGGTCAGGGTCGAGAAAAATGAGAGAGCTGTTGTAGTTATAAAGCCTTATGGCGACTGCTTCAGGCGAGCTCTGTTCTCTGCCTCTTCGCAGAAGCAAAGAAAACGAAAGAGATCTGCATGCTGGTACCATCTCTGCGAGAGAGAACAGTACCGGAGCCCTCGGAAGAAACGCAGCAAGGGATTGCAAATGGCGTGACCATCGTCAATGGTTTTTTTTCCTTCATTGGCGGATGACGCTCTCTTCTGGATCGAACCAGTCGACCTTCCCTCGATCTTTCTTCTGTGCCTCGCGCGCGACACACCTGCGCGACCTTGCCGTCCATGCTGCTGCTGCGATAACAGAAGGAAGCGTAGAAATTACAAGAGAAGGGAGAGCGATGATTTTCCGTCGCTCGCCGACTACGACAGAAGAGAGAGAGAGAGAGAGAGAGAGACAAGTGAGAGAGAGCGTTTTTTCCTCTTTTCTCCTTTCTTTCTTCTCTCTCCCCCCCCTCTCCTTCTTTCAGTGAGTGCGGCCAAAAAGGCTAACAGAACTTTTTTTGCAAATCAGGCAAGTGTTTTCGGATCATAAATGAGTGAGGAGCGGCGGCGGCTCTTCGCTAGTGCTGCTGCTGCTTTCGCTAGGTAAAAAAGTACTCGGAGGTCCAGGTTTCCAGTTTTTTTTCCTTCTCTTCTCTTCTCTTCTCTCTTCTTTTCTCTTCTCTCTCTCTCTTCTCTCCGCTTCAAAAAAAAAGAAAAAGGCCTGTTTCAGTCTCTCTCTTCTCTCTTCTCTCTTCTCTCTTCTCTCTTCTCTCTTCTCTCCCCTCTCCTCTTTAATTCTCCCTCTCCACCGCGGCGAAGATCGAGAACGAGAGCGAGTTCGAGAGCGTGCTCAGCAGGCCAGAAGAGGCCTTTTCGGGGGCCGGGGTCGGGACCGAGGGAGGGGGAGCACCGGGAGCAGCCTCGACGGCCTCGACGCCGCCCTTGCCCTTGCCGACCCACGGCGCAAGCTTGCACTCCCAGCCCTCGACCCCCATCGCCCTCGCCGTCGCCTCCAGCTGCGCCCTCCTCTCGGCCTCCAGCCTGCGCAGCCGCTCTTCCCCCTCGGCGACGTCCAGCTCGCCGTCGGGCCGCGAACCCCCCAGGCTCGCGTAGAGCTGCTCGAGCCCGAGGTGCGCCGCCGTCTCGGCCCGCACGCCGGCGTCGTTGGTGCAAAAGGCCACCTTGGCCTTCGTGACGGGATCGATGAAGGGAGTCACGGCCTTCCACATCAGCCAGAACATGGCCGGGGCGTGTCCGACCACGGCCCTGCCCATGCGCTCCGGGTAGTGCGCCTGCACGAGCGTCAGGCACTGGATCTGCAGCGGCAGCGCCGGCTCGACCGTGTCGGGAAAGGTCTTGAGGTCGGCGACCAGCGTCATCTTCTGGGCCTGGGGCTCGTCTGTACCGTTGTTTTTGTCGTTTCAAGTGAGGGGTCGGATGGAGCGGTGAGAAAGGAGAGGAGCAGAAGCGCGTTGGTGAGAGAGAGAGAGAGAGAGAGAGAAGAAAGAGAGACGAGAGAGAAAGGGACTGGAAAAAAGAGAGCATCGTCGAGCCCACGTCTTTTTTTTTCTTTGTGACCCCTCTCGAAAGATGATTCGCAGCGTCCAATGTTCTCTTTTTCCTTCCGTCTTGAATTCCCTCTCTCGCTCTGAAACTCGTCCTTACCGTTGTCGTCCCCGACCTGCGTGATTCGTTCGACCATGTAGATCCAGTGGCGGAGGACCTCGGCCCCGGTGGCCTCCTTGGCGAGCGGGCAGCTGGAGTTGATTCAGTAAAAAGAGGGGGAAAAAAAGAGGGTCGTCAGCGATTGGTTGATTCATTCAATCAAGAAAAAGCGCCATCCGCCCTTGGGATTCCCCTTGGGATCTCCGTTTCTCCGCCTCCAGCTGTTTGACGGCTGAAGCTTGAAATCCATCATCGCGATTGGAAACGAACCGAGCTTTTCTGTGCTCGAAGAAAATAAATAAGGAAAAAAACGCGAAAACGAATCTCACCGCAGCCTGAAAAACACCAGCGGCCTGCCGTCGACATCGCGGTCCTTTGAGAGCTCGAGCCTCCCCGTGTTGAGGGCCTTGATGTCGTCAAAGGTGATCTCGTCGGGCTTGTACTCCTCGCGCCATGCGATGGTGGCGCTGTTTTTTTTTGTTGGTTGGGGGGGAGAGAGAAAGAGCGAGAGAGAAAGAAAGAGAGAGGGAGGAGGGGGGAGAGCTTGAACAAGAAAGCGATAGAGGTCGTCTCGCGAGAGGGGGCGCAACCAGAACGAAGCGCTCGTTGATGATGCTTTCGGTTTCACGTCTTCTCTCTCGCGCGCTGCTGCTCACTCTTCTTCCCTTCATAAACCACAGACCCAGCACACAACGTACCGCATGGCCTTGATGGCACGGCTCACGCTGCCTTGGCGCGCGTTCAGGTACCGGCGCGCGCAGGGCCTGCTGCAGAAGCGCGTCGCGGAGACGTTGCCCTGCATCAGGTCAGCGACGCCGGCGAGGACGGCGTCGACGTCTGCCTCGACGAGCGGCGGGCTCGGGGGCAGGACCATGGTGTCGTTAGAAGGAAGACCGCTGTTTGATTTCGAGTCTCGAGAGGAGACACTAAGTGAAAGAGAGAGAGAGGGAGAGGAGGCGAGGACCCCCGAAAGCGATGCTTTTTCCCTTCGACGGCTCTCGTGCGCTCGAGGAGAGAGAGGGGGAGCGAAAGAGAGAAAAAAGTGAAGCGAGGTGGAGGGGGGGGGGGACCAAGGACATCGAAAAACACTCTCTGAGAGAGTCTCTCAAGTCCTCTGTTCCACCCACGCAGCGCGCCGCCGCTCTTCCGACCGGGACGCTCCTCAGCCTCTTTTCCCTCTCTCTCTCTTTCCTTTTCTGCTGGATCAAGTGGCGGGGGGGGTTGATTTTGAATTACTGGAAAAGGGAAAAAGAAAACGTTTTCTCTCCCTCTCTCTCTTTCTCTTCCTCTCTCTCCCCTCTTTCTCCTCTTTCTCCGCTGCTGTTGCTGTTGCTCTCCTCTCCTCTCCATCCCCTCCTATGACTTGTCATTTTGTTTTTTTGGGAAACACCGTGTTTAGTGGGTAAAAGAATGTTTTGTTGGACGAGGGGGAGGTCAGGGGAGCTGAAAAATGAATTCATTAAAAGGACAGGGGAAAAAGCGTTTAGGGGAGGTTTTTTGTTTTCCTTTCTCGAAAAAGAAAACAAAAAAACCACGAAAAGGAAAAAAAAAGGAGGGAGGGGGGGGCAACTCTTCGTCTCCCTCCTTCCACGGCCTCTACTTGGCGAGCCCCGCGATCTGCGGGTCCTGGCGGTAGGTCACGATGTCCCCCTCGTCGTCCACAAAGTGGTCGTTCTTGAACGATCGGATCAGGGGGCCGAGGAGGTGGAACGGGAGGGGCCCGGGGCTCTTGGCCGGCTCGCGGTAGTACTCCCCGAACACGGGCTTGGCGGCCTCGGTCGCCTCGACGAGGTTGTAGTGCGGGATCTGCGGGAACAGGTGGTGCACGACGTGCGTGCCGATGTCGTGGTGGATCTTGTTGAAGATGCCATAGTCACGGTCGATCGTTGTCAGGCCGCCGCGCAGGTAGGACCACTCCTCGCCGCGGAACCAGGGCATCTTCTCGTTCTCGTCCGAGGGCCCGTGGTGGTGCAGGTAGGTGACGACGTCGAGCCAGACGACGTTGATCCAGTACGGGACGACGTAGAGCGCAAACACGTTGAGCGGGCCCACGACGGCGGCCGCCGCGGCGAGGACGCCGAGCATGCCGAGCATGAACGCGTTGGTGGTCTTGACGAGGCCCGCCTCGGACTCGACGAACAGGTCGCACTTAGGGTCGTAGTGCGAGCCCTCCTTGCCCGGGGAGCGCTTCCAGAGGTAGAAGGGGAACGCGAACATGGCCCAGGGCAGCGTGAGGCGCCCCGCGCGGCTGGTGCCGTCCATGCCGTCGAGCAGGGAGCGGGAGACCGGGTGCCAGGACTCGTCGTTCTCGACGTGGCCGTGGTTGGAGTGGTGCGTGCGGTGGGAGATCTGGGGGGGAGCGAGAGAGAGAGAGAGAGAGAGGGCAGCGGTTTTGAAGAGAAGAGGTTTTGAAGAGAAAGGAGAGAGAGAGGCATGAGAAAAAGGAAATCAACCCCCCACCCCCCAATGACAACCCCCCACAACAGCACAAGACCAACTCACCCTCCACCCGTGGTACGGCACCAGGATCGACGCGTGCGTGATGTTGCCCACCAGGTCGTTGAGCGCCCTGTTGTTCGAGAACGACTGGTGCCCGCAGTCGTGGCCGACGACGAAGAGCGCCCAGAACATCGTGCCCTGCGCGACCCAGTAGAGCGGCCACGCCCACCAGGCGTTAACCGCAAGCGCGGCCGCGGCGAGCCCAGCGACGACGGCGAGGTCCCAGGCCAGGTAGGCCATCGACTTGGCGGCGTTCTTCTCGAAGCACCTGGCCGGGATCGCTGCCTTGATGTCGGCGAGCGTGAAGGGCGGCGGCGCGGCGAGGGGGACCTCGGACTGCAGAGAGGAGGGAGGAGGAGGGAGGAGGAGGAGGTTGATTGGTTGGTTGGTCAGTTTTTCATTCGGTTTGGGTTTGGGGCGGAGGGATCGGGAGGAGGGTGGAGGATGAATGGAGGGGTGGAGAGAGAGCTCTCGCCATTGCCGCAAAGGGGAGAGGGGAGAGAGAGGGGGAG
>Ga0210003_1002321_pt1 | contig 16207 bp, 4 predicted proteins | sample LantaG_FD_182804 | JGI IMG/M metagenome (GOLD analysis project Ga0210003, IMG submission 182804) | Deep subsurface microbial communities from Baltic Sea to uncover new lineages of life (NeLLi) - Landsort_02402 metaG (SPAdes) (version 2) | ecosystem: Environmental > Aquatic > Marine > Oceanic >...
CAAAAAAAAAAAAAAAAATGAAAAAAACCTCAAAACAAAAGGAGGAAAGAACTCACCCAGCGAGTTTGCGAGCGACAGCCAGTGCACCCGCGACGCGCGCTTCCCTCCCGGGGCCCGCAGGTACGCGTCCCACCGCGACGCCCACTTGATGGAAGACTCCTCCCAGCGCACGTCGAAGGTGTAGGCGATCGACTCCCCCACGGCGACGCGCTGCGGCGGCGGCATCTTCCTCCCGAGCTCCTCGGCGCAGGGCACGTCGGCGACGGGCTTGGAGGGATCGCGCCGGATCGAGCACGCGGCGACCTCGAAGCCGACGATCATGAAGCGATCGTCTCCTTGTCCCTCGCCTTTGATTTCCTCGCCGCTTGGTCGCCGCTGCTGTTGCTGCAGGAGGCTCCGTGAGCTCCGTCGTCGTCGGACCCCGAGGTCAGCCACGGCGTCGATCAGCGCCTCGTTCCGCCTCCGCTCGTCCTCCTCTTCTCCCCCTCCTCGGGGACCCGGCTTGGAGCTGCTCGACTCCCCGACGCCGCGCAGGAACCCGGGCCTCGCCCTCACCCTGTGCACGAGCACCTTCAGCTGGAGGTGGTTGTTGACGAAGGCTTCCACCGAGTTGCTCCCGCCCGCGCTGCCTTGGTCCAAGAAGCCCAGCTCGTACCCGGGGACGGCGGCGACAGAGCCGCCGGCCCCCTGCTCCCCTCCCTCCTCCTCCTCCTCCTCCGCCTCCTCGAGGTCAAAGGTCGTGATCGGCAAATTGTCCAGGATCATCCGTACCCGGTACCTCTGGCTGATCCGAGCGGCGAGCGCCTCGGCGCCCTTCTCGTCGAGCGGCGGCGCGAAGCCCTGGGCGACCGCCCCGGGCTGGTCGCGGCACGCCGGCACGGCCTTCGCCTCGACCCCGACGCTCAGGTTGTAGGGCGAGTTCTCCTGGCGCAGGCCCGAGAGCAGCGTTCCGGGGTTGGTGGCTCCCGGGGAGCGGCGGACGCCCTCGGGCGGGCGGCAGAAGGGCAGGGAGTAGTAGTCGAAAGGAAGCTCTGTCTGCTCCGAGAAAAGAGAGCCGACCTCGACTGGGGAGTTGATGAGAGGAGGGTTTTTTTGAGGAGGGATGTGAAAATCGAGAGGGAACGAAAAAGAGGAAGAAGAACGAATGCCGACAACGCATCTTCGCCTCCGCGTTTTTCTCTTCCTCTTTTCACCTTGCACGTGCTCTCCGCGCCTGAATTGTCGAGGATACGTGCCGGGCAGGTAGTATGCCGATGCCCGGGGGGAGCAGGCGAGAGCGATGACGAAGGAGGCGACGATTGCGGCGAGGCCCGGTGAGGTCCTCATGATGATGATCTGATTTCGCTCCCGTCCTCTCGCCTGAGCTGTCACGCTCTTCAGAACAACCAGCGCCGCCGGGAGCGCGGGAACCTGAGAGCTCGACGATGCGAGACAGAGAGAGAGAGGAAGAGCGTTTTTCGTCCGCACTCGGCGTCGATTCTTTTCAAAAGGAAAAGTGGAAGATTTTACGATAGAAAAAAGTTGCCACCTTTTTTTCCCCTTCACTCGACCTCCTCCTCCACCACAGCCCCTGCCCCTGCCCCTGCCCCTCCAGCAGCAGCGGCGGCGGCGGCGGCGACCACCCCGACGCTCTCGTTCTCTATCGGGGGAAGCCCCGACAGCGCCCTGTCCAGCGCGTGCTCGGGCTCGGCGCGCCTGGTGTAGTCGACGTGAACAAAGCACCGCTCGACCTCGGGCACGCGCTCGAGCTTGATCTGCAGGGCGAGGCCGGCGTCGTGGCTGACGCGCAGCGGCGTGTCCGGGTGCATGACCTTTTTGACGTTGTCGTGTTGGTTGAGGGAAGGGAGAGAGAGAAAGAGAGAGGGAAAGGAGAAGAGGAAAAGTTGAGTGAGCTTTTAAACTTTGATTCTCTCCCTCGACCCTCTCCGACCCACGAGAATCAAAACATGGCTGCAACGCACGATCTCGACCTCGGTGAAGATCCGCTCCCCGCTGTGCCACGCCCGGATCACGTCCACGAACACGCGCTCCGTGTCGTGCGCCGCGGCGATCGCCTCGAGCTTCGACATCGTCTCGGCGTCGGCGCCCTTGCCGACGATCTTCTCGACCTGGCCCTTGAAGACGCGGGACCAGACCGCGAGGATGTAGAGCGACAGCAGGATCGCCGCGGCCGGGTCGGCCCACCTGTTTCGGTAGGGGGTCGAGTGGAGTCGAGTTTTCGGGAGAGGGAGGGAGGGGTGCGTGCGCTTGAGAGGAGGGAAGAAGAAAGGGGCCCCTGGAATCCGATAGAAGAGGCAGGAAAAAAAAACTCGAAAATGGAGAAACTCACCAAGCTTTCGCGGCGAAGAGACCGGCGACGAGCGCGGCCGAGTTGGCTAAAACGTCGGTGAGGTGGTCGTCCTTGAGGGCGAGGAGCGTATCTGCCCTCCCCGGGGGCGCGCGAGACGCCGCGGCGGCGCAGACGGCGAAGAGAGCGCCCTTCACGGCGATCGCCCCCCCCAAGATCGAATACAGCAGCGGCCCCAGCCTCAGGTCGGGCCGCTTCCCCTCGACGACGCCGGAGTAGAGGTCCGAGACCGACGCCTGGACCACCAGCAGCGTCGCCCCGAGCATGATACCCGCCGCCGAGGCGACGCCGACGGCGCTCATCCGCGCGCGCCCCACGGGGAACCGCGCGTCCCTGCTCGCCGAGGCGCGCTCCGCCGCGGCCAGGATCGCCTGGGAGACGAGGTCGATCACCGAGTCCACCGTCGAGGCCAGCACGGCCTCGGAGCCCGACCAGAAGTAGGCCGCGGCCTTGGCGAGCAACAGGAGGACGTTGCACGCCAGCGAGAGCGCGACGGCGGCCGAGGCGGCGGCGGCGCCGGCGCCGGCCTCCGCCTCCTCTTCGTCCCGGGTCTCTGCTGCCGCTGCTGCTGCTGCCGCCGCCGCCGCCGCCGCCGCCGCGAGCGTCGAGGCTGCCTGTCCCATGGAGTCGGCGAGGGCGGAGGCGGCGGCTGCCGGCGGGGGCAGCGGCGGCGCGGCGATGGGCCCCAGCGCGGCGACGGAGACTCCCCTCCGGCCCTCCTTGGCCACCAGCGTCGGAGGCGAGTACGTCCTGTGAGGAAGGGACGAGGACGACGCGACTGATGCAGACGGAGGAGGAGGCAGCAGTGCCGACGAGGCGGCCAAGCGCGACGTCGCTCGCCCAGACTCGGCGTCTGACGCGGCCGCGGAGCTCCCAGATGGGAGCAGAGGGGAGCGGAGGCTCCCCTCTCCGCCTCCTTCGTCGTCGCTGGGCGCCGCGGACGAGCTCCCTCGCAGGCCGACGGCGCCCAGCGCCGCGGCGAGGATCGAGTCTGTCCGCAGGGGAGGCTTCGAAGAGGAAGAAGAGGGGCCGCGGGGGCGGTAGGAGGAGGAGAGGAGGGCCTCGGAGGAGGAGGAGGGGGCCGCTGTGGGGGCGTCCTCGTCGGCAGTAGGGGCCTCGGCAGCAGTTCCTCCTCCTCCTCCTCCGCCGCTTAACTCCCGGCCCACGGAAACGCGCGAAATGCAGAGCCCGCCCGCGGTGTGCCGCTCCCACTTCCGATAGGAAGAGGTCTGCGGGTGGCTCCACGTCGAGGAGAGCAGGGCCGTCGCCGCCGACGTCGCCGACGTTCGGTTAGCTTCCTCGCCGTCGGCGTCATCAGCGTTGATCGGCGCCGGTTGTCGCGGAGACGGAGGCACATTCACTGCTGCCGTCCTCGCAGCTCCTGCTCCGTTTCCGGCTGCTGCTGTGGGACCTCCTCCTCTAACCTGTAGCTTTTTGCGCGCCATCCGAAGAGTCGCGGAAGAGGGAGAATGTGCGCGTTTTGAAATAAGGTCAAGAAGCACGAAGAAAAAAATGAGTTGCTCAACGTTTCGCCCTTTTGTTCTTCTTTCTTTATCTTTTTTCTCCACTTTTCACTCTTCGGTTCGCGAGCTCGAAGCTTGTCTCTTCCGCTTGTTTTATTCCCTCTATCAGACTCCCGAAGCGCTCCTGAAGAAGCCATCTAGATTCTTGTTGCTGGGATGGGCGCGGCGGGCAGCGTGGTGAGCGTGGAAGAAAGCAAACGACTTTCGATGGAATGGGGCTGTGTTTCGATCGATGCTCTCTCCTTCGACCCCAACCTCCCTCCTCTCACGTTTCCTTCTTTCCAAAATGCCCCAAAACCAAAACAAAAACCAAAACATTACCAGCCCGGCGACGACCCAGGATCCATCCTCACGATCCACGTCGACCCGAGCATTCATGTGCGAAGAGAAGTAGCAGCAGCAGCAGCAGCAGGAGGAAGTGGAGGCGCAGCAGCGACGGCTTCCTCGTCATCGGCGTCGTCAGCATCTCAGCATGCTCCTCCTTCGTCTGACCTCGACCCTATCCTCGCCCAGCTCCGCTCCCTCGACCTCGGGGCTCCGCTTCTGGGAGAGAAGGCCGGCACGGAGGACCCGGAGTGGGCGGAGCTGCTGCACGCGGCCTCCGGGGTGCAGGAGAAGGAGAAGGAGAAGAGCAGCAGTGCTGCCGGCGCCGGCGCTGCCTCCTCTGCCTCTTCCGCTCGCCCTCGGACGCCCCCGTCGCCCAGGGCCCTCCCTGCCGCTGCCGCGGCCGCCAGCGCTTCCTCTTTCTCTTCTTCGCAGTCGGCCGCCCCGGGGTCCTCAGCCCGCGGCCGCGCCGCCTCCGCGTCGGCGGCCCTCTCGCTGCGCTTCCGCGACTGGGGCGCGCAGCGGTCGGCGCTCGCGGCGCAGCGGCAGTCGCTGGTCTCGCAGAGGCTCGCCGACGCCGACGCCGCAGCCTCTCGAGCCGCGACCTCGATAGGGAGGAGCAGAGACGTGCTGGAGGGTGCCGGGAGCGCGGCGGAGAGGGCGGCGGAGGTGGTGGGCGATCTGGAAGGGGCCGAAGCGTTGGCGAAAAAGCTGCGGGCGTCGCTCGAGGCGCTCGTGGAGGAGGTCGAAGGATGTTGATGATGGTTAATTTCATTTCATTTCATTCATTCATTTCATTTCTTTTCTCTCTCTCTCTGTGTGTATTGTAACATAAAAGGAAAAAGTACAGGTAAAAGGAAACTCAAAAGAGGAACAAGAGGAACGCTGAAGCAGATCGTTGTATATTTTTTATCTCTTGCCGAAAAAAAACCCGGAAAAAAATCCAAAAACTGAGAAAAAATAAAGCAAAAAAAACCGAAAAAACAAAACTCAAAACTTCTTCAAACCCAGGCCGCCCACCCGACATACATCCTGCACAGCAGCGCCGGGTCCGCCGCGTCGGCCAGAAGCTGCCTGACCTGCGCCCTGATCCCCCGCGCCTCGCCGTCGCCGGCGTCGAGCCCCGCCAGCTTGTTCCGCACCCGCAGCAGCGCGCGCTCGGCGTCGGCGTTGGTGATCGAGATCGCGACGGGGTCGTTGCCGTCGTCTTCTTCGACCTCCTCTCCTCCTCCGCCTCCGCCGCCGCCTTGCTCCTTCGCCCTGCGCTGCTGATTTCCCTTCTTCTCCTCGGAGATCCCCCACTTATACAGGGGGTCGTGCACTAAGACCTCGACGACGGAGGCGAGCGCCGCGCGCGCGTCAGGGGCCCGCATCGCGCTCATCGCCGCCTCGCACGCGCCGCGCAGGACGCCGTCGACGCCGGCGGGGCCCAGGCCGTCCACGACATCCCTCGTCAGCCTGAAGGGCACGAGCTCCGGCGTCGCCAGGAAAGACCCCTGCTCGAAGGCGATCCCGAGGTCGATGTGGACTGCTTCGGCCGAGCGGAGATCCAGCAGGATGTTGTGCGAGTGGCGGTCGCCGAGGCCGATCACGTACCCCGCCATCGACGCCGCTGCCGTCGACCTCGCGTACGAAAGGCGCGCCGCGGCCCAGGCGCGCGGGGACCGGAAGTGCTCCGTGAGGAAGTGACGCAGCACGGGCGGGAAGCGGTCGCAGACCCAGTCGAAGGTGGCGCGGAGGTCCTGGGGCCTGGAGCGCTGCATGGCCGCGGCGGCGGTGCCGTGGAGGATCGGCGGCGGTGGCGGCGGCGGCGGACTGTCGCCCCGCCGCCCCGGCGGGCTCGCCGCCCGATGCGCCCTCATCCCGCGCCTGCCGTGCGCCCCGGAGTTCCTGTCTGCCCCGAGCAGGTACTCGGACAGTGGCACGCAGTCGTCGACCCACTGCAGCAGCCCCGAGGACGGGGAGAAGGGCACGGCCCTGTAGGTCCGCAGCCGCAGCGCGCGCGCCGCGGCGGCGCCGTCGGCGGCCAGCAGCGCGTTGACGAGCGCGAAGAACTGCTGGATGGCCGCGTCCTGCCGCAGGTCGTCGCTGCCGGACTTGACCAGCTCGCGCCTCGGGGGGCGAACGCCTCCGGCGGAGAGGGCCCGCACGACCTTTGGCCTATTGATGCCGCCGACGTAGCTGATCTCGGGCTCGAAGCCTGCGAACCGGGGAGCGGCGGAGTAGTCCCCGTCGCGCCGCACGGCCAGCGGCGCCGAGGCCAGCGGCAGCAGCTTGATCGCGGAGGCGCGCCGCCGCAGCTCTGGCGGGAACTCCGAGCGCGTCGGCGCGGGTTGGTTGGGCTTGTCGGCGACGGGGGCGGGAACGGCGGCGAGGCGGATGTACACATCGGCGAGCGCCTCGGCCTCGCGGACGAGCGCGCCGCTCACCCTCGTAGAAGCACCGATGCGAGCGAGGACCGCGGCGGCGGCGTGGCACTTTGAAAAGTTGATCTCCAGGCCGCCCGGCTTCTTGTTCTTCACAGCAGCAGCAGCAGCGGCGGCAGCGGCAGCAGCCCAAGCGGCATCCACCTCGTCGTCGTCGGAGGAGGGAAGCGGAGAGGGCCCGCGGCCCTCGGGGACGCGCTCGCCGTCGCGCCCGCGGTCGCCGTTGCGCAGCGAAAGCAGCGTCCAGAGCGTGTGGAAGGGGTGGTCGCCGCCGAGCCGCACGAGCAGGTCGGCGATCTCGCGCTGGAAGGCGGCGGTGCCCTCGTCGCCGCGGGGCAGGCGGCGTTCGGCTTCTTTCTCGTCGCTCGAGCCCTCGTCGCCGTCGTCGTCGAACTCGGAGTCGTACGAGGAGTCCTCCTCCTCGTCGCTGGTGCTGCCGGAGCTAACTGCTCGTCGCCTCCCGCTCCCGCCGCGCCTCGCTCCGCTCCCGCCCCCCCCGGAGGCGGGAGGCGGCGCGACGGTCGAAAGCCTCGAGGCGATCTGCGGGACCAGCGGCACGAACTTGTGGCTAGAGACGGTTCGCAGGGCCGAGCGCGCGAGCTCGCAGACGCTGGTGCTGCCGCCACCGTCCGCCGCGCCTCCGCTTCCCCCTCCGCCTCTCCCTCCTCCTCCTCCGCCGCCGCCGCTCCCTTTCCTCCCGTGCGCCAGGAACAGCGCCACGAACCGATGCATCGCGTGCAGGTCGTGCGCGTCCGCGTACCCCAGGGCGCGGCCGTACGCGGAGATCGCCGTCGACAGATACGCGCCCTCGTTGCGCGCCAGCTCCCTCGGGAACGCCAGGTCGGCGGCGAGGTGCTTGCGCTGGGCGGCGATGTGCCAGGCCAGGTACTTCTCGGTCTGCTCGGCGCGCGCCTTGGAGTCCTTGGCGGCCGCGTCGCGCGGGTTTTTCGCCAAGAGGGCCTCGGCCCCGCGGAGCTTGGCCGCGTTGGCGCTGCGCTCGAGCTCGAGCGGCCTGAGCTTGCTCGCGCGCCTCGCGGCGACGAGCGCGGCGGCCTTGGCGGCCTCCGGGGACGAGCGGCGCGCGACGGCGCCGGCATGGAGCTTGTCGGCGTAGGAGGCCAGGCGGAAGGAGGCGATGCAGGCCGTCCTGGCCGCGTTGCTGCCGGAGGAAGCGGCGGAGAGATCGAGGAGCTGGGAAGAGAGCAGCGAGGAAGTGTCGGCGTTGGTTCCGCCGCCGCCAATGCCGCCGGCGACCTCGGCGTCGCGGGCCGCGGCGTCGGCCTCTGCCGTCGCCGCTCGCAGGGTGTCCAGCGCCGCGGCGGGCCCTTCGAGCCCGCTCTCCGCGAGCCACTTCCCCACGAGGGACATGAGACCTGCCCTCCAGACGGGGGAGATGGGCGAAGGCGCGAACGAAGAGCGGCGGGACATGGGAGCAGCAGCAGCAGCAGCAGCAGCAGCAGCAGCGGGTTCGTTTCCTCCTCCGCCATCGGCTCGCTCGGCGGCTGCGGCGTCGGCGAGCAGGCCCCTCGCGACGCGCAGGGCCGAGGCGTGCTGCCCGCCCTCCCACAGCAGCTCGAGCTCCTCCCTCCTCCAGGGGGCCGCCGGTGAGACCTCGGACCGGACCCATGCGGGGAGCTCGCCGCTGCCCGCGGCGCCTGCGCCTCCGCCGCCGCCGCAGCGGCGCCTGCGCTCGCGCTCGCTCGCCGAGCCAAAGAGCAGTGCCGACGCCGACAACGAGAGGGCGTCGATCGGCGCGCGCAGCGCCGCGAGGGCCGCCCGCGCGGCAGGGACGCGCCCGGCGACGCGCGCGGCCCTGGCGGCGTCGACCAGCGCGGCGCGCTCGGCGGAGGCGTCCCCCACGGCCGCGGCGGCGGCGCGGCGGACCGCGATCAGCGGCTCGAGCGCGGCGAAGCCGAGGCCGCTGCCGGAGCCGAGGGCGCGGCCCGTCGCGGCCTCGCGGGCCCTGGCTCGAGCCGCGGCGAACGACGCGTGAGGCGGAGGAGGAACGCCCGATGGCCCAGCTGCTGCTGCTGCTGCTACCACCGCGACAGAGGAGGAGGAGGCCGAAGAGGCCGAGAGCGCCTCCTCGAGCGTGGCCAGCATCTGCAGCCTCGAGGTCGCCGCCGTCGCCGCGGCCGAGGGCGCAGCGAGCGCGCTCAGCCCCTCGGCGCCGCCGGCGCCCTCGCTGCCTCCGCTGCCCCACGCCGTCGCCAGCTCGTCGAAGACGACGGAGGAGCGCGCCGCAGAGAGAGCCGCGGCCGCGGCCTCGGGGTCGCGCCCCTGGATGGCCGCGAGCGCGGCGCAGACGGAGACGTTGAACGAAGAAGTCGGCGCGCCGTCGCCATCGGCATCATCGGGGGCGGAAGGAAAGGACAAAGAGGACGCCGCCGGCGCCAGCGAGCGCCACTGGCCCATCCGCCACGCCGCCTCCGCCGCCGCGTCCCTGAGCTCCGAGGCGTCGGAGGCGGACCAAGAGGAATGCTCGCCGTTCCTGCTCCACCCGGAGAGCAGGGCTTTGGCGACGGAGGCTGCCGAGGAAGAGCACCCGAGCTGCAGCAGCGCCGCGGGCAGCGACGGCGGCGGCGCCGCCGCCGAGAGCAGCGAGCCTCCGCGGAAGCAGGCGCCGCCCGCCCCGCCGCCGAGGCCGAGACCGAAGCCGGCACCGCCTGCCAAACCGCCGAAGCCGACCCCGCCGCCTCCTATGAACCGGAAGCCCGCGGCCGTCGCGTCGCATAGCGCCGCCGCGCCGGCCCAGTCCCCCTCGTGCTGCAGCAGCGCGAGCTGCGCGCCGGCCGAGCCCTCGACGCCCCCGGCGAGCGCCGCGGCCCAGTGGATCCCGTCGGGCTCGGCCGTCGCGCGGGCCGCGACGAGGAGCACGGCGCCGAGGGAGCGCGGCACGGAGGCCGCGATGGCGTCTCCCGTGCTGCCCGCTCCCGCTCTGGAGCGAGGGGCAGAGGCGCTGGCGGCAGCGGCGGCAGTGGGAGCGGCAGCGGCTGCAGAGGTCCCGCCGCCGCCGCGGCCGCCGCCGCCGCCGCCGGCGGCGGGGCGCCGCGGGGACCGCACCGCCGCGTCGGCCATCGCGCCCGCGGCCCTCCTCCCCTCCGGGCTCGCCACGCGCTCCTCCACGGCCAGCTCGCCCCAGAACTGCGCCGCGTGCGGGTCCCCGCAGCACGCGAGCGCGGCGCGGGCCGCGGTCTCGTAGTCGACCTGCAGCCAGCAGGCGGACGGCCACCCCATCGGCCCCCGGAGCTCCTCGGCCTCGGCGGCGCTGTAGGCCGGCCAGCGCTTGGACGCGGGAGAGGAGGGCCGCTCGGCGAGCGTGGGCGCGCGCGCGAAGGCGTCCTCGCGGAGGCTGCGGAGGTGGTCGAGGCAGCGGAGGAGGAGGCGGGCGACGTCGTCGGAGGCGGAGAGGTGAGGCGTCGAAGAAGGCGCCGCCGCCGCCGCCGCCGCCGCCGCCGAAGAGCGAGAAGCAGAAGAGGAGCAGGCAGCCTCGAACGCGCTGTCGAAGACCGCGGCGAGATCGCCCGCGATCCCATCAGAAGAAGCGTCATCGTCTCCGGCAGAGGAAGCGGGCGAGCAGCCGAGGGCGAGGTCGGCGAGCGCGTGCGGCAGCAGCAGCTCGGCCGCCGCGCGGTCGGCGAGCGCGAACGCCGTGGCGGCGCGGAGCTCGGGCGCTGCGGCCCGGCGGAGGACCGCGAACGCGAGGCGCCGGACCCACTGCGAGGCGGAGAGCCTACCACCGGGATCCAGGAGGAGAGGCCAGGGGTCGTCGAGGGTGGCTGGTGGTGGTGGTGGTGGTGCTGCTGCTGTTTCGGGGGCAACACCCGGCGCGGCATCTCCTCCTCCTGCTCCTCCCCCTCCCCCCCCCCTCCCTTCGAGCAGCTGTGGCGGCGGCGACCTCCGCGGCAAGGTTGTCGTGGGCTCTCCCGGCTGCTGCTCGGAAAGGGTGACGGGAACTCCGTAGGGCTCGGCTCGCATCGCGGCGTCGGCGGCGGCGAGGGCCGCGGCCTCGGCGGCCTCCGCCTCCGGGTTGTCGTCGCCGCCATTGCCGCTGTCGCCGCTGCCGCCCTGGGAGCGGTGCTGGCGCTCGGCGGCGGCCGCGGCGGCGGCGAGGCGGATCTCTTCGAGCGCCTCTCTCGAGACCGGGAGCGCCACGAGCATCTCCAGGCAGTCCTGAGCGACGGCGGCGAGCTTCTGCCGCGAGGGCGGGCACGCCTCGACGGCGCCGACCAGGAGAGGAAAGAGAGATGCGAGCGCGGACTTGAGGCCCGGCGTTCCCCCTGCTCCTCCCGTTCCGCCGCCGCGCGCCGGGGAGGCCGGTGCGGCCGGGAAACTGCTGCCCCTTCCTGTGCTGACGCCGTTGATCGGGGGAAGGTCGGCCCCGACCTTGAGCGGTCCCAGCGTCGCCAGGACGTCTGCGGCGAGGCGCAGCGTCGCAGAAGAGGAGGAGGAGGAGGAAGAAGAACCCAGCCGGTTGGTGGTGGTGCTACTGCTGCTGCTGCAGCTCTCGTGAGAGGGAACAGCAGCGGCAGCGGCAGCAGAATGCGAAGGAGGCCCGTCCGCGGCCGCCGCCGCCCCGGCTCGCACGAGGCGCCACGCGGCCCTTCGGGCGGCAGCGCTGGCCTCTGCGGCGGCTCTCTCGGCGCTCTCGCCGTCTCCCTCCTCGAGCTCCCGCCGCTGCTCGGGAGGCAGCAGCAGCGACGGCAGCGTCACCGTCGTCGCCGCCATAGTTCCTGCCGCTGCCGTTGACGACGACAGAGAAGCGTGGAGCCTCTTCCGGAGCTTCCTGGCCGCCGCCTCCCGCGAGGCCGGCGCCAGCGATGGGGCCCTCAGGGAGAAGCGCACGAGGTCGTCAACGAAAAAAGAGGAATCATCCGAAGAAGGAGCAGCAGGCGGAGGGAGGCCAGCGAAGACGTTCCCGGGGCCGGAGCGGCGGCGCTGCCGCAACAGCAGCGCCACGCGCACGGGAGCGAGCGACCGCGGCGCCGGCGGGACGTCGCACTCGGCCGCGACCTCGCGCGGGAAGCGCGCCGCGAAGGCCGAGGCGAGGGACACGAGCGGGGCCACTCCTCCCGTCGCGGCTCCGTCGCTGCTGGGGGGCGAGGAGCGCGCTGACTCCCCTGCGCCCGCAGAAGCAGCAGCGGCGGCAGCAGAAGAGGCAGCGCCACATAGCAGGGAGAGGAGCCTGGGCGCCGAGCCCTCGAGCCCGGCGGCGAGCGCCCCGGCGCCGTCGCCGTCGCCGTCGCCGCCGCCGCCGCCGCCGCCGCCGCCTCCTTCCTGATCCTCGGAGCACAGCAGCCACCTCAGCGCGCCGCAGCAGGCCCTCGCGAGCGAGCACCTGTCCGCCAGGGCGGCCTCAACGAGCGTGGAGGCGGCAGCAAAGGTCGCGCCGGCCCTCGCGGCGCCCTCCGGGCTCAGAAAGGCCACGACGGCCCTGAGGGGGCCGAGCGCCGCCGCGCGGTGCCTCCGCCCGCGGGCCGCCGCCGCCGCCGCGCGAGCCCTGACGAGCGCGCGCAGCGGCGCCGGCCCCTGCGCCTCGGCCTCGCGGCTCAGGGCTCTGAGAAGCGCGTGCGCGGCATCGGAGGCGTATATCGGGCCGAGAGCGGGGAAGGGCGTCGCCTTCTCGTCCTCCTCGCTGGCGTTCTCCGGCGAGGGGGAGAAGGGCGCGCCGCCGCCGCCGCCGCCGCCACCCTGCCGCCCCCAGGGGTCGACGCCCCACCCTTCTCCCGACGCCGCCAGCAGCAGGATCTCCGCCACGGCCCGCGGGACCGACTGCTCGAACAGCTCGTCCGACTCCTCGACGCTCGGGATCAGGTCCCGGAGCAGGCCCTGGCCGATGACGTACGACTTGTCGCCACCGTTGTCTGCTGCTGCTGCTGCGGCGGCGGCGGCGTCGCTGCCGTTGTTTTCGCCGCCAACGCTGCCGCCGCCGCTCCTTCCTCCTCCGGTCCCAAGGCCAAAGTGGCGCGATCCCGGGAGAACCGCCGCCATGATCGAAGCGTAGTGCTCCCTCACGAGGGCGGCGGCGGCGCGGTCGAGAGCGGCGGGGTCGTTTTCGGAGGAGACAGCGCCGGAGGAGGCGGCAGGGCCGACGGCGGCGGCGAGCGCGCGGAGGCCGAGGCCGTCTTGGTTGACCGTGAGCGCCGGCACCAGGTGCGCGCTCAGCTCCCTCAGCAGCAGCCTCCCCGTGCGGAGGCTTCCCCCCACGACGGGGGCGGCGGCGGCGAGGACGGAGATCGGGATCATCGGGCGGGGCAGCACCGCGAGCTCTCGTCCCTGAGGGGGAGGCGACGCCGCCGCCGCCGACCCCGGCGGCGTCAGTCCGGGTCCTCCTCCGGGAGCGGCCGCGGCCCTCGCGGCCGCGGCGGCGTCGTCGTACCCCACGCCCGTCCAATCGTTCGCGATCCAAAGGGCGCGCGCGCGGACGTACTGGGCCCGGGAGCCGTAGCCGAGCGCGACGGCGCCGGCGCGCAGCGCGGCGCGGGCGGTCCGCTGAAGGCGCACGCCGCCGGGGCCGCCGCCGCCGGGGCCGCCGCCGCCGGGGCCGCCGCCGGCGGCCGCCGCGGCCAGGGCCGCGACGCCCGCGGCGGACAGCAGCGCGCGGGCTGCCGCGCGCTCCTGGGCGTCGGAGTCCCCGTCCGACTTGGCTTCCTGCCGCAGCGGGCACGGGGTGGGCGCGGCGTCGAGGGCAGGGCAGAGCGAGAGCCAGCCGCCCTCGGCCGCGGCGAGCGAGGCGCCCAGCAGCGCGAGCCCCGCGCCGTCGCGGGTCACCTCGCCCGTCGCGGGGTCGCCCAGGCGCGCCGCCCGCTCCAGGTGGAGCACGACGGCACCGGGCCTGCTGTAGAGGCGGGTGAGGTGCGCCGCCGGGGCGGCCGCGGCGAGGCGGAGGGCGAAGGCCGGCCCGGCCGGCCGGTCTGCCGCCGCCCCTGCCGCCGGCGCCGCCTGCCGCCGCCCCCCGCCTCGCTGCTCCCCCCGCTGCTGCGGCTCCGCGGGGACCTTGACCCCGCCGTCGACGACGACGTCGATCACGTCCCCTGCGTTCTCCTCGGACCAGTGCTTGGCTCCTCCCGCGGCGAGGCAGGCCGAAGCAGCGGTCGCGAGGGCCGCGCGCGCGAAGAACCCCGGGCCCGAGAGCGCGGCGGCGGCGGCTCCCTCGTCGTCGGCGGCGCCGAACTGGCTCTCCGCAAACTCCATGAGGCCGGCGAGCGGGTCCCAGAGGAGGTCCGCGGCGTCGGCGCGGGTGGCGTCGACCAGCAGCCGCCGAGAGTCGACGGATGAGCGGGAAGAGGAAGGGGAGGCGACGGAGAGCGCGGCGCACCGGTCGAGCGCCGCGCGCGCCAACCCGGCCACCGCCCAGGCCCCGACGAGCAGCGCCCGTGACGGTGCGAAGGCCGAGCCCTTGCGCGGCGCGAGGAGCCCCCCTCGCAGGACGAGGGCTGCCGCTGCGGAAGCCGCGACGGAGACAGAGGAGTCGGCGCCCTCTTCGTCGTCGTGGTCGCCGTCGAAGAGAGGAGAAGAGGCTCCGACGCGCGCGACGCCGACGAGCGCGGCGAGGAGCCGCTCGAGCGCGGCCGGCGGCGGCGGCGTCTCGTAGTCTCCTTCCTCTTCCCCGTCTTGCGTCGCCATCGGTTGCGACTGCTGCGGGTCCGCCGAGGCGCGGCTGAGGACCCATCTCTCGGCGATGCCGGCGAGGGCGCGCGCGGAAACCAGTGGGGCGGCGCGGGCCATGGCCGCGAGGGCGCGGACGGCGGAGTCCCGGCCGGCAGTCGCGAGGGCGGCAGCGACGGCCGAGCCGCTTCCTCCTCCTCCTCCTCCTCCTCCTCCTCCTCTTCCGAAGCCGCCGCTCCCGCCGAGGCCGAGCGTGAGAGTCGACGGGAAGGCGGCAGCGGTCAGGTCAAAGTCGTCTCGCTGCTCTCTTCCGGCGGTCAGCTGCGTTGGCCCCGCGCCAAAGCCCGCACCGACGCCGAGGCCTCTTCCTCCTCCCCCTCCGCCGTCTTCGTCGTCGAGCTCATCGTCGCTGAGGGTCCCCGCCGCGGACGTCGCCGCGGCCTGCACCGCGAGCTCGGCGCTCGCGTCCGCGTCGGCGCAGAGGCGCCCGAGCTCGCGAGACGCGGCCTCGAGGGCCCCGGAGAGGGCGAGGGAAGGGTGCAGAGGGAGGAGGAGGCTCTCCGCCTCTTCTCCCCCTCCTCCTTCCATCGCCGCTGCTACCGCCGGCGGCGGCGGCGCCGAGACCGCCACCGGCGAAGCCGACGAAACGGCTGCCGCCAGTGCGGCCAGCGACCGCAGGATCAGCTCGTCCCTCGCCGGGTCGCCCCGCTTGGCGCCAAGGCTCCCGGCGCGCTCCGCGAGGCGCACCGCGGCCGAGGCCACGGCCGGGGCGGCCTCGGAGAGGAGGACCGGGACGCGGCCGCGAGGGCGTAGGCGGAGGGAGAGCGCCGGGCAGGGGAGGGGGTGGACCGAGGCGGCGAGGCCCGAGTCGTCGCTTTCGTCGCCGTCGCCTTCGTCGTCGCCGTCTCCACCGGAGCCTCCTCTGCTGCCGCCGCTCTCCTCGCCCTCTCCACCGGTGACGGCGACGGCGACGGCCCACGCGGCGTGCCACGCGCCGAGCAGCGACAGGTCCGCGTCCTGGCTCGCCAGAGAGGCGAACCGCAGCCTCTCGAGCGCCGCGCGCGCTTCCTCGGCCGCCGAGGGGCTCAGCATCCCGCCGTCGGTGCCGGCCGCCGCGGCGGCACAGGCCGTTGCGAGGGCGGCCGACGCCAGAGCCTGCTGCTGGGCGGCCTCTTGGGCCAGCAAGGCGGCCCCCTGCGCGTCGCGGCGGGCCGTCTCGAGCGCCGCGGCGAGGGCCGCGGCGGCGGAGTCTGCTGCTACGGCGGCGGCCGCCCTGGTGAGCGGCACGGCGGGGGCCGGGAGGCGCGCGAGCTCTGCGCGGGCCCTCGCGGCGCGGTGCGCCCTCGTCGCCCTGTCGAGCGCGGCGGCGGATTCCACGGGAGACGAGGTCGAAGGCGAAGGAGAAGTAGCGGCGGCGGCGGCAGCAGAGAAGGAGGAAGCGGGAGCGGAGCGCGAGGGGGGAGGAGAGGCCACCTGAGGCGCGAGCGCCGGCGCGTCCAGGAGCTGCCCGGCGTCGCCGGCGATCGGCGGCGGCGCGTGGGGCGGCGGGCTCGCCAGGTCCGCGGAGGACGGCTGCGGCAGGGCGGCGCAGGAGGGGTCGAAGCAGAGGTCGGCGAGCGACTCCGCCTCGAAGTCGTCAAGCGCAATGGCGCGGAGCCCCGACGGCGACAGCGGCGGCGAAGGCGAAGAGCTTCCTCCCTCTCCTCCTCTTCCGTTGCCCCTCCCCAGGAGGGCCACCGCGGCGGCAGCCGCGAGCGCGGGTGACGCCGCAAGTGTGCGACGGGAGAGCACCCGCTCAAGCAGAGCGCCTCTTGCGGTCGACGTCGGAGAGGCAGCAGCGGAGGTGACGGCGGTCGCCGTCGTCGGAGAGAGAGCCGCGAGGTTCACGGGCGGCGCAGCCGCCAGGAGCGCCAACAGCGACCTCGGGAGCGGGTCCCGCGAGTGGAGGAGCCCAGGGGAAGAGGTGAGCGCGGATGCTG
>Ga0210003_1002323_pt1 | contig 16201 bp, 19 predicted proteins | sample LantaG_FD_182804 | JGI IMG/M metagenome (GOLD analysis project Ga0210003, IMG submission 182804) | Deep subsurface microbial communities from Baltic Sea to uncover new lineages of life (NeLLi) - Landsort_02402 metaG (SPAdes) (version 2) | ecosystem: Environmental > Aquatic > Marine > Oceanic >...
TCCGATAGTGGTGGCATGTGGATTTCCGGCCCGTAGGCCAGCACGCCGCATTCGCGATTGTAGCCATGCACCTGGGTCAGCTTGCCGTTGATATCAACCAGAACCGGGCAGGGTGACACCACGCGAATCGGCGGGAGCTGATTCATGAATACCGCCGAACTCATGATTAGTTCGGCGTCGGCTTTGCCGCATGTGGTTGGCTTGCTGTACGTCCCACCGTCTTCGCCGCGGACCATTCGGACCAGCTTCGCCACTGATTCAAAATCGCAGGGGAGAGACGCCGGCCGAACGGTGTGCAGCGACGGCTCCCCAGATTCGCTGTCCATGATCCGCTGGACCACGCCACCACGACGATAATGCTGCCGGTTTTTCGAGATCAGTTCCCCAAGTTTTTCGGCGGTGTCCGTGAGCGGGATTTCATCGCCGAACATCGGGACCTCGAGCTTGCCGTTTGTTGACGGGTCCACCGATGCGTTATTTTCGTTATGTGGTCCGTGCTCCGTCTCTTGACCGTTTGTCGGCTGTATCGTCGTCGCCGCTTTGTCTGCATTGCCTTCGGCCCGCTTCAGTTGCCGATCCCGATGCCGGAAATAGATTCGCTCGCGAGTGTGTTGCTTGGCCTTCTCCCACGTCAGGTGAAAGTAGCCTTCCCCACGTTCATCGAATTTTCCAACTTGAGTTGCAGATGCCCACACTTCGTCTTTCGGCCATCCCTGCTCGATCGCCGCACAGCAGAGAGCGAAATCCGCCTCTGACCGCGTGGAGATTTCAGCAGCCGCACAATCGTTGATCAAATCGTCGAATCGCCGCTGGGCCTTGTTCCCGCCACGGCCGTTGGAGATCTTGTCTTTCTTCGCCGGGAGCCTCATCACGCGAATCGCCGCCCGCTCGCGTCGTGACGGCGATTTCTCGGCGTATTGCAGGAACGAATCGAAATCGTAGCGAAGTGACGGCTCGCAGCGAACCAGGACGCATGGGCGGGGCTCTTGGCCATGCCGCTCGGACTTGCGGTTGAGCGTTCCCGGTAGTCGCATGATCCGCGGAAGATCATGCGTCGCATCGCCGCCGATCATCATTCCAATTCCGGCTAGGACGTCCTGAAATAGCAACGCTCGATCAGATAGCGGCGGGCGAACCGCCACGGAGTAAATCGACTTCTCGCCGGTTTCCGGGTCGATAAACCACTCGCGAGGTTTCCGCTTGCCGCAGCCGGCGTCAATCCATTCGGTTTCGATCGACGGTGGCTTGATCGGCTCCGCGTCGTCAATTAAGTACGGAACATTTAGACACCAATACAAATGAACACCGCCGCCAGAGTTGACGGCGATCGTCGGCGGCGGTAGCCCGGCTGTGGTACACCGCTCCGCAACTTCGCCGATTTCCACATGGTCTACATCAACCCAGAGACAATTGGCCTGCCTGATCTGCCAGGCTTGCTCGTACTTGCCGCCGCCGCCGAACCGCGGGCAAACGCCAAAATAGACGTTGGCCCGCTCGGATTCGATCGTGGGGGCCATGCTCTCGATCTGACGGGCGATCTCTGAATCGGGCAGATATTGCCATATGGATTCTGCCGGGTCGATCAGGGACGGTACAGAGAGCCCAAGCCGGTGCTTCGTGGTTTTCGCTACCACATGACTTGCAGCCTTGCCCGTGTCAAGCTCGGTCCAAGATTCGATCAGTCGAAAGTGGATCAGGTCCGACGGTTGGAAGGCTGCCTTAAGGAACGCGACGGACTGGGAAACGTCGATACCGCTACCATCGCCCCCATTTGCCATCGTCGCGTCCTTCGATCGTTATCTGTCAATGCTGCGATCCGATTGTTCACCCTATCAACGACTCGGGTCCCAACATTCGTCAATGAAATCATCGACTTCGTTGTACGAATCGACGGGCGATTTCACCGTCTGGACCTCTACGTACCTGGTCCCGTCAACGTCGTAGTTATGGATCAGGGCATCGTAGTCGAATCCCAATGCACGTGCCGCCCGTTCGCGAGGCGACCACTCTGCCTGTATCCCTTCGCACTGCCTGCGAATCTCCGCCGCCGTCGGCAGATACGTTTCGTGTCCGTTGCTGTGGAGAATCGTTTCTCCCTCCGGCTTCCTTACTCTTGCGATCATGTCGTTCCCCTTGTAACCGAGTCGCATTGCGTTGCCATCGCCAACATAAGCGACGGCTGTATAACGAATAGGTTATAGTCATCCAGGGAAACGAGTCAAGAGAGAAATTCGGCAATCTCCACCGATCCTAGAATTTCTGGATCACAATAGCACCAAGTGAACTAATGGACAGGTGAACCGATGGGACCAACTAATCCCGATTCTCAAATGTCCACGTCACCCAGCCCCAGGTCCAAGCCATGCCAACGTCGGCACTGGTGTAGATGCAATCGTCGCCGGGAACGCCGTTTTCGGCTTCTGATGCTCCGCGGTTGAACTGCGGTTCGTAATGCGGCTCGACTGCGTATCCGACCTTGCCTCTCTTGCGATATCTCCGCACGCAATCGACAAGCCAACTGTGGGCGAGCTTCGCCTGATCGTCCGATTCTTCGGACAGTCCGATAACGTTGAGACCGGCGAGAAGATCGTCGTCGCTGGCCTTGTCTATCGCGTTGTCAGTCTCGGCAGACGCGATGCACGGTGGCTGTGGTTCCACATGGGTTGCTTGCTCGGATTGCGTCTCGACTTGCGGCACGTCTTCTGTTTCGCTGCTGTCGTCGTCATCTTCGTCGTCTTCGCTATCGACGCCGACCGCTTCAACCGGCTCGTCCCACTTGTCCGAGTTCGCCGCAAGCCAATTCGTCAGATTCTCTTCGATTGCGTCGGCGATCTTGCCTCCCACGCCTTCGATTGCCGTCAGTCCACCCTTGGCATTGATCTTATCGCGAAGTGCGGCGAGCGTACCGCACGATTCCATGACGGCTGCCTTTCGCTTGTCGCCGAATCGCGGGATGCCTTCCAGCACGCCGGCCGACGTCGTTTGCGTGTTCCAGATTGGCCTTGAATAGTCAGGCATTACCAATGTGGTTTCCGCTTCCGTCGGTTGATCAGATTCCGGATGGACTGCCGCCGGTTCGTTGGTTTGCTCTTGCGGTAGCAATTCCGGCAATTGGGACCCGCCGCTCGTTGGCGACGCCTTCCAGTCTCGCTGCTTGACCTTGGCCCATGTCGCAACAACCTCTTGCTCAAGCCGGTAGCCCATTAACGAACAGAAATCCGCAAGGAAAATCACGATATCGCCAACGGCGTCTTTCATTGCCGCATCATGGTTTTCGTTGTCGCGTATCCCTTGCGACTTTTTGAGGTACGCGTGTGACAACTCACCAATTTCCTCTTGCAGTCCAAGTAGCGGATGCCAGGACTTCCGGCTTGGACCGAAATTCCTTGCAGCCCATTCGCGATTTTCGTTCTGGATTCTGTCGAGAGTCGAAACCACATCAGTATGTGTGGTTACCTTGTCGTCTTCCAGCTCAACCGGCCCGCATTCGATCACCTGCGGCGGTTCGGTTATAGTTTCCATCGGCCTATCGTCGCCCTGTTGTCCGATACCACCCAAGTCAATCACCTGCGGTGCATCGACTTCAGTAGCCGTGACGATTGCCGGGACTTCCGCCTGTGGCTCCGCGTTCCCAGTCGCCTCTCCATCGCCGAATAGGTCCACATTTCCAGTTCGCTTTTTCATTGTCGCCCCCGTGTTAGGTTGTTAGGTTGGATATCGTTACGGTTTCGCTTGCTTCGCTTCCATCGACAGTATTCGCTGCCTCATGTGGTCAAGTAAGTCGGCCGCGTTGTTCGCTGATTTGTCTACGGTTATCCAGTCACAATCTGTGCTATCTCGAAAGTGTCGCAGGTCCCACATGATTGATTGCCAGTCTGATTCATTTTCAACCGCTCTCTCGAAGTCGAGAATCGAATTGATACTGTAGATGCCGAGTGCCATCAAAATAACCTCCGCTGGTTGCGGTCTTCCAAGATGCGATACGCCGTCTTTAGCCTCCAGTATGCTTCGATTTCCGCAGATCTTCTATCGCCTGCCCACGTCCACGATACGCCGTATTTTGCCGTCCAACTGTAGTACGTCCCAAGGATAGAGTTCGGTGACACTGATGATCCGATCGGCGGAGACTCCCACACTTCGGATAGCCCAGCCTCTATGACAACGTAGGCAAAACCGCCGCGACTGATTATCTCCTGTAGCCTCCGGTGTTCGTCCTTGAACCTCTCCCTTCTTTCCGGGTCAGATCTATTCCCGACAATGCTGGCCACTACGTCGTCAAAACTTTTCCTTTCGATGGCAACCAAGTCTTTGTATCCAGCAACCGTATAATCCCCCGTCTCCAATCGCTCCGTTCGCATCGGGACAATGACCGAATAATCCCGCTTTTTGACGCGTTCGATCATCCCAGAGAAGTCCCAGCCGGCCCGCGATTCCCGATCGTCGCGGATGACCGTAAACGGGCACGTTACCGCCTCGCTGGGCACGCTGCGACCACTGCCATGTTCAGTTGTCGCTTGGCGTTGATGGGTGCGTATGACTGCCATTGCGTGCGGTCCTTGGCGTGATTTTCGAGTTTTGGCTGTCTTGCTGCGACTGTGGTTTATCCCATGCGATCAGCCCGGAGGTACACGCGACGATAAACGAAATCGCAACCATGGGATAACAGGATGCAGGCAGTTCGTTGGCTAGTAGTCCGAACCACATGAGCCCGAACGCGTTACACCACGCGATAACGCAGATGGTTGATGAGAGTTTCACGTCTACGCCCCCGTAGTGGATCGGTGAAATGCAAGCCGCCGTGTCGTTACCACATGCGGTTAAGCGTTCGCTGTGTACACCTGGATAACGCAAGATGTGCCTGGGTACTTCGAGTTTCCCCGCCATGTAACGCCAGTATCAGAGAATATCTGAACGTCAACTCCGGGCGGGATGAGCAGTGCGGCTTGCCTATCGCCGCTTCCGTTTTTTGGGCCGATCTGTGCATACGCACCGTTCGGGTCTACGTTTTGGATTTGTATGAAGCCTGGCAGGTTGTCGCCGAAATCCAGATCTTCTTCACTTGCTCCCAACACAACGCGACCTGGACCGCCTCCACCTTCCGTCGATTGCGTGTACTCGACCGACCTTCCCTGATCGTTGAGGTTCATGTCGTCGCCCGCGATCCCGAGCATGCAAGTTGAGCGTACAGTCATTTGAACAACCCTTTGTTTTTAAGGTACGTGCTTCCAAGTTCTCCCGGACGTGCTGCCATTGCACCACGGCGTCAAAGCAGGACAAGCAAGATTCTGGTCGCGTCCAATTTCCGAGTTGCTGCTCTTCCATTGGTTGGCTAACGACGTTTCGCCTTGCCAAGGCTACATTCCGCCGGCGACCAGAATCATGCTTGTCCCGAAAAACCATGATAACTTCCTCGGAAATTGGCGGGTGTTGGCCGCGAACCATTGCCAGCTAAAAATGTGGTATTGAAAATAAAAACGCGTGGGCTTCCACCCCCACGAGACTCGCGATCTCTTGCTTCATCTTCGCCCCACTCTGGACACCCGCCTCACTGTATCGTGCCACACGGCGAGACCCATCAGGCCACATGGCACAATTGCAGCAACAACAAGCCGCTGCAATCTAGTTGTTTCTTCAATCTGATCTTATGCGAACAAGTCTCGAAAATCGGGGGCAAGGGCCGTCTTGACTTCCGTGCTGGATTCCATATCGTCCCCCGGTAAAAACGAGTGATTCCGTTCGGTCATATTCTCGCGAATCCGTTCAACGAGAAACGTCTTTCGTCTCGCTATGAAATTCCGTTCACATGCTTTTTCGAGCACATGCTTGCTTCCGACCACAAGACACACTTTTGACGCCCGGCTTAATGCGGTGTAAAAAAAACACCTGTCGCAAATTCCTACCCGTCCTGTCGCCCCTGGATATTCGTCAATGCAGACGATCGTAACCGGCCATTGGCTGCCTTGCGAAGAGTGTGTCGTGAGGCAATAGGCAAGCTGTAAATCGCCGCCGTTGCCACCTGCCTTGCCATTCTCTCCGCCGCCTCCGTCGTCGCCGTCGATCGTTTTGCCCATCGGCATTGTAACGCACCTGTACGGCTCCCTGAATTCTACCGTGATAGTTTTCTGTTGTATATACTTCACCCGGCCGATGTCGCCGTTGGCGATAAAATGCTCTTCGCCCTTGCGATCAGCGTCCTTAAAAAAACCGTTCGCCCGCTGAACTACCTTATCGCCGACTCGGAATCGGCTGCCCTTCGGCTGCTCACCATGTGGATTCAGCAGGTCACGAATTTTGAGCGATAGCGGATTTCGCCCAAGCGGCGACCGGTCATTGACGGCGACAAGCACCTGCAGGTCGTCTACCGGATCGTAGATGCCCTGCTGCTTTATCGCTTCGACCAGCTCCAGAACCCTGTCAACCGCTTCGATCTTATCGGCATGGATGAACTTCAGGTTTCGCGGCGGCTTGGCGTCTGGAGCAAGCACATCGTCACCGTCGAATTCGTTGCCGTCGCGAATCGCGGCACAAACATGGGCGATTGTCCCAGCGTTTCGGTGGATCTCGGTCAGGATACCACATGGCAGTGTTGCGTCGATGAAATCGCGAAGCGGCGAACCTCTTCCGACGGGTGGCAGCTGGCAGTGGTCCCCGATGAAGATGATACCAGTGTTCGCCGCCCGTGCCCGCAAGAGCGAAGCAATCAAATTGAGATCGCACATCGAACATTCGTCAACGATAATGAACTGGAACGGTAGTGGGTTCCTCTCATTGTGCATGAACCGCCAACCGCTGCCATCGTCCGCATGTTCCACGCCCAACGTGCTGTGGATCGTCCGTGCCCTGATGTTTAGCCCAACATCCAGCATCTTCTGTGTGCAAACCACGGCAGCTTTCCCCGTCGGCGAACAAACCGCAACCGATAGTGGGCCGTGCTTGTGGACGATTGCCCGGACAACGGCTGCAAGTACAGTGGATTTCCCGGTCCCGGCCGAACCAATCAACATGCCGATCGGCCCCGCCATCGCCGCCTGGATCGCTGGCAACTGATGATGTGGTGTCAGCCTGCCGTCCGCCGCTTGCACTTCGTCAACCGTTGGCCAGTCGATTTGAATTCCGTCGAAAGCGTCTGCAATGTGGCCTGCAACGTATTCCTCCGCCTCCGCCGATCGGTAGTCGGCAATCCACTCCATGCCGGCCCGGTCAACCCTCACGGCAATCGCCTTGCCACGCCTAGCAAGTTGAATCGCTCTGTCCTCTGCGATGTTCGCGGTCCCGCTGATTCTGTCCTTGATGCCCTTGACGAACCTCGCTCGTGGATACCAGATACTTCCGGATGTATCGCTTGCGATCTCGTACCATCCGGCGTAGGCTTGCCGTTTTAGTGACGATAACCACATCTGGAGTAGCTTGGGATTATCGCCGAATCGCTCTTGCCCGACATGCTTGTAGAAAGCATCCGCTTTCAGGAACCCGACGGACTTGGCCCCCATCGCCCGATAGGGATTCTGCCTCAATCGCCGAACCGCATCCGCCCCCCAGCGGTCAATCGCCCATCGGATGAACGTTCGGGGGAATCCAAATCCGTCCGTCAGTCCCATTAATTCGATTTTGACGTGCCTGGTATGCTCGAGTATCTTCAGGTGTTCGGAACATAGCTTGGCAGATTCAATCGGAAAGCGGTTTATCTCGCTCGCTACACGTTCAGGATCGGCGATCAGAATATCTATGCACTCATCGCCGTAAACGCTGTAGAGTTCGCCTGCGGTGGCCCTGCCGATCCCGCGGACGCTCACGTTGCCCTTGCATTGGCAAAGGTACTTGATGATTCCGGCTTGCGACGACGGACGATGCAGGTCGAAAGAATCGAATCTGAACTGTCTGCCGTTCGGTGCCCGCTCGTCTTCTTCGTGTTTGCCGATCAAGACGTATTGCAGTCCGATATCCATACTGCCGATGCCGTGCCGCGGAGCTTCTCCGAGGATGCCGATCTTGCCGGCCGGCTTTCCGTCACTTCCGATGATCATCGCCTGTCCGATCACGAAATCAGAATCAGGTGATCGCCACCGTTCGCGGTCGAACCGGACGATTAGCTCTTCGTGTTTAGGCTTGCGTTGCGGTAGCATCGGTTATCGGTTATCGCTGACTGGATTCCTGCTGGATTTCGACGAGCCCCGCATTTCATTGACCTGCGACGAGTCCCGCATTGTCTTGACCTGCGACGAGCCCCACATTTCATTGACCTGCGACGAGCCCCACATTTCATTGACCTGCGACGAGTCCCGCATTGTCTTGACCTGCGACGAGCCCCACATTGTCTTGACCTGCGACGAGCCCCACATTTCATTGACCTGCGACGAGCCCAACATTGTCTTGACCTGCGACGAGCCCAACATTTCATTGACCTGCGACGAGTCCCGCATTGTCTTGACCTGCGACGAGCCCCACATTTCATTGACCTGCGACGAGCCCCACATTGTTTTGACCTGCGACGAGCCCCGCATTTCATTGACCTGCGACGAGTCCAACATTTCATTGACCTGCGACGAGTCCAACATTTCATTGACCTGCGACGAGTCCCGCATTGTCTTGACCTGCGACGAGCCCAACATTTCATTGACCTGCGACGAGCCCAACATTGCGATGATTCTCGCCGACACTACATGATTGGACCTCGCTCCTGCGAATATCCAGCATCCGCCGAGAATGCACTTGCGTTCGTCACGGATAACCATTTTCGACACAATCCGATGGAGATTTTTCTCCACGGTTTCAGACACGCCATCCCACCACGCAGGTGATTCACATTCGTCGCATCTCAACGTGTATTTATCGACATCCGCGACATCGTTTCCTGGAACAAATTCGACTCGGACCCAATTGCGGATAAATAAATCTTTCGTGTCGTCAAGCCCTAACGACGCGATTAGATGTTCGTGCGAATCTGTATATTGGCTCGCTTCGAATACATCGCCGTTTTTGAAGGCGATAGCTGACAAAAAATTGCACATTAAAAACCCCCTTCTATGTTCTCAATTTCGTATTCATCAATCAATCCATCTGCCGAGTGCGTCAAACATGTTTTCCAACGCTCGAATCTGCTCTTCCGTTGCGCATTGCTTTCTTTCGTCGATCTTCCGCTGAACGACGTCCGTATCGAACCATGACGGATCATGCGAAATGGTCACTCGTTCAACTCCGCATGATAGAAAACTGCCGACGGCATTAAATCGAATTCGCCGCCGCCGGCAGCCCACGATTGGGGATGCAGATAATCAAATCGTGAAAACGCGATGTAGGCAGGCGATTACTTGAACGCCGCCCACGGGTCGGCCACCGCAGCGGCGGGAGGTGCCGTTTGCTGCGGTGCCGTCTGTTGTGTCGCAACCGGTTGCTGAACCGGCTGTACCGCTACCTGCTGGACCTGCGGCGCAACCGTCCCGCCCAACATCGCCACATACTGTGGATTCAGCGGGTAACCGCCGCTGGCCGCCTTCGGGTCGACAGGGGAGAAGATCGTCCAGTACTTTTTGATTTCCGGGACATAGCCCTTCTCGCCGGTCGGCTGGCCAGTTTCGCGATTCTTCATATCGAATTCGCGGATCTCGATTTCCGCCACGATCTGACGCCCAAGGGCCTGCTCGAAATTGAATTCCACATCGTTGCCCAGCCACTCCCGCCACTTGTCCATCGTGGCTACTTCGCCGCGGGTCATCTCGGTCATCGCCAACGCCGACGTGACCTGGGCGAGCTTCGCGTCGGTCATATGTTGCTGCTTCTTCAGTTTGTCGGGATCGTCACTGGGATGCAGCACCTCGAATTCGACGCGAAGTTCCGTTGTCTTGTCCATCTGCGACGGGTCCGCGGTCCCGATCACCTTGAATTCCATCTTGGCCTGATCTTCGCTTTCGATGCCATCTTCCGGCCCGAAGCAAATCAGGTGGTACTTGCCGGGAACCGTAATCCGATTCTTTCCGCCACCGCCGTCCAAGTTCGTTTCGCCGTCAGTTCTCTTTTTCATGTCAATCCCTCTCTTCCAATCGTGTTACGAAAACATCCGAAGCAACGATACGCTTTCAGATTCCAACTCTGCCGATATTAAATCCGCTTGCTTCCGCGTGGTTCCCCACGTCGGCGGGAAACCGATCTTGTCCAACTCGCACCCTTTGACGAACACCCGCCATTCGCCGTACCGATCAACAATCGACTGATACATGGCGGGCCAAGTCAGTTTCCCAGTTTCTGCTTGTACCCGAGTTCGACTTGCAGTAACTCGGAAATCAGTTCGTCTGCCGTGTTGACTTGCAGATTTCGGAACGACTTCAGGCTGTTACGCTCGAGCCATGCCACCTGCTCGTCATACGTCAATCCGGTCGATTCTACGAGCTTCTTGATCCTTCCAAGTTGATCGGCCGTTACCATGCCGTCGGGCGATTGCGTCGCAGGCGGTGGAGTGAATCCCTGCTGGCTAGAATCGTTTTTCGCCCGCAACCGTTCCGATAGCTCGTCCGCCTGTGCCGTCGTCAACTGCGACAGTTTCACGCAACCATCGCCGCCGATCTCTCGCATCATGTCGGCGAGTACCGCGGGCATGATCTTGGCAACGTGGGCCAACGCCAATAACGCATTGACGCGGTTTACGTCGATGGTTGTCGGCTGGACGGGTTTATCTGCGACATCCGCTACAGATGCAATCGGCGGCGTCCCCTGCGTCCCGGCTTGCACCCGCGTTGCCTCGACTGTTTCCGCCGTCGGTTGTGTACCGGCCAGTTTTTCGGCAGACTTGGCCATCTTCCGCTCGGAGTCGATTCGCAGCAACTCAGAATGCAAATCCTCCGCCCTGCTCTCGGTCAATTCGCTCAGTTTGCCGACGCCGTAGCGTTGCAGCACCTCGCCGAATTCTGCTGGTGAATCGAAACACGCCGGAAGCATCGCCATGATGGTAGCGGTTTGCTGCTGGGTGATCATCGCGGGCGTTTCCACATCGGTTGTTTGCGTCGCCGGCTGTTGTTGCAGTGGAGCCTGCTGGACCGCAACAGCCGCCGCCTGTGCCGTCATGCCGGACTTCTGCAATTCCATTTGCGATAGCTTCAGTTCTTCACTAATCCGCTTGTCGGTTTCGATGCCAGCTTGCACCTTCAACCGCTCATCGTCGCTCATGTCGTCACCTGGCATACGTTCAGACGGCTTCAACGCGTCGTAGTCGGGCGGACTTGCGAAATACGCTCGAATCGCATCCGGCGTAAACTCCGGGATTCTGGGCGGCAATGCTGGCAATAACTCGCCGTCCTTGACAACCATCATCCTCGACTTTCCAAACGGGTACACGATGCAACCGGACGGAACTCGCGGGGCAGACTTGCCTTTCGCTTTCGGCCGCCGATCCAGCGTAGCCGATAGACTTGCGACCTTATCAACCAATTCCCAATGCTCGCTGATTCGCTCGCCGCTCTTGCGGGCCGCGTCTCCGGTTCCGACCCATTCATTTTTTTGGTGGAACGTGATAACGGTCATCTCGAATCGCGACCGGCAATCAACCGTCAGGAAGTATTCCAGCATCTGCCGGGTGTCAGGAACTAGGAACATGGAACCGGCCTTGATGTATTGCGACGCCGTGCGATAGAACGCCTGTGGGTGCAATTTCAACCATTCCATCGCTCCCACCTGGAGCGCGGTAAACGGATCGACAGAGCAGGTCAGAAACTGGCCCGGTTCGATCGACAGGACAGACATAAAGACCGCTCGGAACATGCTGGCCGCCGGATGATCGTTCGCGTGTTCCGTGTTGGTGAGCAGTATCTTCTTCCAATTCGGATCAGAATCTTTCGGCGTGCCCTTCCGCATGTGGAGGCCGTCCGCAAGCATCCCGCGGATATCTCGCCACTCGAAATTGAGCGATGAAACGTACGTCTCGGCTGATCCCTCCAGGTCGTGTACCACGCATTGCGGCGGCTTGGACTTGTCGAGAGCGTTCGGCGTCGACATGATCGGGAATAACGTCTTCCCGCTGGACGTTTCGCCCGATAACGCACAAATCGGAATCGGTGGATTGTAGATCGGCATTGATTTCCCCATGTGTTGTGAAATTGTGAACTGTTGCGGTTGCGATTCTTCCCCCGCGGGGCGAGCCGGCCGCAACAACCGACCCGCCCCGCACCTGCTACGCTATACCAATTGCATCCGCTTTGCGATCTTCGCGGTCATCGCCAAGTCATTAACGAGGTAATCAATCGCGATCTGCCGGTTGGCCGGAGTGTCGCGAAAATACCGCCAGAAATGCTCGCCTGTGGTTTTCCGCTCGATCCCTTCCCACTCGATCAAATGCGATTCTTCCGGCTTCCCGCCGCAATTCAGGAACCTGGCAACCACATCGAGCTTGACGTATCGGTCGCCGGTCCCCTTCAGGAATTCGGATTGAGTGTCGATAAGTCCGTCCGTTAGCCATCGACCACGGAAAACATCCGGGCAATCAATGCCGTGTTTCCAGGATCGACGAATCAGAAACGGCCAATCAAACTTCTCACAGTTGTGGCCGATGATCTTGACGTCCATTTCCATCGCCTGTTCGACCGCCTGCCATGTGGCCATCAGTATCGCATCTTCCGGGCCGGTCAAGATGCGAGGCTGCAATTTGCCGCCGACCTCGGACGCCAGTCCGACGGCCAGCACTTCGCCGGTCAATGGCGACAATGCCGCCTTGTCAACGAAGTCTTGCCAGCCGGTGATTTTCGATTCTTCGTATTTCGCGGCTACCGTCTCCGGCTTCCACCGCTTGTCGCATTTTCCAGCGTACTCTTCGTACGTCGGCTCCCGGTAGATTTCGCGAAGGTCGGCTTCCGGAAGCGGCCCCGTTTCGATATCGACGATCAGATACGTTGCGTCAGTCATTTTTGTTTGTCCCCTGGATTGAATGTCGCTCTCATCCCTCTATCATCAAATATAAGCAACTAGTAATAATCTAGTCAACACCGCCAGCAAAGAATATCGAAAAAAATAGCCCGCCGATACCGTAGTACCGACGGGCCCAACGTCAGGGGAACTGACATTTAACGCGTCCCTGCCCCAGTGGGATGTTTTTTCGTCGCGACCGGAGCGGTGCCAGGTTTCAGGTCCGTCGCGTTCACCGGAACCGCCTGCATGATATCCTGTGACTCAACTCCAAGAACTTTAGCGAGCAGTTGAATTGTGCTCATCCGCCGATCTTGGCCGCCGCATTCGATTTGGGCAATCCGAGATTGTGCCCAGCCGGTCTTCTCGGCAAGCTGGACCTGCGTCAATCCTAGCTTGATCCGCAACCGCCGGACATTGTACGCCACGGGATCAATGTTGATCACGTCCGCGTCAATTCTGCTTGCCGGTTTCGGCTGCTTGCGAGTCGCCGCCTTTGGCTTGACGTGATTTTCCTTGGCCGGTTTTCGCTTGGCCGATGCCCTGCTGATCAGCTTCTTCTTTTTCGTGCTCATTACCACATCTTACCGTAGCTTTCAATCCTAGACAATAACTCACAGTGTATTATCGGCCGCGTTTCGCATAATCTTCAATGAACTGCTTGAATTTACCTTGATCCTCGGGAACGACCGCCCCGTAGTCGATCAGGTACATGCCTGTCTTGCCGTCGCTGCTTTCGATCAATTCAGCGTGAATGTGGTAGAACCCGGCTGGAGATATCAACCGCAATTTCCGGATCGTCCCGAAAACGCGGGCGGACACCACATCCGATTGCTTGGCGGATGGTCCGTCTGAATTCGCGTCGATTGGCGATCTAAATCCTTGCCAAGCCGCCCTAAACCGTCTCAAAAGACCCATCGCGGTTGATCCTCGTTACGAATTTCGTGCATTGCCTGACCGCTTCATCGCCCGCCGGATTGCGTAGCGACGAATTGCCGCCTCCGGTGTGTCGGACGAATGACGGGTAATGTGCGACGTAGGCGGGAGCGTTCACGCTTGAGCACACCTTGGCGACCTGTAAATCTGTCTCTGTCCCGTCCTGTATCGGGCCCATTGCTACTGCCGTCGCGAGCTTTTTCGCTTGGTCGAACGGGATTAGGTAGGCCAAGGCTCCGTTACGTAATCGTCCATCCAAGTCAACGAAATGCCATCCTGTCTTGTGGTTGTGCGGGCGTCCCATTGCCCAGTACAGCGACAGCATGGAATGCGGCGGGATCCTCTCTTGATTTGCGTCAATCCACCATCGCAGGTTAGGCGTGACCTCGATATCGTCTTCGACAATCAAGATCATATCGGGCTTGATGAAATCGCGATAGGACGAACTGCCGATGCCAACAGTCGTACGCAATGCCCGTTTGAAATTTGCCCACGGGCCACGCCGATCAGCGTCGTAGAACACAATCGGATTGTTCCAGCCGGCCGCCGCCAGCGAATCGAGCGTTGCCTGCAACGTGGGTTTCGGTCGCGATGCCGACGTGACGCCAACGAGGTACGATAGGCGATTAGGCATCAAGGTTCATCTCCCGTCTTTCGTCCGCCGTAGGGGAACGATACGAAGCCCATTCATACTCTGGTAGATTCGAGATGTCGTTAAGCGGGACATGCTGCGTTTCAATCTGCATCACAAGGTCGTTGTCTCGCGACGCTAGGACGATCGCTATCGTATCGTCGGGCTGCCTTTCGATCCGAATCAAAGAGTCAGTCAACTCGGATCTGATAAAAATGATTCCAACGCGTTTTTCCACGTTCATTATCCTGGCTCCCGTCTCTACAACAGCGAAACAATCAACTCCTGCCGCCGTTTCGCGTCGATCTTCTTCACGCCGCGGAGGTAATTATTGAAGTGGATGATCGCGGCCCCGATCGGCATGTGGTCATCGTCCGTACCACATGGCATCAGCCGATCGGCCCAATCTTCGTTGACTTTCGTCAATATCTCCTGAGCCTCGTCGTAGGCCGATTTGATTTTTGGTTTCGTCTGCATCGTCGATTCTGTTGGGGCCATTGGTCGGTTCCGTTGGTGTCGTCTGATTGGTGTCTACCGCTTCAATTTGCCAAATTGGGCTGATTTCGTCAACGCCCCGATATATATTTCTAGTAATTTGCCTAAATCGGAAGATTTTTGACATAATCGCCCAAGCCCCGATTGACCGGAACTGAATTATATATACAATTGCTAATAGTAAGTGACGCAACGCAACGCCAGAATCAAGGGGAACGAAATGGCAGCCATCAACACTGAAAACCGCCCGGTTAAAATCCGAATCGACTGGGAACCGGGTCAAGACGATCAGACGAATGTCGCACGGGCCAACGTGGGCAACGCCGTCGGGACCGTGGTATCCATCGCCGGGCGGCATTTCGCGTTCGTCGATTTCGCCGCTGGTCAAAAGCCCGAGCCGCGGCGTGAATTCCAATCGAAAATCGCCGCCAAGCGTTGGGCGGGTGGGAAAATGCGGGAGGTGGTAGCGTGAGCGACTTTACTAACTGGAGTCAATTTGGAAAGAAACTTGCGACGTCTTGGGGTCGGCCTGATGTAGGTGATATAGCAGAATTCATGTCGTCCAAGATGAGCATGGAAGAAAAAAACGCTTGCCTTCTGGCCTTCATTGGGAGCCAGTTGATTGAACTTAATGCAAAAGTCGATCTGTTATTCGACGATACCGCTCGCCGTGAAGCAAGGTGTAAAGCGGCTGAAAGACACGACTGGCAATCAGAACGTGATGAGCGATATGCCCGCAGACAAGCTGACATAGAACGAAAGGTCGAATGGTTGACTCCAGTCGTCAACAGGTTGCTTGAACGGGCGTCCTTAGATCTCGCTGAGCACCAATCGTCCGATGTGATCATGCGAAAGATTCGGCGAAGTGTCTCCTGCAACATCCACAAGGCGAGAAAGAGTGCTTTTGATTACTATATTGATGAGATCGTCAGTTGTTTTAAGGGCGATCCGAAAAGCTGGAAGGTGTCCAACTTGGATGGAATTGGCGAAGTAACCGAGCGTGCATGGAAAAATCTATTCCGCAAAGAGTCCGCATCCAATGGAGAGGCAAAATGAAAGTAGCAGAATTCATCGGGTGACTTAGGACGCAAGATCAAGACAGAACGGTCGAGGTCTTGGTTGAGGTTTCCGGCTCATGGGAAACCCGCACCGAATGGGAGAAATTTAATCCCGTTTTGCACGCCAGCGATTTTTACAGCGGCGTGCTGCAAATCGGGTCGGATGATTAGACAAGTGAACGCTAAAGACAATATG
>Ga0210003_1002326_pt1 | contig 16186 bp, 8 predicted proteins | sample LantaG_FD_182804 | JGI IMG/M metagenome (GOLD analysis project Ga0210003, IMG submission 182804) | Deep subsurface microbial communities from Baltic Sea to uncover new lineages of life (NeLLi) - Landsort_02402 metaG (SPAdes) (version 2) | ecosystem: Environmental > Aquatic > Marine > Oceanic >...
TCAAAGGAAGAAAAAGCAAAAAAAAAAACGCCCTTGATTACGCCTCGAGTGATGGTCCTCCGCGATGGACTCGGCGGTGTCGGAGTCGGAATCGGAGAAGGAAATGACGCTGCCGCCGACGACGACGTCGCTGGAACAGAAGAGGCCAGAGCCGACTCGAATCGTCGACTCGCGTCTTTGTCGCTTCCGACGCCGCTCTCCCGTGCCGTCCACTACGTCCTCGGTCTCGAGGGCAGCGATGATGACACTTCCTTCCTTGCCGCGAGCGACGGGACCGTTGTGAACGCGGCAATCGTCGAGGAGGCGCTGAAGATGATTGTTGATGCCGCTTTGGCATCAACGTCGTCGTCGGGCTCGCGCAGCAGCGAACTGGCCAGAATTGACGTAGCCGCGGCGCTCGCCGCTTTCGCCTCTTCCTCCCCCGACAAGCGATTCAAACACGGTGTCCAACCGCTGGGAAGCGCTTCTGGAGAGCTTTCCAGCGGCATCGAGGGCAAATCCGGAGGCTTGGAGCTGCGGAGCCACCCGCTAGGAGGAGGAGGAGAAGGAGGAGGAGGAGGAGGATGGAGCGATGCTGCCACCCCAGCTTTGCCGGCGGCGTCGGCGCTGTCTCCTCTTCCTCCGCCCGCGCCGCCGCTCGACCGGGCGACGGCCGTCGGGGAGCTCCGTCTGGGCGGTGAGGGAGGGTCCCACGCCGAGTCTTGGTCCAATTTTGCTTCCGCCCGCTCCCGAGTGTCCGTTAGCCTTCCCTGCGCGGCGGGAGGAGCAGCTGGAGCGGGGAATGGCGGCCTCGGCGACGACGAAGACGAAGACTTTTACGACGACGGCGACGACGACGGCGGCGACCGCGGCCGCGACAACGGTGAAGGCGCTGCCGCGGCGCTCCTCGGCGGGCTCTTCTGGGGCGCCTCCGCGCCTCCCGCGCCTCATCCTCCCGGGCAGCAGCGACAGCGGCAGCTGCAGCGACGCGCCTCCCCTCCTCCTCCCCCCCTCCGAGAAGACCCTCCTGCTGCTGCTGCCGCTGCCGCTGCCGCTGTGGGGGGGGCTCCCGAGAGGCAGCAGAGCCTCAAGTGGGCCTTCGAGGTCGAGCTCGGCTCGGGAGGGATCCAGCAGCTGGGATGGGCCACGGCGGCGGCCGTGGCGCGCTTCACCAACGAGGAGGGGACGGGGGACGCTCGCGGGTCGTTCGCGTTCGACGGGAAGAGGCGGAGGGCCTGGGGCGGCGGCGGCGGTGGCAGCGGCGGCGGCGGCGACGGCGACGGGCGCGGCGGCGGCGGCGGGAGCAGCAGCGGCTCCTCCGCGGCGGGCCTCGCCGTCCCCTACGGAGAACACTGGAGCGCCGGCGACGTCATCACCTGCGGCATCGACCTGGGAGAGAGGACGGTCTCCTTCTGGAGGAACGGGAGGGCGCTCGGCGTCGCGTTCCGCGGCGTGCGGGTGTCTCGACCTGCCGCCCCCTCGCCCCCGCCCTCCTCGTCTCCCCAGGCGCTCTCCTCCTCGGACGAGGTCCCCGTCGCGTACCACGCCTCGATATCCCTGTCGCACGGGGAGCGCGTTACCGTCAATCTGGGCGCCTCGGGCCCGCTCGTGGGCGCCCCGGCGGACTACTCGCCGATGGTGCCCCCGCCGAGGGGCACCGCGGCGGCGGCGGCGCTGCTGGCATGCCTCTCGAGGCTCGCCGCGGAGATGGCGGCTACCGCGGCCGCGGCCGCCGCCGCCCCGCTCCCCCCCGGGGAGGGGGGCGCTGCCGGCGTCCCCCGAGCGTCCCTCGACGCCCTCGCGGCGGCGATCTGCGCCCGGCTCGCGGCCCTGCTGAGGGAGGAGCCCTGGGCGGCGCGCTACGTCGCCGCCGCGGCGCTGCTCCCGGAGCTGACGTCGCGGCTGCGGCGGCGCGGCGCGGGAGCCCGAGGCGGAGCGGCGGCGGCGGCGACCGGCGCCCCTTCCGCCTGCGCCGGCGCCTCGGAGGCCGCCTGCTGCCTCCTCTGCGACGTTCTGGCGAGCTACCTGCCGCAGCCCGTCGGCGGCGAGCTGCTCCGCGGCCTGCTGGCGGCGCTGGCGAGGGCGGCCCGGAGCCGGGTCGCTGCCGCCCGAGGCGGCGGCGGGGAGGGCGGGCCTCCTCCCCCTTCACCGGCGCCCTCCTCCTCAGCTTCCTCCTCCCTGTCCCTCATCCGGTCCTCGGCGGCCCACGTGCGCCTCGCGAGGCTGCTCGTTGCGCGCTCGGGGCCCACGCTCAGGGCGTGGGCGGGCTCCCCGCACTGGCACACGGCGCTCGAGGCGCTGCTCGCGGCGGCGCCGCCCGCGGCATGCGCGACCGACCTCGCCGCGCTCGTCGCGAGGGCGTGGTGGCCCGGGCTGGCGGCCTCGAGCCCGCTGCTGCCGCTCCTGAGCCGCACCGCCCCCGCCGCGGACGAGCGCGGGCACCGGGACGACTGCGCGGCGCTCGAGGCGGCCCTCGCAGGGCTCGACGCCGAGCGCGCCGCGCTGCTGGCGGGCCTCGCCTCGGCTCCCGCGCCCGGCGCCGCCGCGGCCGCCGGCGCCGCCGCGGCGGCCGCCGAGGCGGCGGCGGCCGCGGGAGCCGTCCTCGAGCGCAGCGACGCCTACGACGACGACGACGCCGACGAGGCCTCGCTGCGCTCGAGGTCGAGGCCCGCGACGCGCCTCGACGAGCTGGCGGCGCACCTCGCGCGCCGCAACCGCGGGAGCGCGCGCGCGCTGCCTCCCCCGGGGCTCTCCGAGCCCTCGACGCTCGTGAGCGTGTTCTTCGGGCTGCTTGCACTGGTGAAGCCGGCGCTGGACCAGGCCGCGGCGGTCGACGACGAGCTCGACGCGGAAGGAGGGGGAGGAAGAGGAGGAGGAGGAAGGAGCAGAAGGAGGGCCTGCGGGCCGCTCGCGACGTTCCCGGCGGGGGCTCTCTTCACCCAGGGCGCCGGGCTCGCCGCCGCGTCCTTCGCCTCCTCTCCCTCTCCCTCTCCCTCTTCCTCCTGGACGTGGCTACAGCCCTCGTCGGGCGGCGCTGACAGGTACCTCGGCCTGCCCCGCGTCGGCGGGGGGCTTGAGTATTTGATCGGGTCCGGGATCGGCAGCGGCGAGGAAGGGAGGCCGGCGCCGCTGGAGGCCGCGGCGGCGCGCGTCGTCGTGCGTGTCCCCGCTTCCGGCGTCGCTCTTTCTATGAACGACGACAGCGACGACGATGAAAGCGAGCACAGCGTCGACGACGATGAAAGCGAGCACAGCGTCGACGACGAAAGCGACGACGACTTTGACGACGACGACGGCGGGATCGAGCGCTCGGCCACCCCGCCGGCCTTGTCCCGGAGGGACCTCCCGAGGAGCAACAGCGGCGGGAGCATCACCTCTGGAAGCAGCGGGGACGACAGCTGGGCGAGCGCCCTCGCCGAGTCGCTGGAGCCCGACGACGACGGCGACGGCGACGGCGACGGCGACGAGGGACGGCGGGCGGCGACGATGGAGACGGATTCGGACGGGGGACAGAGACGAGGAGCCCCGGCCTCTTCCTCCTCGTCCTCGCCTCCGCCGCCGCCCCCTCCTCCCCCTCTCTCCGCCGCCGCCGCCGCGTCCATCGTCGACACCTGCCTCCTCCTCTACCACCTCGCAGTGGCCTCGGAGCTGAAGGAGGCTGGGATGCACTCGCAGCGGACCGAGAGGAGGATCCGGGCCGCCGAGGCGGCAGCGGCGAGGCGCGCCGCGGCCTCTTCTCCCCCTTCCTCTGCTCCTCTTCTTCCTCCCGCCGACCTCGCCGCGCTCGTCGACGCCTCCCGCCTCGCGGCCTGGAACTCGGCCAGGCTCTATTCGGGCGAGAAGACGGCCGGACTCTGCGCCCTGGCCGCGTACGCGTCGAGGCTGCTGACGGTGCTCGCGTCCGCGAGCGAGCGGGCGGGCAGAGGGAGCGGCGGCGAGGGCGGCAGAGGGGGGCGCCTCGGAGGAGGAGAAGGGAGGGGGAGCCGCTCCGCCGCCGTCGTGGGCTCGCTCTTCAGGTACGCGCCGGAGTTTTACTTCGAGGCGGCCCTCGACGGGTTCCACTCGGCGAGGACCGCAGCGGCGCGCTCGACGACGACGAGGGAGGACTCTCTTCCTCCCGCCTCTGCCGCGGATGGCGGCGGTGGCGGCGGCGGCGGAGCGCGGCAGCAGCAGGGGAAGCAGCGCCTCCCCGCGCTCTCTTCCGCCTCGCGCCTCCGCCGCCGCGCCGCGACCGCCGACGCCGTCTCGCTCGCCGCCGCGGCCGTGGGACACGCGGACCTCTCCGGGCCCGACGCACGGGACATGCTCCTGCAGAGCCTGGGGGCGCTCGTCGCCTCCTCTTCTCCCTCCTCGCCCTCGGCCTCGGCGCCTCGGGCGGCGGCGCCGGCGGCGGCGCTCCCCCTCGCCCGCCCGCATGCGTGCGCCCTCGACGCCTCGGCGGCCGCGCGCGCGCGCCTCCCGGCGGCCCTGCTCAGGCTGCTCCAGGGCCGGTCGTGGGTCCCCGCGTGCAACGTCCTCGCGGCGCTGGTGTCGCCCGCGGGGCTGGCCCCGCCGCCGAGGAGGCACCCGCTGCCCTCGGGTCCCGGCTCCGGCTCCGGCGGCTCCGGCGCCGCCGGCGTCGCGGGGAGGAGCAGCAGCGGAGAGGAAGGCTGCCCGGCGCTCCGCGCCTCCCTTGCGCAGAGCCTTTCCGACCCCGCGGTCGCCAACCCGGTCCTCAACAGGGTGTTCGCGATGCTGAGCTGGGCGCTGACCGAGTCCGCCGCGGCGGCGAGGGAGGCCGCCGCGGCGGCTGGGACGACCGGGGCCGCAGCAAGCGGCGGCGGCCATGGCGCCGCCGCCGTCGCCCCCCCTCCGTCCTCCTCCTCTCCTCCCGCCCCTTTCCTGCGCGCCTCATCGGGCCCCTCCTCTCCCCCGCCGCCGCCGACCACCACGCCCGTCGAGGCCTCGGCGCTGGCGAGGAGGAGGGCCGCGACGCTCGAGCTGGCGGCGTCGTTGGCGAGGGTGCTCGAGTTCGCCGCGGCCGCGGCGCCGCACCTGTTCCTCGGCAGAGGGGCGAGAAGCAGGCGGGGGGGCGCCCCTGCCGCCGCCGACGCCGTCGCCGGCGTCCCGGGCGCCGCCCTGAACCTCGACCGCGCGCTCGAGGCGGCGGCCTTCGTGCTCTCGCGCGGGGGCTCGCTCTCCTCTTCCTCTTCTCCTTCCTCGCCGGCAGTGGCGGCGGCAGCGCCGCAGGCGGGCTTTGCCACCGACGGCAGCGAGCTCGTCGTCGACGAGGCCTCGACCCTCGCCGCGCTGCAAGCGCCGATCGCCGGAATGCTCTCGGCCCTCTGGTTGGCGAGGCAGCGGCAGAGGGAGGAGGAAGCGCGGACACAGGCCGAGGCTGCTGCTGCCGCTCAGGCCTCGTCTGCTGTGACCTCGATGGCGATCTCGCCTCCTGCTCCCCAGCGAGGCGGCTGCAGCGGCTTCTCGTCCTTCTCTGTCGCTCCGCTGCCGCTCCCGCTCTCCTCCTTCTCTTCCTCCTTCGACCCGCTCCTCTCGGCGCTGGCTGCACCGGAGACGGGGATCCCGACGGCGCTCCGGGCGCTGGCTGCGGCGAGGTGGGGCCCGCTGTTTTTCGGGAGCGGCAGCGGCAGCGAGGGAAGGGGCACCAGCGGCAGTGGCGGTGGCAGGGAAGAAGAAGCGGCGGCGACGACGGTGGCGGCGGCGGCGGCGGCGGCAGGGGCGCCGCTCTCGCCGACGACGCCGCTGCTGCCTCTTCCCTCCTCCTCCTCCTCCTCGATCCGCTCCGGAATCGAGCGAGAGAGGAGCACAGAGAAGGAGAAAGAGGCCTCTGAGACGGATCCGAGGATCCTCTCCCTCGACGGGCTCGTGGCGGCGCTCGAGGCGCTCGCCGCCTCGAAAGCCGCCGCGACGCCGCCCCGGCCGCAGCAGAGGGCGCGTTTCGGGAGCCTGAGCGCGAGCTTCGCCCGAGGAAGAGGAGGAGTAAACGCTCGTTCTCTGAGCAGCAGCCGCAGGGGCGCTTTCACCGACTGCGACGAGGCTCTTGTCGAGGAGAGGACTCGGCGGCTGCGGCAGAGGCAGAGGCAGAGGCAGAGCGCGGCGAGCGAGGCCGGCGGCGAGGAGATCGGCAGCGACAATGCGGAGCGAGAGGAGGAAGCCTTCGACCTCGACCTCGGCGAAGTCGACGACAGCCTCGCCCTCGACCTCGAAAGGGAAGAGCGAGACGCGGGTCAGGCGGGAGACGATGACGATGACGACGACGAAGACGAAGACGACGGCGACGACCCCGACCCCGACGGCCCCGACCCCGGCCTCCCCCGCGCGCCGCCGGACGAGTTCCTGGACCCGATCACCGCAGCGGTCATGAGCGACCCGGTCGTGCTCCCGTCCTCGAGGGTCACTGTCGACCGCTCGACCGCCGAGCGCCTGCTGCTGTCGCCGGCGCCCTCGGACCCGTTCTCTCGCGCGCCGCTCGACGCGGGCTCGCCGCTGGAGGCCGACGAGGCGCTGGCACTGAGGATCTGGGAGTGGCGGGAGGGGACGACGGCGATGATGCTGGAGTGAAAGCGAGCGGGTTCGTGAAAGCTATCACCCCCCTTACCCCTTCCCCGTGAAATGAAATGTAAAAAAAACGTGGAAAAACTACCGTACTAATGCTACAATGAAAACAAGAGCTCCAATTTTTTTTCAAAATTCGTCTCGTTCTTCCTTCCTTCCTCCCTTCGTCCTTCAGCATCCCCCTCCACCGGCTGCCGCCCTTACCCCTTCCCCGTGAAATGAAATGTAAGAAAAGCGTGGAAAAACTACCGTACTAATGCTACAATGAAAACAAGAGCTCCAATTTTTTTTCAAAATTCGTCTCGTTCTTCCTTCCTTCCTCCCTTCGTCCTTCAGCATCCCCCTCCACCGGCTGCCGCCGACGCCAGCCCGCTCGCGACGTAGCACAGGTAAACGGCTAGAAGGGCCCAAGACGCCGCGGGAGGCAGCCTCCTCCCCCCGAAAAAGGCGACGACGAGCACCGTCGAGACCATCGCGCCGACCCAGGCGGCCGCCGCCGCGACCTCCCCGCTGAGGCCGCCGGCGGGGAGCCTCACGGGGCTGCCGCCCGCCGCGGCGAGCCCGATCCCCGCGCCGAGCCCCAGCAGCAGGTTGGCGAGCGGCGACGCGTAGCAGGCCGTCAGCGCCATGTTGGGCAGTCCCCGCCTGGCGACCGCGACGTTCGTGGCCAGGTCGCCCGCCGAGTTGCCCCACGCGAGCAGCGTGCCGCCGATGAGCGCGGGCGGCGCGCCGGAGACGGCGCCCACGAGCGTGGCGGCCCCGACGAGCTCCGAGGCGAGGGCGTCGACCCAGAGGGCCGCGGCGAGCAGGGAGAAGGCGCGGACCGAGGCCGAGGAGAGGTTTCGGAGCCTGCGGGACGGGAAGGGGACGAGGAGGAGCAGGGAGGCGGCGGGGGAGGGGGAGGCGCAGGCGCGCTGCTGCCGCCGCCCCTCTCCCTCCTGTCCCCCGATCCCCTCCCCGCCCTCCCCCCCCGCGCCCTCCCCCGCGCGGGACACCAGGCACGCCACCGACGCGGCGGCGCCGGCGGCGGCGCCCAGCGCAAGCGAGACCCCGAACCCGAGCGGGTAGCGCGAGGGGGACCAGGGGCTCAGCCGCAGCGCGGCCGCGATGGGGCCGAGCAGCAGCGCGACGGGGAGCCACGCGGCCGCGCCCGCGGGCTCGTCCTCCTCCGCCGCCCCCGCCCCCGCCCCCGCGCCCCCTCCTCCTCCCGGGAGCACGGGGATGGTCATGGCCCTGGCGACCGCGAGGGGCGCGTCGAGGAGCCTGAGGCAGGCGGAGAGCCTCGAGGAGAGAGGGGGCGGCGCCGGGCCGTCCCCGCCCTGGCCTCCTCCGCCGCCGCCGCCGCCGGGGAAGAAGAGGGGCAGCGCCGCCCCCGCCGCGCGCGCCGCCCGCGGCTCCGTGTCGGGCGCCACGGGAGGGGAGCCGCTGGCAGCGAAGAGGTCCCCGCGGGGCTGGAGCTGGTCGTGAGAGGAGGCTGTAGCCGAGGCGAGGGGGGGCTCGCTGCCCTCTTTGCTGTCCTCGCCGTCGCCGCCGTCGTCGGAGAAGCCTCCGCCGCCGTCGCCGCTGCCGCCGCCGCCGCCGCCGCCGCCGCCAAACGACGACGCTCTCCAGTCGCTCACCGTCGTCCTCGCCGAATGAGGCGACCTCCCCCCTCCTCCTCCTCCTCCGTTCCCCAATCCTCCCCCTGTCGTGGTCGTCATGCCCGAGAGGGTCATCTCGAGCTCCTCGGCCGAGGCTTCCAGGTGGGAGGGGGAGGGGGGAGGGAGGCGATCATCTCGGCTCTGGCGGTAGAGCGCCGCCGCCGGCGCTGCCGAGAGCGGCAGGTCGGCCTCGGGCGGCGCCCAGAACGCCGAGGCGATCAGCGGCGCCCGGGTGCCCCCTCCCCCGCCGCCTCCGCCCGCTCCGTTTCCGTTCCGCGCTTCTTCTTCTTCTCCCTCGTCAAAACCCCGCGCGTCCTTGATGATCCTGGCCGCGTCGGCCCCGGCGACGGCCAGGACGTAACAGAGGTAGAGCAGGAGCAGAAAGGCGGCCGAGCCGAAGCCCGCCACCGTCGGCGCTGGCTCCTCGCCTCCCGCCCCGCCGCCGCCGCCCCTTCCCCCCTTCCCCTCCCTCGCCGCTCCCCCGCGAGAGAGCACCAGCACGGCCCCCAGAACGGCGAGCCCGTACCCGCACACGTCCCGCAGCAGCGCCCCGCGGGCAGGGACGCCGCCCGCCGCGCGGACGACCGCGCCGGCGACGACGCATCCCACAAAGAGCCCCGAGCCCAAGAGCGCTCCCGCGGCGAGCTCGAGCGCTCCGCCGCGCGCCGCGGCGACGGCGGCCCCGATATCGGGCGCGCCGTTGCCCAGCGCCAGCAGCGTCGCGCCTGCCAGCCGCGGAGGCATGCGCGCGGCCGCGGCGGCGCGGGTCAAGGCGGGAGTAAAGTAGTCCCCCGCCGTCGCCGACAGAGCGCGGAACAAAGCGACGAGCGCGGCTGCCGCCAGCAAAGCCGCGAGGGCCGCCGCGAGGGGGCCCGCGGGCTGCGCCAGGCAGTAGTAGAGCTCGGGGTAGGGGATGAGGGAGCCCGTGTCGCAGTGGAGCTTGGCAAAGGCGCAGGCGTCCTCGGAGGAGGGGAGCTTGGAGACGTCCTCGCACTGTTTTTTTTTGGTTGTTGTTTGTTGGGGGAGGTCGAGGACGATGAGCAAACGCACGGACGAACGAATGGCTTCCCTTCCCTCGTTCATCCTCTTTTCTCCTCGTTCTCGAGACGGACCTTGGCCTCAGCCTTCGTGTTCGTGACGCCATCTCCGAGCGCCCGTGAGGTTGATGCCAGGAGGAAGCACAGGAAGAGCGCGAGAGAGGCGGCGCTCTCGAAGCGTCGTCGTCGCTGGTGATTCATTCGAACAAATATATATGAAAACCGAGTCCAAGAAACCAAATCACAACATCGAAAAAACGTTTCGATGAAGCGGCGCTTCGGATGCCTCTTGGGGGCTCTCGCCGCTCTCCTTCTCGCGTGTGGCTCGGCTGACGCCTGGTCGTCGGCGTCCTCGGACCCCTCGTGTGACGGAAGCACGATAGTGCTCGAGTTGGAGGAGCAAGCGACGTCGACATCGTTCTCGTCGGCATCAACCTCGACGACCTCGGAAAAACCTCGACCCCCAACCTTTTACGCGCTCCCGAGCCCCTTCGGGCCCTGGCCCGCCCCCGCGAACGCCTCCGCGGCGAGGCCCGCGCGCCTCCTGGTCGCAGAGCCGATAGATGCCTGCAAGGAGCTCGTCGTCGCCGGCGGTGGAAACTCCTCGTTCGTCTTACTTGTTGCGAGGGGCGGTGGGTGCTCGTTCCTCGAAAAGATCAAGAGAGCGAAAGAGGCCGGGGCCGAGAGCGTCGTCGTGTTCAACGCCGGCGACCAGGGCTGCGTCTACCTCGGAGTCGGGAACTCTTCGCGGGAGGAGGAGCTGGAGACGCTGCCGCTGACAGTCTCGGTCGACGCCGCGACGGGGGCGAGGCTCCTCGCCGCGGCCTCCGACGCTTCCACTCCGCCTTCTTCTCCCGCGTCCGCGAGCGCGACGACGCTCCTCCGGATCTTCGAGCCCGTCCCATCGGGCTTCGTCGACGCCTCGGCGTTCGTCCTCGGGTCGCTCGCCATCTCGGGGCTGCTGCTGGGAGCGCTGCTGGCCTCGAGGGACGAAGTGAAGCGGAGGACGAGGACGAGGAGCAGGGCTTCAGAGGGCGCCGCGGCCGCGGCCGCTCCCGCCCAAGGAGAGGAGCGAGAGGGAGACGAAGACGAACCTCTCGCCTTCTCTTCCCTCTCTGACGTCGCCTTCGTCGTGGCCCTCATGTCCTCTGCGCTCCTGGCTGCCTTCTTCTTCCCGAAGATCTTTTCGTTCCTGCTGGCAGCGCTCTTCGTGTTCGGCGCGAGCGAGGCGAGTGGAATCGCCGCGGGCCTCCTTTTCGCGAGACTTTTCCCCTCGATGGAAGCGCGGCAAATCGTCCTGCCCTCTCTCCCCGCCCTTTGGAGCAAGGGCTCGAGCGGTGGAGCACGGGAGGGAGGGGCGCCGGAAGTGGCCCGGAGCGAGGAGGCGGCTCGGCCGGCGAACGCCGTCCGCGCCTCGACCCTCGCCGGCTTCGCTCTCGCCGCCCTCCCCGCCGCCCTCGTCTGGCTGCGCTGCGGCCCTCGCAGGGTCTGGCCGCTCCACGACCTCCTCGCCCTCGCGCTCGTCTCCTCGATCCCGACGGGGCTCCGCCTCCCGAGCCTGCGGGCCTGCTCCGCGCTGCTGCTGCTCGCGGCCTGCAACGACGTCTTCTTCGTCTTCGTGCAGCCCTGGGCGACGCGGTCGAGGTCGGTGATGGTCTCGGTGGCCACCGCGACCCCGGCGCTGGTGCTGCTCTCCCCCCTGCAGAGGGGGGGCCCGAGGGCGGGGTTCGCGCTGCTGGGCTTCGGGGACGTGGTCGTCCCCGGCGCGTGTGTCGCGTTCGCCGCGCGCTGGGACGCGCTGCGGAGGCTCGGGAAGGAGGACGCGGGGGGCGCCGCCCCCTCCTCCCCTCTCTCTCTCCTGGCGTGCTTCTCCTCGCTCTGGGCCTCCGTCGCCGGGTACGCCCTCGGCCTCTGCCTGACCTTCCTCGCGCTCTCCCGCGGGTTCGGCAGCTCCGCGGGCCAGCCGGCGCTTCTCTATTTGAGCCCCTGCGTCCTTCTCTCGGCCGCGGCCGCCCTCTTGCTGAGAGGGGGCAGAGCGGAGCTGAGGGCCGCGTGGCGGGGGCTCGACGGCGGCGGCGGCGGCAGCAAGGGGAGGGAGGGCGGCGGCGGTCGGCGGGGAGGCGACGCTGAGTCGTCCGCGCTGCTCGCGGCTTGAAAAACGCCGCCGCTCCCGGCGGGCCGCCACCCGGGTGGCGGCCGCCGGGTGGCGGGCGACGGGTGGCGGGCCGCCACCCGTCGCGGAAGCCCCGCTGTGTAATTTTTTTGCCCTGCCGAGTTTTTCTTCCGAGTTTTTTTTTTTCCCTTCCCTTGTCGTTTCGAATACTTCGTGTCTTCACTTTTTCTCTTACTAGCTTTCTCGGAGAGACGAGAGTGAATCGGCTCCCCGAGGCAAGCACTCTCGCTCGTCGCTTCAACTTTTCGTCCCCGCGAACACGAGATGGCGGGCGTCATCCTGGCGTCCCGCGTGGGCCTGGCCGCCGCGAGGCCGGCGCCGACCGCCTCCAGGGCGTCTACATCGTCGGCGACGGCGGCTGCCCCGTCGGCACCGTTCCTGCGCAATTTCAACGGCGACAACGCTCGCTTCGCCTCCGTCGTCGCTCGCGCCTCCGCGGCCGAGATCGTCGATGCCGCCTCCGACGAGGCCGACGGCATCGTCCCCGCCGGAGGGCGCCGCGGCGGGCGCGGTGGGGGCCGCGGAGGCGGCCGCAGCGGCGGGAGGGGCCGCGGTGACGGCGGCGGTCGCGGGCGCCGCGACGGGTCGGCCGAGGCGCCCGAGTTCCAGGAGCGCGTCGTCCAGGTCTCTCGCGTGACCAAGGTCTGCACGGGAGGCAAGCAGCTGTCTTTCAGGGCCGTCGTCGTGGTCGGAGACGAGAAGGGCAAGGTGAGACAGCTGCTTGCCTCCCAGGGGAAAAAAGGCTTGATTGAAGACGTTCGTGGTTGCGAAAAAGAGCGGGGGAGAGAGGGATTCACGCCGCGATTCCGTGCTCTCGTCGATCTCGTTACACCGTTCCAAACCGCTCGGAACGCGCTTTCTGGTGTATTGGAGAGAATGCGATGCGAATGAGGCCAGAAGAAGTGCAGCAAGAGGCACGAAATCAAAGGGGCGACAGCTTGATCTCGGACCACCTCTCTCGGCCGCCGCCTTTTTCCGTTTTCTCGCCTGCGCCCAAAACTCAAAAACCGCCACGCGCCCCCCTCTTTTTGTTTCCCCTCTTCTCACCCCTTATCCCTGCCTCCAAACTCGAAAAAAAAAACGCGTCCGCGCCAACGCACCAACCAGGTCGGAGTCGGCTGCGCCACGTCCAAGGAGGTCGTCGACGCCGTCCAGAAGGCCGTCATCGCCGCGAAGAAGGAGATGGTCACTGTCCCGCTCACGCGCGGCGCGACCTTCCCGCACCGCGTCGACGGCATCTTCGGCGCGGCCCGCGTGATGCTGCGCCCGGCCTCCGAGGGGACCGGCGTCATCGCCGGGGGCGCCGTGCGCGTCGTGCTCGAGCTGGCCGGCATCAAGAACGCCTTCGGCAAGCAGCTCGGCTCGGGCAACCCGCTCAACAACGCGCGCGCGGCAGTCGAGGGCCTGAAGCTGCAGAGGACGGTCGAGATGGTCGCCAAGGAGCGCGGGCTGACCGTGGCGCAGATGCTGCAGCACAAGCCCGCGTAGGCGCGGAGAAGAGGAGGAGCGTGTGCTCCTCTCTTTTGCGGCGGGGGTTGAGTGCTCCTTTGTTCTTCTTCGAAACGGTGGGAGGGGAAAACACTCTTCGTTCTATTTTTTTTTTCCCTTCGAGAGAGAGAGGACCGCGGCACTTTTATTTTTCTCCCCGCATTTTGACTTTCCATTCAACACACATTTTCGAAAGGGACACACTTTTTTCTTCTCCGATTTTGATGTAAAAGAAGATGATGACGACGAGAAACACTTTGTCCTTGGGAATTAAAACAAATCAAGAAAGTAGTTCTCTTTTTCTTTTTTTCCACACGAAAAAAACCAAAAACAAACAAGAGCGAAAAGCAAAAGCGCGAATAAAGCTCAACCTCTCTCCTCTCAACAACTTTCTCTACGACTTGGCAGCAGGGAGATTGACGCTCAGGACGTGGCTCAACAGCGCGTCGACGACCGAGCCCTGCTTGGCGGCCGCGGTCTTCCTCACCGCCTCGACGGCCGCGGCGGCGTCGGCGGCCAGGGAGTGGGCATGCGCCTGCCCCTCCGCCGCCGCCGAGGAGGCGGCCGCCGCCGCGTTGGCCTCTCGCGTCGTGCGGTAGGCCTTGACGTCGGCTTCGGCCTCTGCCTTGGCGGCGCGGAGGCGGTCGGCCTTGGCTGTGAAGAGGGAGTGGAAGAAGAGTTTTTATCTTGGTCGAAGAGGAGGTTGAGATGGGCATCGGCGACGTGTTTTGCAACCTTGATGTTCCCATCTCTCTCTCTCTTCTTCTCTCCGCCGACTCTCCTTCTCTCCTTCTCTTTCTCACCTTTGCGCGCCTTGCTGACGATAGCCTGCGCCTCGGTCTCGGCGGCGAGCAGGCGCTGGATGCCGTCTGCTCCGGTGCCGACCTCCATGTCTTCTGAAAAGTGGCGTTTGATGGGTTGTTCGCCCTTCTTTTTCTCCGATCCTCGACGGCCGAAAAGGTCTCCTCTAGTTTTTTTTCTCCGCTCGCGAGAGAGAGGCCGTGTCGAAAGGATCGAGGCGCTGTCGAAGGAGAGAGACGCTGTGAAGAATTTGCCGTTCCCTGGCTCTGCGGGGCGCACGAGAGTGCGCACGAAAGAAGAGGAAAAGAGTGAAAGCAGAAGGAAACGGCAGAGCGAGCGAGGGGAAAGCGAGCTTTTTTTTCTTTCTTTTTTTGCTCGTTGCGCTCTCTTCTCTGCTTGCTCTCACTTTTTTTTTCCTTCACTTCAAAGCACTGCAGTCCCCGCGCGTCAACTCCAGCCATGTCGCACCGGAAGTTTGAACGTACGTTTCAGTCAGAAAGCATCCTCGCGCTCCTCTCCGAAGAGCAGCTCGTGAGAGACCAGCGCGCGCGCGCGTGCGAGTCCGCGCAAGGAGCGGGCTTGATCGAAGAAGCTCTTTGCTTTTTTCGATCAGCCGTCGTCGCCAATCATCACCTCGCTCTCTTCCTTGCTCTGCCGCCTCCTGCGCCCCTTACTTGGATCTTCTGGTGATCCGAAAGAGCATCAATGCCCTTTCGGAGCCCATCGTCATTTAAGCTGGGACGAGAGAAGGATGCGGCGAAGCCGGAAGAAGCGGGGAATGATTAGAGACTTGACGTTCTCGAGATTGATTGAATGAGGCGGCGGCTGACAGTTGAGAGAGGCGGAGCCCTTGCTCCGGCCATCTCTCTCTCCTTCTTGCTATCTCTCTCTCCCTCGAGAATGTGATGAAAGTCGGATCGCTCGAGCTCCCAGAGGCATTCGCTACTTGTTTCACGCCCTTGTCTCTGCGCGACAGAGAGGGAGAAAGAGAAGAAATCGAAAGCCGCCGTCGATCTCTTGCCTTGCGACCTCTCCTTCGATCGCTGCTCGACCTTTCCTCTCTCTCTCCCTCTTTCCTCTCTTTCTCCCTCCCTCTCCTCCCTCTCTTTCTCCTCCGTCGCTCGCTCACCAACACTCCCTCCCTCCGCCCTCCTCCCTCCAAACCCGAACACCAACAACAACATCAAAACAGAGCCCCGCCACGGCTCCCTGGGCTTCCTCCCCAAGAAGCGCTGCCGTCGCGGCAAGGGCAAGTGCAAGTCCTTCCCCAAGGACGACGCGTCCAAGCCGCCGCACCTGACCTCGTTCATGGGCTACAAGGCGGGCATGACGCACATCGTGCGCGACGTCGACAAGCCCGGGTCCAAGCTGCACAAGAAGGAGACCTGCGAGGCCGTGACCGTCGTCGAGACGCCGCCGATGGTCATTGTCGGCGTCGTTGGCTACGTGCCGACCTCGCGCGGCCTGCGGTCGCTGGGGGCCCTCTGGGCCGAGCACCTCGGCGACGACCTCCGCCGCCGCTTCTACAAGAACTGGTACAAGGCCAAGAAGAAGGCGTTCACCAAGTACTCGGCGGGCGAGGGCGGGTACGCCGCCAAGTCCGCGGCCACCGCCGAGCAGCTCAAGAAGCACGCGACGGTCATCCGTGTGCTCGCGCACACCAACGTGCGCGCCGTCGGCATCGGGCAGAAGAAGGCGCACCTCGCCGAGGTGCAGGTCAACGGCGGGTCCGTCGAGGACAAGGTCGACTTCGCGCTGAGCCTCTTCGAGCAGCCCGTGGGAATCGACGCCGTGTTTTCCCAGGACGAGATGATCGACGCGATCGCGATCACGCGCGGGCGCGGGACGGAGGGCGTCGTGGCGCGCTGGGGAGTGTCCCGCCTGCCGCGCAAGACGCACCGCGGGCTGCGCAAGGTCGCGTGCATCGGCGCGTGGCACCCCTCGCGCGTCATGTGGACCGTGGCCCGCGCCGGCCAGCACGGCTTCCACCACCGCACGGAGATGAACAAAAAGGTCTACAAGATCGGCAAGAAGGGCGACGAGTCGCACAAGGCGACGACCGAGTACGACGTCACCGACAAGGACATCACGCCCATGGGCGGCTTCCCCCACTACGGCGTGGTCGACGAGGACTACATCGTGCTCAAGGGCGCGATCCCCGGGTCGAAGAAGCGGTGCATCACGCTGCGGAGGTCTCTGGTGCCGCAGACGTCGCGCAACGCGCTCGAGGAGATCAAGCTCAAGTTCATCGACACGGCGTCCAAGTTTGGGCACGGGCGCTTCCAGACGAGCGACGAGAAGGCCAAGACGCTGGGCAGGGTCAAGGCGTGAAGATAGAAAAGAAGGATTGTCTGCAGTGTGTTTTTTGCTCTTTCGCTTCTTTGCTTCTTCTGTTTTTTTTACGGGTGCAAGAAAAGAAAGAAGAAATCGACCTGAATTTTAAAAGAGCCTCAATATTTCCTTTGCTCTCTCTCTCTCTCTCTCTCTCTCTCTCTCTCTCTCTCTCTCTCTCT
>Ga0210003_1002327_pt1 | contig 16184 bp, 17 predicted proteins | sample LantaG_FD_182804 | JGI IMG/M metagenome (GOLD analysis project Ga0210003, IMG submission 182804) | Deep subsurface microbial communities from Baltic Sea to uncover new lineages of life (NeLLi) - Landsort_02402 metaG (SPAdes) (version 2) | ecosystem: Environmental > Aquatic > Marine > Oceanic >...
GCCTCAAGAAGTTGACGTACTGCGTGATGCTAAAGATTTCAAAGAACTTACTGCAAACGAAAAGCATATCTTTACGAGCAACCTTAAGAGACAGATCTTGTTGGATAGTGTGCAAGGTAGAGCACCAGTAGAAGCATTTGGTCCTATTGTGAGTTTGCCTGAGTTAGAAAACTGGATCATCACGTGGACGTTTTCGGAAACAATACATTCAAAGAGTTACACACATATTATTAGGAATGTGTATAGCAACCCAAGTAAAATCTTTGATGAGATGATGGATATCAAAGAGATCAACGAGTGTGGTAATGAGATTACTGCTTTCTATGATGACTTGATTGAATATAGTAGTTACTACAATCTACTAGGATTAGGAACACACACTGTTAACGGTAAGAAGATAGTAATTGATCTTTATGAACTTAAAAAGAAATTGTGGATTTGTTTAGCAAGTGTTAACATCTTAGAAGGTGTACGTTTTTATGTTTCATTTGCATGCAGTTGGGCATTTGCTGAACTTAAGAAGATGGAAGGCAATGCTAAAATTATCAAGTTTATTGCACGTGATGAGAATGTACACTTGGCAAGCACACAACAACTTATGAAGATACTTCCGCAAGATGACCCAGACTTTATTAAGATTTCAAAAGAATGCGAGCCAATTGTTATCAAGATGTTCGAAGATGCAGTTGATCAAGAAAAACAATGGGCTGACTATTTGTTCAAAGATGGTTCAATGATTGGACTTAATGCACAATTGCTTAAAGAATATGTAGAGTGGATTGCAAACAAACGCATGTTAGCAGTTGGAATTCCAAGCAGTTATAAAGGTGCATCAAATCCTCTACCGTGGACGCAAAAATGGATTGCTGGCGGTGATGTACAAGTGGCTCCACAAGAGACAGAAATTACAAGTTATGTCAACGGTGGAACAAAACAAGACGTAGATAATAATACATTTAAAGGATTTAGTTTATGAGTGTGACTATATATACAAAAGACCTATGTGGATATTGCGATGCGGCTAAAAGTCTTTTAAGAAAAATGAATGTTCAGTTTGATGAAGCAAAAATTGGAACAGACATTACCAGAGAAGAGCTACTCGAAATTGCTCCTAATGCACGTACCGCACCACAGATTGTGATCAACAACAAGGTTGTTGGTGGATACGATGATCTTGTTGACTATATTGAAAATACAGGGTGGAATGGTTCTGGATACTAATTAATAGTACCTAGGAGGAACCATGTTAGAAAAAGATAAAATTTATTCGTTAAAATTAAGTGACAGTAGTGAAATAATATGCAAGATTGTTAGTAGCGATGATACAAAAACTATAATTGCTAACCCATTTACTCTTGTTCCTACACCACAAGGCGTACAATTGTTGCCTGCAATGATGAGTGCAGATGAGACAAAAAATGTGGCCATAAATACAAATAACATTACATTATGTGCAGAAACAAATAAAGATGTTGTTTCAAGTTACATTCAAGCAGTTACTGGAATAGTCACTGCGCCTAAAGGAATACTAAAAGGATAAACATGCCAGGAGCAGTTAGAATAGGCGATCCAAATTCAGGCGGTGGACTTGCAGTAGGTCCTGGTGCAACATCTGTGATTATAAATGGAAGACCTGCTTGTTTAGTAGGTGCTCCTGTTACACCTCACCCTTGTTGTGGTGCTCCAGGTTGCGAAATTCATTGTGCGGCTAGTACAACCTTAGGTTCAATGAGTGTACTTGCTGAAAATAAACCTATTAATTATGTTGGTTCTCCAGATACTTGTTTTCATACAAGAGCAACTGGCAGTACTGACGTTATAATCCCAAGAGGTTAGTATGGCTTGTGGTGGTGCAATTACTGCAACAGTTTTAACAGCTGGTGCCGGACTCGCAGGAAACGTTGGCGGCAATCCTTTAGAATCAATTAGTGGAGCTCCACTTAATATCACAGATCCAACAACCGGACTGGCTGGTTCTCCAACCATGGCTGGTTTAACCAATGTACAGAGTGCAGTACAAAGTTTGCCTAACATGGCAGCGGTGACGAATACTGTATCAGGAATTACCAGTAACTTACCTGAAAGCTATCAACAAAGTTTTAGCAACATGGCCAGTGGACTTGGCGATAATGTGTTTAGTGCAGGTTTTGATGTATTTTCTGGAGATGCACTAGGTGTCATGGGAGCCTCTAGTGGAATTACCAATGTACTTCCAACTGGATTAGAAAATGCCGCTAAAGTCATGGGTGGAAGTGTAAGTGCTGGAAATATAGTTGGCAATGCAAGCAAGTTTGGAAGTGTACTAGGAGCCGCTGAAGGCTTTGTAGGCAGTTCAAATCAAATGATCTCAGCAGCAACAAATGCTGCCAGCAGTTTTAGTGGCGGCACTTTTCCGGGTATGGATGCAATAAGCACCGGCGGACTTAGTGGAGTTACAAATGCACTACCAGATTTTGGAACCGATCTAGGAAAATTAGGAAGCACTGTTGATTTTAGCAGTATAGGCAATCTTGGATCACCAGGTCAACTTCTAAAAAATATGGATACTGCTGGTAATCTTGGACCAATGTATGACAAAGTAGCAGATATCAAGATTGATCCAAGAATAGCTGGAAGTTTAGGCGGATCACTCAGCACCGTTACAAATGCAATCGCAAACAAAACAGGCGGATTAACTGTCAAAGATCTTGGTATTAGTGCAAATGATATTGCAAAAATAGGACCTTCTCTACCAAATAATGTACAAGGACAAATTTATGATGCATTTGGCGATCTATCAACCACAGAGGTTGCAGATGTAAAAGGTATACTGAAAAATACACAAATTGGTATAACAAATGGCGCAGATCTGATGAATCCACAGAAACTGTTTCCTACAAGTTCATCTACTCTTACTGCACCTTTAAGAACTGCCAGTGTTGGCGAAAGAGCAATTTATACTGCAAATGGTGCAGTCAATGAAGAATTTGCAAGTCTTGGAACCGCACTTGCTGGAGCATTACCAGAAGATCTTGCTGTTGCAAATGGAGCATTGGCAAGGAGTTTTGGACAAATAAAAGGAATTGAAAAAACAACGCCTGAAACTCTTACTGCGGCAGTGAACAGTTTAGAAACCAACAAAGATCTACCATTGGTACAAAACCAAACACAATATGTTTCAGACGATGTGGTAAATTATTGGAAAACCACTTATGGAACAGATAGTAATATACAATTAGCCACAGGGCCAGATGGAACTTTTAGTGTAAGTGATGTGATTGGATATGCCGCAGGATACAACAGCTTTGCTCCTCTACAACAGAATCAGATACTAATGCAGGAACTGATTGATAGTGGTGCAATGAATGTTTTCTATGCTGACAACGGATCATCTAGTTCTAATACTGGTATTTTAATTGTAATGGATTATTTTATTGCAGGAGCTTATGATCCAATTGCTCCTGCAACTACACCGTACGTTATACCAGCAGGCGTCTACGGCGAAGGAACGTATGCAACTCAAGAAGATTGTTGGAATGGTATTATAGCTGCAGCACAACAATTAATGCAAGATTTTTATAATGCTCATCCACAGGCACAAACAATACAAGCAAACTTTAAAAGATTACAAGAACAACAGGCCAGAGAAAAACTAATCCGTACAAAAATTGATCTGGATCTTGATACGGTGCCAACAAATACAAACAACGCAGTGCAACTGGCTGCAAATTTACCAAATTATGGTCTGGATACATCGGCCGGCGGCACTGGCGAACTTTTAGAACGTGTTATGAATTTTGATAGCACAGGTGGTCAAGCCAGTGTTGCCGCTATGAGAGAAGCAAGAAACATTGATAAGTTAGCCGACGCAAATATAGTACAAGATGGTCCTATTCCAACAACACCACCGAGCAATCCAGGTTCGTTGCTAAGTGGAACATATACAGTTGCAGAAGCAGATGCAATTATAATTAGAAATTAGGTTGACAAACTTCCATTCTCGTTGTATATTAATAGTATGATATGTAACATTAATGGAGACATCACTCGTGCTAGATACAAACAAATATCAATCAGAAAATTATAATGGACTACAAGTGGCTTGCGATTGGATACAAGATCTCGAGGAAAATAACAGTCGCTTACACAAAGAAGGTGTAATTGAAAAAGCACTTGTTGCGGCAAGACTTGGTAGTTACAGTGCAGAATGCTTTTTATACAACTGCTACCTAGCATATAATCCATTTTTTACATACAATATTAAACAGGTTCCTGAAACTGAAGGATTAGAGTTCAAAGAAAATCCATGGGTAGCTTTTTGGGGATTGTGTGAAAGTTTACGTACACGAACAATTACTGGTAATGCGGCTAAAGATGCAGTAGAAGTTATGAGCAAAAAGTTTGATAGTGATCAATGGAACCTGCTGGCTAGACGTGTGCTTATAAAAGATCTACGTTGCGGCATTACAAGTAAAACAATTAATAAAATTGTTGGAAACAGTGAGTGGAAGATTCCTGTATTTGAAGTACAACTAGCAACAGACTCAAAAGGGCATCCAAAAAAACTAGTTGGTGAAGTAATGATCGAGCCAAAACTTGATGGAGTTAGAACTATTGCTATTCTTACCAAAGACAATGTACAGTTGTTCAGTAGGAACGGAAAACTGTTTAACAACTTTCCACAAATTGAGCAAGAACTTAAAAAACTTTGCTCAAGTACTACACAAAGAGGTGGTGTGGTAATTGATGGAGAGATAACAGGTAAAAGTTTTCAAGAACTAATGAGAGGTGCCACACGTAAAGACCATGTTGCCGCTGACAGTGTATTCAATGTTTTTGATATCATGAGTTTGGTTGAATTCAAACAAGGACACAGTAATAGAAGACAAAAAGATAGATTACTGGCTCTTGAAAGTGTTGTAAGTAGAGTGCAGATGACAAATGTTGTCATGGTCAAAGGCAAACAACTAAATCTTGACAACGAAGAAGATCATAAGTTTATGGCACAGTATGCAAACGATTGTGTTGCTGAAGGCTATGAAGGTATTATGATTAAGAAACTTGATGCTCCATATGAATGTAAACGTAGTACATTCTGGATGAAATGGAAGCCAGTAATAACTGTAGACTTGGAGGTAGTTGACATTGAAGAAGGAACAGGAAGAAATGCAGGACGTTTGGGAGCTCTTGTATGTGAAGGTGTTGACGACAATCGCACCATACGTGTTAACGTTGGAAGCGGCTTGTCTGATAGTGATAGGGATAATTTTTGGACTAGAAAAGATAGTCTAGTTGGATACATTGTTGAAGTAAAGGCAGATGCAGTTACACAGAACCAAGATGGCACTTACAGTTTGCGATTTCCAAGATTTGAAAGATTTAGAGGATTTGAAGCAGGCGAGAAAATCTAATGCATAAAATTTATATTACTTTACAATCCATAGATGAATGGTATGATATCATACGAGAACTTAAACGTTGGTTTGGAAATGACTGGAAAGGTCAACGTGGAATACGTAAAAAATTTAATCATCCAGGTTGGTTTTTTGAACCAAGAGAAGTTTGGTTTATAGTACCTGACCTGGCATTTAAAACTTTTATAGAGTTGAAAATGTCAAACAACCCAAATTTACGATAAATACAGTATGTTTTTAGGATTATTAATTTTATTTGTTGCACTTGCACTAAGTGGTATTGCAGCCTACTACAGTATAATTGGATTGACTGCAATTTTTGCCGCCGCTGTTGTGCCTATTATTGTGATGGGCGGAGTTCTTGAAGTTGCAAAACTAGCCTGCACAGTTTGGTTGCATCAAAACTGGCAACGTGCAAGATTTATTATGAAAATTTATCTTGTGCCAGCTGTTGCAATACTGATGTTTATTACTTCAATGGGTATATTTGGCTTTCTCAGTAAAAGTCATATAGAACAGAGTGCCTTGGGCACAGAGCAGATTGCTCAAGTAAAAGTAATCGACGAAAAACTAGTAAGAGCTCAAGCAAAAGTACAGCGTTGGAATGACGAAATTGGTAGGCTAAACAAAGGTGAAACTTCTGGACGTATAGATGGATTGATTTCCAGAGAGCAAGAACGTATCAAAAATGCAAATCTACGTATACAACCACAGATAGATCAAGAAAATGCAAAGATAAAAGTCTTTAGAGAACAAGCCGCAGTTGAAGTAGAACAACAAAACAAAAGACTCGGTGATGCACAGAAACGTACAAGTGCAGATATCAACCTGGCTGAAAAAAGACTAGCACAACTTGATAAAGATGTGGCGGCCTATACTTCGCAAGGTACTGTCAAAGGCGGAGTTTTTACACCAGATATTGACAATGTAAAAAAAGGCAACCAACTTAGAGCTCAACAAAAACCTGAACGTGATGACCTTACTCGAGCAATACAACAAGCAAAAGACAACGAAATTGGTGTTGCTAGTCGTGTGCAACGTGAAATTACAAATATTAACAAACGTTTGTCAGAACAAATAAAAGGTGTTGAAGACAATGTAGCCAAGATACGGGCAAGCATTAACAACACTATAGAAAGTGCTAATAATAATATTGCCAAGTACACACTTGAAGCAGGAAGCAGCAATAAAAATGTTGATGTTAGGATCAAAGAACTTGAACTTAACATAGAAAAGATCCAACCAGAAATCGACGGTTTACGTGAAGAAAAGTTTGTTTTTGAAAAACAATATCGTCAGTTTGAAGCAGAAGTTGGTCCGGTTAAATACATAGCCCAGTTAATCTACGGAGATAATCCTGACCAGAATTTGTTAGAAGCGGCCGTACGTTGGGTTATAATATTAATAGTTGCAGTGTTTGATCCCCTTGCAATAATGATGTTACTAGCCGCTACAGAAACATTTGCATGGCGTAGAGAGGAAAGATATGCCACTACTGAAAAACAAGAAACTACGGTGTCTGCCGTTGAGACTCCTGAAGAGGTGCCGAGTCCACTGCCGGTTGAGGAGACTGAACAAGTTCAAGAACAAGAAGAACCAGAACCAGCACAACCAGTTGAGAATGGACCAGCAGATGAAGAGCTTAGTGAGACTAGAAGCGAGGATAAGTCTGATGGAGGAGAAACTGGAGTCGATACTGAAGAGCATAAAGAAGATAGCAAAACCTTAAATCGCACACTGCATGTTGAACACATAGTCTTACCAGATCCAGAAGTAGGAGAAAAAATAGATTACGACCATGAGTATGTTCCTAATCCAGAAATTGAAGAAGAATTAACTGGCAGTGACCTTGCTGAGTTAGAAGAAATCAATAAAGATAACACTATTATAAGTGAATCAGATTCTGAAACCACTCCTACGATTTCAAATGAAACTGCAAACATATACAATTGGCAACAGTTTGAAGAAATAGATTTAGTAGATCCTAATAATCCAGAAAAACGTGCAAAACGGATATGGAAACGTTTGAATCCAAATGATACATTAAAAAATCAAGAAGCAATGGAAGAACAAGGAATTATAGAAGAAGTGCCATGGCAAAAGTATATCGAAGCAAGTGATGAAGAACTGGATCAATTTGTAGTATCTGGGTTTGGCACATCCTTTCCATCCGATCCAATAAAAGGTGATTCATTTGTAAGAGTTGATAGTTTGCCTAGTAAACTCTATAGATGGAATGGTACAAGCTGGATTGAAATTAATAAGAACAACTCTGATACATTCGCAAACAATCCAGAATATGTACAGTATCTTATAGACAAACTTGGTTCAGGCGAATATGACCCTGATTTACTCACAGATGCAGAAAGATTACAAATAGAAAGTCAACTTAAAAGTCAGGATCTATAATGGCCATGGACGAAGAACAAAAACAACAATACAATAGATGTGATTTTTGCAATAAAGAAAAAAATAAAGTTAATAAACTTATTGTAGGTGACAGAGTTGCTATTTGTAATGAATGTGTAGATTTGTGTGGCGACTTACTAAAATCTCTTACAAAAGAAACAGTTGATTCTGTAAAATTCAAAGACATTGATCCAACTGAATTAAAGGCATTTTTAGACAAATATGTAATAGGACAAGAATCTGCAAAAATAGTACTAAGTGTTGCAGTAGCAAATCATTACAAAAGAATACAAAACAAATCAAAAGATCTAGAACTAGATAAAGCAAATGTTCTGCTCCTTGGTCCAACTGGTTGTGGTAAAACACTATTAGCAAAGTCAGTAGCAAGGTATCTAGATGTGCCGTTTGCAGTCACTGATGCAACTTCTATTACAGAAGCTGGTTATGTAGGTGATGATGTTGAGTCACTGATTGGAAAATTACTAAGCAATGCTGGTGGTAATGTTGAAAAATGCCAAAGAGGTATAATATTTTTAGACGAGATTGATAAAATCGCTCGCAAAAGTGAAAATACATCGATTACACGTGATGTAAGTGGCGAAGGAGTTCAACAAGCACTGTTAAAAGTGGTAGAAGGAACTGTTTGTAGGGTACCTGCACAAGGTGCTAGTCGAAAAAATCCACAAGCTGAAATGATAGATATTGATACAACAAATATACTTTTTATTGCTGGTGGAGCCTTTGTTGGTATTAACGATGTTATTAAAAGACGTGCCGAAGGTTCGGGAATAGGTTTTGGTGTTGATGTTAAAACAAATGCAGAAGGCGAACTTGATGATATGGAACCAGATGATTTGGTAAAGTTTGGTATGATCCCTGAATTTGTAGGACGTTTCCCAACATGGGTAGGTTTGAAAGAACTTTCAGAAAAACAGTTGGTATATGTGCTTACTGAAATTAAAAACAGTTTAATTGACCAATATACCTATCTGTTTGAATGTGATGGTGTTAAACTAAAGTTTAGTGACGATGCCCTAGAAGAAATCGCAAAAAATGCGGCAACACGTAAGACCGGAGCAAGAAGTTTGCAAGCCGAGCTTGAACGAATATTGATGCCGCATATGTTTAGCCTAAAAGAATATGCTAAACAAAATATTACCGAAGTTGAAATTACTTCAGAGTTAGTTAAAAAACCACTAAAACTAGCAGCCTAACTAATTATTTTGTATGTACTAACTAGGCCGCATGTTTGCGAAAGTTCAATAATCTATGAACTTTGGCACGGTCACGAGCCACACAAAACCTTTTCCACGAATATGGTCTGTAAGTCATTTTCCACCCTCCCTAGTTGTTGGTTAGGTGCGTTCCTTCAGCGATTGCTTACTTCCGCCCTTTCGGGTGAACGTATAGATATTTAGCATGACAGTCATGTAATAATAAAAAAGGTTGACAGTTCTAAATAGCATGTTATAGTGTTTATATTGTTAGAGAATAGGAGACTTTACAATGATTAAACAAAACACTAGAATTGTGGCCGCACTATTAGGTGCAACTGCTCTTTCAGCCTGTGGTGGCGGAGGAGGTGGAGGCGGCTACACTCCAAACAATCCAAGTCCAATACCAGAAAGTCCAATATACTATACAACACCAACTGCACAAGTTACTGTTGATCCAATGGCTGGTTCAAATGACAACAGTTACTTTGTTGGTGACACATTTGTAGAAGATATTGATGGTGATGGTTATGCAGATGATTTTATAGTTGCTGGTAGGAAGACACAACCTGCTACAGCTGGTACATGGAGCAACACTAAACTAAGCATGCTGTCTTTTGAAAATGGTTCATTGGTTGATAAGACTGCACAGTGGTTTTCAGGTACCGACAATGAAATAATGGGCACAGAGCCTAATGTTCATTTTGCTGACTTCTTTAAAACTGGCAGAAAAGATATGTTTGTTTCGCACAGTACTGATATGAGACACTTTGATAATACTGCTACGTTTTTTACTAATAATGGATCAAACTTTACCAAAATTAGTATACCAACTGCAGATGTTTGGTCGCACGGTAGTGACGTAGGTGACTTGAACAATGATGGTTACCTTGACATCGTTATGGCAGACTTGAAAAGCTATAATACAACTATTGCACTCAACAACCAAGTAAATGGATTTACACCCTATGTTGATCCATTAGGAAATGCCGGTGATCTCAGATACGGTGGTACCGCAGTTGCAATTGGTAATTTTATGAACAATGGCGGCAATAATGAAATTATTCTTACTGACGCTCAGTGTGCTGTTGTAAGTGCAACTTGTAGTGATAGCAACACAACTAAAATGTACAGTGTTGATTTTACTGGTGGAGTCTTAACATACACACATGAAGGAGATCTTCCTGCTTTCGGTACACCTGGTATTGATCATAGTGTTGAGATTGCCAATCATGACTTCAACGAAGATGGTTATGCAGATGTAATTGTATTCAGCAAGAAAGTCAACAACGGTGATGACAAACTAAGTGAAATACAATTTATGCAAAACAATGGTACAGGTACATTTACTGATACAACTAGCACTACGTTGATTGGTTATCAAAACAATACTTCAAGTACATATAAGCCAAGGTTCTTTGATATAAATGGTGATGGTAAAATAGATATCCTTGTAAGTGGTGGTGATTCAAGCACTATGAACAATCCACACAACAGTCACCAGTTTTTGTTAAAAACATCTGATAACAAATACGTTGCGGCTTACCAAAACATACTCACTAACTTTATGACAGATGTTAGATCAATTGCTACTTCCAATGGTTTGACTGATATAAATGGTAGTACTGTAAACATTTTTCAAGCAGATGATGGCAACAAGTATCTTGTAACATGGGCAAACAGTGCAGGCGGTTCGGCAAGTAATGACAATAATCTAACCTTCTTTATGAGTAGACTTGATGGAACTACAATAGCCGCAGGTACTGCGATCAATATGATACAGAACGCATGGAGTTATCTAAGTGATGCACAAGCAACACAAGCACTATTAGATACTGGACAGTCATTTGCTGGAGGTACTATAATTGATATCAACAAAGCGATGCAACCAATTGGCACACTTACCATGAACGGTTTAGTACTCAATGGTAGTGTATATGGTTTTAACGTAGGTGATATTAACGGACAAGCACTTGACAGTATTGGTAGAAACTATGCAGTTAACCTTGCACAAACAAACATCAACTCCGATGGTGCAACAATGTTCAACAGTATCTCTAGTTTTAATACTACAACTGAAAATGGTGTTATTGCTGGCGCTGATACAAAAACACAACAGTTTACACTAGGACAAAACATGTGGACCAATGCTCATGCACTAACTGGCAATGGAACAACCTACAGTGTTCATCTGTCAAAGTTGAATAGCAATCCATGGATTGGTTTCTCAGGCATATGGGGTGAAGTTGATAACACTAACATTGTTGACAATGTTGTTACATACAAACAAGGCGGTTTTACTGCAAGAGCAAGTGCCATGCATGTTAAAACAAACTTCCAAAAAGGTTTAATAACAAAAGTTAGTGATCAATTTGGTGTATGGGGAGAGCTTGGATACAAGCAAGGCAACTTAGACTTAGGTGCTGGTGTACATCCTGTGTTACTAAACGGTGATGTTACTGCTAATGTGCCTACTAGTGTTGATTCAAGAGGCAACCTTAACTACACTGAACATAAATTTAAGTTACCAACAAACGTAAATGGTTACTTGAAAGCAAACTATAACTTTAATCTTGATACAAACACTAAGATTAAAGTTAGTAGTGCCGTAAGTCAAAGCGGTGATAAGAATGCAAGTATAGACTATACCTGGACATTCTAATCAAAATTTGACAAAGGGACTCCTATCCCTCTAACTATAAGTTGCAAGGTGAAAATCTTGCAACTTTTTTTTACCTTTTTTATTGACAGCATACCCAATTTCGTGTATAAATAATACTGTAAGTTGCTTAATAGGACTTACATTTTAATCTTGCTTTAATAGGAGAAATAAAAATGACAAGAATAACCTCACTCGACTTAACCCCTTTTTATCGTAACGCTGTTGGATTTGATTCTTTATTTGATAGAATCACATCAAACTTTGAAATGACAAGTTCACAGAACTATCCGCCATATAATATTATCAGAGAGAATGATTACAATTATACTATTGAAATTGCGGCTGCTGGTTTTGAAAAAGCAGATATGACGATAGAAATGGAAAATGGCACACTAACAATCACAGGTAATCAACCTAAGAAGATTGACGGTGAAGATGAAGCAAACGGAATTGAATATCTACACAGAGGACTTTCAGGACGTAACTTTACAAGAACTTTTAATCTTGCAGAGTATGTGGAAGTTAAAAGTGCAGAAATGAAAAATGGAGTACTAAGTATCCATTTGGAAAAAATCATTCCAGATGCTCTTAAGCCAAAAACTATTGAAATCAAATAACCTAAGATAAGTATTAGTAGAGGGGCAACCCTCTACTATGCAACAATAGGAAAATACATGACAAGTACGGATTCAAGTGTTAAAACTGAACTTACCACTGCTTTAAGCGAACCGCATTTATTCAAGTTGATATATGTCAACGACGATAAAACTGCAATGGAATTTGTTATTGAAACACTTGTTGATATTTTTCACTATACACCAACAACTGCTGAAAAGATCACCGTCGATATACATGAAAAAGGCAGTGCAGTGGTTGCAGTTCTTCCTTATGAAATGGCTGAACAAAAAGGTGTTGAAGTTACGGTTTGTGCAAGAAGCAATGGTTTTCCGCTACAGGTTAAACTAGAACCTGATATTTAAACTCCAACTTCAATACGTTTAGGATAATAAACGGGCTTGCACCAGTTAGTACCACCACGTCCACGACAATTATTCACATATCTTACGCCGTTTAACACCCTATCAACATCACTGTGATAGTGTCCAAAACACCATGTGTCAATTTTTTGTTCATGATCTTCTTCGAGACATCTTGATAAAAAACTATTACCAGTTGTGTTGAGTCTACTTGGTTGATTTACTAATTGTATGTCGTGGTTGATTAGATTTACATTAGGAACAAAATGAGTTACCACAACAATTTTTTTCACATCAGGGTGTCTTTGTAGTTTTTCAACAGTTTTGACCAAAAAACCTGCATCTTGCATCGCCATTGCTTCAATTTGTTGTCCAGCAAACATGCTGATTTTATATGTTTGTTCCATCCATTTTTTATTTTCAAGGTAGGAATTGTCCTCTGCAAAATCAAAACTTGTCCAACCGTTGGTACCAATAAATCCTATATTATCTATTACCAACGAGTCATCTTGTAGCCAAATAAAATTTGGAATACCAGCAAGTTCTTTTTTAAGTGTTTTATAACTTTCAGCTAGATTATCCAAGGTCCATCTATGTTCATCGTTTCCATCAACAAACATGGTCATAACATAGTGCTTGCTGATCTCCTCAAGCACTGGACGTAATTGGGATCTATCTCTGCTGATATCTCCAGCAACAACTGCATATAAGCTGGTGGCTTTTCCTTCCCAGGAGAATTCTTCATCCCAGGTATCTACGTGTAGATCAGAAATTAAATCGAAGTGTATTTTCATTATAACTATACTTAACGAAGGAGACATGGATGAACATAATTATTGGCAAAGACAATGCAGAAGCAATGAAGGCAAAGTATACAGTACTGCCTTTAGAAGACATGAAGTTTAAAAGCAATCCAGAACTTCCTGCTACAACTGCATATTGTCTTATTGAGAAAATTCCAGTAACAGAAATCAATAAGACAGACGAATATACAAGCCTACATGTTAAGTTTTATGAAAACTATCAAAAAGGCAACTTTACATTTTGCGAACAAGCACTAGAACATCTTGTTGGGAAATGGGGAGGTGAAATTGATAGCTATTACCAAATAATGTCCGAAAGAATTAGTAAATACAAAGACCAAGATATGTCAGACTGGGATCCAATACTTTACAAATAGGAGCATGGTATGTGGGAAATGATACAACAAATGGCCGGAGATAGACTATGGATCTATACTAGCATTGCTGGTTCACTACTAGGTGCCGCTTTTTTATTCTGGTTTAAAGATACAAGAATGGCTACTTGGGGTGTACAAAAATTTGATGCTACACTAGAATATCTTGCAATACGTTGGGGTTGGACATGGTTACAAAATGATCCAAATGCTTGGCGTGTAAAATATCCCAAGATAACTTCTAAAATCGATGAGTTAGAATCTCGTATTAAAAAATTAGAGGATCAGTAGTTTTCAACTAAATACACTGTGGTAGAATTATATACTTTTCCCACTTAGACTATAGACTAAAACAATCAAGGATGAAATCAAAGACTATGAAAAAACTAGCCCCATTGGCAGTGATAGCTACACTGCTGAGTACAACTGCTTTGGCACAAGAAGCCACAGTTAATAAGCCAGAATTCACAATATCTGGAACTTCAGAATTTTATTATAAAGATGTTGATTCACAAATTGCTTCACAAAAGGGTGATTCAATGGGCAACACAGATAATGAAATTAAATTTACTTTCTCAAATAAAACTGATAGTGGCCTAGACTATGGTATAGTTGTTGAAATGACAACAGTTGCAGATTCAAATGCAACTATTGACGAATCATCAATTTACATATCAGGTGCTGCTGGAAAACTAATACTAGGTGGTAACGATGCAGTTACAGATAACTTTGGTATTGGCGAGCAAGACATCATGGATGAAGAAGTAACTGGAACATATACAAACGCATCAATTCAAGTAGATGCTGGTGAAAAGTCATATGCTTCAGACAGCGACAAAGTATCATATATCACTCCAAGTTTTGGTGGATTCCAAGCTGGTGTAAGTTACTATGATTCTGGTGCAACAGGCACAACTGATTCAACATCATATGGTGCAAGTTTTACACACAACAATATTAAAATTGGTTATACCAACGGTGCACAAGAAGTAAGTGGTGCAGTTGATAACGAATCACAAAATATTGGTGCAAAAATATCTTTTGGTGCAGTAACACTTATTGGTGCAATGAGTACTGTTAAAGGTGCTGATGAAGACATTGAAACAGTAGGCGGTGGTGCAAGTTATGCAATTAATGACACTACAACTATTGCAGTTTCTACAATGGAATCAGAAGATGCATTAGACGTATCTGGTACAGAAAAAGAAAACCTAAAGCAAAACATGGTAGAAATCAAACATGCTATTGCACCAGGTTTAACTGGTTATGTGAACTACACAGACTATGAGTACAAGAACGGTGGAGAAGCATCAACAGATGATGATGGTTCAGTTTTACAATTTAAAATTGCCGCTTCTTTCTAATACACAATAAACATTATAAAAGTAGCACCTTCGGGTGCTATTTTTTTGAGTAAATATAATGTTATGGTTTGGATATTAGTTATAGTACACCTACTGACAGTAGATGCACACGTTGAATTTATCGGTGTGTTTGAAACTGAAGAAGTGTGTAACATTGCAACAAAAAAATACAAAGATGTCAGCAATCGGTTTCCAAAAAATACCAGTGCCGTATGTATATTATCTGATAAGAATTTAATTCCTTAGTTACTATAAATACTATTGTCCAGGAGCTAGATAGGTTCCTACCTGGAAGGAACAAGGAAATGATATGCCGGTAGCAGAAATATTAGCAGGGATTGCCCTGGTTAAAAGTAGTGTTGAGTTCATTAAATCAAATATTCAAACCTGCCAAGATATAAGCGAGATAGGTGGTCATATTGACAATCTATTACGAGGCAAACAAGAGTTAGACAAAAAAGTCAATAATCGCCAAATGGGTGTCAAAGAACAATTTGATATTGCTCATATTGCACAAGAAGCAATTGATGCTAAACTAGCCGCTGAAAAACTACAAGAAATAGCCACACTGGTGAATCTACGTTTTGGTCCAGGAACATGGGCAAGTATTCTTGAAGAACGTGCAAGACGTATAAAAGAAGCCAAAGAAGCACAAAAGCAAGCACGTATCAAGGCCCAAAAAGAAAAAGAAGAACTCTGGGCAGATATCAAGATGGCACTGATAATATTTGGTGCAGTTATCGTGATTGCTGGTGGAATCATTGCGGCCGTTATAGTTTAATGACGCATGCTTTTCTACTTATAGTATACCTTGGACAAAAAATAGTAAATCAAAACATGTACTTTCAAAGTATTGATACATGCAAGTATTTCGCAGAAAGACTCAACAACCAACCCAGTATACCGAATCCACGTGCAGGCGATGGAGAACCTAAAACTCATAACTATATCGCAGTATGCGAACCACGTCAAATTGATCCAGAAAAAA
>Ga0210003_1002328_pt1 | contig 16183 bp, 12 predicted proteins | sample LantaG_FD_182804 | JGI IMG/M metagenome (GOLD analysis project Ga0210003, IMG submission 182804) | Deep subsurface microbial communities from Baltic Sea to uncover new lineages of life (NeLLi) - Landsort_02402 metaG (SPAdes) (version 2) | ecosystem: Environmental > Aquatic > Marine > Oceanic >...
GGCTGCGGGATGTCCGCCTGAGGTTCACGGGCGGCAGCCGCGGCTGGCGGGGCGACGTGCCGCAGGTGAGGCTGTCGCCGGAGCGGATGGCTTCGCTGGGATGGACGGCTCCGCGTTCGTCCGACGAGGCGGTTCGGGCGGCGGTTGCGGCGTTGGTGCCTAGAATGGCGGGGGGTGTATCGTGCAGACGGTGATATTGGCGGGCGGGCTTGGGACGCGTCTGCGTCCGGTGACCGGCAAGCTGCCCAAGCCGATGGTGCCTGTGCTCGGGCGGCCGTTTCTGGAGCACCAGATCGAGATGCTCGGGCGCAACGGGATGAACAATATACTGCTGCTGGTGGGGTACCTTGGCGAGCAGGTGCAGGAGTATTTCGGCAGCGGGCGCGGATGGGGCGTTCGGATTTCGTACAGCTTCGAACCGGAGCCGATGGGAACGGGCGGCGCGCTGCGCAATGCGGCGGCGCTGCTGGATGGGGCGTTCCTGCTGGTGTATGGCGATTCGTACCTGCCGATCGATTATCGCGACGTTGCCGAGCGATTCAGGGCGAGCGACGCCGACGGACTGCTGGTGGTGTATGATAACGCGGAGGAGACGTCGGTGCCGCGCAACGTGCTCCTGGGGAAAAACGGGCGCGTCTTGCGGTATGACAAATGCTCGGTCGACCCCGGCCTGCGACACGTGGAGGCGGGCGTGTTGGCGTTTCGGCGCGAGGTGGTGAACCTGATTCCGCCCGGGCGGAAGGTGTCGCTCGAGGAGGAAATATTCCCGCAGTTGATTGAACGGGGGCGACTGCTGGGTTATGCTACGCCCCAGCGTTTCTACGACATCGGCACGCCTGAACGGCTTGCAGCATTTGAGGCGTTTCTGAGATGATCATCAGCCGCACGTCATTTCGGGTGAGTTTTGCAGGCGGGGGGACCGACCTGCCGGCGTTCTATCGTGAGGAGCCGGGCGCGGTGATCTCGACGGCGATCGCGAGGTATATGTATGTTACGGTGCATCCGTCGTTCGACTGCGGCGTTCGAGTGAGTTATTCGAAAACGGAGATGGTGTCGCAGTGCGATGAGCTTGCGCATCCGATAGTTCGGGAGGCGCTGCGTGCGGCGGGTATTCGCAGCGGGATCGAGATAACGTCGGTTGCCGACGTGCCGGCCGGGACCGGGCTGGGATCGTCGAGCAGTTTCGCCGTGGGGCTACTGAACGCGCTGTGGTGTCATCTGCGGCAGCCGCGCGAGGCGGAGGAGCTTGCGCGGGAGGCGTGCGAGCTCGAGATGGTGCGGCTGGCCGAGCCGATCGGCAAGCAGGATCAGTATATAGCGGCATACGGGGGGTTGAAGCATATCGAGTTTTTCCCCGACGGCGGCGTGCGCGTGAATCCGGTGGCGTGCGAGAATGGCAGGAAGGCCGAGCTCGAGGAAAAACTGCTGCTGTTTTACGTCGGCGGCAGCCACGACGCCGGCAGCATCCTGAGGGAGCAGTCGAAGGATACGGCGTTGAAGCGGCCGGTGCTGCGGCGGATGCGCGACATTGCGGACGAGATGAAGCAGGTGCTTGCGTCGCGGGAGAATCTGCGGACGTTCGGCGAATTGCTGCACGAGGGATGGACGCTGAAGCGGACGCTGAACGGCGGCATCAGCAATTCGAAGATAGACGACATCTACGCGGCTGCGCGGGGTGCGGGCGCGCTCGGCGGCAAGCTGCTGGGCGCCGGTGGTGCGGGTTTTGTGCTGTTGTTCTGCGAGCGGGAAAACCAGGCCCGATTGCGAGGGGCGCTGGATGGGATGCGCGAGCTGCCGCTTGCGTTTGAGACGGAAGGAAGCAGGATAATATACAGCAAGTGAGGGACACCAGCGATGAACTATCAGAGAACGTATCTGTCGCAACTGGCAAGCGGTATTGCTTCGATACCTGAGGAGCGGATGGCGGATTTTGTGCGGCTGATAGTTGCGGCGCACTCGCGCGGCAACACGGTGTTTGTTGCGGGCAACGGCGGCAGTGCGGCCACGGCTTCGCATGCGGTGTGCGATTTCGGCAAGGGTGCGAGCGTGGACGGTTGCGAACGCATTCACGTGGTGGGGCTGGCGGATAATACGTCGCTGATCAGCGCGGTGGGCAACGACATCGGCTACGAGCATGTTTTTTCGGAGCAGGTGGAGATTATGGGCCGGCCAGGCGACGTGCTGGTGCTGCTGAGTGCGTCGGGCAATTCGCCCAACGTGCTGAATGCGGCGGCTGCGGCTCGCTCGAGGCAGATGACGGTTGTGGGCATGACGGGTTTCGACGGCGGCAGGCTTGCGAAGTTGGCGGACCTGTCGATCCTGGTGCCGCACGGCAATTACGGGGTGGTCGAGGATGCGCATCTGGTGGCGCTTCATATGGCGTCGCAATGGGTGAGGCGCGAGCTGCTGGCGCGGCTGCCGGGCGGCGCGAAGAAGGCGGCGTTTCTTGACCGCGACGGCATCATCAACCGCGCGCCCGGCGAGCACCGGCATGTGAAGTCGTGGAAGGAGTTTGAATTCATTCCGGGCTGTGCGGCCGCGATCAGGAGTTTGCAGGACGCGGGATTCATGCCGATCGTGGTCACCAACCAGCGCGGCGTGGCGGTGGGCGAGCTGAGCGAAGACGTTCTGCGCGATATCCATTCGCGGATGTGCAGGCGCCTTGCGGCCGAGGGGGCGCAGATCGCCGACGTGCTGTATTGCCCGCACGAGGAGGGGACGTGCGGCTGCCGCAAGCCCCAGCCGGGGCTGTTGCTGCAGGCCGAGCGGCGGCACCCGATCAGTCTGGATGCATCGATTATGATCGGCGACAGCGAAACGGACGTTGCGGCGGGCAGGAGCGCGGGATGCCGCTGCGTGCTGGTGTCGGCCGAGTCTGTTGAAACGGCGGCCGATGCGGTGGTGCCTTCGGTTGATGCTATACCCGGCGCCCTGCCGCTGCTGGGCGTGGCGGCGCCGAGCCGGCCGGAGGCATCGCCGGCGAATGAAGTGGAGGTCAGCTTGAGCAGGAGTGCGGCATGAGCGACGTTCGTGCGCCGCGTGTGGCTTACCTGTGTTCGAAGTTTCCGGGCGTGAGCCACACGTTCATACTGCGGGAGATCGAGGGCGTTATCGAGGCGGGCGTGCAGGTGCGTGCGTTTTCGATCAGGCGTCCGTCGGGCGGCGAGCTTACCGGCGAGAAGGCGCGCTGGTGGTTTCCGAAAACGAATTACGTGGTTCCGCCGCGCTGGGGTATGCTGGCTGCGGCGCATATGAGGCACGCTGTGCGGCATCCCGGCCGGTATTTTTCGGTGCTGGCGCAGGCATTGCGGATGCGGCTGCGCGGATTGCGCGGGAAATTCCGCGGGCTGTGTTACTTCGCCGAGGCGGTTTACCTGGCGGAGTTTTTCCGCCGGACACGTATCGAGCATGTGCATGTTCATTCGGCGTCGCAGATCGCGTTGCCGGCGTTACTGGCTAATGCGCTGACGCGGATTCCGTTCAGCATCACGGTTCACGGGCCGGGCGAGTTCATCAACGACGAGTTGCTGTATGAGAAGTTTCACGCGGCGGGGCACCTGGTGGCGATCAGCGAGTATTGCAGGGGGCAGATAATATCGCACGCGCCGGACCTGCCGCCGGAGAAGATCAGCGTGGTGCATTGCGGTGTGGATCCGCATCATTTCACACCTGCGCGGGGGCGGTGCGACGGGCCGTTGCGGCTGCTGACGATCGGGCGGCTGGTTCCGCAGAAGGATCACCTGACGCTGGTGGAGGCTTGTGCGGAGCTGATGCGGCGCGGGCTTGATTTCCGGTGCAGCGTGGTGGGCGACGGCCCGACGGCGCGCGAAGTGGGGGCGGCGATCGAACGGCGCGGGCTTGACGGACGCGTGGTGCTGGAAGGGGTGGTGAACGATGAGCGGATACTCGAGCTGCTGCGGTCGGCCGATGTTTTCGTGATGTCGAGCCTGCTGGAGGGAGTGCCCAGCGTGCTGATGGAGGCGATGTCGTGCCGGGTGCCTGTGGTTTCGACGCGCGTGTGCGGCGTGCCGGAGCTGGTGGACGACGGCGTGTCGGGCCTGCTGGTGGAGCCGCGCGACCCGGTTGCGATTGCGGATGCGGTGATGAAGCTGGCGGGCGATGCAGATTTGCGCCGGCGGCTGGGGGATGCCGGGCGGGCGAAGGTGATGGAGGATTTCAATTCGGCGGTCAACTATCGGCGCGTTGCGGAGCTGTTTCATACGTGGTGCGCGGGCGGACTGCCGGGGGGACGCGACGATGGCCGGATCGATGCAACCGATTCAGCGAGGGCGGAGATACCTGCTGATCACGCCGGCTCGCGACGAGGCTGAATTTTTGCAGCAGACTATCGACGCGGTGGCGCGGCAGACTGTGGCGCCGGCGAAGTGGGTGATCGTGGATGACGGCTCGACTGACGGCACGGCGCAGATTGCCGAGCGCGCGGCGCAGCGGCATCGGTGGATCGAGGTCGTTCGGATGAAAGACCGCGGCAGGCGGGCGGTGGGGCCGGGTGTGATCGAGGCGTTTTACGCGGGCTATGCAGCCGTGAACGCGGACGATTTCGATTATATCTGCAAGTTCGACGCGGACGTCGAGATTCCGCAGGGATATTTCGAGGGGCTGATGGTACGAATGGAGGCGAACCCGCGGATCGGCACGTGCAGCGGCAAGCCGTATTTTCGAACGGCCGGCGGCAGGCTGGTCAGCGAGGCGTGCGGTGACGAGATGTCGGTGGGGATGACGAAATTTTATCGGCCGGAGTGTTTCCGGCAGATCGGCGGTTTCGTTCGGATGGTGATGTGGGATGGCATAGATTGCCACCGCTGCCGGATGTTGGGGTGGATCGCGTGCAGTTGGGACGATCCGAAGCTGCGGTTTGTGCATCTGCGGCCGATGGGCTCGAGCCAGCGCGGCATGCTGACTGGCAGGATGCGGCACGGCGGCGGGCAGTATTTTATGGGCACGGGGCTGGCGTATATGACTGCGAGCGCGTTGTTTCGGATGACAAGGCCGCCGGTGGTGCTCGGCGGTGCCGCAATGTGGTGGGGTTACGTGCGCAGCATGCTGAAGCGGGCGCCCCGGTACGACGACTCGGGTTTCCGCAGTTTCCTGCGCCGCTTCCAGTGGAACAGCCTGCTGCATGGGAAGGCCGAGGCGACGAAGCGGCTGAACGCGTTCGGCGAGTGCCGCCGGCTGGGGGGGACGGGATGATGAGCTTGACTGGGGAGTACTACCGAGATGAAACAGATTCAGGAGGAGCAGGAGACTGCGCGTGGGGACGGTTTTTCGCGGCGGATGAATCTGCTGTGGATGCCGGTTGATAATGTGTCGTTTGTCGAGGCTGCGGCGCGGATCATCAAGATGTGTTGGTCGCCGGAGCCGGTTTACGTGGTTACGCCCAACGTCGATCACATCATGCGTGCGCGTCGCGATCCTTCGTTCCGGCGGATATACCGCGACGCCGAGCTGTCGCTTGCCGACGGTATGCCCGTGGTGTGGGCTTCGCACCTGCTTGGCCGGCCGTTGAAGGCGAAGGTTAGCGGCAGCGATCTGTTTGTGGATTTATGCCGGCGTGCTGCGAAGGAGGGCGTGCGGGTGTTTCTGCTGGGCGGTGCGCCGGGGGTGGCGGATCGTGCGGCCGAGGTTCTGACTGTGCGCCATCCGGAGCTGAAGGTGGTGGGGACGATGTCGCCCAGGATGGCGGCAGCCGGAAGCAGCCCGGACGATGCGGCGATTTCGGCTGCGGTTTCGGCGAGTCGGCCGCACCTGATGTTCGTTGCGCTCGGGTCGCCCAAGCAGGAGCTGTGGATGGCGACACATTACCGCGAGCTTGGCGTGCCGGTGACGATCGGCGTCGGGGCGGCGTTCGATTTTGTGGCGGGTGTGCAGCGGCGTGCGCCGGCGTGGATGCAGCAGAACGGTCTGGAGTGGTTCTGGCGGCTTGCCCGCGAGCCGCGGCGGATGTGGAAGCGGTATCTTGTGCACGATGCGCCGTTTGCGTGGCACGTGGCCGGGGAGTGGTTGAAGGTCAGGCGGGCACAGCGGCCGCGGCGGGCGGCTTGATCGCGGGCACGCGCGGCGCCGGGGCAAGCGGGCGCCGCATCGTGCGTAGAAATGAGCGGGGGCGAGGATGAAAATCGGGTATTTCATTCCGGAGTTTCCATCGCAGACGCATGCGTTTTTCTGGCGCGAGCGCGAGGCGCTGCGTGGGCTTGGCGTGCAGGGGGAGTTGGTGTCGACGCGTCGCCCGCGGCCCGGGCTGGTTTCGCATTCGTGGGCGCGCGAGGCAATGGCCGAAACGGTTTACCTGTTTCCGGCGGGCCTGGGCGGTATGCTGCGGGGCGCGGGCGAATTCCTGCGTGCCGGCGGCGAAGGCCGGCGCCGGTGGCTGAATGCGTTGCGCACGGCCGAGACGCCGCCCGGCGGGCGAGGCAGGATGCTGGCGTTGGCGCTGTTGGGCGCGCAGCTAGGGGGCGTGGCCGGCCGCGCGGGCTGGTCGCACGTGCATGTTCATTCCTGCGCGGACAGTGCGAATATCGCGATGTTTGCGTCGATGCTTTCCGGCCTCAGTTACAGCCTGACGCTGCACGGGCCGCTTGAGCATTACGGCGGCAATCAGCGGCAGAAGTGGTCGAACGCTCGTTTTGCGCTCGTGGTAACGCAGACGCTCCGGCGCGAGGTGGGCAGCTTGCTGGGCGGGCATCTGCCGGAGGTCGTGGAGGTTGCGCCGATGGGCGTGGACCTGGCCGCGTTTGCGCGGGGCGAGCCATATCGGGCGTGGGACGGCCGCGGGCCGCTGCGTGTGTTTTCGTGCGGGCGGCTGAATCCGGGCAAGGGGCACCACGACGTGATACGGGCGATTGCGAAGGTGCGCCGCAGCGGCCTGGATGCGCGGCTGACGATAGCGGGCGAGGACGATTCGCACGACGGCGGGTATCGGAAAATGCTGATTCGGCTGATCGAGGAGCTGGGGCTGGGCGGATGTGTCGAGCTGCCGGGTGCGGTTTCGCAGGAAGACGTGCGCGCGGAGCTGGAGCGTTCGCATGTTTTCTGCCTGGGCAGCCACAACGAGGCGATCGGCGTGGCTACGATGGAAGCTATGGCGATGGAGGTGCCGGTGGTGGTGACGCGCGTGGGGGGCGTGCCGGAGTTGGTTACTGACGGCGAGCACGGCGTGCTGGTCGAGGCGGAGGCGCCGGACGCGATGGCGGAGGGAATTTTGCGCGTTGCCCGCGATCCTGGCATGGCTCGTGCGCTGGGCACTGCCGGGCGGCGGCGGATTGCGGAATCGTTTCACAGCGGGGTGAGTGCGATGGCGATTGCGAGTTGCCTGCGCCGCACGTGTGTGGCCGGTGAGGCTGAATTTGAAGGTGGATGATCGGAGGGGAGGTGTTCGAATGCGTGTTTTGCTGCTGGCTGATTCGTGCAACCCGAGCTGGCCGTCGTTGCCGGTGGTGGGTTTCAAGGCGTGCCGCGCGTTGGCCGATCACGCGGATGCGGTGGTCGCCACGCATGTGCGGAATCGGGCGGATATCGAGCGTGAAGGGATGGGCCGCGCGGAGGTGGCGTATGTGGATAACGAGTACATCGCGGCGCCGATCCACAAGGCGTCGGTCCTGATTCGCGGCGGCAATTCGGTGGCGTGGACGGCCAACGTCGCGATGTATTATCCGTCGTACCTGGCGTTCGAGTGGGAGGTGTGGAAGCGATTCAAGCGTGAGCTGCTGGACGGCGGGTTCGACGTCGTCCACCGCATCACGCCGATGTCGCCGACGATCCCCAGCCCGATGGCGGGGTGGTGCCGTGTGCCTTTCGTGGTGGGTCCGCTGAACGGCGGGCTGCGGTGGCCGGGAGCGTTCACGGCGGAGCTGCGGCGCGAGCGTGAATGGCTGACGTATCTGCGCGGGATTTCGCGGCGGCTGCCATACTGGGGCGCCACCTACCGGAATTCGGCCGCGATACTGGCGGCGTTTGCGCATACCATCGCAGACCTTCCGCGCGATGCTTGCGACCGGGTGTTTCATTTTCCGGAAGTGGGGATCGATCCGGAGGTGTTTGCGATGCCGACGCAGCGGGCCGAGCGCGACGAGCTGACGTTTCTGTATGCGGGGCGGCTGGTGCCTTACAAGTGCCCGGACGTGGTTCTGGAGGCGTTTGCGGCGGGCCGGACGCTTGGGCGGCACAGGCTGATATTCGCGGGCGACGGCCCGATGCGGGCGGAGCTGGAGGCACGCGCGGGCGAGCTGGGCATCGCTGACCGCGTGCGTTTTTACGGGAGGGTGACGCAGGCGGCGGTCGGCGAGCTGATGCGGCGGGCGGACGTTTTCGTGTTTCCGTCCATCCGCGAGCTTGGCGCGGGCGTGGTGGTTGAGGCGATGGCGAGCGGGCTGGCGTGCGTGGTTGTCGACTACGGCGCGCCGGGCGAGTTGATCGACGATGCAACGGGTGTGAAGGTGGGGCTGGCGCCGAAGCAGGAGCTTGTGGAAGGTTTCGCGGCGGCGCTCGATGAACTCGCTGCGGACAGGCCGGCCATCAGGCTGATGGGCGCGGCGGCACACGAACACGCGCTGCTGCATTATTCGTGGGACGCCAAGGCGCGCAAGGTGGTCGATGTGTATCGTTGGGTGCTGGGGCAGACGCAGCAGCGGCCGGATTTCTTCTCGCTGCCGAACGTTGTGGCGGGCGCATTGTAACGGAACGGTATTGACGGAGGCGGGCGGTAAACGACGACGCTGAACCGGACGGATCCGGTTCAGCGTCGTTCTTGTTTGACGGTCGCGGCGTGGGGTTACTTGACTGTGAAGCCCTGCCGGATGTAATTGTTGACGGCCGCGGCGGTGTATTCGGGCCGCCAGTTGGTTTTCGATTGCTTGCGTGCTTCGGCGATGAATGCCTCGAGGCTGGCCTGCTTGCCGAGCGACGCCTGGTATGTGGCTACGTCGCGGTTGGGATCGACAAACTGCACGTTTTCGGCGCGTGCGCCGGTTTCGTGGCTGAAGCCGAGCCAGCCGTTGAAGTCGCGATTGGAGCCGCCGGCGTAGAACCAGCTCGATCCGGTGGTGAAGTATCGGCCGTTTCGGTAGGTTATGCTTCCCAGTTGGCCGCCGTGGCGGTGCAACACCGAACCGTACAGGTGGTCCTGGAGGATGTTGCCATCGACGGTGACGTTGTTGTAGTTGGTGCTGGGAATGTTGATGTAGCCGCTTCGCCAGTTGTATACGATGTTGTTTCGGATGGTCACGTTTCGTGCGGGCCGGCTCATGTCGATGGAATAGCTGGAGCCGCCTCCGCCTTTGTGTGCGAAGATGTTGCCTTCGACCATTGCGCCGTCGGTGCAGCCGATGTGCATTCCGAGGCTTTGCGGCGAGCCGCCGATGGTCCGGCCGGTGTTGAGTATCACGTTGTTGCGGATGGTGGTGTTGACGATGGAGTAGATATCATCGCCGCCGTGTGTGAATGTGTTGCCGTTTTCAACGAACAGGTTGTTCTCGACGACGGGGTTGATGTACTGGTTTCCGGCGCGGCCGGTCATCGTGAGGCCGAAGCTGGATGCTCTTGCGCTGATGTTGTTTCGCACCACCATGTCGCGCGAGAAGGTGGTGTATGAGTTGTGGTTGAATATCGTGGGCTGTGCGCCGGCCACGTTTTCGTTCCATCCGTTGTGATCGAGGAGGTTTTCCTCGGCGAGGGAGCTTCGCATCCAGCGCAGCACGAGGCCTTGCGAATGCTGGTTGGTTGCGTATGAATCGATCAGTATGCAGCGCCGGATTCTGGCGTTGGTGTAGTTGGGCGATTCATAGGGGTCGAAGACCATTGCGCTCACGTAAAACTGGAAGACGCAGTCTTCCCACAGGAGGTTCTGGCCGCTGGCGTACCAGTGTACGCCGTTTGAGCCGTCCGGGCCGGTGAATTCGGGCGACTTGGGATCGCGTGTGTGCGCGAGGAAATAGAGGCTGGTGAAGGCGAGGTTGCTCACGCCGCCTCCAAACGCATTGATGGCGGTTCCGGCGCCGGTTTTCAGAAGCGGACGCGCGCCGGTGCCGTATGCGGATACGACCATTTTCTCGGCGGCCGAGCGGCCGAACAGCCGCCAGGTTCCCAGGCCTTCGTACCAGACGTCGCCGCGCTTGAGGAGGAGCCAGTCGGGGAAGCCGTTGCGCAGCAGGTTCTTGCCTGCGTTGATCGTGCGCTTGGGTCCGCTGGTGCCGTTCCACTCGGGCGCGTAGCCGTCCCAGCCGTCGTTGCCGGTCGAGCTGCTGACGTAGATCATCCGGGAGTCGGCGCTGGGTGTCAGGTTGGTCCATCCTTCGGATGCCGGCGCGGCGCCGATATAGTCGGATGGCGAGTTGGATATTGCCGACTGGTTGCCGGCGAGGTCGAATGTGCGGAGGGCGAAGAAAACGAGGGTCTCGGGCAGCCCGGTTGCGTTTATGACCATCTGCTGGGCTGTGCCCGCTTCGTCGGGCAGGGGTTCGCCGTCGATTTCGGTGGCGGCGGCCCAGCCTGCCTGGTTCACTATCTGCGAGGTGCTGTATCGAATGTCGTAGAATCCTGCGGTGCCTTCGTTTCCATCGTCTCCGGGTGCTGTCCACGTCAGGCGCACGGTCTTCTGGTCTGCATCGTAGGCGGCGGCGAGGTCGGTTACTGCGGCCGGGGGCTTGGCATCGACTACGAGGCCCATATTGTTGCGTGCGGCGATGAGGTCGAGTACGTTGATGACGCCGTCTTCATTGACGTCTGCGGCCGCACTATACGATTCGGCCATCGCGTTGCGGATGGCCAGGAGGTCGAGCACGTCGACTTTCTGATCGTCGTTGGCATCGCCGGGCGGGATGTTGTGAACCCGGATTTTCACCGTCTGCGCAGCTTCGTCGATGAAATCGCTGGCTGCGAAGGTGATTTCGTACAGCCCCGCCTGTGTGTATGTGGGCGGCCATGTGAACTGGCCGGTTTCGGAATCGAGCACGGCGCCTTCCGGCAGGCCTTCGGCCTTGTAGACGATCTTGTCGCCGTCGGGGTCGTTTCCGCTGAGGGTGAACGAGATCGATGTGTTTTCGTCGGTGGCGACATCGGCGACGGGCGCGAGCGTCGGGGCTGTGTTGGGAGCCTGCTGCAGCTCGCAGATTCCGGCGATTTCAGCGGCGCTGAGGGCGCGGTCGTAGACGAGCATTTCGTCGATCTTGCCGCCTGCGAAGGTGGTGCCACGGCTGGCGATCTTGAGGTAGTCGGTCGCCGACTGAAACGCCCCTTCCCAGGTGCCCGTGTTTTGAAGCTCGCCGTTTACGTATATCGCGATGCTGCGATCGTTGCCGTATACGGCTGCCACGTGAACCCACTCGCCGGCGACGGCCTGCACGTTGCTGCTGACAGTCGTCATCTGGGCGCTGGAGTTGTAGATGTAGGCGGTCGGAACATTCCCCGGCACGCCAATGAACCAGTGGTACATGAAACCGCCGAACAGCACTTCGTCGCGTGAGTCGCTTTCAGTGGTTTCGGAAGGCTGCCACCAGCATGAGAGCGTCACGCTGTTCACTGTGGGATTGATTCTATCCCGCAGCCCAAGTGGCACGCTGATGCTATCGCCGGTGCCGTCCGTGGTGTAGGCGCCGCCTCGGACACCCGCCGAGAACTCGGCGTTGCCCGACGGCGTCCCGTTGTAGTTGCCGGACTGGTCCGAGGCGTCGCCATCGAAGCGCCACCAGGCGGCGTAATCGCCCGGAATATCGGCTTGCGCAAGCGAGCTAAGGCTCAGGCACAGCGCCAGGGCCGTCAACATCACGGCTGCCATTCTGCACGACTTCACCATCATCAAAATCTCCCACTTCCAGATGCTATTGAGGAGCCGGCGGTGGCAGGCTTCCTCGACCACGTCGACCAGCGCACAGGGCTGTCCGACACAACACCCATCCGTGGAAACATCAGGCCCGCCGACGTTGTTCCGTGTGGAGCGATGCTGGCTGGGGCCGGTCCGTCCAGGAGCCAGGGCTAACAAAGCTATAGCTCTGTCAAAGTGTACTCGGATTCGGGCGCGCTGTCAAGGACTTTTATGCGAGGCCTGTTGGGTGTTTTGGTCGTGTTCCGCAAATGTCGCATAGCTGCTTGCGAAAATGGGACGAAGATTTTCTTGGCGAGGCGTTGGAAAACGCCACCGGCCGGACGTTGCGGCGAGGCATTGGGCATGGTTCGCGCTGTGCGCGGGGACGTTCCGGCAATTGCGCAGCACGCACTCAGGCGGTGCAAGCGTGTGGATTGGTCGGATACGCATGGGCTGTCAGAATCGGCGCATCATGCCGGTCACCTTGCCCACGATTATGAAGTCGCTGACGGCCGGATCGACGATGGTGGCCCGCAGGTTGTCGTTTGCCGGCTGCAGGCATATCTTGCCGTTGATCGGCTTGTAGATTTTGACGGTGGCTTCGCCGTCTACGATCGCCACTACGATGTCGTTGGGGTCGGCGGTTTGCTGGCGCCTGACGAAGACGTAGTCGCCGTTGTTGATGCCGATGTTGATCATGCTGTCGCCGCTGACGCGCAGCGCGAAAATTTCACCGCGCGACGGCACGAGCTGTTCCTCAAGCTCGAATATTTCTTCGATGTCTTCAACGGCAAGGATCGGCGGGCCGGCCGCCACGCGCCCGACTACGGGTATCTCCTGCATGCGGCGGGTGACCGCAGAAGCGTGGCCGGGTTTGGTGACCATGATGCCGCGCGCCACGCCCGTCTGGCGGTGGATGTAGCCCTTCTTCTCGAGGGCCTCGAGGTAGGTGCGGACGGAGCCGGTCGAGCGCATCCCGAATTGATCGCCGATTTCGCGGACTGTCGGCGGGCGGCCTCGTTCATCGAGGTGTTGCACGATGAAATCGAACACGCGCTGCTGTCGCCTGGTGAGTTCCTCTCTCAATGGTCTTGCCATGATTATTCTCCTTCTGCCCTGTAAGATTGTTCACCTGCCATTAGTATACCACACATTCGTGTGATCGTCAAGGATAAAATGTTGAAACCGCGCGTGTCGGAAGATGCGCCGCAGACTCGGGCGGGAATGTTCAAGTTTCAGTGAAGCCGCCGGCATTTTCGCCGGTTAGAACGGAATGGCAGCAATAAAAGGAATCGGTGCGGCGCGGGGCTATCCGGCCCGAGGCCGCACTCAAGCAGGGAGACGCAAGGATATGGCGATCGTGAATGGAATAGATACACAGGTGCTGAAAGAAAAAATGGCGGCGATGAAGAAGGAGCCTGCCCTTGCGGAGGTCAGGTCTCGCGCTCACAACAAGTGGTCGGGCGGCGCATACTGCCGCACCACGATCAAGGACTTCTACGCAGCGGGCGAGGATATGTCGCACAAGGACCGGTTCGAGCTTCCGGCAGACGAGCCGCCTGTTCTGCTGGGCGAGGATCACGGCCCCACGGCGACGGAGGCGCTGCTGTATGCGCTCAGCTCGTGCGTGATGACCACGCTGGTGTATCATGCGTCGGTCAGGAATGTGAAGCTGAATTCGCTGGAGATCATTGCCGACGGCAAGCTGGACCTCCGCGGTTTTCTGGGGCTTTCGGATGAGGTCCGCAACGGCTACTCGAGCATCACGCTGACGTTCAAGATCGACGCCGATGCCTCGGACGAGCAGATCAGGGAGCTTGTCGAACTCGGCCAGAAGCGTTCGCCGGTTTTCGACATGGTAACGCATACTACGCCGGTGAACGCGAAGATCGAAAGCGCGGCGGCCGTCGGGCAGGAGGTGTGAACCGCCCCGGCTGAGAAGACGCGCAGGCGATCGGCCGCCACAGGCAGTTGACGTTTTATCCGCAGAAAAAAATGGCCGACCCGTAACTGGGTCGGCTGTTTTCTTGTTACGGCGTAACTCGCTGCAAGGCAATGGTTTATGCCGAGCGGGAGCAGACTGGCGAGCCGATTTTCTGATTTTTTTCATTTCGGGTCGCTTGACAAGTCCGGATTTTCGTGGTATAATGGTACTGGAGGGTATTATATACGAGAAAAAATGGCGTCGGTTTCGCGGAAGGGCTGAGCCGTGTGCGGATGGCATGCGGATCGGGTGTGGTTTGAGAGGAGATTGCGCCCTGTGAGCATTAATTTCAGGACAGGCTCCGTGTACGTTTCACGGCTGGTGTGTTGCTGTCTAGCGGCATGTGCCATGGCTGCCGGTTCGTTCCTGACGGCACAGGCCGATGAGGGCGGCAGCGGAATGGCATTGTGGCTTCGCGAAGATGTCAACAACGACTGCAGGGTGAATATCCTTGACCTGATTGCAGTGAGAAATCATCTGGGAACGAGCCTGCCCGGATACGATGTGAATGGCGATCTGGTGGTGAATGTGCTGGATCTGATCGCTGTGCGGAACCAGCTTGGCAGCGTGTGCGAGTGCATGGCCGATGGTGATTGCGATGATGGTTCGGCAGACACGATAGATTCGTGCCATCCGGGCGTGGGTTGCATTCACGTGAGTACCAGCCGCTTGTATTATCTCGACGTTGATAACGGCGGGGACGAGAACTGGCAGCCGCCGGATGATTATCCGCCCGGCGAGGTCTGCACTTCGTGGGAAGAACTGTTCGGCTCCAGTTGGCCGTATGGGAAGATCTATGGTATTGCTTCGCCTGCAATTCTATATGTTCTGCCGCGGGCTGATCCGGAGCACGAAGACATCTCGGTGAGGGCCATTGACTGCGGTTCGACGCACCCTTGCGACAATCTGCGGATCATAGGCGTCAACTGGCCCAAGATTTACAATTCACAAGCATGCACTATCAGCGTTGTGGGTGTGGGCAACGAGATCACGGGGCTTCAAGTGGAGCATCCGATGGGCAACGGCATTCACATTATGTCGTCTGCATCATACGCTTGGGTCCACAACAACCGATTCGTTGGCGATTGCAGCAGCGGTTCCGATGTTGCCGTGGACGGCGATTTTGCCGTTATCGAGAATAACGTGATCGATCCGACGGTTCATAACTACCGGATCGGCGTCATGTTTTACAGTGCAACCGACAGCATCGCGCGCAATAATATCATCAGGAATCGACGGCAGTTTGTCTATTTCGCGGGAGGTTCGGTTCGCTGCCGCAGTGTATCCAACGTGTTTGCAGACCAGCAGCCGATCCCCGGCTATATGTATGCAATCCAATTCACCAGCTCTTGCACGGGCTGCACATCGGAAGGCGATACGCTGGACGGTATTCCGCTTGTCGACTATATTGGGACGGAAGTGGTGAACCCGGAGGTTTGTGCGGCTTGCAGCGTGCATTGACGATAGATCAGTGTGCAGTGGACACAGATGCGGCAGTTGCCCGCGGTTTTTCGTGGATCGGGGGGCGAATAGATTATGACGCGAAGGTCTGATGGCCGGTGCTCATCGCGGCTGACGGATTTGCCCGTGCTCGCATGGCTGAAATGTGCAGGTCTGGCGTGTGCGGTGGTCATATTTGCAGCCGCGGCTGCGGATGGCTCGACCTGGTTCGTGGATAATGACTCCATCCACGATCCCGGGCCGAACGATCCTGCGGTCAGCGATCCTGCCGAAGATGGCTCGCCCGATCATCCGTTCGATTCCATTCAGAAGGCGATAGATGCCGCGTCGGACGGCGATACGGTGGTGGTGCTGCCGGGTATCTATTGGGGGCCGGGCAACCGCGACGTCGATCTGCGTGGCAAGGCGCTGGTTGTGCGTTCGCCCGAGGGGCCTCGCGGATGCGTGGTGCGGGTGGACGCATCGGCTGCACAGCCGGCGCGCGGTTTCGTTTGCGGCTCGGGCGAGGGCCGCGCCACTGTGATCGATGGCTTTACTATCACGGGCGGTTACGCGGACTATGGCGGCGGCATAGTGTGCGACGGTTCATCGCCTTCCATCCTGAGCTGCGTGCTGTGCGGGAATACGGCGGCGGTCTCGGGCGGTGGAATTTCGTGCGTGAACGGTGCCGCGCCGCTGATCCGCAATTGCGTGATCGAGGGGAATTCTGCCGGTTTCGCGGGCGGGGGGATTGCGTCGGTCGAGTCGGCGCCCGACGTGCGGAACGTGACGGTGTGGGGGAACGTTGTGGATTCGGCGGCCGTGGGCGAGGCGCCGGTGCGGGCGCATAATGTGAAGGTGCTGTCGGATAGCGTTGAGGATGTTTCGACGCTGGAAGCGATTCTGGCCGAGGCGTTGGAACCGGGGATGACCGACGAGGAGAA
>Ga0210003_1002329_pt1 | contig 16182 bp, 40 predicted proteins | sample LantaG_FD_182804 | JGI IMG/M metagenome (GOLD analysis project Ga0210003, IMG submission 182804) | Deep subsurface microbial communities from Baltic Sea to uncover new lineages of life (NeLLi) - Landsort_02402 metaG (SPAdes) (version 2) | ecosystem: Environmental > Aquatic > Marine > Oceanic >...
TATAGGCAAGTGCGTGGTTGGTGTTCACATAGTTTACTTCAATCCGAGCCTAGAACTTGTGGAGGTAAGTTAAATGGCATGGGTAAGTCCAACTGGATTTAATGACCCTGATACTGCATGGACTAATGCACCGAATCTGTATGACGAGAATACGGCTACCTTTGCCACAGTTTTAGTTGCAGCAGGTACTTGGGGTTCCTTTATTGAACTGACTCATGCTGCCTTAAACTGTGATAAGGGTCGGTTTTGGGCTTTCCAGAACACACCACCAGGTATACGTGAAATAGATTTTGATGCCTTTTATGGTGGAATATGGAATCATGTTTACCAAGGAGTTTATGCCAGCTTGGCTTGGGTAGAAAAGGCGCTAGGAGGCACATTTAGCGTAACTGCATTTAGGTTCAGGTTCTATAATAGTGCTGGTAGCCAATACACGGCTTATTTCTATGAAGTTGATTTCAATGAAGCACCAGCAGGCTGGACAGGCAAAATAGCAGGTGTTTCTTCCCCAGCTAAGGTGATGGGGGTAGCCGCTGCTAATATAGCAACAGTAAAAGGAGTAGCGTGATGATTGTTCATTGCCAGTATTGCAGAGGAGAAATTAAAATCACAGAAAGTAGATATAAAAGAGGCAATGGCAGATTTTGTTCAAATGGGTGTCGCTTAAAAGCAAAGGCTAGAATTAAAGTTAATCTTATTTGTGCAAACTGCGGCAATGAATTTCAAGTATGGAAGAGAGAGAGAATAAAAAATACTAGATTCTGTTCTCTAAAATGTGCTGGCGAATACAAACGAAGGAAAATAGAATTCATATGCTGTGGATGCGGTAAAGCGCTTAAGAGAACGCCAGCTGATATAAAGAAAAATATGACAGGTCGTTATTTTTGTACCTTTGGATGTTATGATAAATATAGGTTTAATAAACAGCTAAGTGCTAATTTGAAGGTTCATTATAGATTGCCTTATTCTTTGAAAAAGGAGATATTGAAGCGTGATAATTACACTTGCCAAAGATGTGGTAGGAAACCACACGATTTAACTGTAGACCATATGATACCTGTTCACTATTTTGTTACTAGGTATAGAACAGTTGAGGCTTGTTTGAAAGCAGGAGTTAATGAACCAAGCAATTTACAAACGCTTTGCTTTGAATGCAATCATAGAAAAGGGATACAAGTAATAAACCCAGCCAAAATTGCAGGTGTCGCAGTAGCTAATATTGCCAAAGTAAAAGGAGTAGCATAATGATGGTTTTACGGAGTAGTTCTGCTACGCAGAACATGAGGAGTAAAACAAAATGAACAAAACAGCAGTAGCAGTAGCAACGGTAGCAGGGATAGTGGGAGTCCTGATTCTGGTTTCAAAGGCTGGAGCAGAACCAGTTAGACTGGGTGACTTGGACAATGACGGTGTGCTGACGGATAACGACATAACCATACTGGAGAAGTACATTCTCGGCTTCCCGATAGAGGATATATCACCATTGCCAGAAGAGGAGTTTCTATACCGTGCCGATGTTAACCAAGATGGAGTAATAGACATGGGTGATGTTAATGCTTTGGAAAGGTTAATGCTTGGAATATAGAACTGTTTATAGAGAGGTAAAATGCACAAACCAGTATCAGGAGCATGGTTCGTGGATACCATGAAAGAAATGGCTTACCTTGGAACTGAGTACGATGACGAAAAGCCAGCATTGGGCTTCAATACAGAGGAGATGCAGGCGTTCAATGTAAAGACCAAAGATGCTTTGTGTGCCTTGGAACAGGCAGTTAAGAGAAATGCGGAACTGGCGAGGAAAATGGCAAATGAGGCAGAGGAGGAGCTAAGGAAAGATGGCTAACTTGCCGCCAGGAGTATGGTTTGTGGATATGGATAAGGAAATAGCCGTTGTGGGTACGGGTACTGGAACAGGTATGGTATTTACTATAGAGGGGATAATACAGTTTAGGCAAGCAACAGAGAAGGCGTTTCTTACTCTGCAAACGGCGATTGCTAAGAACTGTATAGAACAAAAGGAACTAAAACAAAATGAGTAATTTTAAGGAACTAACTAGACCGATACTTACCTATATTGCTATGGGTGGGCTGACCATCGGCTTCTTTTTGGGCAAAGTGCCGACTGATGCTTATGTCCCAATTATTGCAATGACAATGATTTACTGGTTCAAATCGAGGGATGAAGAGAAAAAATAGTAAGGGTTGCGTAATACGCAACAATAGTATCTTGTTCTTTTGCCCAAACTGTGGTTGCTTCTGTTGGCTTAGTCATGATTGGGCTATGTGGAAATGTCTTGGTTGTGGGTTAGAGATTACTAAGGGACAGGTGGAGTCATATAATCATAGAGGGAAGTGTTTTATAACATGAAAAAGAACATCAACATTGGCTCGGTGCTACTACATATACCAGTTGGACTTTTAGCTGCTTTCGCATTGTCAGTACACTGGTCAATCGCACTGATAATCGCATTTAGTTTCCTTACCTATGAGGTGGTGCAGATGGTGGTTAATCTGGTCGATAAGTATGTGTATGACAGGGCACAGTTGCTCAAGGTGCGAGACAGGGCATACCCTGAGATTATGGGGTTTATCGTGGGTGTAGTTATTGGAGCTTTTGTGCTATGGTTAGTAAGATGAGTGCAGCTCCAGTGGTCGTAGGCGTGCTCGTGATAGGCTCATTATTGCCTATCTGGAAGGATTATCAAGCGGGTACGCAGAACTTTTGGGAGTTTATCGGGCACCAGCTAAACGCAGACGAAATCCCAGAGCATATTACCTGGGAAGAGGCTTTGGATAACTATGAACGAAACAGATAGGAAGTGCATTGCTTGTGGAACAGTACTTGTGACCTTGGGCTTCATTCCCATATGGCGTTGTGGGCTTAGGTATAATCTGAATTTCTATCAGTTTGCTAAAGAACACACAATTTGGGGACATGAAGTGGTATATATCCCTGTTGAGGAAATGACCAGTGCTCCTGAGATTCAGGCTAGGAAAATACAATGGGCAATGAAAAGGGAGGCAATATGTTAGAAGTTTACAAACAATTAAAGAAAGCCAAAATCCCTAATGTCGTCACAGTAGGCAGGGGCAAGAAAATCACGGGTGGGCTGAAAACCAATGAGGACTGTATCATAGTCGGTGTAACCAAGAAAAAGCCAATGCTAAACCTGCTTCTGAAAGGTCAACATCCAGTACCAAGTATTGTGAATGGTGTCAAAACCGATGTTCAGGAAGTGCATCAAATAAAGCTACTTGATGTTGACAGGACAGGTAAGTTTAGACCTGCAATGCCTGGAATATCTATTGGGCATAAGAATATTACCGCAGGTACTTTCGGGCTGGTAGTTCACAAAAAGGGAGAGTGGTTTATTCTATCTTGTAACCATGTGTTGGCAAATTGTAACAATGCCCAAATTGGTGACGATATTATGCAACCTGGCCCATACGATATTAAACCTGAAATGGGAGACTGCAAAATGGCTACGCTGTCTGAGTTCGTGTGGATGAACAAGATAGGCTTAGACCCAAGTAGTTGTCCTTTCGCCAGGGCAACAGTAGCAGTTCTAAACAGCATTGCTGCTATATTCCACAGGCAAACTCGGCTGAGAGCGGTCATTTTTCAGGATGATATAGAATTCAACACTGTGGATTGTGCCCTAGCAAGGCCAGACCATGATGCTGATATAGATAGCTCGATACTGGAAATCGGTGCGGTCACAGGAACAGCAGAACCAAAAGTGGGCATGAAGGTTCACAAGAGTGGTAGAACTTCTAGCGTTACTTACGGGAGTGTAACACAACTAGATGTTACTGCTAATGTTATGGTAGGAGACACTGAGTTCGCTTTATTCACTGACCAAGTAGCTTTTGATTCTATAGGTGAACCTGGAGATAGTGGAAGTGCTATTCTCACCGAGGATAACAAAGTTGTTGTTTTGTTATTTGCAGGCAGCGATACAATAACCTTGGGCAACAAGTTCTCTAATATCGTAGAGGAATTAGGATTGGAGGTTTTGTTTTAGTTTCTAAAACTAGGAGGTTTAATTATGGGTGCAGCAGAATGGATACTACTTGCAGTTACCATAGTGAATGTCGCTGGCTGGGCTTATATAAAATCAGTATCTTCCAGTAAATCGTATGGTAAACTGGAGCAGAAGGTTAATGACTTAGATGAAATTGTTAAAGATGGGCTGATGACAAAGATGAACGAGGTTAGTGAGAAGGTATCTACACTCGAGGGTACAATCAACACCTATATCAAGTTGAAACAGTAAGGAGTAAAGTAGTATGGACACTAGGAAGCTAAGCACAGGATTAGCCATTGCTGGTGGCACTGCTATCGCTATTGCCCTTGCTAGTAGAAAGAAGGGCGAGTGCAAGGTTGACACTGATTGTCCTGTAGGGTATATATGCGATAATGGAGTATGTGTACCTGAAATCGTTGAGTGTACTGTTATTGATGATTGCCCCGAAGGTTATCGGTGCGAGAATGGCATCTGTGTTCTTATAACTCCTCCATCGCCTACAACTGGTGTCTTACCCTTATGCTTCTTCAAAGAAGGTGGTCTCGGCAATGTAGAGAAAAGGTGTATTGAAAGCCTCTACGAAGTTGACCCTGCAAGACATGGACTGCACTATGCCAATTATCTTAATCGTCTCCGAGACGAGATAATTCCAGAGTCGGCTGCTGCATATTTAGAGCAGTATCCTGCTACTGAGGTCATTGAAGGGCCAGCTTATTTCACTTGGTTCAGCTCGCCTGAATCTTCTAACCACAGACTGATGTCTGATATTTGCGGTGAGGAATGGGAGAAGCGATGGACACAGCCAGCATTACCAGCTACGGGAATGAAGATTATGTTGTCCAGTATGGCAGGTAAAAGCTGGACTGCTTACTTCTGCGCAAGTGTAGGAACCAGTCACCAGACACAATTTGTTAACGCTCTCCAAGTTGAAGGCTCTGGTTCGGAAATCAGTGCCTTCAGGGACTTGGATAAGAACACTTGGGACAGATGGACACATGGTAAAGGTATTGGTGACCTGTTTATGGTGCGAGTGGAGTCTGGCAATGAGAGGATAGTAATTACTGCCCCCTATCTTACACCTCGTCACCCTTACAAGATTCGTGGTAGTGTGGGACGACCAGAATATGAATTGCTTAGCCTTGAAGCCCATCATGAGAGGACATTGTGGGAATTGGAGACTTCCTATGCTAACCTAGTAGATATATATGATAAATATGAAGGGGTAATACAGAAACGTGGCTGCTATTACAGTGCTGACAATTCTTGTATGCGGGAATCATACGCTACATTAAGTGGTGTTTATCGTATGCCTAGTGGATGGGGAATTTGGTGTGAGCGTGTTCCAGAAGGGATTTATATGCGCAACCTTAGCCATGTTCCTTACACCCTGGATGAGATAGAAATGTTGTATAATAGCGGAGTGCAGGCTGAGAATACTCACTACACTGCTTACAAAGCGTTTCTCGTCGAGTTGAAGGTCAAGTATGACCAGAACTGGGGTAACTAATTGTTCTGTTTCACAGAACGCACTAAAGGAGGTTAATATGCAAGAACAAAGTATTATTGAGGATGTCTATGTAGCTACACAAACCAGAGACAGGGTCATATTGCAAGACAGAGCTTACAAGATACTGGCAGAACTTCCTACGAAGGGTGATATGGGCTTGTCATTGCAGGGTGTTTATGTGAAGACAGTGAGGGTAAATTGGCATGAGATGGACTCAATATCATACTGGTTTGCTTTTAACAGAAACACAGATAGTTGGGCTACAGCAGAGATTTGGGATGAAGGCGATGGTACATTCTATGTAACGCTCAGCCAACCAAGCTCATGTTTTGACTTGGGTTAGATTTTAGGAGTTAAGACAAAATGGGGACATCGGGAAAGTTGTTGTTCCAGGAAACTGGAACCATAATAGTAGCTAGGGTCTTTTGGCGACCTCTCCCTAGGTCGCTGCTTCTGCCCTATTTGTCTCCCCGTCCGCTATCCCCTTGGCTACAGGGTTAATGCGCACTATGTCCCCGTTTTGTTTTAACTCCTAAAATCAAGGAGAAGTTCTAGTGCCTAGAACAAGGAGGTAAGAGATGATAAATAAACAGGCAGTAGCGATAGGTATTTTGGCTGCACTCGGTATTGGAGTTTACCTTGCCACCAGGAAAAGATTATGGGCAGCACTATGGGGTACAGTTACAGATACAAGTGGTAATCCCATACAAGGTGCTTTTGTATCAACAGTAGGAATGGCAGAAGGACACTTTGTGGTCACAGATGCCAGTGGGCATTATGGCTTTTTCGGATGGCGCCCAACAGGTGAATACACCTTAATCTGCACCAAGGAGGGTTATGTCGATGTAGTAATGCCGATAACATTGGAAGAAGGAGCCAATGAAGTTTCCTTCAGTATGATTCAGGCTTCTACATAAATGAGAGGGAGTGATAATGGGATTAGAGAAAATAGAAAAAGGTAGTGTATATGGTGGATACAGAAGAAGTACGCCAGACATTGCCCAGAGGGAAGAGGGCATTGTACAAGAGAAGAAGCTTGCTAATACTATGGGCGCAATGGGAATGATTATCTTAGGCATAGCTTTGTACTTCATGTACAGGAAGAAATAATGGCATTTGACCGTAGAGCCTTTAATGATTGCATGCGACCCTACATGAGTGGGTCGAAGACCAAGGAGCAACGTGGCTTTGATATGTGTGTTGGGGCTAAGCTATGCGCTCATAAAACATCATCTAAGGAAGAGGCTATAAGAATATGTAGTGAACCGAAGCCAGTTAAGCCAGTTAAAACTAGACAACCCAGACAACGAAGCAAGGCAAGTTGCGAGAAGGAAGTCAGGGAAATAGTTGATTGCCTGTTTAAAAAGATGGATAGGCTGAACATGACTGAGATGACAATAGCAATGAAGGAGTGTATGTGTGGCAATGGAAAGACATCCAGTTGACATCTATATAGATGCTAGGGATAGTCTTAAATCTGGAGACAAGGATAAGGCAGCGAAGTTGTTATCCGAATCCCTTGGTAGTAAAATAGTAACGCAACCAATAAAGAACTCCGCGAGCAAAATGCTTGTGGAAGGAAACTTAGCTCACGAAGTAGCGTTAAGACTACTAGAAGCAAATGTTAAGGAGACAAATAAATGAGTAGTAATGGTGAGAATAAATGCGCCAACATCTCCAGTATGACCAAATGGCTTGCAGGGGAGACTGAGGAAGAGTGTCGCTACTGTCTGCTCCCGCCTGTAATACAATGGTACAGCAGCGAGCTGAAGGAAAATGGCTTTGACGAGCTGGCCAGTGAACTTGAAGCAGTTGTAAACGAAGGCGACCCAGCGGGCGTAGCCCTCATTATGGATAGTGTGAAGGAAAAGGTTTCTCCGCCGACAAAAGAAAGACTGAAGGAGTTTGACTGTGCAGTGCAACTCCACGAAGAATAACAATAATCTCCGCCAAGTACGATGTTCCTACTGTGGCAGATTTATGGGGCTGGCGAATGTTGTAGAAGGAGAAGTCTACTTGCGATGCAAGAACTGTAAGACCTGGACAGCAGTGTTAGGCAAGGAAGCCGAGAGGAACTTGACAGGGCAGGAGATGTATGATAGGATTACTTCAGGACAGAAAGCCCACGAAGTCTAGTTTTGTAGTTTCAGGTTTCTGAAACAATTAAAGGACAGAGGGCTACGAGCCAACAGCTTCAGGTTGTTGGTATTTTTTATAAAAGGAGGTTACTACAGTGGCTAAGATAAAAATGTCTAAGGTGGCAGGGATGCCAGTCAGGAGTCTACGGAGGATAGTTGGTATTCCAGCGCATAGACCTAGTGCCTTCAACGCTTGTGTTGGTGGTGCACTAAAGGGTAAGACCTATCCCAGGCCCCCCGTGGGAATGGGCGGGCAGCAAGACAAGCGCATCCAGTCTGCTTTCACTTCTGCCGTAAAAGGTTGCAGTGGCAGAGGCGGCGGACGGATAAGTAGACCTTATGTCGGCAGAGTACCTGGTGGAATGTTCTAGGCAAAAAGGACACAAAAAAGGGGGAGAGGCTATAGTCTCTCCCCCTTTTGCTATTCTCCTATTCGTACACAGATTTCATCCACTCAATGAAACAATCCTCACAAGTACCAGCATATAGTTCATCAACCTTCCCGCATATAGAACATCTACCATAGGACTGGTCTACTTCTGCTTTTGCCAATTCCACTGCTCTCGGAGTCATAATACGTGATGGCTTTTTAGCGGTCTTCTGTAGAATATCAACAATCAGAGCTTGCTTAGTTCCGCCGAGCAGTTTATATTCTATCCTAAGAAGCTCATCAACTGACTTGTCTTCAAGGTATTCTCTTCTTCCCATCAGAAAACACTCCGTTTACCCAATCCAGAAAACACTTCTCACAAGTGCCACTGAACAGATTATCATACTTGCCACATATACAACAAGTTCCCTTGCTCTGTGGGGCAGATGCCTTTAGCATATTTACTCGCTCTTGGCCAAGTTTTTCATTGCTTGTTGCATCTCTCCATACCTCGGACAACTCTTCTGACCAGAAGGAAGGTAGCTTGTTGGTCATTATACCCCTGAACTCTGGTTCCTCACATTCAACCAGGGTCTGCTTCTTGGAGTGTATCTTCTCCCTTGCCTCTATCAGCAACTCCCGACAGAACTCGTCCTTGCTTCCCCATCGTATCTGGCGGGAAGATGGCTTCTTGACCATGATGCAATCCATACCTCGGAGTATTCGGGAACCAACATCCGAGCTGGCGTGGAATACGAACAGTATGACTTGATTTCTCTGGCGTACAAGTGCCTGGCATCCTTTTACCATCTCCTCTAACTTGGCTCCACCTGCTGGTAAAAATGTTGTGCCTTCGTCTATGAGTATGACGGTATTCGGAGTAGCGAGGTCGTCTAGAGTTATGGTGTCAAACTCAGGCGGCAGCAGGTAGCGTTTGTTCTGTGGGTAGTTAGCTATCCGTGGGAGTAGGTTGTATTTCTGGCTTATTTCCTCTACTAAGAAATAGCCTAAGCCACTCTTACCCGAACCTCGTTTGCCGAGGATGATGTTAGCTGTGTGAGGATAGATTAAGTTAGTCCACTTCATGTTTCTGTGCCTCAAGTAGTTGTTCCTCATACTCAACAGACTGCCAAATATAGTGCATGAATGACAGGATAATAGAGGGGTGTACTCCCTGAACTCCTTTATCCTCCAACTCCTCTATATTACCCATTAGGCTGTTCCATGCCTTCCAGTAACTGGCTTCTTTCATTGTCCTTACCTCCTTATTACTACAGAGCTAAGCTACATATAGGAAACTACTGGTGTAAACTCAATCCATTCTCACTTAAATCCACTGTTTTCAACTATATGTAGCTTAGCTCTGTTGCTTTCACTCCTCCCTTGTTATTAAGATTATTCCACTTCGTGGAATTTAAGAGGGGGACTGGTCGAGTAGCCCCCCTCTATGAAGGAGGAATAATGAAAAATGGCAAGTTAGTATTCATTATTGTAAATTGTCTCTAGGTTAATACACCAGGGAACTCATCTATAATCTCCTCTATCCAGTCGTGAAATCTATCTGCAATCTTGTCACTCGCTTGAAGTTTTCTTGCCACACTTTCTGCAAGTTCCTTGGCTTCACAGGAATCTAAACGTTCAGCTTCTGTCCTCAGTATCTTGGGCACTTGGTTCAGTAGCTCCCCACAAAACTCTTGCTTTGTCATTTCCCTCCTTTCGTTTTGGGGTATAATTCCCGTGCGTAGCTGAAAATCCTCTCTGCTGCTGGGTCTACACCAGGTTGGTAATCTCCAATTCTTATCCATTGTCGGCGGAGTTGGTAGGTGACTGCCCTTAGCTCGGCGTTGGGCATTTCGGGGATTAGGGTTGTATCTCCGTAGAATCCCCTAATATAGTCACTGTTTAGTTTCATTTCCTTTACCTCCTTTATCATTTCCCTTCATGTACCTTAGCAAATGTTTGCAGGTTCTCCAGCTCGCTAATCCTAGCCAACCGCTCTTCTTTTGTTGACTCTCTATGAATCCCCTCAAACTGCGTTCTATCCGCATCCTTCAAGGCTTCAATCCTTATCGCTATGTATTCATACATGTTCATTTTGCTTCCTTTGCCCTTGCTATTGAAGCTATAGTGGTCTCCGTGACCATCTTAGCATTAGCAGCCAGATATTCCAATGCCATCTCAATCGTCATTCTATCAGCATCCTTGTTTCCTCGGAAGTAGAAGTCACCCATAGACTTCAGGATGATAAAGTCTTCGGGGGACAACTCTATGTTAATTCTCAACTTACTCATGATTTTCCTCGTTTACCTCAAAGTCCCATCCCATAACGTCAAGCAATGCTTCAGATAACTGAGCTGGGCTTGCTTTCATTATCTCATCTAGCAGGCTTGCCTTTATTCCACCTGGTAGTGTGAATTTAAGGAACATAAGGTCTATAAGTCCTTGCCCTTCAAGAAGTATTCTTAACTCATGTTTTGTTATTTGCGCCATCTTTTACCTCCTTATAGCAGTAGACGTTTCCTCAGCTTTTATGCTGTCTAGTATGTTCTGCCATGCTCTGGTTTTCTTCTCCTGGTACCACATGGCATCATCATAATCATCCTTGTCAATTCCCTCGTAGTATGAGATAGCAGACATAGTAAATGTTATCTCATACCCTGTAAGTTTATCTACATCTGCTCGCAGCCACCGTATGTTTTTAGCCTTACCTTCCCATTTCTCTAATAGCTCATTCTGTGTCATTGTCTTACCTCCTTATTACTTGGCTACTCTTTGTTCTGTGAAACAGAACTACTCTAGCCACTTCTAGGCGTGAAGATTACCCTCACGCCTAGCTTGTGGGTAGGTTAGCTCTTGATTTCAACAGCCGCCACTACCTGGTATCGCTGACCAGTAGCAGGGTTCAGTACCTTGCCAAACCAGCCCGACTTTCCACTGGTGAAGGTCTTACTATAAGCCGTTAGCACCACTAGCTGGCTCATATCTACCTTCTGGGCCTTGACTTTGCCATTCCCGTTGTCTGCCATTTGGACACCTCCTTTATATTTTACTTTGGCGACGATAACCGTAGAACAGTCACCTTCAGTTTCTTAATTTGTGCTCTGGTATAGCCAGGGCAATAAGTATCTAAGTCTATCAGCTTCCCCTTCGGTATGTTACAGGTTGACATCCCGATGTACGAAGGATGCAAGCTACCCTTGCGCCTAAACATGCCCACGACGTGCCCATGATACACAATGTACTTATAGGCATTAGGTTGTCTCCGTGCTTTAATTTCCGCCCTATCCTTAGCCAACTGCCTGCCACATTCCTGGCAATAGCAACCTTTGCGAATTGCCCTATCGCATATAAGGCACTTCCGAAGGTTAACCCCTTCGGTTGACCATGTCCGCCTTGGCTTTGCCACCAAAGCTAGTGCATCTTCTCTAGTCATTGCCATTTCATACCTCCTGCTACCTTCTTAGTTGAAAGCCCATCGCCACGGCAAGGCGAGGCAGCTTGATGGGATAATGGTTTTGTGAAACAAAACAACCCCCTGCCACCGCAGGGGAGTAAGCCACGGCTTTAGTATCTCTAATGACAGTCCAAACTGTAATTACACACAGGCTGACTGGGACTTTTGACAGCCGAATCCCACCAGTGGGTTAGAGCCTATGAGGGGCTTGCTACATGCCCCGACTACACTAGCTCTCACAATCCTAGCAAGGATAGCATTGCCCCTAACTAGGGTTACTATCACAGATTGTGAACTTCGCATAGTTGCGCTCCGTACTCATTGCCTGGGGAGGCACAGCCTATACTGATGGCTTAACCTGTACGAGCAGAACACTTATCTAGGTGACATAGTGACTGCCGTTCCACCTCCACGCTTAACGCTGCGTTGCGGTAGCTTTACACTACCAAAACTACAAAGCTATGTGATTTAGGTTCACCGCTCCTCTCTAGGTCTCACAGTACACCGTTTGTGGACATCAAGGTTAGCCTGCTACTCCCACGCTCTAGGAACGCCCGTTCCACATCTCATGGGTTACAAGCTGGAAGGTTATCCGCCATCAACCCTTCAACCATCAACCGTTCAACCCGTCCGTATATTAAAAACACCAGCACGGCGATTTGTGTTACACCGTGCTGGTGTTACTGCTAGATGATTACATGACCAGTGTTCACGAATCGGTGAAGTGCTACCCGTTCTGCCCCAGATAACCTTCTACCAGCTAACCGTTTGCTGATTATACCCTGTATTCGTGGGGGAAGGTTACTAAAGATGCGCTTTGCCTCAAGTTCCGAATCAATCCTAGCCTGCCATTCAACCTCTCCCACTATGGTTTGTATTATCTCCTCTCCTGTATCTGTTAGCTCACTCCCATAGGTTATGTCGCTATCACCGTACAACCGATGTGCCGTATAGTGTCGCCACCAGTTTGCGACATGATTCCTAGCTATGACAAAGGCCATACTTGCTACACATGGCCTAGCTTCAAGCAGCTTCAAGGCCAATTCCTGTAGCACATCCTCCCGTTCCTGGTATGGGATACGTGCTAACTGCCAATTCAATCCCTTCCGCAATTCCGCTTCCCCTATACCGAATTTGCTACCTAGAATGTTCGCCAACTCCCGGAGCTGTAGGGTGTATGCTTCTGATTGCTTTGATGCCGGAGCTGGTAATTGGTGGCTATGATTACCACCATCAATACTGTATTGGTGTTCCCGTTCCCTTGTTTTTGTGTTTGCCATTGTCCATCTCCTTTATTTTGAATTTTGAATCTCGACCTCGACCATCTATATCATATACTAATTAGTGAATTAGTGCAAACAGTATATAGTGTTTTGGCCTATTAGAGGATTTCGGGGTTGATGGAATTTTAGCTTCAAATTGTGGAATTATGGTTATAATAATTATCACCTCGCTAGGTACACTAGGTATAATCGTATAATAGCCTAGCGAACCCAGCGAGGTGACATATTACTGTTTACTTAGATACTAAGCCTTTCTCTTTCAAGGCATCTACTATGAGGTCAACCATTGTAGCAATACCAACGGCTTCCTCTGGGAACACACTGTATAAGCGGTCTAGAGTATAACGGTTATTCTCCAGGCTTGCACTATCCCTATCAGCCGAGTGCTTCACGAACTCGTCACGCAACTGTCTCTGAGCTATCAGATAGTCGTCGTTAGACTTTTGCTGGAACTCAACGGCTTGCTTTATCGCAAGCTCAGAGTAGCCCATCATGGCCTTGGAGTGTGAAACCAGGTTATCGAACTGCACCTTGTTATTGGCGAACAGCAACTCTACATCATCCTCATTTAGCTTTTTTCCATCTGGCATATTTTACTTTACCTCCTCGTTACTATCTTATATCAGAATATGGTCTCTGTCAAAGACTCTCCTCCAAATCTTCTATAGTATCAAGAACAACTTGCCATGCACTGTCTCTCTCCTCCTGATACTCCTCTCTGTCCTCAAAATCCTCTAATATGATACCCTCATACTCGGCAATAGCATCTTCTGTATCTATTACATCATAGCCTACGAGCTTATCTATATCTGCCCGTAATAGGCGTATGTTCTTGGCTTTCCCTTCCCACTTTTGCAGTAGTTCATCAGGTGTCATAGCTACCTTCTTCACCTTCACCTTTGGAACTGCCTTCTCCACTATCTCTACTCTCTCTACTACTTCTACCTTTGCTCTTGGAACTACTCTTTCCATTCCTCTCGGCATTTCATCATAAGCCTTACGCAGGTTTCCCCAGGCATACTCATCGGTAGCTCCTTCTGATGTTAGGCGATAGTACACTCGTGCTGACGGTATAACCTGCTTGCGTTTCGTGTCTGGGTGAACCCTGACACTAAGCAGCTTCGTGTCCTCTATTGTCTCCTCATAATCCTTCTCTATGAGACCGAGTGACCTAGCGAACTCACATGACCGAAGGAAGCTCCAGTAGGTTGAAATCTTATAACCATGTCCTTTTGAACGGTCACGGTTGACCTTCATAATTGCAGTCTTGTAGAGGCGGTGCAATTCAGAAGGGTTGAGTGAACCACTTGATGACAGTGTATCCTTTATAAAGTAGCCTACTGAGATTCCTCTTGGTCGCTTAGGCATATTATTTCCTATACGTACTATATGTATTTGTTATATGTATCCAATCTACACAATATGTCCTCTGTGACGCTAAAAACCTGTGATAGACTATCAATTAAAACTTGCATGTGCTCTTTTTCAGACTCTCCAATATACAATTGTACTATTTCAAGATACTCTTCCAATATATTTGCATCACTATTAAGCCTCTTAGCCTCGATAGTCGCTACCCTTGTCATTGATAGCCTCATTGCTTCTCGTATTGTATTACCTGCTGATAACATTTAATTACCTCCTTTAGTCGACTAGACATATTATTTCCTGTACTCGCCTAACCAAATCAACATACTCGCAGTAACATCATAAACTTGAGACAGGCTATCAATCATGCCCTGTACACGTTGCACATACTCAATTGCACCGACATGCTGTTGTATTGATTCAAGACACGCTCCCAATGCCCCTGCAGCGTCGTTAAGCCTCTTGGTTTCGATGACTGCTACCTCTGCCATTGATTTCATCACTGCCTTCTGTATTATAGTAGATTCTGTTCCCATTCAATTGCCTCCTTATGTGTATTTCCTTATCTTCTGGATTATGCGTTCTAGTTCTCTGTGTACTCACAGTTCAATCGCCCTTGTTTTTGGATTTCAGCACAGGTCGTATCCTTGTTAGCTGTTTCCTCAGCCGCTCCCTGGTTTCAACGGATACCTTTCTATGTACACGAGGTGGCTTTATCATTTTCTTAGGAAGCTCATACTCTCTGCCACCATAACCATTATCTGAGAGCCTGGTTAGCCCTAGCTTCTTCTCCAGGTGATTCTGCCAAACCTTATTGTACATGAATATCTGTGCCTGACTATCTGCTTCATCAAAGGTAATTATGGTCTCACGCTCTGCTAGGCTTAATGTTTTACTCATTACGCTCAAACCTCTTACAAAGCATATCCCTTATCACAAGGGTTGCGGGGGTAAACTCTATTGTCAAATACTCTTCCTTTTCCCACTTCTCTATCTGTCTAACTATAGGACAACTGTTAACATGCTTACACCAGTCACAACTACGAGATTCAGTCATTATTTACCTCCCTTTTTACCCTTACCATGCCCTTATAATTTCCTTGAGTTTCTCCTCCAGTTCTATCTTATACATAGTCACAATTTCCCTTACATTAGCTGGAACTCCTAGTTTCAAACTTGCGCCTACATCAGGCATACCAGACTGAGTATCAACTGACTCATAGACCGTAATAATGAAACCACCACTAGCTTCCCTAATCGTAATACTTCTCATTTATTTAATCCTCCTTTTTACCATTTCGCTTGCTCCAAGTATTTCCCTAAATCCTCTGCCCTCAGTCTACCATACATCTGGAGCGTAGTATCCAGCCTCCTATGCCCCGCTATATCGGAGACTATGTGAATGTCTATCCCAGATTGCATAAGCTGAACTACCCTACTATGCCTGAACACATGAGGCGTTACAGGTAAGGACAGCTTCTTAGCAGTCTGTTTTATCATGTTGTATATGTCATGGTACTCATAATCCATGAAGACACTATTACCTTTAGACTGGCGTACCTTCATCCATGCCCTCAACGCATCCATGCCCTTGTCATCGACCTTAACTCTCTGGCGACGGCCACCTTTGCGGGTAACAGTGATAACACCATTATCCCACTCTATATCGTCTTTCTTGAGTTTAAGGACTTCGGAGATTCTACAGGCCGTGGAGAACATCAGTATCATAATCGTCTTCTCCAAGTTGCACGAGGCGTTGTCTATCATGCGGTGAATATCCTCAAGGGAGATGTATTTCGGCTCCCCGACCTCTATGCCAATAGAAGGGATGTTGAAGCCGTATTTCCAGTGTAAGGCATTGCGCATTACTGCGACGGTGTTCTGCCGATGAGAGGTTTTCATTACCTCTAAGAACTTGATGGCGTTCTCCTTAGACGGGGATTCGCCGTTAAGCTGGCGGAGATAGACTCCAATCCACCAGGTGTAGGTTTGTATTGAGGAGTCCTTCACTCAGGTAACTCCTGTCGCAGATTA
>Ga0210003_1002330_pt1 | contig 16182 bp, 13 predicted proteins | sample LantaG_FD_182804 | JGI IMG/M metagenome (GOLD analysis project Ga0210003, IMG submission 182804) | Deep subsurface microbial communities from Baltic Sea to uncover new lineages of life (NeLLi) - Landsort_02402 metaG (SPAdes) (version 2) | ecosystem: Environmental > Aquatic > Marine > Oceanic >...
TCTCTCTCTCTCTCTCTCTCTCTCTCTCTCTCTCTCTCTCTCTCTCTCTCTCTCTCTCTCTCTCTCTCTCTCTCTCTCTCTCTCTCTCTCTCATCCTCTTCTCTTCTCACCTGGTAGAACTCGTTGTCGCTGCGCATCGCGGCGCGGATCGCCGCCTTGCTGAAGACCCCCAGCACGAACGTATCCGTGGACCTCCAGTCGGGCGCGCCGAACCCGATCCCGTTCACCAGGCCCTGCCCGTTCCGGAACTGCCTGAGCCCGGCGAACCCGGCGCTCGCGTAGTCCTGGGTGGCGTACGCGTTGCCGGGGGCCTGCGGGATGTTGTCCCCGAGGCTCTGCGGGAACGAGATCGCGAGGTACTTGGCCAGCGAGTCGGCGCCCGACCAGAAGTTGAGCGCCTTGCCGGCCGTGCCGCCCCGCAGCCTCGAGAGCGAGGCCGCGGCGTCGGGGCCGTCCTGCAGCCGCGCGACCAGGTCCTCGGAGACGCAGCTCCCCGCCAGGGTGTTGGCCTTGAACGCGGAGATGAACTGCGCGGGCGTCGTCACGCACTTGTACTGCGCGAGGAGGTCGCGGTAGATGTTCACCGTCTGCTCCGGGCGCAGGCCCAGTGAGCGCGCGCGGGTCCAGGCCGCGTCGAACGCCGACCGCGTCGAGTTCTTGAGCGCGGTAGCCTTTTCGGGCACCGTCGCGTTGGAGAGAGCGATCGCCTGGAGCCTGGAGGCCGCGCCCGCCAGCTCCGCGTTCTCGCCCTGGAGGAAGTCGAAGACGGCGTCGGTCCTCTGCTGGAGGTCCTCGAGGGGCTGGTTCTTGAGCGCGAGCGGGTTCTGGCATGCGTGGACGTTTTTTTTGGCTTTTTTTTGTTTGGTTGAGAAGATTAAAAAAAAAACCTTGGCGGCGGAGGAGGAAGAGGAAGGAAGACCGCGCGCTGGTCCGCCTCTCTCTCTCCCCACCTCTCTCTTTTGCGCTCCGCCCTTGCTTCGCCGCGAAAGAGAACCTGCTCTCTCTTCGCTTTAGAGCAGTCTTACGCCATTTCCTGAGGTTTCCCGTGGAGGCTTGAGTGCCTCGCAGTACAGCCTGACTGGAGTCGCGCGGGGGGGGGGGGGCATTGCACGTCGAAAACCGACAGATGTGCAGTTCAGCCAGACCGACAGATGCGATAGTCCCCTCGCAGCGTTACAGCTTGGCTCGAAATAAGGCCTGAACCCGCTCTTTCTCGCGTCGAGCATTTTGTTCGTTATGTGTGCTATAGCTGGCTCTGAAATTCTGAGCAGAAAAGGCCCGCGGCGACTGCTTTCCGCGGCGGGCTCCTTAGCGCGCGAGTCTCGCGGCATCTTCGAGGAAGAGCTGCTCTCAATTGAAAGCAAGACGAGAAAAGGGAAAAGCCCCTGCAGAGAAACACTCACCGATAGCTGCGCCTTGACCAGGCCTGCGATCAGCGCGAGGACGACGAACGCGTAAGAGAGCGCGGTCGTCCTCATGGTATGTTGGTGTTGTCGCCTGAGAAAAAGGAGCACGGAGAGAGAAAGAGCAACGAAAAGAAAAATGGTTTCGAAATATTATGATGAAGATTTCCCCCCCCCTCTTTTTTCTCTTTCCTCGACCCTCCATCACCACACTCTTCTCTCTATCTCTCTCACCAAAACACCCAGAGAGAGAAAGGGAGAGACCACTCACGATCAAAACCAACGAAACCGGAATGGCCAATGTGCATGATCTTGTTCTGTTTAAAAAACGGGAATGAAAAAACGACGTCTCTCTCTGAGCCATATCAAAAAGAGGGAGGCTTCTTGTTGGAACAAAAAATCGGGGGAAAAAGGGCCAAAGCCGCTTGCCGCTGCCGCTTCTCCCTCTCTCCTCCCCCATACAAGAAGCCGAAAGGGATCAGTGGAGAGAATAGTGAAAGCAGCACTTTTTTGTTTTGGTTTCGTCGTCGTCGGCATCCTTGTTTTCTTTTTTCTCTCTCTCCTTTTCTTCGTTCGTTCCCTCTCCCGTCTCTCCCCAATCGTTCATGTCAAAACCAAAAAACCAAAAAAACTCATCATCACCACCGCTTTCTTCACGGCGCCGGGGGCGTCAGCGTCTTGCAGTCCCCGTTGATCGGCACCCCGCCGTTGACGCCGTTGAGGCAGAACTGGATGGTCGTCCTGGCCTTGGGCGGCAGCGACTTGGAGAAGAACGGCGAGAAGAGGAACTCGGTCGACTCGCCGGCGAAGACGGCGCCGACGCCCGTGGCGGTGTAGCCGTTTCCTGTTGTTGGATTTTTCCGTTGTTTCGAGAGAGTTAGTTCCGCGAGTCGGAAGAGGAAGAATAGGAAGGGAGCTTGAGAAAGAGAGAAAGAGAGAAAGGACGGCGCGAGAAAAAAAGAACCAGCCTTTCGCGGAGCGCGCGCACGAAGAAAAGAAAGAAGGAAAGAAACTAAAAAGAACTCACCGGTGAACAGGGAGTTGAAGCTGCCCTCCGAGGACTGCATGAAGAAGGCGCGCGTGAGCAGGGCCTGCTCGGTAGGGGTCACGGCCGAAGGGAGGAGCATCATGTAGGTCATCTGTTTGTGTTTTTTTTGTTCGAGAGACAGAAGCGGGGAAAGACAGAGTGTGAGTTTTTTTCTTCTTCTCGAAAACGAGAAACAAAAAAAATGATGCAAAAACCAAAAAAGACTACTCCTCACCATGACCGCCACGCTCTCCGAGAGCGTCCTCTGCTCCACCAGGGGCAGGTTCCCGACGACGACCGCGAACTTGGCCATGTACTGTTGTTTGTGGTCGTCGTTGTTGTTGTTTGGGGAGAGATAAGAGAGAAATCATCGAGGTCGAGAGAGAGAGGGCGTGAGTTTTTGTTTTCCTTCGAGTCCAAAATCTTCATTCCTGTCCCAAAGAAAAAAAAGCAAAAACGCACGTCAAGCCACTGCGCGCTGCACGGCGCCTCGGTCGCGTCGATCGCCGTCGGGGGCACCAGCGTCCACCCGGGTGCGACCGTGGGAGTCGCCCAGGGCCCGCAGGCCGCGGCGTCCCAGCTCAGGGGCGCCGGCCCCGTCGACGGGTCGGTGCAGGTGGTGGTCGAGGTGCGGACCCCCTTGTAGACCATGCGGGGGAAGCAGGTGGAAGGGTATGCTGCCGCGGGGGCGTAGGAGCACTGGGCGCCGCAGCCGGTGAGTTCCTGCGGGGGGTTTGTGGGGGAGAGAAAGGGGGATCGAGGTGAGAGAGAGCTTGTCTTTTTTTTCTTTCTCCTTTTTTTTCTTTGTTCCCAACTCTTCAAATCAAAGCTCCAAAAAAAAGGAAGAAGAAGAACAAGAAAAGAAGCTCTCTCTTACCGTGAATGTGTTGTTCGAGATGAGGTCGATCGCGGTCTGCGGGATCTTGAGGCCAAAGGGCTGGTAGGTGTACTCGAAGTAGAGCTGTCGTTTTTTGTTGTTGAAAAAGTCCCCCCCCGGAGCGTGAGTTTTTTCTTTTCCGTTTCACTTTTTCCGCCGCCGCGTGTGTCAAAAACAAAAACGGCAATTAAAAACTCTCTCACCTTGAGGTTCTTCCAGTAGGGCCTCACGCCGTTCACGTTGGCGTTGATGTAGGTCTCCTGGTAGAACGAGTCGTCGGTCCTCATCGCGGCGCGGATCGCGGACTGTTTTTTGTTTTTTAAATTTCGGTGAAAGAAAGAGGTTGAGAGAGAGAGGAGGTTGAGAGAGAGAGAGGAAGGATTTTTGTGTTTTCATCGCCTTTTTTTTTCAAAACTCGAAGAAAAAAGAAAAACCTCACCTTGGAGAAGACGGCGAGCGAGAAGGTGTCGGTCACGCTCCAGTCGGCGGCGCTGTAGCCCACGCCGTTGACGAGGCCCTGGCCGTTCCTGTTTTGAAATGTCGAAAGAGAGTGTTTTTGGAAGAAGAAAAACGAGTGAGTTACGTTTTTTTCTCCTCTTTGAGTTTCTCGTCCCACCTCTAGACCCTCGGCCTCGAAAAAAAGAAAAAAGCTCTCTTTTTCCTTACCTGTACTCCTTCAGGCCGGCAAAGTTGGCCGACTCGTAGCTCTGCGTGTTGTAGACGTTGGGCGAGACCTCGGGCACGCTGATCCCGATGTTCTTGGGGTAGCCAATACGGAGGTACTTCGCCAGGGCGTCGGAGCCGGACCAAAGGTTGGCGACGCGAAGGTCGGTGGCGGCCTGTTTGAGTTTTTTTTTCGATTTTCGAGATAAAAATGTCAGCTCTTTCCTTCCTATTTTTCACGCTCCTCCCGAGACTCTTTTAAGGGGGTCTTTTGCGACCCCCTTATTTTCCTACCGCTCTTTTTGTCTCTTGCTTCCCGAGGGAAAGCGAAAGAGAGATAGAGACAGACGAGAAAAAAGATCACGAAAAGAAGAAAATCACAACGAAAAACTCACGGATCTGTTGGCCGCCTGCGCGACGCTGTTGCCCGAGGACAGCCTTCCCACGAGGTCCTCTGAGACGCAGCGCGGGGTATTGGCCTTGAAGGCGGCAGCGAACTCGGCCGGGGTGGTGACGCAGTCGTACTGGTTGAGGAGCTGCGAACCGAAGATTTGTGGAGAGGAAGAAAGCCGCAGGTGGAAGCGGGGGGGGGGAGAGAGAGAGGGAGAGAGAAAGGAGAGAGCGAGAGAGAGAAAGAAGAGAGAGAGTGAGAGTGACCGAGTTTTTTCCCTTTCTGTTGTCTGTCTACTTCTCTCCCCTTTTTGAATTTAAAAAAAGCTTGCATACCTCTTTCTGGATCGCGATCGTCGTGTCCGGGTGCAGCCTTATCTCGCGCGCGCGGGCCCAGGCCGCGTCGAAGTAGCTGAGCGAGGTGTTAAGCACTGTTGTTGGTGACGTTTTTGTTTTGTTTTGATTTTTTTTGAGACACGAGAACACAAGCTCCTTGTGAGTGCTCTCCTTCGTTCCTCTTCTCTCCTCCTCTCTCCTTCTCTAGATACAGAGATCCGGAGAACGAAAACTCCAACTTACGGGTCAGGTACTTGCGCGGCACGGTCTTGTTCTGCTGGTAGATCGTCTTGAGCCTGTAGCCCGTGTTGGCGATCTCGGCGGTCTCGTCTTGCACCCAGGTGTAGGCCGCGTCGGACTTCTTCTTCATGGCCTCGAGAGGGGAGCCGGCGGTGAGCGGGTTCTGTTGGAAGGGGGGATGGCGGAGTTGGCAAGGACGGAGAGGGAGAGAGAGAGAGAGAGAGAGAGAGAGAGAGAGCGTTGAGTGAGCGCGTGGCAGAACGAGGGAAACGAAAGAGAAAAAAACCTCGTCCGACGTGAAACGACGGGGGCATCGTCGTCGTCGTCGTATCGTTTTCTATTCGACCTTGGGGAGGAAGATGCGGGATTCCTTCCCGAGTAACTCCCGTCCTTTCATCCCTGTTTACCGCACTCTAGAGCACAATATTGATCACCAGGAGCAATTCCGGTGAAGAGAGCACGCGAAAGAAAGGAGCTCTGCGTGCGGGGGCGCGGGTGACAAAATGCGAAACTCCTTCGAGCGAGAGCCATGGCGGCATCGAGAGCAGCAGCAGTTTCATCCTTTTCTCTTCGCCCCCCACCCCTTCTCTTGCCTCCCACCAGAAACCCGAATCCCAGCGCTCCACGAGCTCGTTTCTCAGACTGAGCTTCTTGCGACAAGCGCAAATTAAAGAAGACGATGTTACTTCAGAAGCTCGTGGAGGAGAGACGACGCATTCCAAAAAAAAGCAAACAGACGCGTCGTCGTTCGCCGCGAGCGAGCCTCCTGCTAACAACTCCCTCGTCCGCAATCAAAAAACAACTCACCGGCAGCTGCGCCATTGCGAGCCCCAGCGCAAGCGCGAGCAGGAAGAACGCGACATTGACGGCGTTGGTCCTCATCTTGAGGGAGAGAATTTCCGCGCACTCGTGGGCGGAATTGGGGAAAAAAGGAAAAAACAAAAGAAAGAGTGTGTGAAGAGCTGAAAATGGTTTCGCTTTGTCGTCAGTCGAGGTTCTCCTCGACCCCAACGAGGCCCCTCCTCTCTCCGTTTTTTTCGCGTTACAGTCTTCCTCCCGCAGATAGGGCACCGATACACAGATGGTTTACAGTCGCGCTCTCCTCAGGCTTCCCACCACCCTACGACCACGAGAGAAAGAGAGGCGGTCGCCGCCGGAGCCGTCGAACCTCCTCCGCTCTCCCGCTTCGCCGCCGCCGGCGCGGCCCCTTCGACAGCCAGCCACCCGTCGAACGCGTCGAAGAACGCCTTCACGGCGCCCAGCCTCCGCACGAGGGCCTCCCTTCCCCCCTCCCTCGCGTACTGGTCGACGAGGTCTCGAGGCGAGATGCAGCCCAACAGACCCGAGATCAGCGGGTGCGAGAGCGTGGCGGGGACGCGGGCGAGGGCGGTGAAGCCTTCCTCTTCCCCGCTGCCGCCGCTCCCGCTCCCGCTTCCTCCGCTCGCCGCCGCCGCCGAAGACTCCTCAAGCTCGACGTCGAGCCCAAACTCTTCGAGGGCGCTCCCGGTCCCCGCGTCCATGAACCTGAGGGCCGACGTGGCCTGCACGACGCGGCCCCTGACGAGGCACCGGCGCCCCGAGCCCTCCGCCGGCGTCGTCGCTGCTGCGGCGGCGGCCTCCGAGAGCGGGCGCCGAGGCAAGGAGGCCGGCGCCGGGCCCGCGGCTGCGGGAAGAGGCAAGGAGGCCGGCTCCGGGCCCGCGGTTGCGGGCAGAGGGGAGAAGGGCTGCTGCTGCTGCTGCTCATCCCCTTCGTCCCGCGCTTCCATCTTGACGTCCTCGTCGTCCGAGGAGTCGAGGAGGATGACGGCGGGGGGAGGAGCAGCTGCAGCAGCAGACGGGGCCTGATTTTGCTCCTGCTGCTGCTGCTGTTGTTGTTGCGGCGGAGGCGCAGCGACCAGAGGAGCACGAGCAGGAGGAGCGGCGGCCGCGGCGGCCACGGCAGCGGCGGGGGCAGCAGCGCCCGCCTCAGCCTCCGCCGCCGCTCCAGGCCACGCCGCCGCCCGAGCCTTCTCGTACAGCGTGGGGCCCCCCGCCCCTCCGCGGCCCCCCGAGGTGCCGCCGCCCGCTGCTCCGCCGCCGCCCCTTCCGTCCGGGGCCTTGGCCCACTCCGCCCGCGCCCTCTCCCTGGCGGCCTCGAGCCTCGGAGCGCGCCCCCCGAGGACGGCGACGTTGGCCGGACGGAGCGCGAGCATCCCGCGGAGGACGAGGGGATCGGTGACGGCGATCTGAGAGGAGTTTTCTCGGTTGGTCGAAAAAGAGAGAGAGAAGGGGAAAGGGTGAAGAGAAAGGGAAGAAAGAGCACGAACGAGAGTGCGAGAGAGAGCAAGGCGAAGGAGAAGAAGAAACTCTCTCTTCTCTCTTTCTCTCCTTGTTCCCTCACCTTGCACCCGGCGGGCAGGTCCGCACTCAGGGCCGGGACGGGTTCCAGCTCGAAGGCGACGACGTGGCGGGAGCCTAGGAAGGATTTCGTTTTCTTTTCATTTCGTATAGGTCTGAGTTTTTTTTCTCGTTTTCACGTTTCGCGTCGAAAGGGGTCTTTTTTTTTTCGTTCCCTTTCTTCTCCTGCCTTTCTCTCTCTCTCTCTCTTTCCGAAGAAAAAAAAATAGACTCACCGTCCGTCAGCAGGAGCTTGAGCATCCTCCCGCTGACTGGCGCGCCGGAGTAGCTGATGTTGTCGTTGGAATTCCCCGGTTTCGGTTTCGACAAGGGCGTTTTTGGTTGTGAGTTTTTTTCCCTCCCTCCTCCAGAGAACGATGAAACGAAAAGGAAAGTCTTCTTTCCTCGCTTCCCCTTCAGAGTTATTATTTACCGGTGTTTAGCCGAGGCGGCAGCGTTGACCACCTCGTCGGCCTGGAGGATCCTGCGTCCGGAGAGGGTGCGGCCGTGGAGGGACTGTTTTTTTTTTTTTTTGCGTGGGTCGAGGTCGAGGTGAGTTTTTTTTTTCGATTTCCTCGAGCGGACAGGAGGGAGGAAGACGACCGAGAATTCCGAGCTTTCTCTCGCTTTTCTTCTCTCGGCCGTGCATCTCCCTCCCTCTCTCTCTCTCTCTTTCTTCCTCTTCTCACATCGAGGTCCCCCGGCAGTGAGCCCCCCGCCCCTGCGCTGTTCAGGTCCGCATTCAGCACGAGGGAGACGAGCGCCTCGGCGGTCAACGGAGACGATGACGACAAGTTTCCTCCTCCCGCTGCTGTTGCTGCTGCTCTCGCTGCTGCTTCGATCCAGTCGGCGCGCAGGCTGAGGCCGAGGGAGGACGCCAGAGAGAGCGCGGTCGCTGCCTGCGAAGAGAGAGAGGCCGAGGCCATCGTCGCTGATTCCGCGAAGGCGTTTCCTTCTCCAAAAAAACCTCGATTGCGAAGCCAAGAAAAAAGTGGCGCCCGAGTCGTCTCTTCTCGACGCCCGGCGCCCCTCGATCTCTCCCACTCTCAACTTCTTCTCTCTCTGAAAGAGAGAAAGAAGTCGCGCGTTCTCTGAAGCTCTTTCTACCCATCTCTCTTTCTCTATCGAGCCAGTACCGACACACCAGCCTGCAGCAGCAGCCATGCCCCCGAAGAAAAAGGGCGGCAAGAAGGGCAAGGCCGCCGACTGGGGCTCGGACGACGACCTCGTCGTCGATCCGCTCGAAGCTGCCGCTGCCGCTGCTTCGACAGCGGCGACGGCCGGAAGCGACGACGACGGCGACGATGCTCCTGCTGTTGCGCCCGCTCCAGCCAAGCAGAACAACAGGAAGCAGAAGAACAAAAAGAAGGCTCCTGCTACGTCTGCCGCAGCTGCCTTCGCCCTGCTCGCCGCCGAAGACGATGAGGCAGCGAGCGACGAAGTCGGCGACGGTGCCGCCGCCGCCGACGATGCTGAGCGGTCGCCCTCGCCTCCTCGCCGCGCGTCGGCCGCGGCGAGCTTCGCGGCGCTGGGTCTGGACGACGAGGGGGCCGGTGACGGCGACGACGAAGACGGGAGCGAGGAGAGCGAGACGGCTGAAGAGGTAAAGAGCGAGAGAGAAAGAGAGAAAGAAAGGGACTCCCCTCTTCGAGGGCCTCCATCGATCGACGGCGGCCGAAACGACGGCGACGCTCACCCCTCCACCTCCAACCCCGACGCACGCCACCCAAAAAACACCAGCCCTCCTCCTCCTCCCTCCTCGTCGCCGCCAGGATCCTCTCCATCGAGCGCCACCCCGACGCGGAGAAGCTCTCCGTCCTGAGCCTCGACGCCGGGACCGCGGGAGGGGATAACGAAAAGGGGAGGCCGAGGCGCGTCGTGACCAATGCCGCGGCGCAGCTCGAGGCCGGAGACACCGTGGTGCTGGCGCTGCCCGGCTCCACGCTCCCCGGGGGCTCGAGAGCACAGGTCTCCAGGGCCACCGTGCGCGGGGTGGCCTCGGAGGGGGCGCTCTGCTCCGGCGCGGACCTCTGCTGGAGCGGCGACGGCGCGGGTCGGGACCCCGCGGCGGCGGCGGCGGCGGCCGTCCCGGCGCGGCTGGAGGGCGGCGGAGCGGCCCCCGGGTCGCGCGTCGCCTGCGGCCCCGGCGCGGCCCCTCCGGAGGGGGCCCTGTTCGGCCCCGCGGCGGACCGCGTCGCGGCGAGGGAGCGCAAGAGGGCGAAGAAGGCCGCCGCCGCCGCCGCGACCGCCGCGGCGCTGGCGGCGTTGGGCGACTCCTCTGCTGCCGCCGACGCTCCTGCCGAGTCCCTGGACCTCGGCGGCGAGGCCAAGAAGAAGAAGAAGAAGAAGAGCACGGCGGAGTTCGGCGCGGCCCTGGCTGCGCTCGAGGAAGAAGCAAACGGCGACGCCGACGCCACTGCTGCCGCCGCCACTGCCACCGCTGCCGACGCCGCCTCTTCGAAAAAACCCAAGAAGAAGAAGAGCACGGCCGACCTTGACGCGATGATGGCGCAGATCGAGGGAGGCGAAGGCGGCGAGGAGAAGGAAGAAAAGGAGAGGAAGAAGGACAAGAAGAAAAAGGATAAGGGAGAGCCAGAGCCGTCGCCCGAGACCGCTTCCCCCTCTTCGTCTGCTGCCGCCCCTCCCGCCGCCGCCGCCGCCGCTGCCGCTCCCGCTCCCGCCGCCGCCGCCGCCGCTCCCGCTCCCGCCGCCGCAAAGGGCCCCGAGGCCACCGGCGACCCGGAGATCGACGCCCTGCTCTTCAACATCGAGAACCCGTCCTCTGCTTCCGCTTCTTCTGCCGCCTCTAAAAAGGCCAAGAAGAAGGCCAAGAAGGCGGCGGCGGGGGGAGGCGGTGTCGACGACCTCGACACGGCGCTTGCGGAGCTCGGACTCGACACCCCCGCCGCTCCCGCCGCTGCCTCTTCTTCTTCCGCTCCTGTTCCCGCCGAAGACTCTGATGACGACGCAGCAGCAGCGGTCACCGGCGGCGGTGGCGAGCCCAAGGAGCTCTCGGCGGCGCAGAAGAAGAAGCTGAAGAAGAAGGCAAAGGAAAAGGCGGCCAAAAGCGGCGACGGGGGAGGAGGCGCCTCTGAAGCTGATGCCGCCGCCGCCGCCGACGCTGCTGCTGCCGCTTCTGCAGAAGAGGAGACCGCTGCCTCTGCCGCCGCTGCCTCTTCGAAAAAGGGCGGCAAGCCCGCCAAGGGCCCCTCCGCCGCCGTCCGCCGCCTCCAGGAGGAGCTCGAGGCCCGGAAGAGGGCCGAGGCCGCCGCCGCGCAGGCCGAGGCCGAGCGCGTCGCCGCCGAGGAGGCAGAAATCGCCGCCCAGGAGGCCGAGGAGGCGCGCAGGGCCGCCGATGCCGAGGCGAGGCGCCAGCGGCAGAAGGAGCGGCGCGCCGAGCTGAAAAAGCAGGGGCTGTTGCTGACGGGCAAGGCCAAAAAGGAGGCCGAGAGGCTCGCCGCGGTGCGGGAGCAGTTTCTGAAGAGCAGCGGCGGCGCGGCCGGTGCGGCGGCGGCTTGGGGCGGCGACGACGACGAAGGAGGGGGAGAGAAGAGGCCGAAGAAGGCAGTCTACGAGAAGAAGAAGAAGCAGGGCGGCAAGCAGGGTGCCCCCTCGCTCACAAGCGCTCCCTCGTCTGTACCCTCGGAGGCCGCGGAGGTCGCTGCCGAGGAGGAGGAGGCGGCCAGGAAGGAGGAAGAAGAAGCCAAGGCGTCGGCGGCGTCGGCGGCGGAAGCTGCTACTAACACGGCGGAGGAAGAACCGAAAGCCGAGCCCGAAGAAGAGGAGGAAGAGGACGCCGCCGACGCCTGGGACCAGCTCGACCTCGACGAGGTCGTGCTGCCCCTCAAGAAGTCCAGGATCGACGACGACGAGGAGGCGAGCTCGTCGAGCTCCGAGGAGGACGAGGCGGCTGAGAAGCCGGCATCGGCAGCGACCGCCGCGGCGAAAAAGAAGCCCGCCGTGCTGACCGCGGCCGAGAAGAAGAAGGCCGCGGACGCGAAGGCGGCCGCCGCCAAGGCCGCTTTGGCCGCTGCCAAGGCCGCGGCGCGCCCGAAGAAGGCCGCGGCGGCGGCGAACGGAGGAGCCAAGGCGACAAAGGCGGCCGCCTCTTCGGACGACGAGGAGGAAGACGACGACGACGACGACGACGAGGCCGCGACCTCTTCCGAGGAGGACGAGGAAAGCGAGTCCGAGCCCGAGTCCGAGTCCGAGTCCGACTCTGACGACTCGGACGACTCTGAGGAGGCCCGCGAGCGCGCCCTCGACGCTTCCAAGCAGCGCCGCGCCGCGCGCTGGGCCCTCGCCAAGGAGCGCGCGGACCCGGACCGCCTGCGCTCGCCGATCTGCTGCATCCTGGGCCACGTGGACACGGGGAAGACCAAGCTGCTCGACAACGTCCGGCGCACGAGCGTGCAGGAGGGCGAGGCCGGGGGAATCACGCAGCAGATTGGGGCGACGTACATCCCGGCGGACGCGGTGGTGAAGAGGACGGCGCCGCTGCGGCGAGGGGCGGGGGCGGGGGCGGGAGGGGCGGGGGGAGGGGGGGCGCCGCCGGCGCCGAGCGCCGACGCGCTCGACCTCTGCGCCCCGCTCGACCTGCGCCTGCCCGGCCTGCTCGTCATCGACACGCCCGGCCACGAGTCCTTCTCCAACCTGCGCTCGCGCGGGTCCGGCCTGTGCGACGTCGCCGTGCTGGTCGTCGACCTGATGCACGGCCTCGAGCCGCAGACGATCGAGTCCATCAACCTGCTCAAATCCCGGAAGACGCCGTTCATCGTCGCGCTCAACAAGGTCGACCGCCTCTTCGACTGGAGGCCGCTCCCGGACGGCGCCATGCGCACGTCGCTCGAGAGTCAGCAGCCGCACGTCAGGGGTCAGTTCGACAAGCAGGTCGCGGCGGCGACGCTCGCGCTCAACGAGCAGGGGCTCAACGTCGCCCTGTACTGGGACAACCCCGACCCGAGGAAGTACGTGAGCCTGGTCCCGACCTCCGCCATCACCGGGGAGGGCGTCCCCGACCTGCTGCACGTGCTCTCGACGGTGGCGCAGTCGCGCAGGCTGATGGGCGACCGGCTGGTGTTCGTCGACGAGCCGCAGGTCTCGGTGCTCGAGGTCAAGGTCATCGAGGGGCTCGGCACGACCGTCGACGTCGTGCTCGTCAACGGCCGCCTCCGGGAGGGGGACACCGTCGTGGCCTGCGGGCTCGGCGGGCCCCTCGTGGCCACCGTGCGCTCGCTGCTGACGCCGCACCCTCTCAAGGAGCTGCGCGTCAAGGGGTCGTACCAGCACCACAAGGAGGTCGAGGGCGCGCAGGGGGTCAAGATCTGCGCGCACGGGCTGGAGTCGGCCGTCGCGGGCACCGCCCTGCTCGTGGCCAGGACCGCAGACTCCGCGCACCACGCTTCTCCTTCCCAGGCGCCCCCGGAGGGCGGCTTCGACGACGTCGAGGCCCTGAAGCTCGAGGCGATGGAGGACATGCACGACATCTTCGCCTCCGTCGACCGCAGCGGAGAGGGTGTCTGCGCGCAGGCGTCGACGCTGGGGTCCCTGGAGGCTCTGCTCGAGTTCCTGCGCTCTGACGCGGTGCGCATCCCGGTCACAGGCATCGCGATCGGTCCCGTGCACAAGCGCGACGTGATGCGCGCCTCCGTGATGCTCGAGAAGGGACAGAAGAAGTACGCCGCGGTGCTCGCGTTTGACGTGCCGGTGACGCGCGAGGCGCGCGAGCTCGCCGACGAGCTGGGCGTGAGGGTCTTCACGGCCGACATCATCTACCACCTCTTCGATCAGTTCACGGAGTACATGCGGCTCGCCCGCCGCGAGGAGGCCGACGCGGCCAAGGCGCACGCCGCCTTCCCCTGCGTGCTCAAGATCCTGCCCGCCTGCGTCTTCAACAAGCGCGACCCGATCGTGCTCGGCGTCGAGGTCGAGGAGGGGACCGCGGCCGTGGGCACCCCGCTGTGCGTCCCGACGCAGGGCGGCTTCGAGCTCGGGCGCATCGCCTCCCTGGAGCTCAACCACAAGGCCGTGGACAGGGCGCACCGCGGCGACTCGGTCGCGATGAAGATCGAGGCCACCAACTCGACGGAGGCCGCGCGGCTCTACGGCCGCCATTTCGACCACAACGACAGGCTCGTGAGCAAGCTGACCCGAAAGTCGATCGACGTCTTGAAGGAGCACTTCAGGGAGGACCTGGACAGGGACGACTGGATCCTGGTGGTGAAGCTGAAGAAGCTGTTTGGGATCGAGTGAGTTCGGATGGAGAGAGGAGAGAAGAGAGAAAGGAGAGGAGAGAACGTTGAGTTTTCGGTTTTTTTTTTTGAGAGAGAGGCTCCTGTGTGTTAGAGAAATTGCATTGTTCTGAAATGAAAATCTGTTTTCTGGAGCTCTGTTGTTTTTTCTTCTCTGCCGTGGCTCTCGATCAAGAGACAGAGGGGCGCGCGCTGTTCGCGGTTTCAGGGAAGAGAGGGCAAGGAAGCGAGCGGAGTTACTTTTGGTAGAGGTTGATTTTCAAAAACTCTTCACTTCGTCACTCTTTCTCTTTCCGTTGGGGCGGCGGGGGCGACGAAAAAGAAAGAAAAGATGGCTTCTTCCGCGGCCGCTCGGCCTCCGGGGGCCGCGGCCGCCGCCAACGGCGACGGCGACGAAGGCGGCTGCCTCCTGGACGCTCTGGCCGCGGCCGTGCCCGAGTCGCAGGCGCAGAGCCAGGAACGAGAGCCCCTCGCGGAATGCAGTAGCAGAGGCGGCATCACTGTCGGCGATGGCCTCCCGACGATGGCGACGAACAAAACTGGACGGACGAATCCTCCTCCTCTTCCTCCTCACCCCCTGCTCTGCTCTTACCTTTCGGCGTGCGCAGACGAAGGGCTGATCCCTGATGACAGGATCGCGAGGGAGATGGAGGCCGTGCCGCGGAGGCTGTGCCTCAGGAGAGGTGCGACGAAAGGAGTCTTTTTTTCAATTTCGTCGTCGTCGTCGAAGCGAGCGGGCTGTCGCTGCCGGTCGATTGAATCGACCTCACTCACCTTTTTCCCTTCTCAACCCCGACCAAAAAACCCGATGCAACTCTCTCTCTCTCTCTTTCTCTCTAACACCACCGAACACAGGCGCCTCCCGCCCCTCCAAGGACATGGGAGCCGTCATCTCCCTCTCCAAGACGACAAACCCGGACCAGCTCTCCGCCGCGCTCAGGGCCCTCTTCGCCGGCAGCCTAGACACCGACGGCTGTGGCGCAAATCCTTCTTCTTCTTCTTCCGCTCCGCCGCCTTCGTACGTCCCGCTCCTCTCCGTCGACCTCTCCGACTGCTGCCCACTCCCCAGGGACGCGCTACTCTTGCTCCAGAGGGGCACCGACGACGCGGGACCCTACAGCGGCGCCGTCGCGGCCCTGTCGCTCGCCCGCTGCGGCGTCGGCGGCGGCGACGCGCCACCGTCGGCGCCGTCGCTGCGGGACCTTGCTCTGTCGTCGTCGCTGACCGACAACCTTCGCGTCCTCGACCTGTCCGGTAACCCGGCGCTACTGAGCTTCGGAAGAGGCCAGCAGCAGCAGCAGCAGCAGAGGAACGGGAATGGCGACGGGGGGAGGAGGGTCCCGGCGCGGGCGTGGCTGCAGTCGCTGCTGCACGGCAATGACGCCCGCCTCGAGCGCCTCGACCTCGGGGGATGCTGCAGCTCAGGAGCCGATGTGTTGGTGGTTATCGACGTGCTGCGGCGGGCCGCGGTGTTCGGGAGCGTCGACGGGGCCGGGATCCGGGAAAGCCTGCGGGAGTTGGGGCTCGGGCTCGCCGCCCCCGCCCCGGCGCCTCCGTCCTTCCCACCCGCCGAGGAAGGGGCAGCCTCGACCCCGGCCGCGACCGCGGGACCGAGCGCGAGCAGCCGCTGGGGCCCCGGCCCCGTCTCGGCCCTCGTCGAGCTGGTGGGCCTGCTGCGCTCGCTGCGGCGCGTGGAGGCGTGGGGCCTGGGGGCGGCGGACGCGGCGGCGGTCGCGGAGGGCTGGAGGAGGAGGCGCTCCTCGGGCGAGAACGGCGAGAACGGCGGAGAGGCCTCTTCCTCTGCCATCGTCGTCGTCACCCTGCCCTCGAAGCACGCCCCGGGCCCCGTCGTGATCGAGAGGCGGCGGCGGAGGAAGGGGAAGGAGGGCGTGAGCGGAGGAGGAGTCGGAGGAGAAGAAGCTGGAGCTGCTGCCGATGAGACTGCCGCTGCTGCCGCAAACACCGCCGCCACCGACGCTTCGACGCCGGCGAGGCCGGCCGAAGCAGCAGCAGCAGCAGCGGCAGCAGCGGAAGCGGATGCAGCAGCAGCGGAAGCGGCAGCAGCGGAAGAGGGAGGAGACCGATTCGAGGAGGAGCTCGAGGACGAGCCCCGCGTCCTGTGGCCCTCGCAGCACGTCCTGCCTCCGACCCCTCCGCCGCCTCCGCCTCCGCCACCGCTCGCGCCCCTATTCAGCCGCGGAGAAAGGGCGAGCGCGAAGGAGGACGCCGCCGACGACGGCGAGAACGACGAAGGGGGGCGGTGGGGCCTCGCGGAGCTCGCGGCGAGGGCCAGCGCCCCGCCGCGCCACCGCGCGCATCATCATCATCATCAGCAGCAGCAGCAGCAGCAGCAGCGCCCGCACCGTCCCTCGCATCATCAGAATCAGAGGCCTCCTCTCGCTCCTTCGCGAAGGCCAGCGCAGCCGCAACAGGGAGGAGGAGGAGGAGGAGGGGGAGGGGGAGGAGGGGGAGGAGGAGCCGGGGGCGGCGGCGGGAGCGGCGGCGGCGGCGCCATTCCCCGCCACCCCCGCGACCCTTCTTCCCGCCCGCGGGACCCGAACCGACAGCAGCAGCAGCAGTCGCGTCAGCGGAGGGCCGCATCAGCCTCTGCCGCGACCG
>Ga0210003_1002332_pt1 | contig 16179 bp, 15 predicted proteins | sample LantaG_FD_182804 | JGI IMG/M metagenome (GOLD analysis project Ga0210003, IMG submission 182804) | Deep subsurface microbial communities from Baltic Sea to uncover new lineages of life (NeLLi) - Landsort_02402 metaG (SPAdes) (version 2) | ecosystem: Environmental > Aquatic > Marine > Oceanic >...
GGGGGGGGAGGGCTGGGAGGGGGAGGCGAGGGGGACGAGGGAGCGAGCGGCGCCGGCGCCGGCGGCGGCGACGGCCCCTTCCCGAGAGCGGGGGGACGCGGACGAAGGCAGGCTCCCCCTCCTTCCCTGCCGGCCCCTCGGCACGACCCTGGCATCTCGACGATCTCGTGGCGGTTCCCGGGCGTCGCGTTGAGCGAGGAGAGGCTCCGGGCGTGGCTGGAGAGGGCGCTGTGGCCCGAAGCCCCCGCCGCCCCCGCCGACGACGGCGGAGGGGGGGGCAGAGGGGAGGGCACGGGCGAGCCCGCGGAGGGAGGGGGAGGGGCGGGGGAGGAGGAAGAGAGGCTCGAGATCTTCCGCCTCAAGGGGCTGGTGTGCCTCCCTCCTCGGGCCCCTGCTGCAGCGGCAGCCGCGTCGGGGGACGAGGAGGAGGCGGAGGAGGCGGCGGGGCCGGGAGGAGGAGAGGGAGGAGGAGGGCAAGGCGCGGGGGGCGCGCCTGGGCTTCGCAGGGTCGTCGTGCAGGCGGTCGCCGACACCTACGACCTCCTCGAGGCCGGCCCCTGGCCTCGACTCGATGCTTCCCCCGGTAGAAGAGGCGATCCGCACCTGGCGCGGTTCGTGGCGATCGGAAGGGGCCTGAAGGGGAGGAGGGGCGAGGAGCTGGTGCGGGAGTTTGAGGAGATGGTTATGGGGCGCGGAGAGAGGTGAAAAATACTTTTCAAAAAGTGAACAGAAAAGCCGAGGCGAGGCATTTTTTTTTGTTTCGCTCGGCTGCGGTGTTCCGTTTCGAGGGATTCCATATCCAGCGGCGTCCCGCACCGCTGCTCTCTCCTTTCCCCCCTCTCTCTCTCTCTCTCGCTTTGTCTCACCCCGAAAATCGAGAGAGAGTCCTGCTGATTCGCTGTGTGGCCTCGTAGAGCCCTTGGGGCCAACAGCGAAGGCTCCGCGGCGCTCGCATCAAAAGGGGAGGCATTCAAGCCCAAAGGACGACGACGGACGACGACGGCTTGAGTTGGACGTTGCCATTCGACTTTTGTCAACGCCATGCTGCCCGTCTCCTGGCACGATGAGCGGTAAGGGAATATAGAGCCACGCGCTTGACGCGCTGGCGTGAAATTTTGTGAAGAAGAAGCGCATAGCTCCCTCGGCGAGGCGCGACATTGAGACCACTTGGTCGAAGCACAAAGCCCCCGCTGTCTTTGTCGTATCCTCCCTTCTCAACCCCTTCGCCCCGCAAAAAAAAATCTTTCAAAAACAGCCGCCCGACGATCCGCCTGGGCTTCCAAGGAAGAGGCAGTCAGGCCCCCTCCGCTTTCTCCTGGACCCTCGAGCTCGGCGCCAGAGCCCCGCGGCGCTTCTCCGAAGTCCTCCCGAGAAGAGGAGAAGACGAAGGCCGGCTCGACTCGTACGACGGAAACGCTTCGGCGTCGACCACGTCCTTTTCGGACGAGGCCTTCGTGCGGAACGGCGTCGCCCCCTCGGCGATCGGCTACGACGCCACGCTCCCTCGACCGGGCCAGCCGCTGAGGCTCAACACGCCTCGCTACTCCGCGGACGAGGGATCCGTGCGGGCGATTTTGGAGCTGCTCCGGGACCACGGCGACGCGATGCGGCGCGCCGGGGAGGAGCTCGACGCCGCGCTCGTGGGGAGGTGGCTGCAGCCGCGGGCGGGGAACGCGGCGGCGACGCTGCGGGCTCTGAGGGCGCACGTGGCGTGGCGCACGGACCCGAGCGGGATGTTTTTGACGAGCAGCTTGGCGGCCTCTTCTCTCCCTGCTTCGGTGGCGGCGACGCCGCGGGGGGAGAGGAGGAGCGGCAGCGGCGGCGGCGGCGGCCCAGACCTCCCCCCGCGGTGCAGCAGCAGCAACGGCGGCGGCGGCTTCGGCAGGAGGACCCCCCGAACCCTCCTCATCCCGGCCGCCGGCGCCGGCCGCGTCGACCCGCGCTCCATCCCCGCCTGCCTCGACGCCCGCAAGGCCTGCCTGCAAGGGACGGACAGCGCCGGGCGCGCCGTCGTGCTCATCCGCGCCTCGCGGCACTTCATGACGCCCGGCTCCGGCGTCGAGGACAACAGGAGGCTGATGGCCCTGGTCCTGGACGCCGCCTTCGCCGCGGCGGACCCCGCTCGAAACCCGGCGAGGAGACTGCTGTGCCTGTTTGATCTCAAGGGGCTGAGGCTAGCCAACTGCGACGTCAAGTGAGCTTGTCTTTAGTTTTTTTTCCTGCCTTTTTCTTCTTTTCTTTCTTCCCACAAAAACTTCTCACAGCGAACGGAAAACAAATTTTTTTACTTTTGGCTAAATCCAGGGTCCTCGCGGGCATCTTCGACATGCTCAAGTTGCACTACCCGGAGAGGCTCGACGCGTTCTGGTTCCTGAACGCGCCCACGATCTTCTGGGCGCTGTGGCGGGTCGTCGGGCCGATGGTGAGGAATTTCTCTGTTTTGATATTTTGTTTTTGCGGGTGGGGGGGGTGGCACTCGCACAAAAAATGAAAAAAATCGAAGAAGACACAATCTCATTCTCTCGACCTCTTTCTTTTCCCTGCGCCAACATCAGGTCAACCCGGGCACCAGAGCCAAGATCAGGTTCCTCAGGGGCCGCGACGCCGCCGCGGCCCTCGCCGCCGCCGTGCCGCCCCACGTCCTCCCGCGCGACCTGGGGGGCGACGCCGAGGACCTGCCGGTGGAGCAGGCCGTTGAGAGGATGGCCGCGGGGCAGTGGCCGCCCGCGAGGCCGCTGACCGCCGCCGAGCAGGAGGAGGAGGAGGAGGAGCGCGAGAGGTCCGGCAGGAAGCAGCGGAGAAGCAGCGGCGGCGGCGGCGGCGGCCTGAGGCTCGGAGGAGAGCGCGGGGGCCTGCTCCTGAGCGCGCGGAGGCAGCTGCAGCATCTCAGGCACGAGCACCGTCGCCACTCTCACCTCCATCCTCAGAGCCACGAGCAAGTGCCCGGCGGCAAGCTCAGGAGGAGGCACTCCTCCTCCGCCGCCGCGACGCCGAGAGGAGACGGCGGGGGCGAAGGGGGGAGAGGCGGCATCGGACGAGGAGGGAGCGCGATTCTGGGAGGGAGGCGGGCGCTGTTTGCCGCGGCGTTCGCGTCGTCCTTTGCGCGCAGCGGCGCCGCGACGACGGACTCGCTCCCAGCGACGCCCCGCTCTCCTTCTTCCTCTCCCCTGACCCCTCGCTCCGCGGCCTCTGCCTTCCTGTCGGCCGCGGCAGCGAGGCTCTCGTCGCTCGGAAACGGGAGGCGGCTCCTCGGCGGGCAAGGCGAGCAGCAAGGGCAGCAGCAGCTCCTGACGCGACGAGCCCCTCCTTCCTCCTCCCCGGCCGGAGGGCTCTTCGCGCTGCTCGCCGCGGTGGTCATCGGAGTGCTGTCGGCACTGGCCTCGGTCAGACTCTCGGCCGGGGGCGCCCTCTTCGGGCTCGGCGGCGCGGGGGGGGAGCCTGCGCTCGAGGAGGCTCCTTTGCCTTGCGCGTCCTCCCAGCCCGAGGGAGGAGATCGAGGGCGGCCCCTCTCGCCGCCCTTGACCAAAGGGGGTTTCTCGGCCCGCCCGATCTTCCGGCTCACGGCCGTCCCCGCGCTGTCGCTGGCCCCGCTCCGCAGGCTGCTGTCTTCGGCCTCCTCGTCGAGGGCGTCGTCGCGGCCGTCATCGGCCGAGTCGGAGCCGCTCTCGCCGCTCTCGCTGACAACGGCGCGGCCCGCTCCCGCTCCCGCCCGCCCTTGTCCTCCTTCGGCGAGCCCGTGGATTCCCCAGGGCGCCTTCGCGAGCGGCTCGGATTCGCTCCTGTACCGGTGCCGGGGCGAGGGTGACGAGGCGCTGCTCGTGCTGCACGAGATGATGATGAGCTGAAGAGCCCCTCCCTTTCTGGAACGAGAGAGAGGGTCTTTTTTCTTCTGCTGCTCTGTCTCTCTCTCTCCTCGCTTTCAATTTTTTTTATAGGAAGGCTCTCCTTTCCCGCTAGGGGACAAAGGGGGGCAAAGCACTGCGTATTTCGAACTTTGACAACAACAACGAGAAGAAAACTAAGTAAATGAAACGAAAAAACAACAGCACTGAGTGAGAAAACGCTCTGGACTCGGAAAAAAAAAACAATGAAGAAAAAAAAAACCTTCAATTTTACTTATCACTTTTACTTCTTTTTCCGGTGACCCGCGCCTCTTCCCGCCACCGCCGCCAAAGCAATGTCGGCCACCACCGCCGCCCAAAAGGCGCGCGTTCTCTCGGAAGTTGGCCTCTCGCTCTCTTCTTCTGTCTCAACTCTTCCTTCCTTGCCTCACTGGGGACGTAACCAAAAAAACGAAAAACGAAACCCTCGAAAATTGAAAAAAAAAAACTCAGTCTATGGAGCACTCGCAGGAAGAGCTCAGCGAGGTCATCGAGTACTACAACGCGAACCCGTGAGTATTTTCGTTCGAGAAGAGAGAGAATAGATGGAGAGAGAGGGAGAGAGGGAGAAGGGAAAGCGGAGAGAGAAGCGAAGAGAGCGAGGAGGGCGGAGCAACGACGGGGGGGGAAAAAGGCGGCCGGCGAGGACAACGGCGGGCGCACGGGTGTATTGCTCACCCTCTCGCGTGCGCACGCTCTCCTCCTCTTCCTCCCTCTCTCCCCCCTCCCCCCTACATCTCTCTCTCTCTCTCTCTCTCTCTCAAAAAGCCTCGACCCCAAGGTCTTCCCGGCCCACCAGCGCAAGCTCCTGGAGACAGTCTCGAGCCTCGCGTTCGCCGCGGGCCACGAGGAGAAGATGGCCTCGCGGCTCGTGCGCATGAGCGACCCCGACAAGATCTCGTTCGCCTGCCGCGCGTACCTCGCGGAAGCGCAGGCGAGGCGCCAGGACACGCACCCGGGGCTTCTGGTGAGAGAGAGAGAGAGAGAGAGAGGGAGAGAGGGAGAGAGAGAGAGGGGGGGGCAGAGAGGATCGAGGTCGAGAAAAGAGTTAAGCTCAGAAAGAAAGAGAGAAAGTAATTCACCGCCCAGTACGCCTTCCTCAACCGCTACTACGAGCACGTATCGCCCGAGTTCATCGCCGCAAGGGCCCATGCCGAGCAGGAGAAGGCCGATGCCCGGGCCGAGAAGGCCGAGGAGGCCGCCGCGAAGGCCGCCGAGAAGGAGTCGAAAAAGGCGGCGGCGGCGGCGAAAAAGTCGGCCGCCGTGTCGTGAAAAAAAGTCTTTCATTTCTCTCCCTCTCTCTCTCTCTCTCTCTCTGTCTCTTTCTTTCGCACGCGCTCGTGTGATTGAGCGCCTGCGCCTGCGATGCGACTAGAGAGGCGAGAGGAGAAGAAGAAAGAATGGGAAAACCTCGTGATCAAATCAAAAGCTCGTGTTTTTTTTTACTTTCCTCCCGTTTGCTGCCGAGCGTTCCCTCCTCCCCACGCGTCCCTCTTCCCCTTCCTCCCCTCCCTCTCCTTCCCCTGTCGATCCCCCCCACCCTCAAAAAACTAAGAACCAACGCATTGGGCCCCAAGAAAAAAAGAAAAAAGAGGTCACCTTCCCCCTTGTGAAAAACAAAGCTTGAAGCCTCGCCCTTTCCCTCTCTCACTCGGTCCGTTGCCTTTTCTTTCTCTCTCTCTCGCGCGCGCGCACTCGCCTCACTTCATCCGCGCCCTGGCCTCGGCGTCCGCCTCCTCCTCCTCCGCCTCCTCCTTCTCCACGTCCATCCCGTTCTCCCGCATTATCCTCTCGATCTCGCCCCTCGACGGCGCGACGCGGAACAGCGCCCCCTCCCAGTCCCCGGACGCGAACACGCGAGTCAGGAACTCGGTCTCCGCCTCGAGCGGCGCGCCAGAGTGGAGGTCGACGGAGCGCATCGCCTCGGTCGTCAGCCGCAGCAGGAACAGTCCGGAGTCGCCCATCAGCGCCAGGGTCCGGTCCGCGTCGGGGAGGTCCCTCGGGAGGCGCCCGACGGACAGGATGTCCCCGCCTGAGGTCCGCACGAAGGCGCGGCCGTCGACGAGCCGGTACGGCGGCCCGGCGACGACGCTCTCCCCCCGCGCCCCGCCCTCTCCCCCCCGGGGCCCGAAGAAGGCGTCCTCGTCGTTGTCGCTGCCGAAGACGGTGGAGAAGCCGAGAAGGGCGCCGACGAAGAGGAGGGAGGCGCCGATGGCGTTGCGGCGGGAGGTGGGCTGCGTTTTGAGGGAGGGGGAAAGGGAAAAGAGAGGAAGAAAGCGAAGAGGGGGAAGAGTCAGCGCGTCGAAGAAGAGGGAGAGAAGCGATGCTGGCCAAAGCGCAATTCTTCTGCTCTCTCTATCTCTCTCTCTCTATCTCTTTCTCTTTCTCTCTGGATTCAGATCAACCGATCTATGGACCTCACCATGTTTGTGACGAAGCGCGGCAGCGGAGGGGGCGGCGGCGGCGGGGGCTCGTCGTAGAGGACGGGGGCGTTCGATCTCGACTTGGGCTCGGGCATCGGCGGAGGTGGCGGCGGGGGCGGTGGTCCGTCTCCTCCATAACTCGCCCTCGGAGCCTGCTGCTGCGCCCTCCTTAGCCGCCACGGTGCAGCAGGCGACGACGAGAGAGCCGTCACTCGGCGAGTGACGACCCCTGGTCGTGAGCTGAGCATAGCTTCTCAACTGGTGTCGAAAGAAAAGAGGTCGAAACAGGTGCAATGCCCTCTCAGCCGTCGCCTTTTTTAAGTGAGACGGAAAGAAACTCAACCTCGACTCTTTTTTTTTGTTGGAAATGGATTTTTACACACAAGAACTGTCGCTGGGGAGCAATTTAATGCCCCGTCGACAAGGAGAGAGAAACACTGATCATGATGAGAGAGCACACAGACAGAAAGAAGAAAAAACGAAATGAAAAGCGAGTTTTGAGGGAAGGTTGGAAATATTTTTTTGGACGACTTCTCTCTCTCTCATTTTCCCTCCTCTCTCTGGCGCTAGCCTGCTTCTGCTGCGCTCGCGCCCTTCGCCTTCTCTTCCATCCCTTTTTTTTGTTTCAAAAGGTGATGATGAGGGGAAAGAGGTCCCACAAGTAAATGAAAAATGTTTTTTTTGTTATTATAGAAAAAACCGCTCTTTCTTTTTTTGTTTTCAGCAAGCGAAAACCGCCGGCGCGCCTCCTGCCCCCGCGGCACAGGACATCGCCGGCGGCGGGGAAAACAGCATGGTGGCCACGATCCTGTCCGCCGTCCTCGCGGCGTGCGACAGAGACGCCGCGGCGACGAGGCTGTTGCTCTGCCGGTGGTCTGCGTCGTTGCCGCCGCGGCCGCCCGAGGAAGAAGAGCAAGGCGAGGCGGCGGCAGCGGCGGCGGCGGCCGATGCCCGGGCCTGCGCGTTCCTGCTCAGCCGGTACAGCGCGTCCCTGACTGCCAGCCTGAGCCCGCCGTCGCTGGCTGCGCTGCAGCGCAGTCTGGAGGCGGGGTCGTCGCCCAAAGTGAGCGCCCTCACGTAAGTGATCAGCTGCCTCTCGACGTCGTCGAGCGGCGGCAACGGAGTCGTTGCCGCTTCTGCCGCCACTGCTGCTGCCGCTGCCGCCTTTTTCGCCGCAGCGGCGGAGACGCGCTGTTTCTTCGGGGCAGGGGGCATTTCGAAGGCAGCAGGAGCGGCGGCAGTGGGGTTGGGGGCCGAGGCCACCCTCGCGGTCGCGGTCGCCGCAGCAGCAGCAGCTCTGTTGCCCCCCAGGAGCGCGGCCCCCGCGGCCCCGGCCGCGGCCCCGCCCGCCGCCGCTGCGGCCGCCTTGGCCAGCGCCGCCGCTGAGGGCTTCCTCGACCCGCTGGTCCTGGTCCCCGAGCGGGACCTCCCATTGGAGCTTACCGACTTGCGGGGCTTCCCGAGGCTGAGCGAGGACGAGGCGGGAGGAGGAGGAGGAGCAGCGGCAGCTCCGGCGGCGGCGAGAGCGGCGGCGACGGGGGCTGCGGCGGGGGCCGACTCGACCCTCAGAGTGTTGTTGGCCGCTTCCGCATTGTTGTTCCCTCCGACGCCGCCGCCGCCGCCGCCGCCGAAGATCTGCATGGCCGCCGCGGAAAAGGGCGAAGAGCAGTCGAGGGCGTGCTGGTGGTTCCGGTTTGGGTTTTTTTGGGACAAGGGAGAGAAGGAGCGCGGGGGTCAGCCGAGCGTCGCGGTGCCTTTTTCACCAGGCCCGCTCAGCTCTTTTTCCTCCCGTCGAGGCCCGCCGCCCCCCCTGGAATTCAGTGCCCCCTCAGCTCTTTTTCCTCCCGTCGAGGCCCGCCCCCCCCCCTGGAATTCAGTGCCCATCGTCTCGTCGAGTCGCTCGCTTATTTTTCCACCGACGATGCTCGAAGTCCCAAAATATGATCTTGAGATCCCATTCGAAGGAAGCGGCGGAGCAATAGTACAAAGGGGGACGGGCGACGAGAAAAAGAGAGAAAGCAATGAGAGTCGGTCGAATTCGACCGTCGTCGCGTTCGTCGTCGCCGCCGCCAAGGCGCAACGATGAAACTGAAAACAAAGAAACAAAAAACTCACTCCACTGGCCAAGGGAGAGCCGCTCCCGAGGAATCCTGCCATGTCCTGTCGTGAAAATTTTATGTGATTTTTCGTTTTGAGGGAAAAGTCAGCGCAAAAGAGAGCTCGGTGGTGGTGCTAGCGAGGGGTCGCATTCTTGGAAGAAACTCCCCGCTTGGCCTTGCCTGCTTGGCCATTGGTTTTGATGCCATCAAACCCTTTCTTTCCCTTTTCCCCCTTCATTTTCATCTCACCCCCACGTCATCGTCGCCCAGCAGCCCGCTCAGCTGCTCGACGCTCGGGAGAATGAACGAGTCATCACTGTGACCAGGCATTTTTAAAGGAAAACAGTGATGAATTCAATGCCCTTCGACTTTGAATTCGGGGTGGGGGGGGAAAGCCTTCTCGAAGCCAGAAGCAGAAAAATGAAACCCAATTTTTCTTTTAGGGGGAAAAAAACATTTTACACCTCTCCTCTCACTTCGCGCCGCCCTTCTTCTCCTTCGCCGCCGCGGCCTCGGCCTCGAGCTTGGCGTTGAGCGCGACGTAGTCGATGCCCCCTCCCCGGCGTCTGCGCTTGCTGCGGCCCCCGTCCTCTCCCTCCTCGTCGTCGCTGTCGTCTTTCACGGCAGCAGGAGCGGCGACGGCGGCGGCGACGCCCTCCATCGGCTCGCCCCCCTCGCCTCCTCCCGCTCCCTCGGCAGCAGCAGCAGCATCGGCGGCGGCCTCCGCAGCAGCAGCAGCCGCAGCAGCCGCAGCCTCCCTCGCCGTCGCCTCCTTCTCCCTCTTGGCGCGCTCCCTGCCCCTCTCCCACGCAGCCTCCTCGCCGTCGTAGACCCCGCCCCCTCTCGCGGCCAGCGCCCTGACGTGCGCCGCGACCGACCTCGAGAACGCCGAGACGGGCCCCCCCTGGATCCTGTACCCGCCCTCGAGCACCGACACGACCCTGCCCGGGCAGCATCTGTTGGCGACGCTCACGATCTGCTGCGTCAGCCACTCGAAGTCGCGCTCGGTCACGCCGATGTACCTGAAGTTGATGTCGTCCTTCCTGTGCGCGTCGAAGCCGGCGCTGATGAGGATGAGGTCTGGCGCGAACGCGGCGACGGCCGGAAGGATCTTGTCCCTCCAGGCGCGGCGCCAGCGCGGCGGGTCGGGCCCCTGGGCCATGCCGACGTTGATGACGCGCGGGCCGGCGCGCGGGGGGGCCTCGGCGTCGGGGTCGGGGGCAAACTCCGCCTCCGCGGGGTCGCCGCCCTCCCCTGCGGCGGCGGCGGCGGCGGCGGCCTCGGGGGCCTCTCCCCCGTCCTCTCCTCCTCCTCCTCCTCCCGCCGCGGCCGCCGCCCCTTCTCCTCCTCCTCCTCCCTCCTTCCTCGCCGTGTCGCAGGTCCCGCCGCTGCCCGGGTAGACCCAGCTCACCGAGTCCCCGAACCCCTTCTTGCCGTACCCTTGCACCGACGCGAACAGCACGTTGCCCGCGTCGCCAAAGTCGAGCCAGGGCCTGAAGACGGGGAAGGACTGCTCGCCCGCGCCGAACGGGTGCGAGAACGAGTGGCGGACCGTCGAGGGGGCGAGCCCTCCCACGCAGGCCTGCGTGCCGTTGCCGTGGTGCACGTCGAAGTCGAGTATGCAGACCCTCGAGACGTGCCGGTCGCGGCGCGCGCCCATCGCGTAGGCGCCGCCGATCGCGACGTTGTTGAGCAGGCAGAAGCCGTGCGACCCCTGCGGGTCGTTGGCGCAGGGGACGACGCCCGAGGGGCCCGCGTGGTGTCCGGGGGGCCTCACGGCGCAGAAGGCGTGGCGGGCGCGGCCGTCGAGCACCGCGTCGACCGCGTCGCAGACGCCGCCTGCGGCGACCAGTGCGGCATCGAACGAGCGCGCCGAGACGGCCGTGTCGCCGTCGAGGTGGCCGACGAGCGACGGGGAGTCGGGGATCGACGCGCACGCGGCCTGGAGCGCGCGGACGTAGCTCCACTCGTGGACGCGGAGGACGTCGGCGGCGGCGGCGCGGCGGGCCCGGCGGGAGACGGCGAGCGGGGGGTGCGGGGCGGCCGCGAGGGTCGACGAGGCCTTCTTGCGCCCCTTCGTCGTCGTTGCCGCCGCGGCCGCCGCCGCCTCGTCCTCGTCCTCGCCCCCCCGGGCGACGAAGTCCGAGCCGCACAGCAGGCCGTCGACGCGGTCGGTGAGCACCCTGAGCCTCCCGACGTTCTCGGGAGGGGGCTCCGGGGCCGAGCGCGGGCGAGGCTCCGGGGCGGTGCGGTGGTCGAGGCACTCGTCGGGGGCGATCAAGAGCAGCCTCGTGTTCTCGGCTGTGGCGTCGTCCCCGCCGTCGCTGGCCAGGGCCGCGGCGGCGAGCTCGGCGGCCCCAGGAGCGGAGGCCCCCGGAGACAGGGCCCTCGAGAGCGCCTCGTGCCCGCGCCTTCTGGCCCACTCCGCGGGGATCCACCCGCGCCTGCAGCGCTCCTCGAGTACGGCGGGCCCGGCGGCGCACAGCAGCGCGCAGCAGGCCCCCGAGCCCGCCGCGGCGGCGGCGTGCAGCGGCGCGAGCCCAGCCCTGTTCGCCGCCGCTGCCGCCTTTCCGGCCGCGCCCTGCTCCCCGCTCTTCTTCGCGGCCGCCAGCAGGCAGGCAACGGCGCGCGAGGCGCCGGCGCGGGCGGCGAGAGCCAGGGCCGTGTTCCCCTGTTTGTCTGCGACGTCGAGCAAAAAGGGCGGGAGCGTCGCCTGGGGCGGAGGCGGCGGAGGAGCGTGTTCTTCTCCTCCCGCCGTCGCCGCCGCGGCAGCAGCGACCGCCGCCTCAAACTCCTTCTGCCGCGCGTCGGCCTCGGCCTTGACCCTCTCGGATTCCTCCCCGGCGATCTCGAAGAGCGCTTCGATGGCCTTCTCGAGGCCGTGGTGGGCTGCCCAGTGCAGCGGCGTCCTCCCGTTGTCGTCTCGGCTGTAGGGGGAAGCGAGCGCGCCCCCCCCTCCCAAGGCGAGCAGCCTCAGCGCCGCCGCGGCCGTGGCGTCGCCGCCACGGCCGGGAAGGGCCCCCACGCTAACAGCTAAATGCATCGGCGGCGAGCCCTCGATGCCCATATTGACGTCCGCGCCGGCCTCGAGCAGGAGCTGGGCGCAGGGGAGGTGGCCTGCGGGGGGAGAGAGGTGAGGTGGAAAAGGAAAGGGTGAAAGGCGAGAACGACGGCACCAGCAGCGATTTTGATTTCGACGGCAGCAAACCAATCATCTGCCGTTTTCCGTGCTTGAATCTCACCAATCGACTGTGCAAAGTCTCAGCAAGAAAGATCAAGATCGCCTCTGTACTCACCTCGAAGCAGAGCGACGTGCAAGGGGGTGCAACCCTCGTCGTCGCGCTCGTCCAGATCGGGGCCGTCGTCGGCATTCGCACGGGCGGCGCTCGGGTCGAAGTCCGCATCAGCTGTTCCTGCCGCGGCCTTGGCGAGCAAGGAGCGGAGGGTCTCCGCATCTCCCGCGTCGGCAGCATCATGAAGGGCGCTTTGTACATGAGAGAGATGGTAAGGAAAGAGGGGGAGAGAGAGCGTGAGTGTGGAGAGAGAGGGTTGAGAGAGGCGGCAAGATGGCACACGTCGACGGCGACGGCTAAAACATGCTTTCAAAAGCAACAGCAGCTGCTGCTGGATGCTACTAGCTACTCTACTACTCACTAGCTGCTGACACCCTCGTCATCGTCACTCGAGGAGCCGTAAAAATCCATCTTGTTTGCTGTGAGCAAAGAGAGAAAAAGCACTTCAAGGAGAGGGGGGAGACGAGAAAGAACGGATTCTCTTTTGTCGTGAAAAATTCGACGAAGAGAAACCACTCTGGCTGGCCCACTATGTTGCTGGCCCACTATTTCGATCGAAGAAAGAAAACAAAAGCAAAAAAAAAAATGTCGACCTCTACCCCTTCCACGCCGGAGATCATCACCACTGCCGCGGAGATGCGCACCTGGTCCCGCAAGCAGCGCCTCGCGGGAAAGAGCGTGGGCTTTGTTCCCACGATGGTATGGGAAAGAAGAAGAAGCAAAAAAGAAGAACTCGATTGGACTCCGGATTTCGACATCTCCCTCGCTCCGTCTCTCTCTCTCAACTCTCCTCTTTTTTTTTCTCAACCTCATCTCTCTCCCACACAGGGCTGCCTCCACGCCGGCCACCTTTCTTTAGTCGATCTTGCTCGAACCAAATCGGACGTTGTTGTCGTCTCGATCTACGTCAACCCCACCCAGTTCGCAGCCCACGAGGACTTCGGCCGCTACCCGCGCACGCGCGAGGCCGACAGGGCGCGGCTGGCCTCGAGGGGCGTCGAGGCCGTTTTCGAGCCCGAGACGCTCTATCACAGGGCGCAGAGGGGCGGTGACGAGGCAACAGAAGGCGGCGGCGACGCCAACAACGTCATCGGCGCAGCCGCGGAGGAGGACGACTCCTCGGACTCGCACGACACCTTCGTCTCCGTCGAGCGCCTCTCGCGCGGGAAGCTCTGCTCGCTGTCGCGGCCGCACTTCTTCCGCGGCGTGGCCACCGTTGTCGCCAAGCTCTTCAACATCGTGGAGCCCGACGTCGCGGCCTTTGGCGAAAAAGACTGGCAGCAGCTCGCCATCATCAAGAGGATGGCGAGGGACTTGGACTTTGCCGTCGAGGTGGTGGGAGGCGCGATCGTGAGGGAGGGGGACGGTCTGGCGCTCTCGTCGAGGAACGAGCTGCTGACTGAGGAGGAACGGAGCAGGGCTCCCTGCATTTATGCAGCCCTGCTCGAGGCGAAGAGGAAGGTGGGAGGGGGAGGCGAGGGAGCGGGAGGAGCTGTGACGACCGCGGGGGAGGTCGCCGCGCTCGTCAAGCGGAGGATAGAGGAGGGCGGGTGTTCCAAAGTCGACTACGTCTCTGTCGTAGACGCCGACGGCCTCTGCCTCCTCCCCGAGGAAACCGCGATCTGTTCTCGATCGAAGGGAAGGAGGACGCTGGTGGCCGTGGCGGCGTTCTTCGGGTGCGTGAGGCTGATCGACAACATGGTGGTGGCGGAAGGTTGAAGGGGTTCGTTGTTGAGAAGGGAGCAAAAGTTGAGAGACAGCAGTAAAAAAATGAAGAAAAGCCAATCGATCGATCATCACTCTCTCTCTTTGTGCTCTCTCTCGGAGGCGCTCTCTCCAGGCTTCTTGTCTTCTTTTCTCTGTCTCTCTGTCTCTGCCAGTGTGTCCCTGTGATATCCAGAGACACGTCCGAGCGGATCAAGAGGGGAGGGGAAGGAGGGAGAGAGAGAGAGAGAGAGAGCAGTAGCTCCGAGAGAGAAAGAGAGAACAGAGAGAACAAAAAAGGGAGAGGCAACGGCAAAAGCACAAGGGCCCTCTCTCGTTCTCTCTCTTTCTCCTTTCCCAGAACACGATGGGCGCGGCCTGCTGCCGCCCCACCGCGGCTGACGACGGGCAAGATACAGGCGACGCCATCAAGAAGCACTCGAGGGGCAACGGGGCTGCTGCAGCAGCGCGGCGAGGTGAGAGAAGATGCAAGGAAGCGACGCCACGAAAGTTTTTTGTTTTTGCACTTCACCCTATTTTTCCTTTCTTCTCGCGCTGCTGGCCCTCGGATGCCTTCCATCGATGGATACGGGCTCAGAGCGCTGTCTCGACATCTCTCCCGTTCCGTACAGGCGAAAAAGATGCAAAGAGAGAGCTCGGGAAAGGGAATCGGAAAAGAGAGAGGCAAGACGATTCGACACAAACGCTCTCACCTTCGACCCTCTCCTTCCTTCCCCCAAACAGGCTTCCGCTCCAGGGACGCAGCAGCGGCGGCCCTGACCTCCCATGCCATATCTTCGTCCCCTTACCTGGCTAAGGTTGACTCCTTCGCCTCGTCCTCGGGGGGCCTCGCTGCCGTTTCCGAGGACGACGAGTGCTTCTTCGATGCCCGCTCGGACGACGGCGGCGGCGGCGGCTCGGGCGCCGACGAGGGGGCAGCGGGGCCCTCCCTCGGGTCCTTTGGGCGGAGGGCGGGCAGTGTCGGGGGGGCGCCCGGCCGAGAGTCTGCAGCTGCGCCGGGCTTCTTCGCGGGGATCGCGGCCGCCGTCGCGGCGAGGCTTGGGTTTGGTGACGGTCCGTCGTCTCCGTCGCCTCCCACTCCGGCAGCAGCGGCGGCTCCGGCGTCCTCCTCCTCCTCTCCGTTTGCCTTCCCTTGGTTCTCGCTCCACAGGTCCGCTTCCTCCCACTCCATGCCATCGGCGGCAGGAGGAGGAGACGGAGACGCGGGCGCCTCCCCCTTCGCGGCAGCGGCGGCGACGCCGGGGCTGGGCGAGCGAGACCGGCACTCCAACCCCCGCCGCTCCCTCTCGCTCAACCCGCGGCCGGTCGCCGGCCCCGGAGGCCAGCCCTCGATGGAGCTGGCCCCCGGAGTCGTCGTCCCCGCCGACGTCGTCCTGCAGCCGGAGCCGTCGTCGTACGGGAGCCCGCGCTTGCCTGGAGGAGATCACGGCGGCGGCGGCGTCGTCGTGCCGGGGGCGTGCATGCCGCTGCTCTCGCTGGCGAGGGAGAGCTTCGGCGCGCGGGGGCTCGGGCTCGGGGGGCACCACCTCGCCAGCCTGAGGCGGCAGCAGCAGCAGCAGCGAACCACCTTTGTGCAGACGGTGCGTCCGAACGCCGGCGACTCGGGCCTGAGGCGGGCGCCGGAGTATGAAAGCGAGAGCGAAAGCGCCGACGGAGAAGGAGAGGGAGAAGAAGAAGAAGAAGAAGAGGAGCGTGGTGGAGAGGTGGGGGCCGAGGCGGCCTCTTCTTCGTCTCCTCCTTTGGCCTCTTCCCCGGAGGCGGCAACGGCAGCAGCAACAGCAGCTCCTGCAGCAGATGCGGCAGAAACAACAAGCGCAGAAGCGAAAGCGGCGGAGGGAGGCAAGCCGCAGTGGCACTGCCGTTTCGACTGGAGTCCGACCTCGCCGCGGAAGAAGCTGCGGGGTGGGAAAGGCGAGGAAACGCGAGACGGCGAAAAACCTCCCGCTGCTCCCTTCCCTCCTTTCTTGACAGAGACCTACGGCCCCTGTGACGCCACCACCTTCAAGGTCCGCTCGAAGGACTATCTGCGATCAAAGGTCAAGCAGGCGAGCCCCGCCGCGATCTACGAGCTCGTCGCCGCCGACCTCTACTCGTTCGACTTCAAGATCAGCCATATTGCGAAACACGTCGTTTTGCCCGCTCTTCCGGTTCCCTCGGCGGCGCACGCGGCGCTGCAGCCGCACAACAGGCTCCCGCCGCTGCTGGTCCTCAACATCCAGCTGCCGACGTATCCCGCGTCGATCTGGGGGGGCGGCGGAGGAGGAGGAGGGGGGGGCATGCTAGGAGGGCTCTTCGGCGGCGGCGGCAACGACGATGACGCCTCTTCTTCTTCGACCGCCGACGGCCGCGGCCATTCCCTCGTCTTCTACTTCCGCCTCCCCGACAACTGGGACCCGACCTCCTACGAGCGCTCGCACCCCGCCGCGGGCCCGGCCCTCGGGCTCGCGCGCCGCTTCGTCCACAACGGCCGAGAGGGCGACGGCACCCCCACGCGGGACCGGCTGAAGCTGATCGCCCGAGTGGCCAACCCCGCCGAGTGGGGGCGCGAGGCGCCGCTCTCCGGGGCCGAGACGAGGCTGCTGGCGAGCTACAACGACAAGCCGCTGCTGACGAGGCCGCAGCACAAGTTCTTCCACGGGCCCGGTGAGCTTTCGGAAGTTTTCTTTTTTCAAGTTTTTTTTGCTCTCGGTCCTCTTTTTTCCCTCTTATCTTTCTCCCCCCCCCCCTCTCTTCTCCCTTCCTCGCTCACCTCGACTTT
>Ga0210003_1002334_pt1 | contig 16169 bp, 3 predicted proteins | sample LantaG_FD_182804 | JGI IMG/M metagenome (GOLD analysis project Ga0210003, IMG submission 182804) | Deep subsurface microbial communities from Baltic Sea to uncover new lineages of life (NeLLi) - Landsort_02402 metaG (SPAdes) (version 2) | ecosystem: Environmental > Aquatic > Marine > Oceanic >...
GAAAAAAAAAAAAAAAAAAATCACTTCGCTTTCTTGGAAGTGAAGAGCCGATGCCCGTCGCGACAATCTACTTGTGCACCGCGACGGCTGTTAGTTCACATTCCTCCCGACCAAGCCCGAAAGTTTGCTTCAAGCTGCCCTGAAGGCTTCGGGCCCAAAGGCGTCGACAAGCTGCAACTGCCCGCCGACTGGCGAGCTCCTCGATTCCCTTCGCATCCCTCGCTCGTTTTTGAGGTCGAGCCGACTCTCGCGCACAGGCGTGCAAGCCTTTCGGCTCTTCTCCGCGTCACTAAATACGAACGGGAAGTTGATTTCAGTGCCCACAGAAGCAAGGGATGCAGAGACCGGGGGAAGGGCTGATCGGTTGAGGGCACATCCTGTTTTCTTTGAGATGATGATCGGAGGCGAAAAAAAAAAGGCGCTCAAGCTCAGAGCCGAGGGGCCGCGGCTTTGTCTTGCTCCCTTGTTTCCTCCCCTTTTTTGTTTCGGTCTTCTCTCCCTGAAGGGGCGCCCGCCTGCAAAGCTTCATAATCCTCTAGAAATAGGTATTTGACATGAAGGCGGTCTCTCAGGTGGAAAAGTGGGAAAGGAGCGAGAGGGAGCACCAGCTGCTCTCTCTCGAAACCCCTCTCTCTGTCTCTGCCTCGAGAGATCAAAGACTCGGGTGCGTAGCTCAAATGGTAGAGCGATCGCTTAGCATGCGATAGGTACTGGGATCAATGCCCAGCGCGTCCACGATGGATCATTCTTTTGCATTTTTTGGGGGGAGCTGCTGCTCGGGACGCGAAGTGGTCGAGATCGGGCAGCGAAGTTTTTGTTTTTTTGCGCAACATTTTTCAAGCGGTTTTTTTTTCTCGGTTTTTTCTTTTACTGCGTTTGTGACACCCCTTTGAAAAAGACGAATTCCGCAACTCTCTCACGTCCGTTTCCCGTGCGCTTTTAAGAAAATACGGGATAAACGGCGACTGGAATCTGGTTTGCACGCGCGTGCAAACCCTCGAACTCGACGGCGTCGAGTTTTTTTTCCGAGGAAAAAAAATCAAAGGGCCCCCCACCGTCTCCAAACTCACATTCCTTTTTTCCTTTTACTAGCCTCTCGCTTTCACCGCAGAGAGAGAGAGAGCTTCCTGTTTCCGCTCTCTTTTCTTCGCCTGCCGTCGACACGATGCCGTCGACAGCAACGCATCAGCCACAGCATGGCCAGGGAAGGAAGCGCAAGGAGGAGGAGCAGCCGGCCCCTCGGGAGGGCAGATCGATGGCTCCCCCCCTCAAGTCGCCGAAAACTTCAAATGCCAATGCAAAGGCTCCCTCCCCCGTCTCCTCCAAGCCCCTTCCCCCACCGACCACGCCGGACGCCGCCTTCCCGCGTGGAGGCCAGGCCGTCCATCGCCGTCCCGGGAGCGACAAGAGCGGGAAGAGGGGGGAGGCCGCCGCCATGGAGGTGGACGCCGACGCGCTCGACTTCGTCAAGCCGGCGGCGGCGGCCAGCCGTCGCATGTCCTCATCTGCTCCTTCGAGTTCCTCTTCCTCGTCGGCCTTCGTCCCCCCCCTCCGCCGCTCGCATCTCGTCCCGGGAGCCCGACTGCTGGGTGTTGTCACCTCGGTCACCTCCCAGAAGGTCGAGGTCGCGCTGCCGACGGGCCTGCGAGGCAGCAGCGCGAGCCGCATGGCCGCGGCCGCACTGCCGACGCCGCATTCGTCGTCGAAGTCAATGTCGACGAACAAGAGCGCCTCGCCGCCTCTGAGCGCTCTGTACCGCGTCGGGCAGGTCGTCCGGTGCGCCGTGGTGGGCAAGAAGGAGAAAATGAGCGCTCTGGAAGGGCACGATGGGGATACTAGCAGCGACGACGACGAGAACGAGGGCGGTGGTGAAGGGGATGATGAGAGCGATGATGGCGCTGCCGCCGCTCGGAAATCAAACTCGACCTCCTCTTCCTCAAAGAAGAAGAAGCGCGCCGTGCTCCTCACCATGAGCCCCGCGGCCGTCGCCGGCCCCTTGCCCCGCTCCGCGCTCTTCTCGGGAAACCCCGTCACGGGATGGATCGCCTCGGAGGAGGACCACGGCTTCGTCGTCGACCTGGGCTCTCCGGGCGTGATCGGCTTCCTGCCGCGGGCAGACGCGCCGAAGTTGGACCCGAGCTCTCTGTCTTCTTCCGCTTCTTCGACGCTCCCCCCTTCGTTCGCTCGTGGCGCCCAGCTCGACCTTGTCGTCGCCTCCGACGGGCCCTCTGCGGGAACAAACGTGGTCCAGCTCAAGGCCGCCCCTCAGGCCGGGGCGGGCCCCCCTTCGAAGGAGCCCCCGGCCTCGGATGCCGCGGCGCTGAGGTGTTTACCTTTAGGGGCCCTGGTCTCGGCGACCGTCTCAGCTTCTTCCCCCGAAAACCCAGGAGCCGGGGTCCACCTCAAGTTCTGGACCTACCTGACCGGAGCAGCGGACGCGTTCGCTCTGCCCACGTTGGCGGAAGAAAAAAGCTTCGGGACCCGGTTCGCTGTCGGGACAAAACACCGGGCTCGCGTCGTCTTTGTCGACTCTGGCAGCGCCAAGATCGTGCGGCTCTCCTTGTTGCCTCACGTGGTCTCGAGGTCGCTGCCGTCTCCGGTTTTACCTGCCGTGGGGACCCTGATCGAGAACGGGACCGTCAAGCGCGTCGACGAGGGGCTGGGAGTGCTGGTCGAGTTCCCAAACTACCAGAACCCCCAGAAAAGTGTCGCCGCCGCCGCAACTCCCCCTCCTTCCGCTCCTTCTGGAGGCCACCCGGCGACGCAGTCCCTGCTGGGCTACGCCCACGTCTCCAACGCCTCGGACGGGCGCGTCGCGTCGCTTGCCAAGCTCTTTAAAGTCGGAGACGTGGTCGCCGCTGCGCGCGTCGTGGGCTCGAGGCCCACCGACGCCCTCGCCGCGCTCTCGCTCGCCCCGGCGGCCACCGCCGCCGGCACCCTCGGCTCCGCCGCGGAGCTCCGCGTCGGGGAGACAGTCAAGGGCGTCGTCGAGGCGGCGCACCCTTCCCGCGGCCTGCTGATTTCCTTAGCTCCAGGCGTGAGGGCGCGCGTGCCCATCGAGCAGCTGGTCGCCGGCGAGCCGGGCGGCGCCTCGGCCGTCGCCGCCGTGGCGCGGAGGCCCGCGGGTTCCAAGGTGAGCGCGCGCGTCTTCTCGGTTTCGTCGTCGAACAAGGGCGAAGGGGGGGGTCCGGACTCTTCCACGCGCGCGACGCTGACGCTGCGCAAGGCGCTCGTCTCCCCCGGAGGCGACGCCTCGGCCGCGCCCAAGCTCGCGCCGATCCTCTCGATCGCCGAGGCGAAGAAGAAACCGGGACTCAAGACGCACGGCGTCGTCACGGGCCCTGCTCCGGGAGGGTGGCACCGCGGCGTCTTCGTGTCCCTCTATGGGGGGTTGACGGGCGTCGTGGCGGGCGGCGCTGAGCTGGGCCTGGGGCCGAGGGTGACCGCGACGCTTGCCGCCGCCGCTTCGGCCTCGGCTTCCGGCTCCGGTTCTTCTCGATCTCCCGGCGCCGCTTCCACTCCCGCCGCAGCCGCCGCGACGGCCGCTGCTGCCGCAGAGGTCGCCTCCGCGCTCCCTCGCGGGACGCTGGTGAAGGCCAGGGTGCTCTCCGCTGACCCCGCGACGGGGAAGGTGAGGCTGAGCTTGGCCGGCGGAGGCGGCGAAGGAGGAGAAGAGGAAGGAGGGGCAGATGCCGCCACCGCTACTGCTGCCGCTTCCGCCGCGACCGCCGCCGAAGACGCCGCCGCCGCCGCGGCCCTGACCGAGCGCCTGTCCGGTGGCTACGCTGCGGGTGACGTCCTCTCCGCAGATGCGATCATCAGGATCGTCGCTGTCGAGCGCGACGACAACGGGAAGAAGAAGAAGAAGGAAGGTGAGGAGGAGGACAAAGACTCTGACGACGACGACGACGACGACGACGACGACGAGTCCCCTCCGTCGGCCTTCATCGTCGAGCTCCCCTCTCTGCCGGGCAAGAAGAAGAACAAGAAGAAAGGGCAAGCAGCAGCAGGCCCCCTCGCCCGCATCCTCCGCTGCCACCTCTCGGACTCGCCCAGGGCCGCCGCGGCGCTGGCGAGCTCCCTGACCGTCGGGGGCTCGCTGCCTCCTGGGACCGGGGTGATGGTGCTCGACGTGAGGGCCGTCGGCAGGGCCGCCGCTGCCGCCGCGCTCGCCGCCGAGAAGAGCGGCTCCGAGAAATCTTCGAGTTCCTCTTCTTCGGCAAAACTCCTCCTGCTCCCGATCACGGTCTCGCTCACCCGCAAGGCCTCAATGGTCCGAGCCGCTCCCACCCTGCCGCGCTCCAACGAGCCCGAGGCGCTGGCCGCCCTGGCGGAGGGCGTGGCCGTCCGAGGCTTCGTCGCGTCGCTGACGCCCAACTCCGTCTTTGTCCGCTTCTTGGGGCGGGCGACGGGCCGCGCGCCGCTGCCGAGAGGGGGGAAAAGTTCGACTTCGACTTCTCTTTCTGTTGGGGACTCGGTCTCTGCGGTGGTCTCCGCCGTCGACGCAGCAGCGGGGCGCTTCTCTCTCAGCCTGGGGGGCAAGAGGAAGACGAACGGAGCTGGAGAGAGCGAGCGCGAGGGCGCCGCCAGGGCTCTGGGGGACCTCTTCGCCGACCTCGCCACCGCCGCCGCCGCCCGCGCCGAGAATGACAAAGATGATGATGAAGAATCTCCTTCTTCTTCCTCGTGGCCCTCCCCCGGCGCCGTCGTCGAGGCGCACCCTTCCGAGGCCAAGCCCTACGGCCTGCTCCTCGATCTCGAGGCGTTCCCGGACGCCGCGGCGCTGGCCCCGGCCCCGCGGCACCACTTCGACGGAATCTTATCAGCTGCTCCTGCCGCAAAGAGCGGCAAGAAGTCGAAGGACGCCTCTTCTTCTTCGCTCTCTGTTCCCGAGCCCTCGATGCCGGCCGCACGCACGCTGCGGGCCCGCGTTCTCGACGTGGCGGCGGCGGACGGCGTCGTCGACGTCTCTCTTCGCTCGGAGCTGCTGCTTGCCGAAGAAGACGAAAATGAGACTTCTTCTTCGCTCCCTCCCGTGGGCTCCTCCGTCTCCGCCGTCGTCGAGCTCTCCAGGCCCGACTACCTCGTGCTCTCGATCGCCGCTGCTTCTTCTTCGAACAAGAAGAGCAAGAAGGCTTCTTCGGGGCGCCTGATCGGCTTTGCGCCTGTCCCGGCTGTGCCCCTGGAGCTGGGTTCGGCCGTCGAGGGCGTCGAGGTCGCCGAGCTCCCCTCCGCTGCTGCCAACGGCGGGCGCCTCATCTTGTCTCTTCCCGCGTCGCTTACCGCCGCGATCGACGGCGAGGACGAAGCAGAGGATGATGAAGCCGAGGAAAAGACAAGGAAGGGCCCCCCGAAAGCCAGGCAGACGCCCGCCGAGCGCGCCGCGGCCCGCGCCGCACTCCGCGCGGCAGAGGCGGCGCTCGCGGCGGAGGCGGTGCAGCCGGGCACGCTTGTCTCCGCCGTCGTCGTCTCCGTCCACCCTTTACACGCCGAGGTGCGCCTGAGTGGAAGCGGAGGAGAGGGTTCGCCGTACGCTGGGAGGCAGGGCAGGGTTCACGCGACGGAGGCGAGGGATGACGACGACGACGATGATGAAAGCGAGAGGAGCAAGAAGCGCGCGAAGAAAACCTCTTCGTCGTCGCCGAAAGCTCTCCCTCTTCCGTTCGCCGGCCTCAGCCCCGGCGACGAGATCAAGGCCGTGGTCTTGGGTGCCGCCGCGACCCCCGGGGGGCGCGCGCACGGCGTGCTCGAGCTCTCGACGCGCGCGAGCCTCGTCGCCGCGGCCGAGAAGGAGGAGAAGGAGGAGAAGGACAAGGAGGTCAAGGCTGCTGCTGCCGCCGACGATGGCGAACAAAACCAAAACCAGAGCCAAAGCCCCCCCCACCACCTCCCCCGCGCCTCGCTGCGCCCCCGCGTCGTCGTCTCGTCGCTGACCCCTGGCTCCAGGGTGCGGGGATTCGTCCAGGACGTCAGGCCCGACGGCGCCTGGATCGCTCTGTCGCCCACGGCGAGGGCGAGGCTGCGCGCGCTGGACGCCGCCGCCGACCTCGAGGCGCTCGCCGCGTTTGCCGACTCTTCGATTTCGACGGCGACTTCTTCGAGCTCTTCAACTTCTCCTTCCTCCCTCTCCGCCGGCTCGCCTGTCGACGCGACCGTGCTCCGCGTGGTGCGCCGCGCGGACGGCGGGGGCATCGACGTCGACCTGACGACGCTCCCGGTCAGCAAGGCCGCCGCGCGCGAAGCCGCTGCCGGGGACCTTGTGCTGGGGCTGGTCAAGTCGCTGCCTTTGGCGGCGAGCTCGAGCTCGAACAACAAAAGCTCTCCCGCCTCTGCTCTCGGCGATGGCTGCGTCCGCGTCTCCTTTTCTCCGTCGCCGCACGCCCCGGTCTCCGTCGGCCGCGTCTCGCTCTGCGACCTCCGCGACGAGTGGAGCGCCGACGCGCTGGCTGGGATCAGGGTCGGTACTGCCGTGAGGTGCCGCGTGCTGGAAGCAGCAGCGGCGGGCGGAAGCGGAGGTTCGGGGAAGAAGGAGGCCAGGCTCTCGCTGCGCGCGAGCGACGGCGGCGCGATTTCTTCCTCTTCGTCGTCGTCTCCTGCTCAACCTCTCCTACCTTCGCTGCGCCTGCCCAAGCCTCTGCCCGCCGACGCCCAACCCTCCTCTCTCAAGGTAGGGGACCGCGTCGCAGGATACGTCGCCGCCGTCGGCCGCCCGGGAGCCTTCGTGGCGCTCTCGAGGTCCCTCGACGGGCGAGTCCCTCTGCGAGACCTCGCAGCGGGCTTTGTGCCAGAGCCCGCCGCGGCGTTCCCTCCGGGGACGCTGGTGGTGGGTCGCGTCGCCGCCCTGGTTCCGGGAGGCAAAGTCCAGCTCACGCTCAGGGCCGGCGTCGTTCCCGGTGGGAGCGAAGGAGAAGGAGAAGGGAAAGACGAAGAGGCCCCGCTGGGCGCCGTGGCTGCGCTGCTGCAAGGGGGCGCAGAAGGCGCCGGAAAAGCCTCCTCTCGTTCCGCGGTCCGCGTCGGCGCCGTCGTCGCCGGCCGCGTCCGCCGCGCCGAGGCCTTTGGAGTCTTCGTCGACCTCGACTCTGCTAATCCTTCTGTTTCCTTCTCTTCGCTTCCTCCCCTCCGCGCAGGGCTCGCGCACGTCAGCGAGCTCGCAGACGAGTTCGTGGCGGATCCGGGGGCCATGTTCCGACCGGGCCAGCGCGTGACGGCTCGCGTGCTGAAGGTCGACGCGGCGACGGGGCGCGTGTCGCTGTCGCTGCGGCCTTCCGCGGTCAAGGGCGAGCCGAGGCCCCTTATCGCTGGTCGCGATGACGACGAGGGGATGATGGTGGGAGGCGAGGAGGACGGCGAGGAGGAGGAAGAGGAGTCTGATATCGACGACCACGCCGAGGAGCAGGAGGAGGAGGAGGAGGAAGCGGCGGGGATGGAGCTCGACGACGAGAGCGACGGAGACGGAAGCGAGGAAGAGAACTCCGACTCGCCCTCCGCCGGGCTCGACAGCGACGACGACGACCTCGGCGCCCTTCGCCTCAGCGCTGGCGGGATCTCGCGGGACAACTCCGCGGAGGTCTCCGACGAGGACGACGAGGAGGAAGAGGACGAAAGTTCGGACGACGACGAAGAGAGCGCCTCTGACGAAGGCGACGGCGATGGCGAGCTCGACCTCGACGACGACCTCGGCGCCTCCGACTCTGATTCCGACTCCGACGTCGACGCTCGCCTCGGAGCGGCAGCCGCAGGTGGCGGTCGCTCCGCGCGCTCCCCCGCGCCCAGCCGCAAGAGCGCGCCCTCTTCTTCTTCGGCGGCAGCGGGGCTCGGGGGGCTCGACGTCGGCCTCCCCGTCGGATGGGGCGAGGACGACGACGGCGAGAACGGGAAGGCGAACGCTGCAACAACTCCTGCTCCCACCACCCCCTCCACCGCCGCTGCATCCGCCTCCGCCTCCCTGTCCAAGGCGGCCAAGCGCCGCGCCGAGCGCGCCGCGGCGGCCGCCTCCGAGGCCGCCACCGACGCCGCCGAGGCGGCCGTCGCCTCGCGCGCCGCGCCTGCCGACGAGGCCTCCTTCCGCAGGGCGCTGGCGGCGTCCCCCAACTCCTCCTTCCTGTGGATCCGCTACGTCGCGCACCTGCTGTCGCTGGGCGAGGCGGACCGCGCCCGCGCCGCGCTGGCGGCCGCGCTGGACTCGATCGCCCTGGAGGCCACCGCCGACAGGTTCAATGTCTGGGTCGCCGCGCTCAACCTCGAGGCCACCCACGGTTCCTCCGCTTCTTCCTCTTCTTCTTCCGGCTCTTCCGCGACCGCCCCCGACCGTGCCGCAGCCACGATGGCGCTGTTCCGCAGGGCGGCCAGGCACACCGACGCCAAGAAGCTGCACCTGGCGCTGGTGCCCATCTTGGAAAGAGCCGGCCTGGCGGGAGGAAGCACCGGCGCCGTCGCCGCCGCCGCCGCCGCCGCCGCGGCCGCGACCAAGGCCTTCCCCACCTCCTGCAAGGTCTGGCTCGCGCGCCACGCCGCTGCCCTGCGGGCCGGGGACGCTCCCGCCGCCGCGCTGGCCCTGCGCTCGGCCACCGTGGGGGGACACGACGGGAAGGGTGCGCTGCCTCCCAGGAAGCACGTCAAGTTCCTCTCGAGGGCCGCCGTCGCCGAGTTCAAGAACAGCAACAACTCCAACTCTGGAGGAGGAGAAGGGCAAAACGGCGGTTCCTCCTCGGCCGAGCGCGGCCGCGAGCTGTTCGAGAAGCTCCTCGCCGCGGCGCCGAAGAGGCTCGACCTCTGGGCCCAGTACATCGACCAGGAGGTGGCCCTGGCGCTGGCCGGCACCGGCAAGGCGAGCGGCAAGAGGAAGCGCCGCGACGGAGCCGAGGAGGAGAAAATGAAGGCCGCCGCCGACCCCCGCCGCGTGCGCGCCCTCTTTGCGCGCGGCACGGCGCTCGACCTGCCCCCCAAGAAGATGAAGTTCCTCTTCCGGCGCGCGCTGGAGTTTGAGAAGAGGCTCGGGGACGACGCCGGCGCGGACAGGGTCAGGGAGGCGGCGCGGGCTTACGTGGCCAAGGTCAGCGGGAGCGGTTAAGGAGGAGGATGAGGAGGTTGGAGAGAAGATGAAGACGCCGAGAGGGAGAGAGGGGGAAGAGATGGAGAGATAGAAACAGAAGAGATTTTTTTTATTTTGGCATTTCATTTTTTTCACGGTTCTTCTTCAGGGAAAACAAGAGAGAGAGTTTTTTCTTTACCAGTGTGGCGAAAGTGTGTTCTTTTTTGTTTACAGTTTTGGGTTTTGTCAATGAAAAAAAAAACGATTGAAGGAGGAAAAGGAAAAAAGGTTAAACTTTCCGCAGCGCCGCCGCGGCAACTGCCTCCATTGTTGCCGTCGTCGTCGCTCCTGCTGCTGTCCCTCCTCCTCCTCCTCCACTGCTGCTGCTGCTCCCTCCTCCTCGCAGCGCGATCTCCGTCTCGTCGGCGACATCAAGAAGTAAGGCTACGAGAGGAGAAGAGCAAGGCGGATCTCCCTCGGAGCAGCTCTTCCTGATTTTGCCCGCGAGCGACGAGAGCCGAGCCGCCGCGGCCGCCGCGGCGGGGGCCCAACCGTTCGAGCTCGCGTTCCGCCCTCCCCCGGCGTCGCTCGCCGAGAGCGTCGCCAGAGAGGCGGGCAAGGAAGCGAGACGCAAGGCCGCGTCATCTCCTAGAAACAGGGTCGCGTCTGCTGCCGCGGAAGCGGGGTAGGAGGGAGGAGGCGGCAAAGAAGACGAAGACAAAAAGCTCGAGCTCGAAGCTGCTCCTAGTCCAGCGGCAGCGCGTCCCGCGAGCGCCGCCGCCAGAGGAGCCGCCGCCGAGGCCAGGCTCGCGGCCGCCCCTTCGGAAGCAGAAGGATCGGAAGCGGCGGCCTGATCGATCAGGGAGATCAGGGCCTGAGCGGCGACGACGGGAGGCGCGTCGCGGGCGAGGGCGAGCGCAGCGGGAAGAGCGGCAGCAGCAGAGGAGGACGACAACGACGACGAAAGCGATGCGACGCTCAACAGCGCCGCCGAGGCTGCCTCCGTTCCCGCTTTCCCCGGGAGAGCGCCGCGGAGGCTGAGCACTCCTCGGGAGAAGGTGAGAGAAGAAGAAGGGTTATCGTTTTCTGCTTCGTCGAGCAGCGAAGAGAGGACTTGCGGAGGCAGCCGCGCGAGCGCCGAGAGCGCCGAGCGCCAAACAGAGTTTGCTTCTTCCTCTTCTTCCTCTTCCTCCTCCTCTACCACGGACTCCGCAGTCCACCCCGTGCCCGCCGCGACGTCACGCGGGGGCTCCGGGAGGGCAGCGAAGAGGCGGGACACGGCTTGCCTGGCCGCGAGGGCGACGGCGGGCGCGAGCGAGGAAGATTTGGAAGAGGAAGAAGAAACGGAAAGGACAGAGACGGCGCCCTGCCACTTTGCTCCATCTTCTTCTTCTTCTGTTCCTCCCTCCTTCGCGCCTCTTCCGACCTCGCCCAGGAGCTCGACGACCCGCGCCGGAGCCACGTACGGCGCGATGCGGTTCAGCGAGCGCCACAGTGTCCTCCTTGCCGCGGCGGGAGTCGAAGGGGCGCGGAGCCACTCGAGGCAGAGCTCGGCCGAAGAAGAGGGAGCGTCGTCAGAGGAAGAAGCGGCGGCGACGGCGAGCGCGGCGACGGCCGCCGAGGCAGCGGAAGAGGAGCCTGCTGCTGCTGCTGCTGCCGTCACCGTCATCATTAGGCGCCTGAGGTGAGGCGCCCAGCCGCCGCCTGCTGCGACTAGAAGAGGAGAAGAAGAAGCAGAGGCTTTGCTTTTATCTCCTCCACCGGCAACAACGACCGGCGGCGGCAGCCTCGGCGCGCCTCCGCCGCGGGAGAGCGCCTCCGCCGCGGCCGCCACCGCCCGGGCCGGCAGCGTCTGCGGGTCGCGACAGAGGGCCTGGGCGAGCGCCGCGGCGCAGCCGTCGGGGCGGGAGCCCCTGGCGGCGAGCGAGATAGTGGTGGAAGAAGAAGAAGCTGAGGCGGAAGAGGAAGAAGAACTCGAGTTTTCGTCGCCGTTGCCGCCGCCGCCGCTGCGGCTTCGTGCAGCAGCGCAGGCAGCAGCAGCGGCCGAGGACACAGCAGTGAGCGCTCGCCGGTCCAAGAGCGACAACGGCTCGCTGCCTGATGCGAGCGCGAGCAGCTCCTCGAGGGCCCTGAGAGCGGCGCGCGCCTCCCTCGGAGGCAAAAAGCTCGCTTCGTTCTCATCTTTTTCGTTTTCGTTCTTGTTCTTCTCGTTCTTGCTCTCCCTCCCGAGGCCCGGAGCCTGCCCTCGCGCCCCGAGCAGGGCCGCGAGTCCTGCGGCGACGCCAGCCAGAGCAGCAGAAGGCGACGAAGAGAGCGCGGAGAGCCGGCTCTGCGAAGACGAAGGCGAAGACGAAGACGAAGAAGACGCGAAAGAAGAAAGCGCCGCGGCTGCCTCGGACCTCGCCCTCGTCGCGCCCGCGACACCCCTGGCCGCCGCGGCGGAGGCCAGCGCTCCGAGAGCCGTCGCCGCGGCGCCGACGAGAGCCCCGTCCGAAGAGGAGGAAGAGAGCAACTCGTGAAGCCTCTTCGTGGCGGTTTCGAGAGAGGCAGCGTCCCCGAGGGCGAGGGTCAGCGCAGGCAGAGCGGCGACGGCGGCTTTCTCGCTCCTTCCTCCTCCTCGCTCGAGCGCTGCGAGAGGGAACAGAGCGCGGGCAAAGGCCTTCGACTTCTCGGCTGCTGCTCTCTCCCTCGGGATCGCGCCGGCGACGTGGGCGAGCCCCGACCAGAGACCTTCGAGCGCTGCGGCGTCCCCTTCCGGGTCGAGAGAAGCAGGATTCGCTTGTGGCGGCGGCGGCGGGGGCGGCAAGTCGAGAGCCCTCGCTGCTGCAGCTGCCGCGGCTCCTTCTCCTTCGGCAGAGAGCCTTTCCAGCAAAGCGCTCACTAGAGCTCCTCGTGCCGAGGCTCCTTCTTCTTCTTCTTCTTCTTCTTCTTCTCCTTCTCCCTCTTGTCCACTCATCAGCGACGCCGCGCAGGCCCCGCAGGCCTCCGCCGCGGCCCCCACGACGGAGCAGGGGAGGGGAGGACGGGAAGACGGAGAGGGAAGAGACAGAACGGAACAGAGCGCCGCGACCGCCGCCGCCCTCGCTCCCGCTCCGGCGGCCAGCGGGAGCACGAAGGTCAGCCCCGACGCCGCGCCGCGGGCCAGGGGCGGGGGCGTGGCGGGGTCGGCGAGGATCGAGGAGAGCAGGGAGCAGGCTTCGTCGGCAGGGGAAGAAGATTCGGACGAAGACGACGACGACGACGAAGAAGAAGAAGCTGTCGCAGCAGCTGCTGCTGCTGCTGCTGCTGCTGCTGCTGCTGCTGCCGCGCCCTCTGACGCCGAAGCAGCCGAAGAGAGCCGCTCCCGCAGCAGCACCTCCCAGGGAGCTTTTGATTCACCGCTCGCGGCGGCGTCTTGCCACGCCGCGTGGCACCTCTCCGCGAACGCGGACCAGGCGCGTCGGACCGCGGCGCTGCGAGCCGGGGAGGCCTGCGGCGCGAAGGCGGAGGCGGAGGCGGAGGGAGAAGCGGCGGCGGCGGAGAGGAGCTGCGCCTCGAAGGCAGCGAGGCGGGAATTGACAGCCGCCGTCGCCGATGCTGTCGACGGAGGAGGAGAAGGAGACCACAGCAGCAGCGTCGCGAGAGAAGACGGAGAAGAAGAAGAGGAAGCTAAGAGCTTCTTGGGCAGCGAGGCGCGGAGCTTGTGCGCCACGATCGAGGCGTCGTCGTCCTCGGTTCTGTTGCCTTTGCTCGCTTCGCTTCCGCCGCCTGCTGCTGCTGCTGCTGCTTCGCGGGGGACAGAGGCGGCGGCGGCGGCGACGCGAGCAGCCGAAATCGTCTCTTTCCGCGTGGCGTGCTCGTGGGAGAGGGCGGCTTCGACCAGCGAGAAGGCGGCGGAGAGCGGCGTCGGTTTTGGTTTCGCTTTCGTCTTCTTCTTCGTCTTCTTCGCCTTCGCCTCTTCCTCCTCTTCCTCCGCTGCTGCCTCCCGAAGCAAAACTTCGGCAGCGGACCGCAACGGCGCGGCAGCCCCGGCCGCTTCAAGCAGCCGCTGGGGCATCCTCGCGAGCCCCAGGATCGCAGCAGCGCGGACGGAAGCAGGGCTCATCGAAGAAGAAGAACAGGAAACGATTTCTCGGAGCGCTTCTGCCGCGGCGGCGACGGCAGTCGCGGCCGCCGCTCGCTCCGCATTCTCTTCTTTTTCCTCTCCTTCCTCTTCTCCTTCCTCCTCTTCGGGGATCTCCACCTCGCTCGCGCAGGACACCAGCTCGGCCCACGCCGCGGAAAGAACGCTCTTGCCGTTTTTCACGGGAGGCGGGCTCGGCCACCGGTCTCGGACAACGGCCCAGGCTCCTTCAAAAGAAAGCTCCCCTCCCCTGACGAGCGCCGCCGTGGCTCGCAGTCCCAGGGCGCTTACCCCCGGGTGGGGGTCTCGCAGGGCTAGCTCGACGGCCTGGACGAGCTCGATGCCGCGGCGCGGGTCGGCGAGGCAGGCTTGGAGCACGCAGGAGGCCGCAGAGGCGCGGAGGAGGAGAGGAGAGGAAGAGGAAGAGGAAGATTTGTCGACGCCGTCGTTGCATTTCTCTTCGCCGCCGCCGCCGCCGAAGCTGCCAAGGACCAGAGCCTTCAGGTCGTCGAACGGCGGCCCCCGCTTGGCTCCAGCCGAGAGCCACGCCCCGCACGCGAGCCGTAGGCCCAGGGCCTGCGAGAGCTCCGGGGATGAGGTTTCTGCGGCGGCGAGGGGTAGGATCAGGGCTGCGCGGGCCAGGGGGAAGGCCGCCGGGTGAGCTCCGGCGGCGCCCGCGGCGGCGAGCGCGGCGGAGAGAACGGCGCGAGCCTCAGCTTTACTGCCACCTTTGCTCTTCCTTTGCTTGCTCTTCCTCGCCACGGAGGCGAGCAGAGGAGGCAGGGAGTCGAGCGCCGAGCTGGGCTGGATGCGCGCCGCGGCGGCGAGCGCCTCTGCGGCCTCCGCCTGGACTCGAGAGAGAGAAGAAACGGCGTTTTTCTCTTTCTTCTTCCTCTCCTTCTTGTCCTTCTCTTCGAGCAGCAGGATCGTCCCCAGCTCGGCGAGCGCCGCGGCCGGCGGGGAGGGCAGCGTGGCCTCGGCGTCGGAAGGGAGAAGCGTCGGCTCGGCGAGGAGTAGGGAGGACGAGGAGGAGGAAGAACAGCTCTTTTTCTTCTTCTCCCTCGACGCGTCTCCGATCGCGCGTCGCGCCCTCCTTATCCACGCTGTCAGAGCTGAGGAGGAGGAGGAGGATGAGGAGGAGGAGGAGGAGGAGAAGGAGGAGGATGACGAGAGTAGGAGCCCTCGGAGGTGCTGCGCGGCCAGGGAGGTGGGGTCGGCTGAAGCAGCGATGGGAAGAGAACGAGTTTCTCCGTCGTCGTCTCTTCCTTTTTCATCTTCTTCTTCTTTCGCTGAAGCGACTCCCGCAAGCAACGCCTCCGCGGCCCTCCTCGCCCGCTCCGTAGGGGCCAGAGACAGCGCCGAGAGAGCCGGGAGCTCGAGCACTGCCCTGGTGGAAGAATCAAGAAAGAGATAAGAAGATGGCGAATCAACGACTGCTCGCGCCAGCGCTGAGAGCAGAGCCTCAGCGTCCCCCGAGCCAGAGGTCAGGGCAAGCCAAGAGAGAGGGACCAGAGAGGCGAGAGCTTCTTCAGGGTGATTGGAGCCCTCGAGCAGCGCAAGAGCGGCCGCGGAGGAGATTGCAGGGGCGAGCGGGGCGACGCCGCCGCGGCCTGGGTTGTTGTTTGTTCGTCGCTGTCGCCGCCGCAACAGAGAGGCGGCGAGCGACGAGAGCGAGCGCAACGGCAGGAGAGCGGTGTCGTCGCCGTCGTCGTCGTCGTCGTCGTCGTCTCCGTTCCCCCCGCTCCAGACCACGGTGCTGACGGCGTCGAGCACGTCCGCTGCCGCGGAGGGCAGCGCGTTGCACTGAGCGGGCGTCTCGTGCGGGAACGCGGCGAGCAACGAGGCGAGAGCTCGGGCGAGGAGGCGTTTCTTTTGCTTCTTTCGCTCCCTCTGTTCAACCTCTTCCTCTCCTCCTTTTCGCTCTTCTTCTTCTTCCTCTTCGGCGACGAAACGCACGACGCGAGCGCGGACGTCGCCGGCCAAGGGCACGGCAGAGTCCCCTCGAGCAGCGGCGAGCGGGAGCAGCAGCAAATGCGACACGAGGGGTAACAGAGAGCTCCGGGTCTCTTCGACAGAGCTGCTGCAGCCGAAGAGCGCTTCGCCGATCGCTTCCGCGACGGCCACCTCCGCCGCGGCGCCCCCCGAGGTGATGGCCCTGGCCAGGGGGTGCGCGGAAGGGCGAGATGGAGGAGAAGGCAGAGGGTCTTTTTTGCCGAAGCTCAGCCGGGCGAGGCCCTCGACGAGCGCCGCCGCTCCGCTTCCGTCTTTTAACGCCTGCTGGGGCAGCGCCGCGAGGAGGGCGTCGGCGACGCGCGCCGGGGGCCACGACAATGAGCGATCGGTGCTGCTGCTGCTGCTCTGTTCCGCGAGCGAGAGCAGGCGCGAGACGGCCTCGGCGACGACGTCCTGAGGTTGGAGCGAGGAAGGAAAGAAGGTTGAGGTTGAGTTTTTTCGTCGTCGTCGCCGATGATCGATCAAGCGATCCATCCATATTTTCTTCTCTCCTTTTCTCTCTTTCACCTCCCCTCGCGGAACCACCCCACCTCGCTCCCGTGGCTCAAGCACGTGTCCACGACGGCATCGAGCGAGCGGGAGGCCTCTCTCGAAGAAGAGGACGAGCTGCTCAGCGCCAGGTCCGACGCCGCGTCGAACGCCGCGGCAGCGGCCAGGCGCCGCAACTGCGGGTGCGAGGCGAGCGCGCGCGCCTCCTCGCCCTGGAGGCGCGCCAGCGCTGAGCGCACGGCGAGGGGGAGCTGCTGCTGCTGCTGCTGCTGTGGCGGTGGCGCCATGTGGATTGGAAGGTGGGGAAAGGGGCTGGCTAGCACGAATCGAGGGGCATCGTGATGTCTTTTTCGATTTCGAAAAAAAGAAAACAAAACAAAAAATGGTTTCTCCTCGCTCTTCTTCAACCTTCTCCCTCTTCCTCCGCTCCCCCCCTCTTGTTGTTGTTGGTTTGAGCGGGGCGGGATTTGAACCCGCGTGAGCTTTCGCTCGTCGGATCAGAAGTCCGACCCCTTCGACCATGCTCGGGCACCC
>Ga0210003_1002335_pt1 | contig 16162 bp, 33 predicted proteins | sample LantaG_FD_182804 | JGI IMG/M metagenome (GOLD analysis project Ga0210003, IMG submission 182804) | Deep subsurface microbial communities from Baltic Sea to uncover new lineages of life (NeLLi) - Landsort_02402 metaG (SPAdes) (version 2) | ecosystem: Environmental > Aquatic > Marine > Oceanic >...
CGCCGGCATGCCTGAGGCGTGGGTCAAGAAGCTTCAGGGCAAGGCGGCGAGCGTCTACAGCCAGCCAGAGAAGACCGGGCACCTCACCGGAAAATATATCCAGTGCTACCACGCCCTGAGAGCCTTCCCCAGTGGCGAAGAGGAAGTCAACAACCTACAGGAGAAGGTGATGGAACTAGAGGAGAAGCTGGCGGAGGCATCGAGAAACGACGTCCAGCAGCGGGTAGCCGAACAGCAACGCGTCATAGAGGACATGCAGAAATCTCTAGAGGCGATCAACAGAAGGGACGCCGAGAGGAAAGAGTGGGAGAAGCTGAGAGAGGAGGCATAACCATGACAACGAATCGGGAGGAAGAAAGTACGAGCAGGCATGAACCTAGCTTCCTGAAGATATACTCATGGGAGACACCCGCCACAAAATACCCGCTCATGAAGAGAGGTAAAGCGAGGCTGTCCCGTAAACCCTATAGAAGGGGGCTCTATAACATGGAGGGCGTGCGGGGCTACGACTACTTCACCGTAAAGAAACCGATACCGGTCACCTCCCTGATGGTGGGCAAGGAGGCCTGGATGGTAGATGATCCACTGCATTGGTATGGGATGCAGGACCTGGCCAAGGCCGCGAGTGGCAGGGTATTGGTAGCTGGGTTGGGCCTGGGGCTGGTGATCCACGCCCTGGAGGAGAATGAGTCAGTGACTACTATCGACACAGTGGAAATAGACATTGACGTCATAAACCTGATAACCCCTTTAATTAAAATGAGGAAGACAAACATCATAAACGATGACTTCTGGCTGCACCTAAATGGTACCGAGGAAACCTATGACACCTGTATCCTAGATATCTGGGTATATGATGAAACTGATAGGATACGGACAGGCTACAGCATGCTAGCGGCCATAGGATCAGTCTCCACAAAGTTCCCTTCCGCTAAGGTCTATGTCTGGGGAATCAGGGACCCCAAATGGAACCCCGCGGTGACGAAGGCCCCATGCTATCTAGAGACGGAGAGAAGGATCGAGAAGTTTAGGCACGCCATATAGCGTATGTTCAACAAAAAGAAGAAAGAAATAAAGTCGATTTATGACGACTATAAAGGATGGGGATATATATACTTCTAGCGCTGTAAATAGTTGGGTATTGATGTCTGAAACGATGTTTTTTTCCCTGATTCCCGTCTCTGAGGCCGAAAAAGAGGCTGTTTCTAGATCTAAGTATAATTGCACTCAATGCGGCCATGTCTGGGTGACCAGACCCTGGATGTGGAAGAACGCGACATTCAAGCCCTTCAGATGCCCCGGCTGTAGCTCAAGATACTGGGACAGCGAAGTAAAAACCGCCAAGATCCCAGAGGGAAGGCTGATCTCTCAAGACATCACCGAGGAAGACATCGAGAAACTGAAGAAGGTTATGAATTTTAGATAGGTTATGACCTAGTCCCGAGGGCAAACAGGAACAGCCCTAAGCCCGTTCCCCCCGCTGAAACGTCCACCTAAAATAGTATTGTCTCATGTTAATTTGACATCTCCGTGTCAATGAGCCCGGTCTCCTGAGGGAACCACCCCAATTAATTGTAAGTCCCTGTCAACAAACACAGATATACCCAAAAACGAAGACAAAACTTAGTGTGCATGAGTGCTACACACATGCGACACAGGTGCGCGTAGTCTCCAGCCCCGGGGGCGTGATAATGGCGGAGAGTAGCTTCGACCTGGAGCTTCTGAGTCAAGAGGATCTCATAGTCGCAGCACTGCGTAAACTACTGAGGACCTACGCCGAGCTCGGCCGCCGCGAAGAAACCACACGAATCTTCCTCAAAGAACTATGCAGCTTCAGCGTAGAGACACGGGTCTGGTGGATACTATTCGAGGCCGGCGGGGCTCATAGGTTCACCGACATCCTACATATAATCGGCTGCTCTCGAACTTCACTGAGCAACGTACTGAGAGAACTATTGAAGGCAGGGCTCGTCAGGATGGTCGAGAACCGCTACCAAGCCATATCACCAGAATGGTTAGTGCCTAGTTAGTCCAGTTTTCTGGACCAAACCGGCGTAAACTTTAAAAAGAGAGTCCAAAAAAATGGACTTGTCTTAACGAGGAAGATGGTGTTAAAGTACAGCAAGTTCTTCACCGTCATCGGAGTTCTCACTCTTGAACCCTTCACCATCCGAGTGGAGTCTAAGGAGTATGATGGACATGGAGTTTTCATCGATTAGGTGAGGGCCATGGAAACGGAGAATGTGAAAACAGTCGATCTAACCTATGACCCGGAACTCTATCCCCGACTCGGACCAACGGAGACGGCGGGGGTTGACTGGTACCTCATCAACAGTTACGTTAACGATATGAGGGCGGGCGCCGAATTTCCTCCCATAAATGTGGGCATAATAGATGACGAGTCTTACCCTCGACATGGAGAAATGATCATAAACGACGGAGTGCACAGGTGGAAGGCCTACGCAAAACTCGGCGTGGATTTCGTCGACGTCGTGATAAAACACTATCAAAACGAACTCGACTTTCTAAGAGACGCCACCGAACCCAACGTTAAGCATGGACGCAACATACCCAAGCGAGATAAATCAAGGTTACTCGATCTGTTTAGAGGATACGGCTTAGAGGACTATGAGATCTCCAAAATCATATTCGTTCCCATGGACAAGATAGGGGAACTAGAAAAGAGAATCCTGAAAACAAAAAACGGCACACGCTACTTGAAGACGGCTGTCTTCAAGGCGCTGGAAGCGGGGCAGATCACAAAAGAACAAGCCTTCACGACAAAGCAGCAACACATACAAACGCGAACAGTCAAGGGACTGCTGAGACAGCTTATCGAAATCGTCAGGGGACGGTTGCTTATTCCATCGGAGGACATCAAGGCGTTAAGTATAGAATTGATCATCCTACTTCAGGAATACTTCCAGGTGGTGTCTTGATGGAGAACCCAACGCTAGAGGATTACGTTGAGCTGAGACGACTCAACGACACCCTATACGACATACAGGAAGCAAGAAAAAGAGTGCAAAACCGCATGAGGAACATGCCTTCAATGGACATATACGAAGACTTGCAACCGATTGAAGACAAAATTACAAAACTGATAGAGCAAAAGCTGAAATTGATTCCGATATGGACCGAATACCTCTCAAAGGTTAAAGGAATCGGTCCTAGGTTGGCTTCCTATGTAATAGGAAAAACCCTGGTTAAATTTATCCCAGTCTCAGAGGAAGACCTCAAAAATTATTCGCCTTTCCAGCAAGAACTAGCACAGAAAACTAAGGACGACAAATACAAGATACCCACCAGACGCGGCATAGAAGCCTTCGACACCATATCGAAGTACTGGGCTTTCTGGGGTTTAGGAGTCGAAGACGGCGAGGCGCAGAGACTTAAGAAAGGAGAGAGAGCAAGCTATAACCCTATGAACCTATCTACCTCGTGGAAGATAGGCAAACAATTCGTAATGCAGGGAGTCCGCCACCGAGCCGACTATGACAGATACAAGACACGGCTGACGGCTCAGCGCACGCCTCCAGAGAAATGCCCGCAATACGGGGTAAACCGCTGGTGCAAGGCAAGAATAGAACAAGGGAAGAAACCGACCTGCAAAGCCCACATACACAACATGGCCCAAAGATACGCAGTGAAGCACTTCTACCAAGACCTATGGCTAGCCTGGAGAACACTAGAAGGTTTACCCGTGTCGGAGCCCTACGTAATAGCCGTATTGGGCCATGAAAAAAGAAACAGGCCAGAGGCTCCATGAAACCCACCTACACTTTGCGAGCCAGATTAACTGTGAAACCCACTACTTGCTTGCGAGCCACCACGGCGGTGAAACCCAGAATCCACTTGCGAGCCACGAACCCTTTGAAACCCAAACCTGATGTGCGAGCCAGACGACCCGTGATACCCAGAACCGATATGCGAGCCAGACCGTGAATGAAACCCATCGGAATACTGCGAATGAATTTGAGGAGGTCGAGGAAGAAGAGAAGCCAAACCATTCGTGAAACCCACGTAGTGCCTGCGAGCCATCACTGCGGTGAAACCCAGAACCACTCTGCGAGCCATCAAGTTGGTGAAACCCAGGATTCCCATACGAGCCAAGTGGGACATGAAAACCATAACGAGATTGCGAGCCAGCGTAGGCGTGAAACCCATCAAGGATATGCGAGCCAGTAAGGACTTGAAAACCATTCGTTCAATGCGAGCCATCAGGATCGTGAAACCCATGGACGAGCTGCGAGCCAAAAAGCAGGTGAAACCTAGGGGTGTCCTGCGAGCCATATATGAAATGAAACCCATGCTCCAACTGCGAGCCATAGGGAATGTGAAACCCATTAAGTATCTGCGAGCCATATCAACGGTGAAACCCATCACGCTCCTGCGAGCCACCTGCACCTTGAAACCCAGAACCGAGCTGCGAGCCAGCCCCGACATGAAACCCAGAGCGGGCATGCGAGCCAGAAACTACTTGAAACCCATAAGAAAAATGCGAGACGTTAGGCTCTCTTTTCTTCCTCTAATTTAGACTCCTTTTTTTATTTCTATTTATTTTATCTTTGAGATTATGATCTCACTATTCCCGCCTGATTAGTCCAGTTTTCTGGACCAAACCGGCGTAAACTTTAAAAAGAGAGTCCAAAAAAATGGACCTGTTTTAACGAGTAAGATGGTGTTAAAGTACAGCAAGTTCTTCACCGTCATCGGCGCTCTCACCCTTGAACCCGTTACCATCCGAGTTGAGTGCATCAAGGCTGAGGGATTTCTCGGAATCTCCATAGAGAGCCTGGAGGGAGAATACTCATCAATAGAGGACTTCGATAATGCCTCTGGAATCGGCGAGGACAAGATCCATAACTTTCTCCCCCTGAAGCTGCCCGACGCCCAAATGCTCATGGACGCGTTGAACGAGGCCCTCACAGCGTCCGAGGAGGACTGAGATGGAATCGACTAGGTGCCGTATCTGCGGTCACCCCATCTGGGCTCCGAAGAGCGTGGAGCGAGGAATCGGTCCAAGGTGCTGGGCACGCCTCCAGGAGAAGTACGCGTCTGAGGAGGCGGAGGGCTGATGAGTGTCAGGGTTTACTGCCCTATTTGCAAGGGAGGTAACAACGTAATCTGGCAGGGGTCCCTTGAGAAATGGGAAAAAGAGTTATCGAAAGAGATTCCACCTGATTGGGCCAATTATGCATATAGACACGAAAAGGCCCACAATCATCAGATAATGGTGGAATACCCCACGCAGACGGTTCCCTTTAGACTGGGGGGGGCTGAGGGCTGAGATGTCTATCACTTTGAATACCAAGACGCCTCAGAAGAAGGCGATCGCGAAGATCCTAAGATCGGTGGCCGACTGGATCGAGACATCCGGCAACCAGACCATCACGATAGACCTCACTCTCACATTCAACAAATGCAAGGAGGCTGGGGCCCCTGGTTAACATGAAGCCCTGCCCCAAGTGTGGGGCCAAAATACCGACAAACATAAAGGGCTGTTGGAACTGCGGCGAGGTCCTGGACCCCCACCTCATAGAGCTAGCGAAGTCTGCCAAGGAGGCGAAGCAATGAGTAAATTTGAAAAATGGGCCCTGCTCATAGCCAGCGATGTTAGGATCGCACTAGTGAATATTCTGGGCTCAGATCCGAGGGAATACGCGGAAATGAAGGAGAACATCGAAAATATCCTAGGTAGAGAGGTTAGCGCTGGAAGCCTAGATTGGCATATTGAGAAGCTAAAGGGAATCGGCGTAATAGAGAAAAAGGATGTTTCCTGGCATCTCACGGAGTCTGGAAGGAAGTTACATGAAAAGATTTCAAGCGTCTCTCCGGACGCGGAAGCAAGCTCACCGCCATCAGGAGGGAGGATTAGTTGAGCGAGCTGGGTCCAGTGTCGAAGGCTCTGCTGGAACGCATCAACCGGTCCTTTGGCTATGTGGAAATCGGATACCTCATATCATGGGCTAAGACTAGTACGGGGCTCCGACACGGCCATATATGGTGGCAACGACGGCTCGTAGCCCTCGCCCTCGAGGGACACATAGACGCCAAGGTCTACCGCACCGGCGACAGGTTAGCCATCCTGTTCAGGAGGAAGGAGGAGGCTGAGGGTGTTGAGTGAGTGTGTACTGTGTCACAAGATAATGGGGCGAGGTACAAAGCCAAGGACGGTGATCGACTGGGACACACTTCGGATAATAGGACAGGCTCACACCGGCTGTGTCAGAAAGAAGATTAAACATGAAGACACGCAATTTTACCCTGAAGACCTACCACGTCCAGATGAGATAGCCTTCAGTAAGAAGCTGAGGGACTTCATGCTCTTAGCTAACGAAACATGTTCAGGAAACACATGGCCGCCTCAAGAGTTCCACAAATACTTGTTAGCCAGTGCAGCCCTTTTCAGAGTCTCGACAAGTGAACAGTGGGCAAACCTAACGCGAGTAAAGAGTCTAACCGACTGGTGGCTAAACGGCTCTAAAATAATCACACAAAAAGAATATGACGAGCTCTTTGAGTGGATCGCATCCTTCGATACCCATACAGAACGGACTGTGGAGGCCGAGGGCTGATGAAGGTAAAAAGCGTGTCAGACCTCGCCTTCAAAGCACTTGATAAACTCACAGAGGGTGAAGATGAGCTCTGGGTGGCCCACATCGTGTTCGACGGACAGGCCCGACGCACAGGCGGTATACAGAAGATCATGAAAAAAGACTGCGGCGTCCCGCACTACTCCGTCCAGCGAACCCTAAACCGGCTTGTCTCGAAAAACATCGTCTATCGCGTAATTCAGGGCATATACGCGCCAAACTTGACGCTGGTTCTTGACAAGATGATCGAGATCCTTGAAGAAGAGCAGGAGGGTGAGAACGCTGCCGGTTGATGAGGATAAACCGATATACGATATAATACATGTCTTCAAATCTTTATTCAAACAGCGTGAAAGCGACTCAACACTTACAGTCCTTTCAAAGCTCCGAAGCATCTTCGCCAGTAAAGCCGTTAGCGAGGTCTTCAAATACTTCTGCCTCCACGGCGCCGCCACCGCCTGGGTTATTCGAAACGATCTGAAAATGCCCGAGACCACCATCTACAGAGCCCTCAAGAAACTTAGAGTCTTGGGCTTCGTAGTGCCGGCGATGAAGATAAGTAAGGTCAGGAGCAGGGGAGGCCCCCGCCCCACCGTGTGGGCACTAGAGGGCGCCTCCCAAGAAGAAGTAACAAGAGCCTACCATGAGATGCGTGAAAGTTTAGGGGTGTGTATATGAGGAGTAGAGTAGTGAATAGGAAATGGGTGTATACCCCTACACCCCTACCCCCACAACAACACACCCTCCCCCCCACTCAGACACACACACCCCACCGTCGAGGAGGTAGCGTCGACGCCTTCTAGAGACGGCGCCGTCATCAGACGGGAGCGCCTCCAGATGATCGTGGCCATCGTCAAGAAAGAACCCGGCATTCGAATCGCCAAGATACAGATAATCATGGCCATGAGGACGGGGCTGACGAAGAAACGGATCGCCCAATACGTGCGGGAACTCGTGGAGGGCGAGCTCCTCATCACAGACGGGGGCGGCTTCAGGGTTGCTGAGCGACGATGAGCGGCCGAGGGAAGAAGTATCAGTTCTACGGTCCAGCCTATTTCAAAGCCACCTGGAAAAAGTTCCTTGAGATCTGCGAGAGGGACAACCAGTCAGGCAGCGAACTCATCCGCATCTGGGTGGAAGGCTACGTGGTCAGAAAAGACCCGGGGAACCCTCAGAGACCCATCACAGCCTATGCCCCGGGGCATGAGGACGAGCACGCCCGCCTACAGCAGGAAATCTTCAGTAAGCTACTCGGCGTCGCCGAGGATCGTGGCGGGTATCTTCACTGGCTGAGGATATTGGATGAGGTTAAGCCCTTCCTAAGCGGTCAGGCCCGGGTCGACGCCGCCGAGAAGCTGGGCCGCCGTCTCACTAAGGCAGGTGTCCGCATCGTCAGGTAAGGTGTTTTGGAGTTGATCTGGGGGTAAGATAAATGGCTGAGTATAGGGAGATACAAGATGACAAGATCTTAGAGTTCTCCGCGACACCGGGGTTCAAGGGCTGGAAGCAGTTCTTCACGGATGATAGCATCACGCATCCAGCGAAGATGAACCTGAACCTGCTCCGATGGATCCTTGAGAACTACACGGAGCCCGGGGAGGTAGTCTTGGACCCCATGGCGGGAACCGGCTCTACAATCATACTCGCGACTCTGATGGGGAGACACGGCATCGCCGTCGAGTACGAGCCCCGGTTCTGCGACATGATCAGGGCGAACATGGAGCTCACCGAGAGGCAGACCACCCTAACGCCGAAGGGGCGGATGACCTGTATACACGGCGACGCCCGTGAGCTGTCTAAGTTACTTTCAGGGATGGATACAATAATCACAAGCCCGCCCTACGCAGACACGAAACGAGGGGGTGAAGCCGATGACGATGCCATGGCCGAGAGATGGGATAAAACAGCCAAGGAAAGGGAGTGGAACACGTGGGGTAAAACCTGGAAAACCGAGGGACGTAAGAGGGCTTTGAAAAGCTTGGGGTCGGGGTACTCTGAATCTGGCGAAAATATAGGAAACAAACCATACGGTGACATCGACTCCATCATAACGAGTCCGCCATTCGGCCCATCAACCAAGGGAGGAGGCATCTTCAAGGAGGGCTACAAGGCTCCGGGAGAGAAGGAGGTAAGCGACCCCGGCCTCCCCCAGAGGCACGCCAGGCCCCTCAGCGACGACCCCAAGAACATCGACAACCTCCCTTACGGGGAGGCCGTAGATAACATAATTACCTCACCACCTTATTCAGAGGGAACGGGGCATGGGGGACCTTCTTCAGATAAAATCGCCCGTGAAAAGAGGCTGTTCCTTAGAGGTGCAGGATCTTACACGAAAACTGTGGATGCCGTGGTCACCTCTCCGCCTTATGAGGGCTCGGTTCCCGCTTACGACGAGAAGTGGCTCGAGGAGCACTGGGACGACGATAGCGATTCCCCCGCGCACAAGACCATGAGGTTCGGCAGATCAATGAAGGGGTACCCCAAAGAAGTGGACAACGTGATCACCTCACCCCCATATGAACAGAGTCTTAGTCATAGAGGACAAGACTATGAGGAAGTTAGGAAAAAACTACTTACTCAAGGCTACTCGGAAGAATATATCAAAGCCTCATGGAACCAACCTAATCAATGCCAACACTGGGCTGAAGAAGCATACGGAGACGATTCTGGTAATATTGGCAACCTGAAGAGCGAGACTTACTTGGAGGCTATGATACAAGTCTATCGCGAATGCTGGAAGGTGCTGAAGCAATCGGGTAAACTCATTCTTATAACTAAAAATTTCATCCGTGACAAGCAGGTGGTTCGCCTCGACCTAGACACCATCCGGCTCTGCGAAGCCGCGGGCTTCAAGCTCACCGATCGCTGGTACTTCAAGTTACCCACTAGGAGTTTCTGGAGAATCCTCTATAAGAAACGCTTCCCCCACGTCCCCGAGATCGATTACGAAGACATCATGATCTTCAGCAAAGCGGAGGATATAGTAAACAAAAAGGATAGGTGAATGAAAGTAGAGTTGCCTGAAATTGTAAGGGATGGGAAAACGAATGAGTGATAAGGCACATAGGGAATTAATGGCAGAATATATCAAGTTTATACAAAATAGGGTAAAAGCCATACATGGCCCCCCACCTCCTTATGAGGATTATCAAATTTTTCAGATTGCTATTGAAAAACCATATAATTATTTCGGTCAAAGAGGATTTATTGATGTTTTGTTTTCAGAGGGTCACTTTTCATGGGGTCAAAACTGTATTGTTGAAATTAAACCAAAACTAGATGATCTTGGCGAAGCATTAAGACAGTTAAATAGAGCAGAAGAATGTATATTGAAAAACGCTATTAATGACTTTCATTTTTTAAATGGTAATTATATCAAAGTATTAGTTTGTGTTTCTAGTGAATACAACTATGACATAATCCGAAAAGCAAGCTCAATACTTTCAAATGTTAATAATTTAAGGATAGAATTTTACTGTGAAAAAACAAATACATTTTATTTAATACATTCAAGCCATCTTAGTGAAGCATTTACTAATAAATATGAAGACACATTATTTTGGCAATATTCTGCATGTAAACATGGTTTAGACCCGCATGAAATATATTTGGAGTTTCCTAAATATTGGCCTAATTTCTCCGAGTTTTTTTATAAGGTTGAATAATCATGTCCGTGAATAGTATCAGGAAGAGGATGTCATGAATAAAACAAAGATTGAAACCGCTGAATATACATGGAACCCGGTTACCGGTTGTGATCAGATTTGCTTCAATGGTGACTGTTACGCTTATCAGATGATGCAGAGATTCGGTAAAAGCTGGGGTTATGACTGGGTTCCTCGGCTTCATAAGGAACGCCTCAATGAGCCTCTTTTAGTAAAAAACCCAAGTCTGATCTTTGCTCCAAGTATGGGTGATCTATATACGCCGTCACACACGGATGAAACTGTTTGCGCTGTTCTAAACTCGATGGCTGAGGCGTATTGGCACCGTTTTGAGCTTCAAACTAAATTCGCTAGACGTCTTCCCGAATGGGTATATCCCCAGAATGTATGGCTTGGGGTGTCTCTCTGCTATGAACGAGACCTTGACCGCCTCGATCACCTAAGAGACACCAATGCCAGAATCAAATACGCTTACTGTGAACCCCTCTTAGAGGAATTTGAGCCCGACTTCACGGATATTGACTGGGTGGTTATAGGAGCTAAAACTGGGGCTCACCCATTTCAACCCGACTTTCTCTGGGTGAGAAAACTAACCCTATTGGCCCATGAGGCAGGAGCAAGGGTTTACCACAAGCCGAACCTTCAGTTCGTGAAGCTGGGAGTACTCCCAGCGCAAATGAAACAATTTCCTGATGAAGAATGGTTTAAATCCCGAGTAGAAACTAATTCACTGTCGACGGGGCTTCCTCTTGGCTTACCGCTCGGTGTTACTGAGATGACCCGGGGGAGGAAGCCCCGACCAACCTCAAGCAAACCCTAGCCATGGATTACAATTATAGTAACTTTTATATATTAATTATTACAGTTATAGTAATTGATAAGAAATGAAGAAAACGTGGCAAGAACGGTATAATCAAATCGTTGAGTGGCTCTATAGTGATGAAAATTTTACTGGGATAATAGACTGCCCTCTAATCAAGGATCATGAGTTTATCGAAAATGACCCTGTTAACATGATCTTCAAGGAGAAATTTACTTGGAAGGAGACAGGAGAAACCGTGATCATCGACGTTCATCAAACAGGACAAGGCATTCCTCATTATACAGTTGATAAAGTTTTATCCGTTAAAGATGGAATCAAAACACCTTGGAAAAGATATGAGTGGAGCATAGTCGGCGGCGTAACCGTCATAGCGCGAAACGACGAGGAATCAGAGCAAATGGCGGAGTACGCCGCCTCTGGGGCATGGGATATTCTTCTCGATTCTAAGGAGGAAATAACCTATTTTGACCAAGCGGGTCCCGATGTAGAGTTTGCAAACTGGAAAGAGTTAACCCCCCAGGCAAAAACCGCCATACTCGCACTCGCAGAGAAGATCAAGTCAGAGGAGGAAAACAATTGAAATACATAACGGACTCAGGGAATTATGCACTCTGCATAGATTGTGGAACCGTCATAATAAAAAAGAAGCAATACTTTAAGAGCTCCCGATCTTTGAGTGGTCGAAGCTACAGGGTATTACCCTACTGCCCAAAATGTGGTAAATTCAGGAATTATAAAACTATGACTTATATGAGAACCCTGCCTGAAACGGAGGCTTCATAAAATGACGAAAAACTATGCTTTTGTCTGGGATAACGTGAAAAAGGAAATCGTGGAAAAAGTATGCGTAAACGGCATGGGCATACTGGGGGAGCTTCCGTGGATGTGCTACACTGCAATGCATAATCCTGAAAGATTCAAAGTGACTCTAGCAGCCGGATCAGGGTACCTTAAGAGTGGACCCGTGAACATGGCGTTCTGGGCTATGATGTACGAGATGGCACAGGAGGAAGATTAAATGAGGACTTCTATTTTTACTGACAAGGAACGGCAGACAATAAATGACTACCTTAACGGGAAGCCTGTGAATAACATCTTCTGGGGTGTCCTAAAGCACCGAATAAAAAAGTATAACCACGACATCCAAGCTGACTTTGATCTCATGAAGAAGGTCCTAACTAGTATCGGTGAAGTGAGCGACAAGGAGAAAACGAAATGAAGAAGTTTAAGCCTGGTGACGAGATCACAGCCACCTACCAGGTCAAGGGAGTCACTTACATCCGACTACTCAGGGTCACTAAGGTAGGCAGAAAATACATTCACGGCACAACACTTTTTCCAGATTACGATGATAATTTGCGAGAGGGACACACAACCACGGTCAACATTGAAACTAGCATCATACACCGGGGCCTTAAGTTTGAACTAGTCCAGGCTGAGCATCAATACAGGAAAGACTATCAGGGCTGGCAAAACCAGAGATAGGAACAGCGAAGTAATATCACGTGGGAACTACGAAAAATGGTTCAGAACCGGCTGGATGACTGGGAGGCAGATAATCCGCAGCCAAAGCCCCCCGAGATCCCAGCACCGGAGGCATTACTGACGGAGGGCGAACAATTACAATTATAGTAATATTTATATATTAATTATTACAGTAATAGTAATTGAGTGACGGGGAGAACGAAAAATGAAATATGAATTAGAGCATTGCAAAATGTGGTTCGACGGTCCCGCCAACGAAGGTTATCTCAACAGAATGGAAGAGAAGACGATCGAAACGGGAACCCTAGAGGAACTCAAGGAAACAGCCAAAACCATAAAACTGAAGGGAAACAAAACTTACCGCGAAGAACTCAGGATAATAGAACTTGATGAATATGACGACATCATTGATTATGTCTGGACATCAAACAAAGTCAGTAAAACAAAAAAGGAGAAAAAAGATTGACTGAATACAAGACAGAGATCAAAACTATAGCGGGTAAACAATACGATTACGTCTATTGCCCCAAATGTGAGATATGGATCCAAGCTAAGGACTTTAACTTCAAAACCGGCGAACATCCAGACTGTGAAAGATTTCAGAAGAACAAAGAGATACGAAGACGTGCTGAAGGGAGAGCACTCAGGGGTATTCGTTAAATGGGAGAAAAGGAGGAAAAGAAATGAAGAGACTTTGGGCGATAATTAATGACGAAGGTAAAATAAGCGTCATGGAGAAAACCGAAACAGGGTTAACCTGTCTAAAATGGGTGAAAGACAACGACGAACTAGAGGAGTACCTGAAAACTGTTGATTATCTCTACGTAATGAAGGACTTTTAGGAGTACATGAAATGGGCGAGGAGAAGGAGATAAAATAAATGCTCATGAAAAAACTCGATCTATACGGCTTTAGGGTAACTTACGGAAAAGAACGAAATGGACCCCACTCAGCAAAAATATACGATAACACATCAAACTCATATTTTACCCCTATTAAATGGATAAAGGGCTGTGAAACAAACGATGACGTTTTATTAAGTATTGGTTTCGAGGTTGCTATCCTAATATTAGCAGAGGTTTCACCAAGCACCGTTTTTGACGGGAAAACCCAGATTATTGATCACACAAACATCCGTAAGCTGGGCGACAAGTAGGAAACAAAAATTCAAACGAGGAGAAGGTAAGGTACAGGTTGACGGTACATGCCCCAGAATCAGGTCCAAAACACCAATAAGGGGACCCCGTGGGCTAGCCATGAAACACGGGGGAAGGAGGAGACAGGAGCGGGAAACCTGCCCTCGCCTGACTGGATAGGCAGAGTACCGTCCATTTTTAGTGTCCGTGTAATGGGCGATCAGGAGGAAGTGAAAAAATGAGAAACAAGGATTGTAAAGATTGTGGGGCCTTTCCCTGTATAAAAGAAATGGAAGACGAAGCATATGGGGATAGGCGACATTGGGCTGGCCTGATCTCTCAGCCTCATGGATGTGATTCTTGGACAGTTATTACCATTGAATCTAAAGGAGAAAGGCCCGATGCCTAAGCTTCCATGCCCTAAACATCCAGAGAAATGTAAAACGGCTCAAAGATGTGGTGTTGACATCACATCTGGGGCTTGCACCTATGACCCTAATATTAAGGGCATGTATAAGAAATGCTGCGTCACAGAAAACACCGAACCACCAATCATATTGATCAGCTATTCAAAAGAAGAATCCATTGATTCAGATAGTAAGAGGACGGGCGAACCTAAATGATGTGTTATTCCCAGTTAATACTAACTTATATAATTGTAATGATTATTAAAACACGCTATGACAGCAAGGGAGAAAACCATAACCCTAGGAATCTCGGATTGGGACGAATTGAGTTCGTTCATACTCAACCATCCAGAGTCCTCAGAATACCTAAAATCAGTCGCGGAGAAAATACGCGAACTGATATAATTTTTTCCATTAAGAAACACATAGAGAGGCAAGAAACATGAGTTGTCTACCCGGAAGAAAAAATCACAGATGGACGCGATATAATCAAGGGCTTCATACTGGTGCGATAAAACATCCTGATGATGATTGTGCTTGGTGTGGTAAACGCCGTTTTATGGTTGAGGCAGAGAAAAAACATTCCAGAAGAAACCACAGGAAGCGGATGCCATGAGAAACCATTTCTTTTATACACATTTTCCCCGGTTCACATTAATATTACCCATTCACTTCAGTCCGTTTGATCCACCAATAGATAAAGAGATAAACGATACATTATATGCGGGGAAACTGAAAGACCCAGATCCAATCATTGAAGTTCAAGAATGGGAGGCTTGGTGGAGAGAAACCCGTGACAAGCCTTTTCATATCCATTTTTACGGAGGGCAAGAGGAATGATACCAAACGCGATCAAGCAAACCATTCACACGGTATCAGAAAAGATATTTGATGTCTGGTGGGGTTGGTATTACAAACACTTCAAGCACGCTCCAAGATACATCTATGAAAGAGAAGGCGATGAATGGATGCTTGAGCATTGGGAAGAAAATAACTATGATCCAGTATGTTTCCCCCTGCCCTTCAAGATAAATTGCTTGGGCTGCCGTGGATGCGCCAGTGTACCTAAACCCCCTTTAAGACAGTACGTTCATCCTGGGCCATACAAGGTGTTTTTCCACCCATTCTTTCTTAATCAATATGAAGGTATGTTCGGTAAGCAAGCCACTTTTGAATTAGTTAATGATATGAGGATGCAAAACCAAGAGGTTGATCTAATCCATTTAACGGAGGACACTGAGGAATGAGGAAAATAATCATTGGTCCAGAGTTTCTACCTAAGAAACTGACTAGAGACATGATCCCACCTGATTTAATGGAGGCTTTAGATCGAATCGCTGAGGCTGACCGTAAAGCAAACGAGGAGAAGGACATAGAATGAAGTTTATGGAAAAATGTCCTGAATGCGGGGCCTTGGGGCAGATAGACGAGGAGCAGCTCCAGGGCAAGGTCTCGATAATATGCTCAGAGTGTGGTAATCATTATCAAAGGGAGAGAAAGTAAAGTGACAAACAGGGCAGAGTATAAAGAGGCCTTATCCGCCATCGATAGGAACACACGCATATGTCTGCTATACCTGGAAAAAACAATGGATGATAAATTCAAGACCGCCTTAACAACCAGAAAACCCGGTTCGAGACAAGATCTATCATCGATAGAAGCCAAACTAGATAGCATTCAGAAACAGATCGATGGGCTGCGACCTAAGGTGGATGCTGCACATGAACTGGCGAAGGATCATGATGAACGTGAAAAATATCTGAAGACCATGACTGAAAAAGCTGAGAAACTGTTTGATGAGATGAAAAAACATTTTGAAGAATTATACAAGTCAGGCTACTATAGCCTAGGAACGCGACGTAAAATCAGAGATGAAGGACTGATTAAATGATATCAGATAGTTTACGGTCCCCGGGACAGGATAGGGGTACGGCCCAAGACCCTGAGAGATCAGGCGAGGCTAACCCCGAATCCTCTTTCAAACCCAAGGAGAAGATAAAAACGTGACCTGGAAGATCGAGATCTGGATAGGCGAATACCACTACTCCTC
>Ga0210003_1002337_pt1 | contig 16149 bp, 12 predicted proteins | sample LantaG_FD_182804 | JGI IMG/M metagenome (GOLD analysis project Ga0210003, IMG submission 182804) | Deep subsurface microbial communities from Baltic Sea to uncover new lineages of life (NeLLi) - Landsort_02402 metaG (SPAdes) (version 2) | ecosystem: Environmental > Aquatic > Marine > Oceanic >...
ACCGCCGCAGGCACCGCCGAAAATCTATAGCGATCAGGTCAATAATTGACAGGTCTATGGTACAGACCATAACCCTTGGCGCTATCATAAACCGCCTTTTACCCCCTTAAGTGAGAAAGTTGGGTTAGCAGCGTATCTCACGGGATTCAGCCCATGAGATAACCAGACTTTCCAACATCTATATAGATAGCGTATCTCACGGGCTAAATGTTGATAGTTATTTTTGAATTTTTTGGAAATAGAGTGAGAAATTTATAAAAAACGAGGATTCAGAAGGAATAATCGGGATTCCAATAGATTTCTCCGCTTCGGTCTGCCGTAGGCAGCCCTCCGGTCGAAATGACATCAAGAATCCGTGTTTATCTGCGTTAATCAGCGGAAATGGTGCGATTCATCGCAACGTACATCTCGAAGCTCAAAATTCTAAACTCTAAATTCTAAACTGGCCTTCTCAGGCCAATGCCTGCTTTATTCGTTCCGGGGTCATGGGCAGTTGGAACAGCCTGGCGCCGGTGGCATCATGGATGGCGTTGGCTATTACGGCTGCCATGCAGATGATTGCCGGCTCTCCACCGCCTCTCGCGGGCGAATCGCTTGTTTAGACCTGTACTATCTCGAATGATAAGGATTAATATGTCAAAGATTAATGGGATCGCGGAGCAGAGGATATTTCTTGAAAAACTATGGTATAACAATAGAATAGTCTGATAGAGGTCTTAATACTTTGACTCAGTGCAGGAAATTTATTGCGAGCAGAGAAAATGTTGCCATTCGATGAAGCTCTTAGAATTGTTTTGGATTCGGCTCATAAGCTCGGCAGCGAGCGTGTCGATATTGCCCAGGCGGCAAACCGGATATTGGCCGGGGACGTCGAATCGGATATGGACATGCCGCCCTGTGACAGAGCGGTTTTCGACGGTTATGCCTGCCGCCGTGAAGACCTTGCCAACGAGCTGAAGATCATCGAAATAATCCGTGCCGGAATGCCACCTAAAAAAACGATTGGGCCGAACGAGTGCGCCAAGATTATGACCGGCGCCTCGGTACCGAGTGGAGCGGATTGTGTATTCATGGTGGAGCTTTCGGAAAATCCCACGGACGGTACTGTTCGCTTTACCGGCGAGAATACGGACGACAATATCCGTCCGCAGGGTCGGGACATCAAAACCGGGCAGGTCCTTCTTCGCAGCGGTATCCGAATCAAGCCCCAGGATATCGCGGTTCTCGCTACGGTTGGTCATACCGAGATACTCGTAGCAAAAAAGCCGACGGTAGGGATTATTGCAACGGGCGACGAACTCGTCGAACCCCAATCGAAGCCGAGCCCCTGGCGGCTGAGAAACAGCAACAGCCCCCAGCTTGCCGCCCAGCTTGAAAGTGTTGGCACGGTCGTGACCGATTACGGCATCGCCAAAGATACGACCGTTGAGATCGACCTGACATTCAAAAAAGCCGCCGCTGAAAACGACGTAGTTCTTCTGTCCGGCGGAGTTTCCATGGGTGATTTCGATCTCGTGCCGGGGATACTGAAGCAAAACAATATCGAATTGCTGTTCGAGAAAATCGCCCTGAAGCCGGGCAAGCCAACCGTCTTCGGCATATCGGAGAATTTATATTGCTTCGGGCTGCCCGGCAATCCGGTATCGACCTTCGTTGTGTTCGAATTATTGGTGAAACCTTTTCTGTACAAGCTGATGGGCCACGATTATGCGCCGCAGAACATTCGAATGCCGCTGGATGAAACCATCAGGAGAAAGGACACACAGCGGCGGGGCTGGACTCCCGTTATAATAACTGAAGTCGGAACGTTGAGAAAAGTCGAATATCATGACTCGGGCCACATTAATGCGCTCTGCGGCGCAGATGGATTGGTCTGCATGGATATCGGCGTGGCTGAAATTCCAAAGGGAACTATCGTTCAGATCAGATTGATTTGACGAACGAGCAATTTTAACTGTGTGAAAAATGAGCATTGACTGCCTTAGAGTATCGGTGACCGACAGATGCAACCTGCGATGCGTCTACTGCCATCCGCTGCCCGATTGCAGCCTCATCGAACATGATGAGATTCTCGGATTTGATGAAATCTGCCGTATCGTCCGGCTCTTTGCCGAGTGCGGCGTAAAAAAGCTGCGGCTTACCGGCGGTGAACCTTTGCTCAGGCGTGACATTGTCCGGCTCGTGCGAGAATTGGCAGCCATCGCCGGCATCGAGGAGCTTTCGGTTACAACCAATGGCATTTTTCTCGAATCCCTGGCGGAAGAGCTAAAGGCCGCCGGACTTCGCCGGGTCAATATAAGCGTCGATTCGATAGAGCGGGAAACTTACGAGCGGATAACCGGATTCGACCTGCTGCCCGGAGTCATCGAGGGGATTCATAGTGCGATAGACGCCGGCTTGACGCCCGTTAAGATCAACAGCGTTATCATAAAAGGTCTAAACGACAGCGAAGAGCAAATCACCGCCCTTGCGGGTATGAGCGTCGATTTGCCTGTCAGCGTCAGATTCATCGAGTACTGCCCGACCAACAGGTGTACAAGGCCGGCGACGGATTATGTGCCGAACGAAGCGATGCGTGCCGTCATCGAGGGGAAATACGGAGCGCTTTCGCGTACTGTGATGCCCTGTGGCAACGGTCCCGCCGAGTATTTCAAAGCGCCGGATTCGGCCGGGACTATAGGTTTTATCAGCGGCCGGACTTCGACATTTTGCAGCTTGTGCAGCCGGCTTCGTTTGACCAGCGATGGAAAAGTCATGCCGTGCCTGTATTCGGCCCACGCCCACGATCTTAAAACACTCATCAGGAACGGCCAAAGCGACCGGGAGATTCGTGGTTTTATGAACCGGATTATCGCCGAAAAAGTCAACTACACGAAATCGAACTCGCTTAAAGAAGAGTTTTCCATGTGCAAAATTGGAGGTTGAGAACGGTGGCAAACGAAGGCGGCATGGTGGATGTAAGCGTCAAAAATATTACCCAGAGGACCGCTAAGGCAAGCAGCTCCATTGTACTCGGCGATGAGGCTTTCCAGACCCTCACGAAAGGCACATGTATCAAAGGCGACGTGCTCGCGACCGGAAAAGTCGCTGCGATCACGGCGGTGAAATCCACGCCGGCAATCATTCCCATGTGTCACCCTATTCTGATCGAAGCTGTCAACGTCGAATTTGAGCTGAACGAGCCGGAGAAATCGGTAACAACAATCGTGACAGTCAAGTCCTCCGGCAAAACCGGCGTTGAAATGGAAGCTCTTGTCGGGGCAAGTGCGGCGAGTCTTACTATTTACGATATGCTCAAGTACAAGGGCAGGGATATGGTCGTGACTGAGACAAAGTTGCTTGAAAAAACAGGTGGAAAAAGTGGCAGCTACAAAAGGCCGAATTAGAGCGATATCCGTCTCGAAGACAAAGGGCACGCAAAAAGTCAACGTGCCCGAGGCCGAGCTGCGCGCCGACTTCGGAATTGTCGGAGACGCCCATGCAGGCGACTGGGACAGGCAGATCAGCCTGCTCGATATCGAGTGCATCGACATAATGATCGCAAAAGGAGCAAACGTCTCGCCGGGCGGCTTCGCGGAGAATGTCACGACCGAAGGAATCGACATGGCGGCATTGAAAGTCGGCGACAAACTGAGACTCGGCGCGGAGGCTGAAATCAAAATTACGCAGTTCGGCAAAAAGTGCCACGGACGCTGTAAAATATACGAGCAGATAGGCGATTGTATCATGCCGCGAGAAGGTGTTTTTGCGAGAGTGAGCCGCGGAGGCTCGATAAGAGTTGGTGACGATATTGAGGTTATTGCAGATGGCGATTAGAACGGCGATATTGACAATCAGCGACATGTGTGCACAAGGCAAACGCGCAGATACAAGCGGGCAGACCATCGAAGAGATGCTCCCAGAAGATACGTTCGAGGTCTGTCAGAAAATTATCATACCGGACGACTACGAGACGATAACCAAGGCATTAAGGCGATTTTCAGATGAGCAAAATGTGGAAGTTGTGCTCACCACCGGCGGAACGGGACTGGGCCCGCGCGATGTCACGCCGGAAGCCACGACAGCCGTGTGCGACAGAAGGATTCCGGGAATCTCTGAAATTCTCCGGTCCGAAAGTTACAAAAAAACTCCCAATGCCATGCTCTCGCGTGGTGTTTCGGCCATGCGGGACAATATGCTGATAATCAATCTGCCTGGCAGTCCGAAGGCCGTCCGCGAATACATGGAAATCATTCTGGAGGTCCTGCCCCACGCCGTAGATATGATGCACGGCGGCGGACATTAATCGAAGGAGTCAATAAATGGTGTTACTGAAGCTATTTTTCGCGTTTTTGAAAATCGGATTATTCGCGTTCGGCGGCGCGTATTCGTTCGTACCCCTGATCGAGCGCGAAGTCGTGGACAACAACCAATGGCTCGCCAAGTCGGAATTCCTGGAGATTCTCGGGATCGTGAAGGTCTTCCCCGGTGCGATCTCGATTAAGTTCGCCACCTACACCGGCTATAAGGTCGCCGGCGTTCCCGGTGCGGTCGTGGCCAACTTCGGCAATATAATGGCACCTGTGTTGTTCATCATGGTGGTCTCGCTGCTCTATGCGAAATACAAGAACGTACCTTTCGTCAAGGGCAGCCTCGGCATGGTCCAGTACGCGGTCTTCGCGATGATTATCGCCGTAGGCCTGCAGCTCGTAGATAAAACGGGTGTCTTTCAACTGAAAAATGCGATCGTCGTATTGATTGCTTTTGCATTTTTTATTCTGACCAAAATACATCCCGCCTTTATCATCATGGGCGCAGCTTTATACGGCGGGACGATCGGGTGGCTGACCTCAACCTGACACATACAAGAAAATCAGTGAAAGAAGCTGTTATCAATCTATCAGTTTGTATATAATGCGATATGGTAAGTCCGGCTTATGTACCGGTTTGATTTGGCCTGGTAAAACCAGATGACTGGAGGATATTTATGGATGCAACAATTACTCTGATCGTTAACGGCACAGAAAAAACCGTCGTGACCGATCCGGAACGATCCCTGCTTGACGTTCTGAGAGAGGATCTGCATATCACCGGCCCCAAGTACGGCTGCGGGGAAGGCCGGTGCGGCGCCTGCACGGTATTAATGGACGGCAAACGCACCTTCTCCTGCTCGACACCCGTCTCTATGGCGAACAAGAAAAAGATCACGACCATAGAAGGTCTCGCCGAAGGCAATTCTCTCCATCGGCTTCAGCAGGCGTTCCTTGATGAGGGCGCAATTCAGTGCGGTTATTGTACGCCCGGCATGATTCTGGCGGCCGCGGCACTGCTTAACGAAAATCCGCATCCCTCCGATGAACAGATCGTCGAATGGATGAACGGGAATATATGCCGGTGCAACGGATATACAAAAATCCTGAAGGCCATTCGCCGCGCTGCGGCACAAATCGCGGAGGTGAAAATACCATGATTAAAGATACGAATACCATAGAAATACTTCAGCCCGAGCGTTTTGATTGCGCCGAGGAATCGAGCGGCCAGGTCAAGATAAACCGGCGTACTTTTATGCAACTGCTGGGTACCGGACTTCTGATTACAGTAACCGAAGGTGTGTCTTTAGGTCAGGGACGTAGCGGAGGCGGACGGGGCATTGCCGTAGCGGCAAGAGTACACCTCAACTCCGACGGCACAATCACCGTTATGACAGGTAAGGTCGAAGAAGGCCAGGGCTCCCGCGCGGAACTGACACAGGCAGCAGCGGAAGAGCTTCGAGTCGATGTCGATAAGATTCGCCTGGTAATGTCCGATTCGGATCTCACACCCGATGACGGCAGAACGGCAGGCAGCCGGACAACTCCAAGCACCGTCCCAGCCGTGCGCCGAGGAGCCGCAACCGCCCGCGAGCTATTGACACGTCTTGCAGAAACGCGATGGGATGCGGCCACAGGAACGCTGGACGTACACGATGGCACAATCACAAACAAGAAAAACGGACAGAAGCTCACCTATGCGGATCTGGCCAAATCGAAAGACGTCACCGTGCTATTTAAGAATTCCGTTTCTTCCGACGTTGCCCTGACTCCGGTCGAGCAATGGGAAACAATGGGGACATCCGTTCCCAGGCCGAATATCCGGGACATCGTAATCGGGGCGCACCGTTATCCTTCGGATATCGTACGGCCGAATATGCTCTACGGCAAAATCCTGCGCCCCCCTTCTTACGGAGCGACGCTTGAATCTATCGATCTTTCCAAAGCCGAAGCGATGAAAGACGTCGTCGTTGTCCATGATGGACAGTTCGTCGGATTCGCAGCGCCATCTTCGTTCCGTGCGTCCCAGGCCCTGGAGGCCGTTGCCGGGACCGCTTCGTGGAAAACTGCGCCGCATCCGTCGAGCAAAGAAATATTCGCTTATCTAAAGGAACATGCCCGCACGGGCGACCGGTCCCGCCCCAGGACAAAAGGCTCTATTGACGAAGCCCTCGCCAAAGCCGACAAGGTCCTGAGCGAAACTTACAAAGTGGCCTACATTCAACATACTCCGATGGAGCCAAGAGCGGCAGTCGCGGAATGGAACGACGGCAAGCTAACCGTCTGGGCGGGTGTCGACGGGCCCCATCAGGTAAAAGGCGATTTAGTTCGGGCTCTCGGCGTTGCTTCCGACCGTATTCGTGTCATCGTACCGGATATGGGCGGAGGATTCGGCGGCAAACATTCAGGCGAAGCGGCCGAAGAAGCGGCCCGATTAGCAAAAGCCGCCGGACGCCCGGTATCAGTGCGATGGACGCGAGCCGAGGAGTTCACCTGGGCCTATTTCCGGCCGGCAGCCGTCATCGAATGCAAAGGCGGCCTGGACGACAAAGGCTCGCTTACCGCCTGGGATTTTACCAGCATCAATCCGGGCGGCTCGGCGATTGATACACCATACTATATCGCCAACACAAGTATCCTGTCTGCCGGTTCCGATTCTCCCATGCGTCAGGGCGCGTACCGGTGCCTTGGCGCCACGGCCAACAATTTTGCCAGAGAATCCTTTATGGACGAGCTTGCCGCCGCGGCGGACACCGATCCGCTGGCCTTTCGACTTGCCCATCTTGAGAACCAGCGCATAAGGACCGTCCTCGAAGCCGCCGCCAAACACTTCGACTGGCCCAGCCGCAGAAAGAAGGTCACTCCTGAGACAGGCGTCGGGCTGGCCTGTGGGACGGAAAAGAATTCCGTTGTGGCCGCGTGTGTGGAAGTCGGGATCGACCGCAAGCGAGGTGAGATAAAAGTGCATCACGTCGTTGAAGCTTTCGAGTGCGGCCCGATTCAAAATCCCGCCAACCTGACTTCTCAGGTACAGGGCTGCATCGTCATGGGTATAGGCGGTGCCCTGCGTGAAGAGATGGAATTCGAGAACGGCAAGATTCTGAACGCCAGCTTCTCCCGATACCTGGTGCCGCGGTTCAGGGATGTCCCGAAGATCGACGTCCACCTGATTAACAAGACGGACATCCCTTCGGCCGGGGGCGGAGAGACGCCCATTATCGCAATCGCCCCGGCCATTGGCAACGCCGTCTTTGCCGCGACCGGTATCCGCCTGCGTGCGATGCCCATGCAGAGAGCCTTGCGAGAGCAGCTCTGACGTATTTGCCGCCAAATCGGGGACAATCAGATGGACAGCAATCACCGCCCGACAGACATTTGTCAGAACGTCGTGGAATTCATCGACAGCGGCGAGGTTTTCGCCGTGGCACTTATCCTGAAGGCCGAAGGTTCCACTCCGCGAAAGGCCGGTGTCAGAGCCATTATCGAGCAGACCGGCAAAATCCACGGTACTCTCGGCGGAGGCATCGTAGAAGCCGAAGCTCAACGCCGAGCGATAGAGGCCTGCCGTTCGAAACAGCCGGTTGTCTTTGACATGAACCTGTATGGCGACGACAGGGCCGGCGACGTTCCCATATGCGGAGGATCGATGCGGATTCTCGTCGATCCAACCGCTGCAAAAGACAGGGCATCCTATGCCGGCATGGCCGAGGCTGTCCGGAGCCGACAGCGAGGCGTAATGCTTACAACCGTCCGCACTGAAGCGCAGACAGAAGTCCGCGCCCAGTGGTTCGCGCAGGAAGCCATCCCATCGGATGCCGCTTTTCCCGGCGCAGAGAAGATTCGCTCATGTATGGCGAATGAGACACCGCAACTCTTTGTAAAGCCGGATGGTGGGGCAAGCTCCACCCTACAGGTGTTTGTCGAGCCGGTGATTCCCAAACCGCTTCTGCTGATTGCAGGCGGAGGGCATATCGGCCAGGCGCTGGCGCTTCAGGCAAGTCTCATCGGCTTCGATGTCACCGTCATAGACGACCGGGCCAAGTTTGTCGATCCGGCCCTGTACCCGGATGGCACGGCGACCCGTTGCGGCGATATTCCGGAACAAATCGCCGCCGGGCCTATCGCAAGCGATACCTATATTGTCATTGTAACCCGCGGTCACAAGCTCGATGCCGAGGCCTTAGAGGTGTGCATTAACGCGCCCGTCGCCTATGTCGGCATGATCGGCAGCAGGCGAAAAGTAGCCCTGATGCGGCAGAGTTTCATCGAATCGGGAATCGCGACGGCAGAGCAATTCGACCGGGTCTTTACGCCTATCGGGTTGGATATCGGCGCCGTGACTGTCCCTGAAATCGCGGCGAGCATCACTGCCGAATTAATCGCTGTCCGGCGACAAGGTATTGCTCACACAACATCGAAGAAAAAGGGGCAGCCATGATTTGCGCTATAGTTCTTGCCGCGGGCCTGTCGAGCCGAATGGGCGTTCAGAAGCTGCTTCTGCCTTTCGGCGGCAAAACGGTCATCGGCCATATAGTCGATCAGCTTCTCGCGAGCACAGTTGGCGAAGTTCACGTCGTCGTGGGCCACCAGGCCGAACGTATAAGCGCCGAATTATCCGGCCGGGAGGTTTCAATCGTGAACAATCCGAATTACAAGTCAGGAATGCTTTCTTCGGTACGCTGCGGGCTACGGAACATGCCGGAAAAGTGCCGGGCTGTCATGGTTGTGCTTGGCGACCAGCCTTCTAACACTACCGAATTAATCGACCAGATGCTTCAATCCTTCACCGCAACTGAAAAAAGTATTCTTGTGCCGCTCTATAAGGGCAAGCGGGGCCACCCCATCCTGATCCGCTCGCTCTATCGTGACGAGATTCTGACACAGTACGGTGACGTGGGTCTGCGGGGGCTGCTGCATAACCATTCCGAGGATATCTTCGAACTGGCCGTCTCGACCGCTTCAGTGCTTAGCGATATGGATTGTCCGGAAGACTATCGGCGGGAACTTGCAATTCAAAACTAAAAACATAAAACTGTCATAACCGCACACAGAAACCGATCAATGGCATTGCCAATATTCAAGCGTCAATCGGCGTGACGACTATTCGTCAATACGGCAGTGACATCGGATTTTTGCTTCGGCAGCGTAAATACGAATGTGCTTCCTTCGCCGACTTCGGATTTCACGCAGACACTGCCCCCGTTCAACTCGACGATCTTTTTCACAATCGAAAGACCAATGCCGGTATTTTCGACTCCCTCGCACGGTGAAAGGGTCTGGAATAACTTGAAAATCCTTTCGAAGTGCCTTTCGTCGATTCCAGGCCCATTGTCGGCAACGTTGAATTCCCAGAAGGCATCCCGCTCGACACAGCCGATTTTTATTTGCCCCGTGGGCTTGTCCATGTATTTTACGGCATTGCTCAGCAGGTTTTGAAAAACCTGCAGGATTTGGGTTCTTTCGCACTTCAGGACGGGCAGCTCGTTCTCAACAGTTATTTCAATATTTTCCGGCGGATCAATTCCGACAATTACTTCCGACAATAGTGTATTCAAATCGACGTATTGCTTTTTCGTGCTATCGTGCCCGACCCTGGAATATCGCAGGATGTCATCGATAAGAGCGCTCATTTGTACAGCTCTCGTAACGAGCAGCCTGACTTTTTCTTTGCCCTGCTCATCGAACTTATCGGCGTAATCTTTCGACAGCCAATCGGCCAGGGTTCCAATTGCCCGCAGCGGTGTTTTCAAGTCATGGGCTGTTATATGTGCGTACTCCTGAAGCTCCTCGTTCGCCTGGCTCAGATCCCGGACTGCCGACTCCAGGTCATTGTTGAGCGAAGCAAGCTCTTCCTCCGCTTTTCTAAGGGCGACCAGCTCTTTTTTAGCAGTGATATCATAGACTACCGCCTGACTTCCGTTGATTTCGCCAAAGGCATCTTTGGTATAACTGGGAAAGACAGTAACGTATATCGTATTGCTTTTCGAAGACTTCAGAGTTAACTCTCTGCTTTCAATACTTCTCTTTTGAAATTCCTGCGAAAACTGGTTTCTTTCTTCCGGATCGGACCAAAACCGTTCCGGCAGAAACGGCTGACCGAGGAGTTCTTCCGGCCTGGAAACCTCCAGGAGTTGCATAAATGCCGGATTAATATAAGTTATTTTCCCATCCATATCGGTTTTATAAATATTGCTCTTGGACTCTTCCAATAATCTCAAGCTCTTTTCTTCTTCGGCCTGCAGCCTGTTCCTTACCGCCATGAAAATATCTGTTTGAGTTATGACTCCGCACAAACGTTTATCCTTCATAATAACCAGTCTGCGAATATTCATCTCCGCCATTACCTTGCTGGCACTGAATACGGAGAATGCAGGAGGCACACTCGTCACCGGAAAAGACATAACCTCTTCCACTCTGGTATTAGCGGGATCCCTTTGCAGCGCAACTACCCGCCCGAGCAAATCTTTTTCCGTAAGAACGCCAACCACATCATCCCTATCCATGACTATAATACAGGATATCCTTCGAGAGGTCATAACCTCTGCCGCCTCTGCCACGCTCGCTTTCCTTTGAATACCGGAAATATCTCGACTCATTATCTCCGAAATATCTCTCCACAGGCCGTAGGATGTCAGAGCTCGAACCAGGTCCGTCTGTGTCACAATTCCAACTAATTCCTTTCCCCTCAGGATTGGCAGCCGCTTGATATGCCTGACGCCCATAATTTTGCTGGCTTCAAGAACAGACAAATCCGGGGGCACACTTTCCACCGGAGAAGACATGATCTGGCTTAATTTTGTACGATAGATATCTTTACCCTTGTCGCCTACTCTTCTGAGCACATCCGTCTCGGTAATGATGCCTGCCACATTTCCCTGATCCATGACGACCAGGCAGGAAATCTTTTTGTCAGACATAATTTTCGCTGCTGAAATCACTATCTCATCCGGGCAGATTATAGCGACCTCATTGCTCATCACATCGCCTACATTCAACCAGGTCCAGGAAGAAATAATAAACCCATCAGAAGCTATAGCGCTTGTCTGAATTTCCATTAAATCATTAAGCCGCATTTTGTTCTTCATCAGCTTCTCCAAAACCCCCGCTCGTCATATTCTTTCAAGAGCTTTTAAGCTGTCATTCATTGATCCACACATCTAACCGTGTGAATGCGCGTATGCTGCAGGGAGTTCGAAATTTACCGTGCATGTTCACCGCTATTTATCCACTAAAACGACCTTTCTCGCCGTTTCTCACCTAATTAATGTATCGGCAAACATTAAGCCGATTATTAGCAACAAAAATGCCTTCCTGGGGTATCGCGGATAATCCGACAAACCGGCTTATTAGTTATTCTTTGATAATCAGGGCTTCGCCGTACGTTCTTATAATAGATCCGCTTTCAGGCTCTCCGGCCCATTTTGGGGAAATTCCGCCTCTACCGCGCAAATAAGCCGATCATAGATTCGTTATTCTTAATAATCATCGATTTTCATAGCTAAATTACAGGACCACTTCCCGACACAAAATGAAAATCCTTTGTTTTTTGCTTATTTCCGGACCCCTTTGGGCACGTTTTTCATTGACAACAACTCCGGCAACTTGTATAATTGGTTTAAAATCAAGGGTGCATTTTGTGCTGCCCAGACAATAAAAACTTGCTCCGGCCCATAACAAGGAGAAATGATGAAGAGCGTTTCCGGTTCTGTATGTAAGGTGATTTTAGCTGTTGCTTTGTTTGTTCTGGTTTTCATATCCTTCGGTTGTAGCTCCAGCCAGCTCGGCGAGACCGCCGCGGAAGGCCATAGAAGACACCAGCGAGTTGTCAGAATTAATCAGCAGGAAATGATGGCGGACATGGATAAGACTATCCTGCTTGACGAGCCCAGCAAACTCACCGATAAAAGGATACCGTAATTCGTATCGCTTATCTCGTATTGCATATATTACGATGTGTTATTTTTTGTGCAACACGAATCACTCATGGCGCACGAAGAGAACAACGGTGTTTGATTTGTGGAAACACTCATCGAAATTTCACATAACGTCACCCTCGTACGGAACATACGGAATTCTGTAACCGACAGGAATCCTCGAATCCAGCCTTGACGACACCAGTTAAATTTGCTACTTAGGGATATTGTATACCCGAATATTCGTGAGAGCGTCTGAGTTTAGCGAGTGCTGTCAGTCGCATCTCAAGATGGAGATCCCGATCATGCTTGAAAAATCGTCACCTCTTCGTATTGCTCTGGTCCAGGAAAATGAAAACGAAAGGCTCCTCTTTCGCCGGGCTTTTCAAAAAAGCGATGTCTCATGTGAAATCATCGAGTGCTCGCGGGCCGAGGAGGCATTCGAACAACTTGGGGCCGATGCGCAGTCATTCGACTTGGTTGCAGTCGACCATAATCTGCCCGGCATCTCCGGCATGGACCTTTGCAGGAAACTTCTCGACAAAAAGATTTCGCCGCCCCTGGTGCTTTTGGCGGAGATGGGCTCCGAGCAGCTTGTTGCAGAAGCGCTCACGGCCGGCGTCCACGACTACATCATCAAGGATCCGGAACAAGGCTATCTTAATCTGCTTCCGATGTCATTGATAAACATCGCGCGCCGTCATTTTGACCATAACTCTTACAAGCAAGCCGAGAAAACGCTGCAGGACAGCAAGAAGGCAGAGAAAGAGTTGAGGGATTCCAGGTATTTGCTTGAAAAAGTATTCAGCAGTCTTGATCGTGCCGTTTTTGTCATGGATAACGGCACCCCGCCTGCCATTGTCGATTGTAATCCCGCTGCCCTGAGTATATTTGGTTATCCAAAAAGCCGGATGGTCGGGCAAACAACCGATATTCTACACGCTAACGCAGACAGTCTTCAGGAGTTTCAGAAAACGTTATTCTCATCTATCGAAACACAGGGACATCTATCATCCTTTGAATTCAGGATGAAAAGGAGTAATGGCCGGATATTCCCAACTGAGCATTCCATACACCCGTTGAAGAATGAGAAGGGTGACAGTATCGGATGGGTAAGCATTGTAAGCGATATTACCGAGCGCAAGAAGGCAGAGAGTGCATTGAAGCAAAGCGAGGAGAAATTCCGTTTTACGATGGAGGCAACCAATGATGCCCTGTGGGACTGGAATATGGTGACAAATGAAGTATATCGGAATCCGCGTCATGCTACGATGTTAGGCTATGAGCCCCACGAACTAACGGCCTCGCAAAATGAATGGGAAAACAGGATACATCCCGATGACAGACAAGCCCTATTTCAAATCCGTGACGAGCATCTGGCCGGAACAAGAGACACCTTTGAAATCGAGTATCGCCTCAGGACCAAATCAGGCGATTATGTATGGGTTTTGGGTCGTGGGAAAATCGTAGCATACAATGACGACGGTTCGCCGGCACGGATGATCGGTACCAATATCGATATCACGGATCGCAAGAAGCAACATGAGCGAGACGAGATTATACTAAAAACCTGTATTGACGGATTTTGGTTGGTCGACACTCAAGGTCGAATCCTGAAGGTCAACGATGCTTACTGCCGCATGTCCGGCTACAGCCGGGATGAACTGCTGACTATGAGCATCCAGGACATCGAGGCGACGGAAGCACCACAGGAAACTTTAAAACATATTCAGGAGATTAGGGATAAAGGATTTCATCGTTTCGAATCAAGCCATAGACGCAAAGACGGCACTATCATGAACCTTGATATAAGTGCCAATTACCTGGAGCTTGACGGCGGACGGACGTTCACATTTTTCCGTGACATCACCGCTGCCAAAAAGGCGGATGAGGAAATCAGAAAGTTCAAGACTATTTCAGACAATGCGGGTCACGGTGTTGCCATAGCCGACCTCAATGGCAATCTTATCTATGTGAACGATTCTTTTGCACAGATGCATCAGTATAGAGCAGATGGGCTTATCGGCATAAACCTTTCTATTTTTCATAATAAAGAGCAAATGGAACACGTAAACCAATTAAACGATCAGCTTCAACAAAGCGGCGGCTATGTAGTCGAGGAGGTATGGCATAAAAAGAAAGACAACACCGTTTTCCCCACACTAATGAGCGCCACACTGGTAAGAGATGAAAATGGAGCACCTTTATTTTTGGCCAGCACGGCTATCGATATCACAGAGCACAAGAAGGCAGAGGAAGCGCTGCAGGAATCTGAGACCCGTTATCGTACTCTGTTCGAGACTTTGCCGGTAGGCGTTGGCCTGAGCACCCTGGACGGTCGAATCATAGATGCCAATAGCACATTTGAACGAATGTTGGGCTATTCAATTGAGGAGATGAGGCGAATCGATGTGCTCGATACCTATGACATCCCCGCAGAGCGTGCGCCGCTCTTGAAACAACTGCAGCAGGATGGTTTCGTCCGCGACTTTGAAGTCCAATTGAAACGCAAAGACGGGACAATATTCTTAGCCAGCCTGAACGTAACCACAATAAGAATGCGTGATGAGACGGTGTTTGTGACGGTGGCCAAAGACATAACCGAGCAAAGGAACATGGAGAAAGCACTCGCCGAAAGTGAGGAAAAGTACAGAATGCTGATCGAATGTGCCAGGGATACTATTTATACATTAGATGAGAATGGCGTCTTTTTATTCGCGAATAAAATGGGGGCGGAGAATTTGGGATATCAGCCGGAAGACTTGGTCGGAAAGACGTTGTGGGACGTTTTCCCGAAAAAAATCGCAGAACGCCAGGCTGCTAATGTGCGAAAAGCCATCGAGACCGGGCAAGGAATAAATTCGGTCTCGGTGACTGAAATACAGAATAAGCCCCGCTGGTACAGTGCGACCATTGAGCCTTTGAAAAATGATCATGGCAAGGTAACAACCGCTATGATTATCGCGAGAGATATAGATGATATGAAGCGTGCGGAAGAGCAAATACAAAAGTTAAGATCGGCGGTTGAGCAATCAATTGACGGCGTTGCAATAAGTGACTTAGAGACAAGACTGCTTTATGTGAACGATTCCTACGCCCGAATGCACGGTTACACCCCTGAAGAAATGGAAGAAATGAAGGTCACTCATCTATATTCTAATAAGAGTAATGAATACGCCAAAATTATCAATCAGAGAAATACACAAGGATCATTTACAGGCGAAGTAGAGCAAATTAGAAAAGACGGAACCATTTTGCCTGCCTATCTGTCCGTCACCCTGCTGAAAAACGACATGGATGAGGCTATAGGGAGCATTGCGATATGTAGAGACATGACGGAGTACAAGCAAACTCAGGAAATGCTTCAAATCAAGAATGCGGCCTTAGAGTCATCGATAAACGGCATTGTTATCGGCAACATTGAAGGGAACTTGACTTATGTAAATAATTCTTTCCTCAAAATGTGGGATTACAAAGATCACAGTGAGGTTTTGGGAAGAAAGGCCGCTCAGTTCTGGAAAGTAAACGACAAAGCAGAAGAAATAGAGAATTCACTGCGAAGCGGAGAAGGCTGGATAGGTGAATTGACCGCCGTGAGAAAGGATGGCTCATTGTTCGATATTCAGGTTTGTCAGACTTCAATTAGAGACGATAATGGCACGATAATCTCGTTGATGGCTTCATTCGTTGATATTACCGAAGCGAAGAGAAGAGAAGAGGAACTCAGCAAATACCGCGGACAAATGGCTCGAGCCGAACAGCTCGCCTCATTGGGGACATTAAGTGCGACCGTCGCTCATCAGCTCACACAGCCTCTGACCGTGATTCGCCTGTCAATGGATAATGCGCTCGATGAACTGGAAGCAACATCTTCTTCGAAGACTGTCATAAGAAGACTAAAGGACAGTGTGACTCAGGTATCGAATATCACTTCAATTATTGGGAAT
>Ga0210003_1002338_pt1 | contig 16147 bp, 13 predicted proteins | sample LantaG_FD_182804 | JGI IMG/M metagenome (GOLD analysis project Ga0210003, IMG submission 182804) | Deep subsurface microbial communities from Baltic Sea to uncover new lineages of life (NeLLi) - Landsort_02402 metaG (SPAdes) (version 2) | ecosystem: Environmental > Aquatic > Marine > Oceanic >...
GACAACCGACGCGAGCCCGGCCAACGGCCGAGCGATATTCGCCCCTGCGTTTCCACTCATGCCGACTCCCCTAACCCGACAGGTTGAAGTTGCCGTTAGAGCCGTAGATCGCCAGCGACACCAGCAGTGTCACCGAAACCACGACTACCAGAGAAGTGCGGACGGCGTTACCCACCGCCGCGCCCACACCCGAGGGGCCGCCACTGGCGAAATAGCCGAAGTAGGTGTGGAGCAATAGAATCGCTATCGCCATGAGTATGGCCTGAAAGAACGACCACAGCACGTCGATCGGGTTGAGGAACGTATTGAAGTAGTGGTCGTAGAGGCCGGCGGACTGTCCGAACACCACCACTGTGGCGAACTGGGAGGCTAAAAACGACAGAATGACCGCGATCGAATAGAGCGGCGTGATCGCAATCATCCCCGCCACGATCCGCGTCGACACCAGGTACTCCACCGGCGGGATCCCCATCGACTCCAGCGCGTCGATCTCCTCGTTGATCCGCATCGCGCCCAACTGCGCGGTGACCCCCGCACCGAACGTCGCCGCCAACCCGATGCCGGCCACCACCGGCGCGGCGATTCGCACATTGATGAATGCCGCAAGGAAGCCGGTCAGCGCCTCGATGCCAATGTTGCCCAACGAGCTGTAACCCTGAATCGCCAACGTGCCGCCGGCCGCCAACGTCAAGAACCCGACGATGACCACTGTGCCGCCGATCATCGCCAACGTGCCCGCGCCCATCGAGATCTCGGCGATCAGCCGGATGATCTCCTTGCGGTAATGCACCGAGGCATGCGGCACCCCCGCGATCGCCCGACCGTAGAACAGCGCGTGATCACCGATGCCCGACAACCACGCCACCGGCCGACCTGCGTGCCGTGCCAGCCACGGAAACACCGACGGCGAACCCGATTTGGTATCCACGACGTCGGCCCCTATCCCGTCGTCATCTGGATACCGATCGCGGTCACGACCACGTTGATCACAAAGAGCGCCATGAAGGCGTACACCACGGTCTCATTGACCGCGTTACCCACCGCCTTGGACCCACCACCGGTGATCGTCAAACCGCGATAACAGGCCACCAGGCCGGCGATCAGACCGAACAACGCGGCCTTCACACACGAGATGATCACCTCCGGCAGTCCGGTCAACAGCGTTATCCCCGCCGCGAAAGCGCCCGGGTTGACGTCCTGAACGAAGACCGAGAAGAAGTAACCCCCGAGGATGCCGATGATCACCACCAGACTGTTCAGCAGTAGCGCCACCAACCCTGAGGCCAGCATCCGGGGCGCGACCAGGCGCTGGACCGGGTTGATGCCCAGCACCTCCATCGCGTCGATCTCCTCGCGGATCGTTCGCGACCCCAGATCGGCACACATCGCCGTAGCCCCGGCGCCGGCGACGATCAACACCGTGACCATCGGCCCCACCTGGGTGACAGCACCGAACGCCGCGCCCGCACCGGACAGGTCTGCCGCGCCCAACTCCCGCAGCAGGATGTTCAGCGTAAAAGACACCAGCACCGTGAACGGGATCGCCACCAACACCGTCGGCGCCATCGACACCTTCGCCACGAACCACGACTGCTCCAGGAACTCCCGCAGCTGAAACGGCCTGACAAACAGGAACTTCACCGCATCCACGGTCATCGAGAAGAACCCGCCGACAGCCGCCATTGCGCCCGACAGCCCCTTGGGCAGCGTGATGCCGGTCGACCAACGCTCCGGCCCCTTAACCGCCATTACCTCTGGGTCCCTCCAAGATCGTGACCGCCGAATACCGCGCGGGGGCCCGCCAAAATGATGCCCCAGAGCGATTCCAGCACCGTCAGGGTGGTTGACGGCATCACATCACAATTGTTTAAACGACTCGACGCACTGTGCCACACCGGTGGCCCTCGGCGGGTGACCTTCGGCTTTCAGAACGCTACGGAAATTAGTTTGCTCACTCCGTCGCCCGCGATAGCCCCGGGATGAGTCGGCCGATTCGGAGCTAGTTCGCGGGCCAAGTGGTTTGATGAGCAGCAGCGAAGGAAACCAGGGGACTTGGGGTAGCGACATGCGGGAGGGTAGAGACATGCGGGAGGGTAGACACATGTCGGGAGAGGCAGAATGAAGCTCACCAGGGTGGCGACCGCAGCGGCCGCGCTCATGGCGAGTGCGACGATGCTCGCGCCCCCCGCACCGGCCGCCATGCGATTGGGAAACTACGACCTCCTCACCAACCGATACACGCAATCTTCCTGGGTGTGGTTCATCGCTGCGTGTGTTCCGATGAGCCCCGACTGCGTCTACGTCTCGGCGATAACGCGTCTGAACTTCTACGCCGACTACGGGAGCAAGGCGTTTCTGGTCGACGGCCGCTACAACTTCACCGTCGACGTGCCCGATGGCCTGCGCTGCATCGGCTACAACCTGCCGTCCCGCGATACCTACTCGTGGGACGAAGTCTCGCTGGCCGGAACCATTGAGTCGGTCTACGACGTCGGCTGTTTCAACGGCCCCCCCGGCACCCAGTTCTGGACGTTCGCACTGCAACGCCTCTGACGCGCTTAGGCGCGACGCCGTCCTGCGAGGGACGCTGGTCAGCGTCGGGAGCGGATCACCGACTCGATGACGCCACCGATCACCGAGCACCCCACCGCGCAGGCAAATACTCCGAGGACGAGATGGCGCACGAACCCACTCGATGCGAAGGCCGCCAGTTGTAGGCCGCCCGCGACCAAGGCCAAGACAGCGAAAGCCAGCGCGGCCCACCGAAGTAGTCCCATGACTTTGGCGGGCTCGGTCACGCGCGCCGGTCGATCAGTTCGACCAGGGTCGCGTTGGCCGTGCCACCGCCCTCGCACATCGTCTGCAAGCCATACCGAATTCCGTTGTCCCGCATGTGGTGGATCATCCGCGTCATGAGCACCGCACCCGACGCGCCGAGCGGGTGGCCCAGCGCTATCGCCCCGCCGAGTGGATTTAGCTTGCCCTCATCGGCGCCGGTGTCAGCCAGCCACGCCAGCGGGACCGGCGCGAAAGCCTCGTTGACCTCGAAGACGCCGACCTCGGCAAGGTTCACGCCGGTCTTGTGTAGGACCTTTTCGGTTGCCGGAATCGGCCCGGTCAGCATCAGTCGGGGGTCGGCCCCGGTGACCGCACCGCCGCGGTAGCGCACCAGCGGGGTCACCCCGAGCGTCACCGCATGCTCAGCGGTCATGACGAGCAGCGCCGCTGCACCGTCGGAGATCTGGGATGAGTTCCCAGCGTGGATCACGCCGTCCTCGGTGAACGCCGGCTTCAGCGCGGCGAGTTTCTCCGGCGTCGTCCCGCGCCGAAGGCCTTCGTCGTCGGTGAGGACACCGCACTGGGTGAACACCGGCACGATCTGTTCCTTGAACGCTCCGGCATTCTGCGCGGCCGCGGCCCGCGCGTGGGACTGCGCCGAGTACTCATCGAGCCGGGCGCGTGAAAAGTTCCACTGCTGGGCGATCATCTCGGCCGAGATGCCCTGGTTGAACGAGAAATCGTCATAGCGAGCAAGGACTTTGGGCCCGTATGGCATCCCGGTGGCGCGCGCAGAGCCCAGCGGCACGCGACTCATCACCTCTACTCCCCCGGCGACCACCACATCCTGCTGACCCGACATCACTGCCTGCACGGCGAAGTCGAGCGCCTGCTGGCTCGATCCGCAGGCCCGGTTCACCGTGGTGCCCGGGATGTGTTCGGGCCAACCCGCCGCCAGTACGGCGTACCGACCGATGTTGCTCGACTGGTCGCCCACCTGGGATACACAACCCCACACCACGTCATCGATGATCTCGGGGTCTACCCCGGTGCGTTCAACAAGTTCGTTGAGCACCAGCGCCGAAAGATCGGCCGCGTGCTGGTCGGACAGCCCGCCGTTGCGCTTGCCGACGGGCGTGCGCACCGCTCCGACGATGACCGCTTCTCGCATGTCCTCTGCTCCAATCCGGGCCCCGACCCTTTGTCCACCGTCTTGTCCACCGTCCATCCACCATTGAACAGCTCCGCCCTCAGTAGCTGCGTCTCAGTAGCTACGTCTCAGTAGCTGCGGGGAAGCCCCAGCACGTGTTCGCCGAGAAAATTGAGGATCATCTCCTGGCTGACCGGGGCGATCTTCATCAAGCGCGACTCTCGGAAATATCGCGAGACGTGGTACTCCTCGGAGTAGCCCATCCCGCCATGCAATTGCAGAGCGCGATCGGCGGCCTCGAAACCCGCTTCGGCACACAGATACTTCGCCGTGTTCGCCTCACGGCCACAGGGTTTGTCGTTGTCGTAGAGCCAGGTCGCCTTGCGCAGCACCAGTTCGGCGGCGTCGAGTCGGGCCAGCGAGTCAGCCAGCGGGAACTGCAGCCCCTGGTTCATGCCGATCGGGCGGTTGAAAACCACCCGATCGTTGCCGTACCTGACGGCTTTCTCGAGCGCAACCCGTCCGATGCCGAGCGCCTCGGCAGCGATCAGCATCCGTTCGGGATTCAGCCCGTCGAGAATGTAGGTGAATCCCTCGCCCTCCTCACCCACCCGATCCGCGATCGGCACGATCAGGTCGTCGATGAACACCTCGTTCGAACTGACGGCGTTGCGGCCCATTTTCGGGATCGGACGAATATCGACGTGGTCGGGGTTCAGGTCGGTCAGGAACAGCGTCATGCCGTCGGTCTTCTTGCTCACCTGGCCGTATGGCTCGGTTCGGGTGAGCAGCAGAATCTTCTCGGACTCAAGCGCCTTGGAGATCCACACCTTTCGGCCGTTGACCCGATAGTGGTCACCTTCGCGTTTGGCGAAGGTGGTGATACGCGCAGTATCGAGGCCCGCGCCGGGTTCGGTGACACCGAAGCAGACGTGCAGGTCTCCGTTGACGATCCGGGGCAGCGTAGCGGCCTTGAGTTCGTTGGAACCGTGTTTGACGACGGGTTGCATGCCGAAGATCGACAGGTGAATTGCGCTGGCGCCGTTCATGGCTGCCCCGGAGCGCGCGATTTCCTCCAACAGCAGGGTGGCCTCGGTGATACCCAGGCCGTGTCCGCCGTACTCCTGCGGGATCGTCATCCCCAGCCAGCCGCCCTCGGCGATGGCGTCGTAGAACTCCGCAGGGAACTCGCCGGCGAGGTCCTTCTCCATCCAATACCGGTCGTCGAACTTGGCCGCCAGCTCAGCGACCGACCTGCGGATCAACTCCTGATTCTCGGTCAGTTCAAAACTCATGCCGCCCGGCATAACTGCTTCTCCCCTTCGCTTGGCGTCTCCGGTGCCTCCGGTCCTCAAGGCAAGGCTGATCCACACTGAAGTGATCCACATCCAGGGGTACACCGCTGCTACGCTCATGAAAAGAGAACACAATATCTGCAGCTAGGTGAGGTATATGACGGGACCGGTGCTCGTCACCGGTGGCTTTGGACTCGTCGGCTCGGCCACTGTGCGCAGATTGGCCGAGCTCGGCCGCCGCACCGTCGTCGCGGACCTCGACACCCCTTCCAATCGCAAGGCAGCCGAAACGCTGCCCCCCGGTGTCACAGTCCAGTGGGCCGACCTCACCAACGCGGATCGCACCGCGCAACTGGTCTCCGAGGTCGCACCCGAAGCGATCATCCACCTCGCGGCGATCATCCCTCCCACCATCTACCGCAATCGCAGACTCGCCCGTCGCGTCAACGTCGATGCGACAGCCACGCTGGTCCGCGTCGCGCAGGACCAACCCACTCCGTTGCGATTCATCCATGCCTCCAGTAACGCAGTGTTCGGTGCACGCAACCCCCACCGCTCGGCGGGCCCGTTAACCGCGGACATGCCGATGCGGCACTCCGACCTGTACAGCACGCACAAGGCCGAGGCCGAGGCCATTGTCCGCGCCTCATCGCTGGAGTGGGTGGTGTTACGGCTCGGCGGAGTGCTCAGCGTGGATCCCGCGGCCATTCCACTATCGGCCGACGCACTCTATTTCGAGAGCTTGCTGCCCACCGACGGCCGGTTGCACACCGTCGATGTCCGTGACGTCGCATGGGCTTTCGCAGCCGCGACCACAGCCGACGTCGCACGCGAGATCCTACTGATCGCCGGCGACGATTCGCACCGCGTGCTTCAGGGCGACGTCGGATTGGCCCTGGCCGCTGCGCGCGGGCTCACGGGCGGCCTCCCACCGGGGCGCAAGGGCAATCCCGACAGTGACGACGACTGGTTTGTCACCGACTGGATGGACACCACCCGCGCGCAGGAATCCCTGTCATTCCAGCACTATTCATGGCACGACCTGCTCGATGGGGCACGGCAGCGGGCCGGAATGTCACGGTATCTACTGCGGTGGGCCGCCCCCCTGGCCCGGTCGATCCTCAAGCGACGCTCTGCCTACTGGAAACAGCCCGGCCAATACGCCGATCCCTGGGGCGCAGTCCGGCGCGAGATCGGCGAACCCTCCCCTGACTCGTAGGACCGATGATGTCCGTGCGAATGTCCATGTCCATGTGACTGTGACTGTGACCTATGCCCACTGAGCCGGGCCGGCGGGCTCAGCAGCCTCGTCGGAAATGTGGGCATGCTCACCGAGTCGGGGGGCTGGCCGATAGACGGGTTCGTACCCCGCGATCCGGATCGGGCTGCCCACCTGCTCGAACTGGCCGGCAGTGATCACGGCCTCCGGTGTGGCGGCCAGCGCCTCCGGAAGAGTGCGAACCGCGGAGACGGGAATCCCCAACGGCCGCAGTCTTTTCTCCCAGCCCACGGCGGTGTCGGTGGCCAGCGCAGCACTGACCACCTCGATCACCTCGTCCCGGCGCGAGGCGCGTTCGGCCATCGTCGGGAACCCCTCGATATTCGCCTCGGCGGCAAACGCCGCCCAGAATGCATCGTGGGTGATGAAAAGTGCCAGATAGCCATCGGCAGTCCTAAATAGCTGTGCTGGAACATAATAGGAGTGCGCGCCCAACCGATAGCGTTGCGGCTCTGCCCCGCCGTTGAGGAAGGCCGCAGCTCGGTAGTTCAGCTGCGAGAGCATGACGTCGCGCAGCGACACATCGACCTGCCCACCACTTCCGGACACGATCTGGGCCAGCAGACCCAGCGCCGCGGCAAGACCGGTGGAGTTGTCGGCTGACGAGTACCCGGGCAACGTCGGTGGCCCGGACGGATCGCCGGTCATGGCCGCCACCCCGGTGGCGGCCTGGATAACATAATCAAATGCCGGATCGTCGCCACCGTCGAGCCCGAAACCAGTCAGCGCCACACAGACGATGCGCTCGTTGTACTCCCGCAGCGACTCGTAGGTCAGGCCGAGCCCGCGGATGGCCGACGGCTTCAAATTAACCAGCAGTGCGTGCGAATTCGCGACGAGATCACCGAGTCGTCGCCTTCCCTCGCCAGATCTGAGATCGATGCACATGCTCTGCTTGTTGCGGTTCATGCTGGCGAAGTAGCTGTCGCCGACCTGGCGGGAGATCTCACCGCCCGGCGGCTCGATCTTGATGACCTCGGCACCGAGATCGGCCAGCAGCATGGTGGCGTAGGGACCCGCCAGCATCACTCCGACCTCGAGGATGCGAATTCCCGCCAGCGGGGCTTGACCGGGCAGGCGCGAGGCGCCCGGGGACTCGGATGCGTTCATGAAGGTGCACCACGTTACGCGTCTGACCCCGGTCGATCAGGCGTCGCCGCCGACGAGCGACTGATACGTTCGGCGGGTGAGGCCACGCCGCCTGCTGATCCGGTACACCGCGGGCCTCACGTCGGCCTACGTGCTGACAGTCGCCGAAGTGGTGGCGATCGTCGTGTCGCTGATCGGCCACAGTATCGCCACGTCGTACAACGTGATCACACTTGTGGTGGTCAGTATCCTCGGGACCGCCGCGGTCGCCGTCGGCGCGGTGCTGATCGTCGCACCGTCGCTGCGATGGGTGAGCGCTGGACTGAGCCCGACCGACGCGCAGGTGCGCACCGCGACGAAGATGATGCGGCGCCAGACGGCCGTCACGCTCGCGCCGTGGGTCTTGACCGCCGCCATCCTGGTGCCGCTCAACCGCCATGCAGCACCGGCGGTCCTGATCATCATCACCTCGGCGATCCTGTTCGGGGCGATCGCCGCAATCTGCACCGGATTCCTGTTCACGCTGCGCACCCTGCGGCCGCTGCTGGCCGCCGTACCCACCGACCTCGACCACACGGTCGCACCGGGAGTGCGCAGTCGACTACTGCTGATGTGGACGGTGTGCACGGCGCTGCCCGGATCGGCGATCGCACTGCTTCTGGTCATGCGCTCGAACGGCTGGCTGCTGGACGCCTCCGCGCCGACCGAACTCGCGCTGCTGGTCTTGGCGATCGTCGCGGTGGTACTTGGACTGCGGGCCACCATCGTGGTCGCGATGTCGATTTCTGACCCGGTCCACCAAGTGGTCGAGGCGATGGCCGACGTCGAAAAAGGACATATCAACCGGACCATCGACGTCTACGAATGGTCTGAGATCGGTCGACTACAAAGAGGTTTCAACTCCATGGTCGCCGGCCTGCGCGAACGCGACCGACTGCGTGACCTGTTCGGGCGTCACGTCGGCGAGGAAGTTGCCCGCCGCGCTGTCGAGCTGAACGAATCATCATCGGGCGATGAGCGCGACGTGGCGGTGCTGTTCATCGACCTGGTCCACTCCACGGAACTGGCCCTTCGCCACGATCCCCACGAAATCGCACGGCTGCTCAACGAGTTCTTCCGAATCGTCGTCGCAGCCGTCGACGAGCAGCACGGTTTGATCAACAAATTCCAGGGCGATGCGGCACTGGCGGTGTTCGGCGCCCCGCTACACACCGCCGATCCCACATCGGCTGCACTGTCCACCGCGCGCGCACTGACCGTGGAATTGCGCAGGCTTCCGGTGGACTTCGGTATCGGTGTCTCGGCGGGTCCGGTGTTCGCCGGAAACATCGGCGCCGAGAACCGCTACGAGTACACCGTGATCGGTGACCCGGTGAACGAGGCGGCGCGATTGGCCGACTGCGCCAAGGACTTCGACGGCAGGGCGCTGTGCTCGGGTCCGGCGATCGCGCGGTCGGAGTCCCCCGAGCGTGATTGCTGGGCACCCCGCGGGGCGACCACCCTGCGCGGGAGGTCTGACCCCACCGACATCTACGAGCCGTCGTCGCGGGGCGAGTGCCAGCCATAATGGCGGCACGACGCTCGACAGAGTTGGATGGGGTGATGGCCGACGTCAGCCGCTCCCGAACACTCGCCGCCTCACCGGAGTCGATCTGGGAAGTACTGGCCAACTTCGGGGCCCTCAGCACGTGGGCCGAGGGCATCGACCACTCCTGTGTGATCGACACCGGCGAAGACACCGACCCCATCGGTATGACCCGCCGGGTGCAGGTAGGCCGAGACACGCTGGTCGAAACGATCACGGCCTTCGCCCCGCCGCGAATACTCGCCTACGACATCTCCGGAGTGCCCCCGATGTTGTCGGCGTCGAACCGATGGAATCTGGCTCCCGATGGCGACGGTCGGACCACCGTGACGCTCACCAGCACTGTCTGGATGCAGCCCCATCCGCTCCGGCCGATCATCGAACGTCTGGCCGCCCGGTTCTTCGCGAAACGATCCGAACCGCTGCTGGACTCGCTGGCAAGATACATCCAGAGGACAACCCGAGAGGACCGATGACATCCCCTGAGAGCGCCAAGAGCGGCCAACGGCCCGACATCGTCATCGTGATGACCGACGAGGAACGCGCGGCCCCACCGTATGAAACCGATCCGATCAGCACCTGGCGTGACGAAACACTGCGCGGCAGAAAGTGGTTCGAAGATCACGGGGTCAGCTTCGTCCGTCACTACACCGGCTCGCTGGCATGTGTACCCAGTCGCCCGACCATATTCACCGGCCAGTACCCCGATCTGCACGGTGTCACACAGACCGACGGCATCGGCAAGGCCTACGACGATTCTCGGCTACGCTGGTTGCGCCGGGGCGAGGTCCCGACACTCGGCAACTGGTTCCGCGAGGCGGGCTATGACACCCACTACGACGGCAAGTGGCACATCACCCACGCCGACCTGACCGACCCGGCCACCGGAGAGTCACTGGCCACAAACAACAGCCGCGGGGACATCGACGCCGATGCGGTGCGCCGCTATCTGGACGCCGATCCGCTTAATCCGTATGGCTTCTCGGGATGGGTGGGCCCGGAACCGCACGGCGGGAAGCTCGCCGACGCCGGTATCCGCCGCGATCCGCTGATCGCCGACCGCGTCGTCACCTGGCTTGAGGACCGATACGCGCGACGCCGGGCCGGGGAACCTGCGGCGCTTCGGCCGTTCCTGCTTGTCGCCAGCTTCGTCAACCCGCATGACATCGTGCTCTTCCCGGCATGGGTCCGGCGTAATCCGATTAAGCCGTCGCCCCTTGACCCGCCCCCGATCCCGCCCGCGCCGACCGAGGACGAAGACCTTTCCACCAAACCGGCTGCACAGATCGCCTTCCGCGAGGCCTACTACTCCGGTTACGGTCCGGCGCGGGCGATCGCGCGGACCTACAAGCGCAACGCCCAGCGCTACCGGGACCTCTACTACCGGTTGCACGCCGAAGTCGACACCCCGATCGACCGGGTGCGCCGGGCGGTCACGGAGGGCCTGTCTAATAGCGGAGCCGATAGCGCAGCCGACGGTGGGCCCGAGGACACCGTCCTGGTCCGCACCGCCGACCACGGCGACCTTCTCGGCGCCCACGGTGGGCTGCATCAGAAATGGTTCAACCTCTACGACGAAGCGACCCGGGTGCCGTTTGTCATCGCCAGGGTTGGTCGACACCCGACGTCGCCGCGCACGGTGACAGCGCCGACCTCCCATGTCGACCTGGTGCCCACGCTGCTGTCGGCCGCCGGTATCGATGTCGACGCAGTTGCGGCCGCATTGGGCACATCATTCTCGGAGGTGCACCCGCTGCCCGGATGCGATCTGATGCCGGTGGTCGAGGGTGCACCCGCCGACAACAGCCGCCCGGTGTACTTGATGACGCGCGACAACATGCTCGAGGGTGACACCGGGGCCTCCGGGGTGGCACGGGCGTTGAAGCTGACGTCGAATCCACCTGCCCCGCTGCGTATCCGGATTCCGGCCCACACCGCGGCCAACTTCGAGGGCCTGGTCGTGCGCGTGGACGAATCGGCCGCCAGGTGTGGCGCCGGTCATCTTTGGAAGCTGGTACGCACATTCGATGACCCGGGTACCTGGACCGAACCGGGAGTGCGTCATCTTGCCGCCGACGGGATAGGTGGTCAGGTGTATCGCAGCGACCCCCTCGAAGATCAGTGGGAACTCTACGATCTGACCGATGATGCGGTCGAAGCATGCAACCGCTGGGCCGATCCCGACCTTCATGACCTGCGCGCCCACCTGCGAACACAACTTAAACACCTACGCACGGAATCGGTTCCCGAACGTAACCAACCCTGGCCGTACGCGACCCGTCGACCCCCACGAACATCATCACGGTGGGCGCCGATGCGGGCAGTGCGGGAACTGTTAGGCAAAGGCTGTTAGGCAAAGGATAGCCAAACCGGGCCCGCGAACTAGTCAGTGTCGGTAACCTCGCGCACATGCTCATCGCCGCACTGCGCGACATGCAGTGGCGCAAACGGCGCTTTGTCATCGCAGTCCTCAGCACCGCCATAATCTTCGCGATGACGCTCGTCCTCACCGGGCTCGCGAACGGCTTCCGGGTGGAGGCCGAGCGGACCGTCGACGCGCTCGGCGTCGATACGTTCCTGGTCAAGGAAGGTGCTTCCGGCCCGTTCGTGGGAGCGACGCCGTTCGCGCCGACCGAGCTGCAGCGGATCGCCAACGCCCCCGGCGTGATCGAGGCCGCTCCGCTGGCGTACGCGGGCGGCACGATCACCGAGGGCGATTCAACGCGCAACGCCGACCTGTTCGGCGCACCCGAGCGCGGTCCCGGCATGCCGGTCACCTCGGAGGGTCGGGCCCCATCGAAGCCCGAAGAGGTCGCGGTCTCGAGCACGCTCGGGCGCCAGATCGGCGACGACATCGAGATCGCGTCGAGCAAGCTACGAGTCGTCGGCATCGTGGAGAACTCCACCGCGCTGGCCAATCTGCCCAACATCTTCCTCACCACCGAAGGCGCCCAGGAATTGGTGTACGGCGGTCAATCGTTGGTCGCGTCGATCGGTATCCGCGGTGAACTCAGCGAGGTTCCCGCCGGTCTTCAGGCTGTCGACCGAGAGGGTGCGATCGCCGACCTGCTCAGACCGCTCAAAGTCGCCGTCGATGCGATCACGATCGTCGCGGTTCTCCTGTGGATCGTGGCAGCGTTGATCGTGGGCTCGGTGATCTATCTCTCCGCGCTCGAGCGTTTGCGCGACTTCGCGGTGTTCAAGGCGATCGGCGTCCCGACCCGCAACGTCGCTGCCGGACTGGCCATGCAGTCGGTCATCGTGGCACTATTAGCCGCGCTGGTAGGCGTCGGGCTGTCGGAATTGCTCGCGCCGCTGTTCCCAATGCAGGTCATCGTCCCGGGGGAGGCCTATGTGGCACTACCGGTGATCGCGGTCGTTATTGGTCTGGTGGCCAGCGCCACCGGACTTCACCGCGCGGTGTCCGTCGATCCCGCGCTGGCGTTCGGAGGTCCTTAACCGTGGGCGATCTGTCCATCCAGAACCTGGTCGTCGAGTACTCCATGGGCGGACAAGTGGTCCGGCCGATCGACAACTTCAACCTCGATGTGGCGGCCGGCTCGCTGGTGATCCTGCTGGGCCCCAGCGGTTGCGGGAAGACGACATTGCTGTCATGCCTGGGCGGCATCCTGCGCCCGCATGAAGGGGCGATCAAGTTCGGCGACGTCGAGGTCACCTCGTTGGACACCCGCGGGCTCTCGAACTACCGGCGCGAAACGGTGGGCATCGTATTCCAGGCGTTCAACCTGGTGCCCAGCCTCACCGCGTTGGAAAACGTGATGGTGCCGCTGACCGCGGCCGGCACCCCCCGGCGCGAGGCGCGCAAGAAGGCCGAGGAACTGCTGACGCGCGTCGGCTTGAAGGACCGGATGGCCCACCATCCCGGCGATTTGAGCGGAGGACAGCAACAGCGCGTCGCGGTCGCCCGCGCCGTGGCCCTGGATCCGCCCCTGGTGCTGGCCGACGAGCCTACGGCGCACCTGGACTTCATCCAGGTCGAAGAGGTGCTGCGGCTGATCCGCGAACTCGCCACCGGCGACCGGATGGTCGTGGTCGCCACCCACGACAGCCGGATTCTGCCGTTGGCCGATCGCATCGTCGAACTGGTGCCGGAGTTTGCGTCGACCGACCGCGAGCCTCAGACCGTGGAACTGGAGGCCGACGCCGTGCTGTTCGAGCAGGGCACGATGGGCGACCTGATCTACGTCGTGTCCGACGGTGAGGTCGAGATGGTGCGCGTATTGGCCAATGGCGATGAGGAATTGCTCAAGGTGGCCGGGTCCGGCGACTACTTCGGTGAAATCGGTCCACTGTTTCACCTGCCACGCAACGCGACCGTGCGGGCTCGCACCGACGCGACGGTCATCGGCTACACCGTGCAGGCGTTCCGTGAGCGACTCGGCACCGGCGGGTTACGCGACCTTATCGAGCACCGCCCGCTATCAACGGACTGACCTGCGCCAGCGTCAAGACTCCTTGGCAATCCCGCTACCGGGCAAGCTGTTCCACACTCGGCTTTACCGCCTGGGTCGGCCGGGTCGTTGTGGCGATGAAGTCATCGAGCAGGTCCACGACATCGCCGGGACGCTCGACCTGCGGGAAATGGCCCACGCCGGAAAGCACCTCGAGCCGACATGCCGGGCGCGCCTCGTTGAGTGCGTAGGCATGCTCGACAGGAATGATGCGATCCTGGTCGCCCCACATGATCATCGTGGGCAGTTCGGATGTCAGATGCAGACGATTCAGTGCGCACACCGCCTGCCCGTGATGGTCGACCACGGAGCGAAGCGTGCGCAGGAATGCCTGGCGGGTCGGCTGATCGGCCAGCGACGAATAGGAGCTCCACATTTCGGCACCGCGCGGCGACTGAATGCTCGCCGCCGAAAGCCAGTCGCGTAGCTTGTTGCCGGCCCGCACGACCGGACCCGGCGCAATGATCGGCATGATCAATTCGGCTCCCGGCGCTGACAGCAGGCGAAGGGTCCGGCCCACGTCCGGACCAAGTCCACCGCTGCTGATCAATACCAGCCGCTCGCAGTAATCGGGATGTTGATAAGCGAACTGCATGGCCACACCGCCGCCGAGCGAATGACCGGCGATGGTCACCCGTGAGATGCCAAGCTCGTCGAGCAAGTCCCGCAACCACGCCGCGAATGCGCCCAGGGAGTAGTCGCTCCTGGGCTTGGCGGATTGCCCGTGCCCCAGCAGGTCCGGCGCGACGACCCGGTATTTCTTCGACAACTGGGGTGTCACCGCACGCCACGCCTCAGAACTTCCCGCCATCCCGTGAATGAGCAGCAAGACTTCGTCGCCATTGCCGACATCTCGGTAGGCGACGCGATCGCCGTGTAACTCCAAGAATTTGATTTCACTCATGTGCAGGGGCTCTCCTGGCTCGGGCGGATCTTGGCCCCAATGCTTGCAGAGAACGGCAGTGGAATACGGCTTTGGTGTTCAAGCCGTGGGGAACGGCCAACAGTGACCGGGGTCACGGCTAGAGCTGAGGCTGCGAGTGCGCGAAGTATCACGGGAGTGCGGGCGGTGGGACTCGAACCCACACGTTCTTTCGAACACGGGCACCTAAAGCCCGCGCGTATCGCCAATTTCGCCACGCCCGCAACATGCCGATCGTAACGCGCGATCGATCGCTCCGGTATCGCGGTGGGTTGCCCTAGGTTTTGCGGCCAAGCGCCGGCCGCGTAACGAAAACTGTCGCGTTTCCGTGCAGCGAACACGAGTGAGCGATCCGGAGGATTCTCAGGGCGTTGCGTATCTGATCATCTCTTCAAGTTTGCGGCCAAGGAAACTTCTTGAACCGGCCTTTCCCCAACCGGGGACGGATGGGGCGGCTAGTCGTGTTGGAGTGAGGCGCCCGAGTAGCACTACCTCGTCGCCTAGTTGCCATTGTTGGCGTTCGTGGTCACTGGCGGCATTCACCGCAGTCTCGGAGGCGAGTAGCCGACCGGGCGTGAGTTTGGCCATGTCGCTGAGTCGTGCGGCTTCGTTGACCGGATCGCCGATGACGGTGTACTCGAAGCGCTCCCACGCGCCGACATTGCCGGCCACGACGGTGCCCGCCGCCACGCCCACCCCGGCTGTGCATTCGGGGACCTCTTCGCGCAGGCGACGTGAAATGGTCCGCGCTGCGGCGAGCGCGTTGTCCTCGGGTTGCTCCAAGTGCGTTGGTGCGCCGAACACCGCAAGTGTTGCATCACCGATGAATTTGTTGAGCGACCCGTGGTGGCGGTCGACCTCGTCGACGATGACTGCGAAGAACCGGTTCAGCAGTTCCACCACCTCCATAGGTGGACGGGTGGCGGCCAGCTTGGTGGAGCCCTCGACGTCGACGAATAACACGGCCGTGTGGCACTCCTCGCCACCTAGCTCGATGCGGTGTTGCTCGGCGTCGGCGGCAACCTTGCGCCCGACATGGCGCCCGAACAGGTCGCGCACTCGTTCGCGTTCGCGCAGTCCCTGCACCATCGAGTTGAAGCCGTGCTGCAATTCGCCGAGCTCGGTTCCGTCGAACACCACCAGATCAGTGCTCAGATCGCCGTGCTCCACGCGTTGCAACGCGGCCCGGACCGCCTGTACGGGCGTTGTCGTGAGCCAGGTGACAATCCACATCAGTGCGAACCCGAAGATCAGCGCGACGGTGGCCAAAACCAGTTGCCCGACTACGAATTGGTGGCGGGTGGCGATGTGTAAATTCAGGCTGACGACGCTGGACAGCGCGATTCCCAAAACGGGTATCCCCGATCCCAGAATCCACACCGTCATGACTCGGCCCATGACGCCGATGGTCAACCACCCCGGCGGGTGCCCGGCCGCGATCGCTTGTGCCGCGGCCGGTCTCAGCGCGAACTCGGTGATCAGGTAGCAGTTCGTCGCCGCCATGATTCCAGTGAACCCGATGCTGAACAAGACCTTTGGAATGAAGTTGGGATCGGCCAACCCGTAGAGGGTGGTCA
>Ga0210003_1002340_pt1 | contig 16144 bp, 12 predicted proteins | sample LantaG_FD_182804 | JGI IMG/M metagenome (GOLD analysis project Ga0210003, IMG submission 182804) | Deep subsurface microbial communities from Baltic Sea to uncover new lineages of life (NeLLi) - Landsort_02402 metaG (SPAdes) (version 2) | ecosystem: Environmental > Aquatic > Marine > Oceanic >...
TTTTTTGAAGTTTTTTCACCGTCGGTTTGCCGTTAGAGATGGAAGAGAGGCCATAAAAAGAGAAAGCGGAAGCGGGAGGTAAAAAAAAAAAAGAAAAAAAAGGAAACTCACTAGCGCCTCCCGACGAGGTCGATCAGCAACGCCGCCGCGGCCAGCCCGGGCAGCTCCGCGCAGCTGTCCACGAAGATCGCCAGCAGCTCCGCCTGCTTGAACCTGAGCCTCCCCTCGCGGCACGCCGGCGAGTCCCTGCCGCCGCTGCTCTCTCCCGTACCGGCTTTCTCGCCGGCGCCGGTGTTAACGCTCGTGGTCAAAAGTACTAGGGAGTAGTAAGTGAGCGCGTTGGCTAGCCAGACAACCGCGAGCAGCCCCGAGGTCCGCCGCAGCTCCTTCGAAGCTAGCTGCGAGGCGCCCGAGCACGCGTGGAGGAGCTTGGCGCGCCAGGTCTCCTTTTCCTCCTCCTCCTCTTCTTCTTGGAGGTGAGGAGGAGGAGGAACAGGAGGAGCGGGAGGAGCGGGAGCGGGATCTCGCTCCGGATCATTCGTCGAAGTCGCGGTCGTTGCCGCCGCCGCCGTTGCCGCGGCAGGAGAAGAGAATGACCTCTTCGGAGGCAGCAGCGCCGCTGCTCCTCCTGCTGCAGCAGCAGCAGCAGCAGCGGCGGCGGCGGCCTTCTCGTCCTCCTCGCCAGCAGCAACGGCAGCGTTGTTGTTGCCATTAACAACATCCGGGACCGAAGCCCCCCTCTCCATCGACGCCCGCCGCCTCCTCGCGGGCGCGGCAACGGCCTCGGCCACCGACGCCGACAGCCGCGACAGCCGCTGCGCGACGGCGGCCGCTATCGGCGTCTTTGCCTTTGGCTTCCTCGACGCCACGACCAGCCTGCCGGGCGGCAGCTCCCTCTTCGCGGACCGCGCTGCCCTCCTCAGCACCGCCTCGGCGTCGTTCCTCCTTCCCGCTGCAGCCAGGAAAAACGGACTTTCTGGAACGAAAAAAATAAGAGCAGCGAGGACGGCGCACGGCGCGCTCGACAGAGCGGCAAGCCACCTCCACCCCAGGGGTCCTAGCACGGCCCAGGCCAGTCCCGCCTCGAACGCGCTCCCCAGGGTCCAGAAGGCCTGCACCGCGACCAGCGCCCTGCCTCGGCTCGGGCTCGGGGCAAACTCCAAAAAGAGAGCAAAGGCCACGGGGCCACCTCCGAGCCCCAAGCCAACCATCGCTCTCAGGAACACCAAGATCCAGAAATTGGGCGCCGCGGCGGACAAGACGCCGGCCAGGAACGTCACGAGCGAAGGGACGAAGAACGCCGCCCTCCTCCCGAAAGCGTCCGAGGCTGCCCCCCAGAGAAAACCGCCCAGCGCCATCCCCACGAAGACGCTGGTCGAGAGAGCGGCTTCTTGGGCCGGGGTCAACCCCCACTCGCAGGCGACTGCCGGGCCTAGGAAGGACAGAAGCATCATCTCCATCGCGTCTGCCATCCAGACCGCTCCGGCGAGGAAGAGCAGCAGCAGGTGGAAGGGGGCGAAGCCGATTTTGTCGATGGCGTCGCCGACTGTGTACTCTGATTGGTTGTTGCTGTTGTTGTTCTGTTCCGGCGCTCCTGCTCCCGCTCCTGCGGCTGCTGCTTCTCCCTCTGGCGCAGCAGCAGCAGCAGCAGGAGCAGCAGCGGCAGTGCCGCCTGTTCCAACTACGCCTCCGTCACCAGACCGCAGCGGCGCCCGCTCGTCCTGCGACGAAGAAGAAGACGCGCCTGCTGCTGCTGCGGAGGGCAGGCTCTCGACGGAGAGGGCCTCCCGCGGGAGCTGGGTGAGTTTGAAGAGACAGAGGGACCAGAGAGAGGTTTTGAAGAGGTTGAGAGACGGAATCGTCGAGAGGAACAAGAAGAAGAAGAAGATAATCGAAAAGGAGCACCTTCGCCCCCCCTCTTCCAGCCCTCTGCCGGGTTTTTCTACAGGCCAATTGCGCGCTGCGAGCTTGAATCGGTCGCCTTTTTCGTCCCTTACCTTGCTTTCGCTCATCGCGGACGCTCTGAGAGGACTGGAAGCAGGGAATGTGATGGATGGGTCGGAATGCCTTGACGCAGAGCTCGCTCCTTTTCGAGTCGCAATTCCTTCGCTCTGGCTCCGGTGCAGGTCGCGATTGCAGTCACGATGTTAACAGTGCATCAGGAGCTCTATGCTCGAAAGAGGGCGAGGCTTGGCGAGGTCTAGAAGAGGAGCCCCGGAAGCGGAAGAAAAAGAGGGACGCGTCTCCTTTGCGTTTTTTTTTTTCTTTTTTTGAAATCGAGCAACGCGGCGACGGCAAAGTTTCTTCTCATTTTTTCCTCTTTCTTTTTCGCTCCTCCTCTTCATCTGCTTAGTCGGGGGTTGCGCACGCCTCCGCTCTCGCTTTCTCCCCTCTGACTGCTCCAGCACGGGAGAGCAAGACATCAGATCGCAATTCTACATCGATTATCGATGTCGACGCGTGCCGCGGGGGCCCTTTCGGCCCTCTCGCTCTCGCTGCTTCTGCTGCTGGCGTCATCGTCGTCGTCGTCGTTTTCCTCGTCGCTCGTCGTCGTCGCCGCCACTGATTCACTCGCTCGGGGCCACTTCTCCGTCGACGCGCGCGATGTCCTCGTGAGTAGCTCCTCTGTTTTCTCTTGCAGCCCAGCATCGAGGACGATTGCGAAATTGAAAAGCGCGCCTACAGCAAGGCTCGCTTTTTCGAAAGAGATTGCTCGTCGGCTAGTTTTTTTTTTCTTCCTCGTTTTGCCCTAGAAACTCAAACCTCAACCTCTCTCTCTCTTTCCTCTTTCCTTCTCTCCCACCACCAAAAAACAGGCCGATCCCAAGGCCGCGTTCCTGTCGTGGGCGGAGCACGTCTCCAGGCCCGTGATGCTGCGAGTCGCTGCTCCCAGCGCTGACGGAGGAGACGGCTTCTCTTTTTCGGAAGAGACGACGACGACGGCGACGACGACGGCGACGCCCCGCGACTGCTCGCGCAGGTGGTCGCCCGAAGACAGGGCCCGCTTCGACGCCTGGACCGCCAACGTGCTCCCGCGCGCTCGCAGGGCCATCGAGTGGGCCTTCGAGAACGACGAAGGAGGACAAGAAGAAGACCTCCTCAGGCTTCCTCCTCCTCTGCCTTCCTCCTTTGCGGCGCCGCTCCCGCTGCAAGTCAACGGGATCGCCGACCTCCCCCTCTCGACCCTCAAGGCTGGCCTGCTGCCGGCGCGTCTCAACGCCGAAGCAGCGAAAGAAGACGAAGGGTTCGGTGCGGAAGCCGTCGCGACCAAGCTGAGCGAGTGGCTTCGCTTCCCTTACGCGACCGAGGCGCTGCTCGATGCCTCCGCCGCCAAAGAGGAAGAAGGAAGTTCTTCTTCTTCCTTTTCTCAAAACTCGATTTCTTTGTCTTTCTCCAAGCGCCACAAGAAGCACCGCAGGCCCCTCCCGGCCTCGGTCGACTGGTCCACCAAGAACGTGCTGGGCCCCGTGAAGAACCAGCACATCAACGGGACTCCCTGCGGATGCTGCTGGTCGTTCGCGACGACGGGGGTGGTCGAGGGCGTCGTCGGCGTCGTCTCGGGGAAGGAGCCTCCCTCGCTGTCCGAGCAGCAGCTCATCGACTGCGACAGGGGGCCTCCATTCGATGACTTGGGCTGCGAGGGGGGGTCTGTGGAAGGTAAGGAAGAAGAAGAAGAAGTGGGGGAATATTGGGAAGAGGGAGAGGGAGGGAGAAAGAGAGAGGAAGAGAGAGGAAGAAGGACGAAGGCCGAAAGAAAAACTCGAAAACTGAAAAGCCACTCTCCTTGCTCTTCTTCTCCAAATCGAAACCAAAACCAAACTAGGCGGCGTCTACTACATCGTCGAGAACCACGGCGCCCTCGACTCCGAGGACGACTACCCTTACTCCGGCATCGACGAGGGAGAGAAGGCCTGCCTCCGCAGGAAAGCCAAAAAGTCTGCCCTGGACGGCAGCGGCGCGCGGGTCGTGGGTTTCCACGACGTTCCCAAAAAGTCCGAGGCTGCGCTGAAGGCCGCGGTGGCGAGGCACCCGGTGGCCGTGGCGGTGTGCTGCGGGGACTGGATCGATGACTGGCACGCGTGAGTTCGTTTGTTTTTTTTCGGTTTTTTGCTTTGGGTTTCTCTCGTTTTCGCTCGTTTTCTTTGCTTCTTCTTTTCTTTCTCGCGCTCACCCTCCGCTCTCTCTCTCTCTTATCTCTCTCTTCCTCCTCCCTTGAACGAAACCAAAACAAAAACCCTCACACACACAAACAGCTACACCGGGGGCATCATGACCTTCAACGGGACCGTCGAGGGCTGCCCCAAGCCTTTAGACCACGCCGTCGTCGTCGTCGGGTACGGCAGCGGCGAGAGAGATCCGACGGACCCCGAGGGCAAGCGCCTGCTCGACTACTGGATCGTGAAGAACTCCTGGGGAGAACAATGGGGAGAGAAAGGGTTTTTCAAGCTGGCGAGGGGGCTGGATGCGAAAGAGTTCCCCAAGGGGGCCGCGGGCCTGCTGTCGATGCCCAACTTCCCCATTGTCCAGAAGGACGGCGAGTGAAAGAAGTCTATCCGCTTTTCTCGTTTCGTCTTTTTTTTTGCTTTCCCGACGGCTCTCTCTCTCTCTCTCCTTACTGAAAATTGTGGTGTTTCTTTGTAACAGCGTCGTCGAAATCTTCGGGGGGATTGTTGTTATTATGAAAAAGTTAAAACACGAAAATGACAACTCAAGCCTTTTTCAAAAACGACCACGACTTGACCGGCGCTGCTTCCACCTTCTTTTCTTCTTTCTTCCACAGCAGCGAGTCGATCTCGCCCAGCCTCTTGAACAGCGCGCTGTCCGTGAGCGGGTTTCCCCCCTTCGTCTTGGGAAGCTGCTTGGGCGCCGCCTTGGCCCTGGCGCCCCAGGGGGTGTCGAGCTGGAGCTCCCGGTCGATCGACAGGGACACAGAGGGGCGGCCCCAAGAAGAAGAAGAAAGCCCGCCGAGCCCGCCGGCGGCCGCGGGCTGCTGCCTCTTCGCCTTGACCATCGCCCTGAGAGGTGCCTTGAAGACGGTGAGGTTGGCGACCCCTTCCTCGAGCGCGTAGCTCGCCCCGACCTTCGCGCCGGCGACCGACCGGGCGGCGGAGAGCGACGTGGTGTTTTTGGCAAAGTTGCGCGCGATCCCCAGAGAGACGGGTTTCTTTCCGCCCAACTTTTCGGGCAAAGGCACAGCGACGTCGGCGAGCCAAGAGCCGATAGCGGCTCCGGTCCGCGGGTTGACCGACGCGAACACCTTGTGGTTGGGGTGCGGCTTGGTCGAGGCGTCCAGCGTGAACGCGTTCCCTTTTTCTGCCCAGCGGAACCCCAGGTCGAGCGGGCGCCCCGAATCCAGTAAGGTGCGCGAGGCCGTGACGGCCGCGGCAGAGTGCCTCCCTCCGAAGTCGTAGGCGACGGAGCCCGTGATCCCTTCCCCCAGGGGCATGGAGGCTTGGCCCCAGAGGCCCTGGAGGGAGCGGGCGCCCTGGCGGACGGTGGTGTCGTTGGCGAGGAGCGTGTAGGTGATGCCGTTGATCTGAAAAAGAAAAAAAGTGGGAAGGAAAGAAAGAGGTTGAGGTTGAGAGAAAAGAGGGATCGAGCCGCCAGCGACGATTCCCTTCATCGATACATCACCATCAGAGCCGTCGTGTCGTGAAGCGTCGTTTCGTTGCCCCTCTTCCACCAGAGCCGACACGAGCTCGAATGTCTGGTGCCGAGCGCAAGTAGAAGAGGAGGAGCGGCGCGCAAGGCATCGAAAAAGCGTTTCGAAAGAGATGGCGACTGTTTCCCTTTTTCGATTGATTTTCTTTCTTCGTCCTTCAATTCCCACCTTTTGCTTGGCCGAGATCGTCGCGCCGGCCTCCGTGGTCGCCGGGGTGAATTCCTTGTCGAGGTCCTTGAGCACGAGCGAGCCCGTGGAGAAGACGGTGAGCGGGCCTGAGGACATGGTTGCGAGGTGGAGCGAAAGAAAGGGACGAAAAAGGGGAGATAGAGAGAGAGAAGAGGGATCGATTCGAAGGGGGGGAAAAATGACTGCGCTCCGACCTCTCTTTTTTCCTTTTCTTGGCAAGTTGCAAAGCTCAAAACAAAAACACTGCGACGCGCTCTCTCTCCTTCTCTTCTCCTCCTCTCCGTCTGTCTCTACTCGTCCACGCCGGGCGGGGCAAACTCCGCGGGGTCCTTGGGGTCGAAGGTCAAGGGCTCCGTCTCGTCCACGAGCTCCCTCTCGGCTTTTTTTTCGGGTCCCGACCAGCCCGCGCCGCCAGAGTCCCCGCGCGTGCCCGACCCTCCGGCCTTAACCCCGTGCGCCGGCAGGTGAGACCGCCCCTTCATTCCCTTGTCTCCAGACTTAGCGTGGCGGTCTCCGTGCGGATCGTGTTGGGGCGCGGGGTGGGGAGCGCCCCTGTTCGGTGCTTTTTCCCTTGCGGCGTGCGGCGCTGTCTGCTTGTTCCAGACGTCTTCTTCCGTCTGCTCGTCGACGGCGGGGACCTTCTTGGCGGTAGAGGACATCGTTTGGGAGAGGCTGGAAGAAAGAACGGGAAACGAAAGATGAAAAAGGGGAAAGAAAAGAAAAATGAAAAAAGTGTTCGACGGCGAGCGAACGAAACGAAGAAAAAAAAACGAAGGGAAAAAAACTTTCTCTCTCTCTCTCTCTCTCTCTCTCTCTCTCTCTCTCTCTCTCTCTCTCTCTCCCTTTTTCTCTCTCTCTCTCTCTCTCTCTCTCTCTCTCTCTCTCTCTCTCTCTCTCTCTCTCTCTCTCTCTCTCTCTCTCTCTCTCTCTTTCTAATTCGACCAACTCCGCCTCTCTCTCGCGCTCGCTCTCGAAAACGTTTCCTAAAAAAATGCGAGTAAAATTACAATTACAATATCGGCGCGCGTAAACAGAAAGTCGATTTTGCAAGTCTCTCTCTCTCACTTGCCCTTCTTGCCCGCCGCTTTCATCGCTCCGCCGCTCTTCTTCTTCGACCTCCTCCTCGTTCTCCTAAAGCTCTCAAAGACCCTCCCGACGGCGAGCGCCGTCGCCCCAACCGGCGCCCCCCAGGTCAGGCCCAGGCCCGTGAGGATCGCCGGCCTGCCGCCGACCTGCCAGGCCACGTGCTTTGCCAGGTTGAAGGAGAGCCAGCACGAACCGGCAAAGGTCGAAAGCAGAAAAGTCGTCGTCGCGAAGAGCGAGAGGAAAGGGAGCGAGGAAAGAGAAGAAGAAAGAGAAGTCGCGCCTCCTCTTCCTCCTCCTTCCTCTTTCTCTTTCTCCTCTGCCTTGTCCTCCTCGCCCGTCCTGCTGCCCAGCAGCGCGACCACCTCGGCCTCCCCGCCTCTCCTCGTCGGGGAGGAGCCCGGGGCCCTGCCCCGGTTGGCGGAGGCGGGAGGCGTCGTGAGGTGCGGCAGCAGCGGCGCGGAGCTCTCGTCGCCGCCGTCGCCGTCGTTCTTCTCTCTCCCGTCGTTCTTCGACCTCTTCTTTCCCTCCTCCTTGTTCTTTCCCTCCTCCCTCCTCTCCGCGCGCCTGCAGGCGCTCACCACGGCGGCCAGCCACAGGCTGAAGGGCGCCACGCAGAAGCAGAGATGCATGGCCCCGACCCGGGCCGCGTCCGGCGTGGGGACCGCGGAGAGGGACGAGAGGAAGGGGAGGACGGAGGAGAAGGAGAGAGAGAGAGAAGGTTCGTCGTTCGACGACGAAGAAGAAGAGTAAACCGGCGGCATCCGCACCAGCACGCCCCACGGGAAGTAGAGCCCGGGGGGGGAAGCCGAAAGCGTCCTGACGACTGCCCAGGGCCCCAGCGCGATGTAGCAGGCGTAGGCCAGCTGGAGCCTCCAGGTCCAGGGGGCGCGGGAGAGGAAGGAGGAGGAAAAGGCAGGGGAGGAGGAAGCGGCGGCGGCGGCAGCGCCCTTGTCGTTGTCGTCGTCGTCGTTCCCTTCTTTTTCCTTTTCTTTTTCATCTCCATTTCCTTCGTTCTCCGAAGGAGACGCGTTGTCCACGGCCGCGACCAGCGGCCACGCCAGCAGGCCGGCAACGAAGGGCCCCAACAGCGCCGGCCTGGCCCTCGCTGCGGCGGCGCAGAGAGCGTCGGCGAGGTCGATTTGCTCTTTCTCCCCCTCCTCAACCTCCGCTTTCTCTTTCCTCATCCGGAGAAACGCGACCGCGGCGGCGCGCGGCAGCAGCAAGCCCGCAACCAACCAACCCGCCCAGAGCCCCCAGAAGAGCCTTCTCGCGAACCGCGCCCAGTCCACAGAGACAAAGAAAGCCTCGAGGGTCGACGTGCGAGCGGGGAGGGGGAAGAGAGCGCCGTGCGGGCCGATGCCGACGGTCGAAAAATCGGAAGAGGAAGAAGGAGATTTTACGAGCGCGACCGGCCGCGCCGGCGCCCGAGCAGCAGCAGCGAGAGCAGCGCCTTCCCCTCCTCCTCCCTCAGAGAACGCCTCCAGCTCGACCTCGGCGGCGTGGTCCCCCGAGGGGCACCCCGCTTCAGGCCAAGCGGCCTCGAAGAGGAACGGAGTCGAAGAGGAAGAGGGAGAGGCGAGCAGATCGACGCTGCCTCTCTCCCCCGAGGGCACGCAAGTCCAGGAGGCCCTCACCCTCTCTGGCGGCCTTCCTTCGACTCCCCCCTCACCGCCGCCTCCTCCGAGCGCCAGAGGGAGCGCCAGGGCCCGCAGGGACCCCAGAGCGACGCCAGAAAAAGAAGAAGCGAACCTCGCGTCCGGCGGCGAGCTCAGGTGCAGCAGCCAGCCCCCGGCGGCGGGCTCCGCGGGTTGCAGGGTCGAAGTCCGCGAGACAGCCGCCGAGACGAAGGGCCTCGGCCTCGGCGAAGCAGCAGGATCAAAGCCCGTCGAGTTGGCGTACGCCGCAGGGCCTGCAGGAGAGTGCCAGTGCCAGTCGCTGAAGGTCAGCGAGCCTTTATCTGAGACCAGCAGCCGGAAGCGGCGCGAGTCTGCGAACGACGCCGCCTCCCACTCTGCCAAGGTCCCGCCGCCGTTCCCGTTCCCTTCCGCTTGCTTCTTCTTCGGCAGCGCGCGGTGCATGCGCCCGCCGAAGAGCGAGTGGAGGTGGCCCGCCACGTAGGCGTCAGCGGAGACGGAGGGAGAGGCCAGGAGGTCCGAGAGGTGCGGAGGCAGAGGAGAAGAGGCGTCGAGGTCGAGGTCGAGGTCGAGGTCGCCGCCGTTCGACGAAACTCCTTCTCCTCCTTTTCCGTTCTCCTTCTTCCTCTTCCTTGCCCCGACTGACTTCTCGACCGTCGACAGAGGAAAGTGGCCATACGCGAGCAGGGGCGGAAGAGGCGCGGAATCCGGAGAAGAAGAAGAACCCTCGCTCCCTCCTCCTCCTCCTCCGCTGCAGGCTTTCTCCGCGGCGCCCCGGAGCACCCCCGCCGCGGCGACAACTTTGCGCGACAGCTCCGGCGTCAGCCTCCCCGCGAAGTTGTTGGACCCGCTGAGGCCCGGGTCCTGCGCCGCGTCGATGCCCAGCAGGAGCAGAGCGGGGCAGGAAGGCAGGGTTGGCGAAAGAGAGGAAGAAGGAGAAGGTTTTTCGAGAAAGGCCCTCTCGGCGTCGTCGTCGAGGTGCGTCACTTCGCCGGAGGCAGCCACGGCGGCGGCAAAGACCCTCCGGTCCGCCACCGTTTCCTTCCCAGCACCTCCCTTCTTCCTCCTCCCCGCTGCCGTGAACTCTGGGAAGTGGTCCTGCGGCGAGCCGCGCGCGGGCACGTCGAACCCGTCGTGGTTGCCCCTGACGTCCAACACGGCGCTCTCTTGGATCCCGGCAGCCCTCTCCAAATCCCGCAGCAGCTCGCTGTAGGCCCGCCACTCTTCGCGGGACTGGAGCGTGCCTCCGTCTCGCGTCTTGGCGTGGGTCAGGTCGCCCGTGACGAGCAGCGGGATCGAGATCGGGGGAGGAGAGGAAGGATAAGAAGAGGAAGAGGAGGAAGAAGAGGAGGATGAAAGTGAGAGTGCTCTCCGGGCGGGGGCGACGACGGCGGAGGCCCAGGCGACGGCGTCTTTCGCCGTCGATCCCTTGGAGGCGAGGAGAGAAGGGGAGGAGCTGGCCCAGTCGCAGAGGTGGAGGTCCGAGAGCTGGAAGAGGACGGTCGGGGGAGGAGCTGTTTGTTGGCGGGAGGAAGTAAGGAAGAGAGAGGAGGTTGGAGAAGGTTGAGAGAATCGAAAGAAGAACAAGAATGATCGAGCTCGAAAAAAAAAGGAAAAAAACCAATGGCAATCGAATGTTTCCTCTCCATTTTTCTCCCATATCCACGCCTCACCTGCTCTCGCCGCTGCGACCATGAGTAAGAGCAAGGCGAGAATAAGGCCTGGGCGGTAGGAGAAGCGACTCCGTCCCCGGGCGAGGGCAGGAGAAGGGAGCATGATGCGAGTTTGCAATCGATCGATGCTTCTCAAAACTCAAACGAGTTTGAAGTTCTAACTCGACCTCCTCGCTCTCATTTTTTTTCGATCTCTTGATTTCTTGCTTTCGGCGCTTCTGCTCAGCTCTGTTAACCTCAATCGAACCGCATCGACGGGGCAAAAGCGAGGGTAGAAAGCTCTATCTCCTCCCTCGCTCCCTTGTAAACACTTTTTCTGATCTGTTCTTTGCGCTCGCGCCAAAGCAAAGGCCCGAGAGCGACTCGACAGGCGAGGCGGAAGCGAAACGGCTTTCGAGCTTGTTTTGACGCAGCAGTTTTTTCGCCTTCCTCTATTGACCGCTGCCCCGTCACCCCCTCCTTGTCGACTCGGCCCTGGCCGCTTTGATCCCCCATCGCCACGGCCCTTCCGAGACGAGAGACGGTGGGGCTTCTGTCCTGAGCGAAAAAAAAATGGGGAAGCGAAGAGCGTTCATCAAGCGGGGGGAAGAAGAAAAAAGAACCGCGATGGAGGCGGACGTGGAATCGTCGCCGCCGCCGCGAGCGAGGTCTTTGTCGTCTTCGGGCGAGGAGAGAGACGAAGGAGGAGGAGAGCAGGGGGGCCGCCGCCGCCGCTCCAGGAACCAGGAGACGCTCTCCACCTCTTCCTCCGAGCCGCTTTCTCTAGATGACGACGATGAAGAGTACTCGGATTCGGAGTCTCTGGACGAGGAGGAGGAGGAGGTCTTGGAGGAAGAGGAACAGGAAGAGGAGGAGGAGGAGGAAGAAGGAGGAGACAAGGAAGGGGCGCTCGACGTTTCCGTCGTCGTCGTCGTCGAAGGGAGCAGCAGCAGGGCCCCCACGGCCGCCGCCGTGCGCACTTCTGCCATCAACAACCGCGACAACGCGGAGAACGTCAGCCGCAGCGCCGCCGCCGCTGCCGCTGCTGCTGCCTCGTCCGTTGGGATCCTCGCCGTGGACGCCATTCGGCGCGGGAGAGCGCCCCTGGCCGAAGTCTTTCCTTCTCGGCGGCAGAAACTGCCGCAGCAGCAGCAGGAGCGAGAGAGGCGGAACGCCGCCCACAACAACAAGAACGGAGCTGCTCCTGCTGCTGCTGCCGCCCCTTCCTCCGCCCCTGCTCTGCTCTTCGGTGGTGACAATGGGCCCTCTTCTGCTGCTGCGGAAGAAGAAGAAGAGGACGAAGAAGAGGAAGCGGACGAAGAAAACGACGCCGACGACGACGAAGCCGAAAACGAGCGCGAGCTGTCGCTGCTCGAGACGGCCTCCTCGCTCCGCGTCCGCGCCAGCTCGTCGGCGCTCTCGGCGGCCTGCCCCTCCTGGAGGGACCAGCTGGGGATCACGGGGGTGGGACAGCAGCGGAGGCGGCAAGGCGGCGGCGGAGGAGGAGGAGGAGGAGGGCCTTTCGGCGTTTTTTACGAGGAGCAGCAGCAGCAACAACAACGACAACAGCAACCCCCGACGCTCCGCCTGTCCGTCTCCTCCCGCGCCAAGCTCCCGGCCGCCCTGGCCCTGCTCCGGCTCATCCACGACCCAAAAATGCTGCTGCTGCCGCCCGCGAAACCCAGAAGGAGCAACGGCGGAACCACCACTGAGGGGCAGGCGCAGGCGCTGTTGCTCGACGTGCTGCTCCTGGCCGAGCTCTGGGGCTGCCCCGGCGCGGCCGCGGCGGCCGCCGCGGCGCTAGCGGCGACGCCGCCGGGCCGCCTGGGGTGGGCCGCGGCGCACAGAGTCTACAGCCTGGTGACGACGAGGGTCCGCGGCGGGATCGGGGTCAGCGGGAACGGGAGCGGAAGCGGGGGAGGCGGAAGCGGGGGGAGCGGAAACGGAAACGGCAACAGCAGCAACGGCGCGCGTCCGTTCGCGGCGGCGACCGGCAACGGCGGCGGCGGGATCGGCGCGAGGAACAGGACCGCCGCCACCGCCACTGCTACTACTGCGCGAGGGGCCTGGGACGGTCCAGTGGATGCCGCCGCGGCGGCGTTCCTCCACGGCTGCTGCGGCGCTTTTGAAAACCCGACTTTCGGCTCTGCTCCTTGTTCTTGCTCGAACACCGATGACGACGGCGGCGACAAAGCCGAAGCAGCGAAAAAACGCGCTTCTTCCTCTTCTCCTTGTTCCTCAGCCGCTGCCGTCGCCGCGGCAACAGCTGCAGCAGCAGAGGCAGCGAGCTCTGCAGCCCTCGCGGCAGCGCAAGAGCAAGAGCAAGAGCAGCAGCAGCGGCGGCTGCTGCTGCTGCTCTCGACGAAAACCCCTCCGCCGCAGCCCGAAGGAGGAGGAGGAGGAGGAGGAGGAGGAGGAGGAGGAGGAGGAGGAGGAAGAGGAAGAGGGGCGAGAGGGAGGCGAGGGGGCAGCAGCAGCGGCACCTCTTCGGCCCCTCCTCCTCCTTCGAGCTCCGGCTGCTTCTTGGCGCCCTCGACCGCCGCTGCCGTGACTGCGAACGCCTCAAAGGCAGCATCAGCGGAGAAACAGCAACAGCAGCAAAAGCAGCAGCAGCAACAGCTGAAGCAGCAGCAGCAGCAACAGCTGAAGCAGCAGCAGCAGCAGCAGCGCCCGTCGCTGCTCCCGAGGCCGAAGGGGGCCGACGCTTTCCTCTTCCCTCTGTTCGTGACGGTCCAGGCAAAGATCATGTCCGCCGCGGCGCAGCTCGGGGCGGCGTTCCTGCCCTCGGCGGTGGGGGCAGAGAGCGAGGCGCAGCAGCTGGAGTCGAAGAAGCGGAAGACGGCAGCGTTTTCGAATTTCTCGACGCCGTCATCGTCGTCGTCATCGTTCCACTCCTCCTCTCTCAGCGAAAGGCAACTCGAGGCCGCCTCCGCGGCGGCCTCTGCCCTCTCGCTTCTGGGGATCGACTTCGACTTCGTGCTCTCGCACCCGGGCCTCCGCAAGGCGTGGACCAGCCTGCCCCTGACCTCGGCGCTGATGCTGATCGTCTCCGACGCCGCGGCGGCGGTGAGCGAGAACAGCGTCGCCGCGGCCGCGGCGCTCTGGCTGGAAGAGAACTTTCCTCCTTCTTCTTCTTCGGCGGCGACGACGACGACTTTTTCTTCCCGGCAGCAGCTGCAGAGAGCGCTGGCCCTGCTGGGCTCAGCCCTCCGCATCGAGCGCACGACCCCTCTCTACGCCGCCGCGCTCGCGTCCTTCGCCCCCTGGGCCGTGTGCCCGCCGATCTTGCCTGAGGCGGCGGCAAAAGCAGCGGCGGCCGGAGGAGGAGGAGGAGGAGGAGGAGGAGGAAACGGCGGAGGCGGCGGCGCTCGGCGCAGGAAACACGAGGACGCCTTCGACGGCGCCAGCGACGGCCAAGTCGCCGCTGCTGCTGCTGTCGCCGCCGCCGCTACGGCTGCTGGAAGCACCGCAGAGTTGTCGCCAAGGCCTCCTCCGCTCTCACAGCAGCAGCAGCAGCAGCAGCAGCTCCCGGCCTCTGTCGCTGTGCTTCTCGCCTCCGTCTCCTCTTCAGCTTTGTCCTCCTCCTCTCTCTCCTGCTCTCCTCCGCCCAGAGAGGCCAGGAGGGAGAGGCCGCAGTCCGTGATGTCTTGCCTGAGGTTTGAGTACGAGGTCGAGGCCGAAGCAGTCGCGGCGCTGCTGGTTGGAAGTGGTGGAGGTGGAAGTGGAGGTGGAGGTGGAGCTGTCGCGAACAGAGAGGCCGCCGCCGCCGCTCCGTCTTCCCCGTTCTCCTCGCTGCGCTCGCAGCAGCGCTTCTGGGGCGGGCTCTTCTGGCACGTCACGGTAGACTGCTGCGCCGCGGACGCGACGCAGGCCGGGCTGTTCCTGCACGCGGCGCTGCCGGTGGCGGCGACGGGTTCAGCAGCGGCGGCGGGTTCGGCGGCGGCGGCGGCACGCGCGACAAACCCGCCTCATGCTCCTCCGCTCGTCGGGGCCCGCTACGCCATCCGCCAGGCCTCCGCGTCGGCCGCCGTGGCCCCCGTCAGGCTCGAGACGAGCAGTGTGTGGCCCTCGACGACGAGCTACGGGCTGGCAGGGATCAGGGGCGTGCCCGGGAGCGGCGGGAACAGGGGCGGTGGTGGGAGTGGAGGTGGAGGGATCGACGAGGACGGCCGAATCAATGGCAGCGGCGGCAGCAGCAGCAGCGGCTGGACGAGAAACGGCAGGCTACGTTTCTCGGTTTGCGTGAGCTCGGTGCTCTGATATCTGAATGAATGATTTTTGAATTTAGAGAGGTCTCATTTGTTTATTTGGCGGGGGAGAGACGAGAGAGAGAGAGAAGAGAGAGAAAGTAAAAAGAGAAAAAAAATTAGAAGAAAAAAAATCTTCTCGCTTCACAATCTCTCAAAAAAAAAAAGCCCCACCTCTTCCTTCCTCTCTTTCTCTCTTCGCCCAACTTTCGTTTTTTCAACATGCCCCTCCAGATTTCCTCCATCTCCGCTCAGTTCACCAACAAGGCCACGTCGCCGTACGTCGTCTTCGAATGCGCTGGTGTCAGGGCGCAGACGCGCGCCATCAAAGTGCGAGAGAAGTGGCGCGGCGAAGTCTTTTTTTTCTCGAGAGAGAGGCGTCCGCGACGAGCGCGCGAGAGAGAGCGACGAAACCTTCCACGCCTTCCTCTTTCTTTCCCGAGACTTTTTCTTTTCCCCCTCGACCTCGCGGCGGGCTCTTCGCGACCGACCGCACCCGTTCGTGGCTGTTTGGACTGGCTTGACGCACGGAGAGGGGCGTCACGAGACGCGGGAAAAAAAGCTGCAACGAAAAAGAAAAGCTGAAACGAAAAAAAAGCGTCAGCGATGACCTTGAGGGTCATCGCTGACGCTCAAAGAAGGTCCTTCAACTCATTCTTTTCTCTCTCTCTTTTTCCTTCCTCCCTCTTTCCTTCCCCTCCAACAGAACTCGACCACCTGGGATGAGCTCATCATCCTCCCCGGTCAATTCCCCGAAGGTGAGAAAGGGTTTTGAGTTTCGTTTTCGAGGGGGCCGAGAGAGGTCGACGTCGAGAAGGAAAAAAAAAACTCAACCTCAACCTCAACCTCTTCTCTCTCTTCTCCTCCACCACCTCCACCCCCTTCCACAGGCTGCGAGCTCGTCGTCGCGGCCTACAACCACAACACCATCATGTCCGACGACCTGATCGGCTCCGGAGGCACCGACCTCAAAAACCTCCACGGCGCGGGAGCCGGCTCGCGCGGCGGCAACACGCGCAAGATCCAGCTCTTCGACAAGGACGACGCGCCCGCGGGCTCGCTGATAGTCGACGTCGTCTCGGTCGAGAAGGAAGGGATGGCCGGCACCGCGAGGGCCCCCGCCGCAGGCGCCCCCGTGGGGACTGGCGCCGGGCTTGGAGCCGGAGCCGGAGCCGCGGCGTCGGGGGTCGGAGGAGCTGGAGGTGGAGGAGGAGCTCGCGGAGTCCCTGTCTCCTCGCAGGCGTCGGCCGCGGCAGCGCCGACGACGCCCGGCGCCGTGGGAGAGGTGCACCGCACCCCGGAGGGCCCCTCCGCCGTCGAGGCCGAGCGCGAGCGCCTCGCGCGCGAGGTGAGGACCGGAGGAGGAGCTGGAGGAACGACGACGGAGGAGGGGACCGAGGGGGAGGGCTTCATCGAGAAGATCAAGCGCGTGATGCCCGGCGGCGGCGGATCCGCAGCCCGCGAGCCGTCGCCCGAGCGCCGCGCGCCGCTGGCTCCGGCCGCGCCCATCTCGACGTCGACGAAGAGGACGACGACTACGCACGCGCGCGCTGTCCCTGCGCCGCGCCCGCGCGAGCGCGAGGAAGAGGTAAGAGAGAGAGAGAGAGAGAGAGAGAGAGAGAGAGAGAGAGAGAGAGAGAGAGAGAGAGAGAGAGAGAGAGAGAGAGAGAGAGA